>OVEP010000893.1_pt2 | contig 12033 bp, 14 predicted proteins | sample 1779801 | NCBI WGS metagenome assembly OVEP01 (sample SAMEA3914791, study PRJEB12502) | metagenome | biome: forest; material: soil | place: Canada | collected 2011-07-03 | depth 0.1 m
GCTCGGGCATCCTGCACCGCGCCGCAAAACGGCGCAAAACATTACCGGCACCGTTAGCGCACGCTCTCGCGGCGGTGGCGGGCTCGGCACCGACTTCGAATGCGGTGGCGGCCTCATCGCTGCCGCGCTGACGGCAGGCAACACCCGGCATGTGGATCATCACACCACGCTCGTGCCCGAAGTGGCAGGCGCGCTCACCGGCAGCAACGAGCGGCAGGATGCCGCCGTTGAGACTTTCGTGATTGCCCACACGCTGCGCGCCGATGGCTTCGATGCAAGTGAGGATGGCACCGGGCGCGGCACGCCGCTCGTGCCTATCGCCTTCGATGCCACCGCAGGCGGCAACACCGGCTTCGCGCTCGGTGACGTGGCAGGCGCGCTGCGGCACGAAGGACACACCAACGGCCACGCTGCCGTGCTGCTGCCTCACATCGGTGTGCGCCGCCTCACGCCGCGCGAGTGTGAACGCCTGCAGGGGTTTGAGGATGATTACACGCTCATACCGTATCGCGGCGGGCTCGCTGCCGATGCGCCGCGATATCGTGCGCTCGGCAACTCGATGGCGGTGCCGGTGATGCGGTGGATAGGCGAGCGCATTGCCATGGTTGATTCAATCCTGACGGGGCCATGATGGACGGGGAAATAACCTTTGAATCGGCATTCGATGCGGTGCGCTTCGCACTGAGCTATTCGGTGCAGCAGTATGGCGAAACGCTCATGTGCAAGCGCTTCGGCGGCCCGCCGCTCGGCAGCGGCATGGGCCTCACCGGCCTCGATGGCGCGGGGCAGGCGGGCATGATCCGGCGCGCACTGTGGGAGTTACCCGACCTCTATCTCGCGGTGCTCGTGGCGCGCACTGCGCCGCGTGATACCCCGTGTGCCTGTGGGGCGGCATGCTGCTCGAAACACCGGCCTAATCCCGAGTGGCAGGCGGTGGTTGGATGGCTCACCGAGCAGAGCGCCGCGCACGTGGGTGGCTTCTCACACTACCAGGTGCGCCGCGCGATCATCGAGCGCATTTTCGGCTCGCACGATGACCTCAAGACCATCGCGCAGCGGTGTGACGTGCACCGCAACACCGTGGGCAACCACTTCGCGGCGGTGCGCCTGTGGCTCGAAGGCAAGCGCGGGCGCAAGGGCATCCAGGCGCAGGCCGGGGTGATCGACCTCGCGTGGCAGGCCATCGAAACGCAGCTTGCGCCGCTCGGCATTCTGCCCACACAGGAAAGTGCGTAATGCCAATGAATCTTGACAATTGCACCGCATGCACAATAATCGGTGTCAATCGATACACGTGACCGCTGCGCCCAGAACCCGCCAACCGCTTACAGCGTGGCGGGTTTTTTCATGACACCCGCCCATGCTTGAATTCAATGTTCGCGCCGATGTGCGCCGCTTCACCAAGCAGGTGAACGGCTTCATTGAGAAGCAGGTGCCCTTTGCCACGGCCATGGCAATCAATGCCGTGGCGGTAAAGGTGCAGGCCGCCGAAAAGGAGAGCATGCAAAAAACCTTTGACCGGCCCACGCCTTTCACGGTCAACTCGGTGGCGGTGAAAAAAGCCACCAAGGCCACGCGCACGGCCACGGTGTACATCAGGCCGGTGGCGGCAAAGTATCTTGAGCCGTATGCCGAAGGCGGGCCGCAGGTGCTACCCGGCACGAGCCGCGCGGTGCTCAATCCGAAAGATGCAGGATTGCTCAACAAGTACGGCGGCATACCGCGCAACGCCATCGCGCGCCTGCGTGGCCGGTCTGATGTGTTTATCGGCACCGTGACCACCAAGGGCGGCGAGCAGATCGATGGTGTATGGCAGCGCGCCGCGAAGCCGCGCAAGCTCACGCGCGGCGGCAAGCGGCCCAAGCTGCCGCGCGGCTCGAATACCACCGGGCGGCTCAAGCTGCTTATCCGCTTCACCGATCCGCAGCCGGTGCGCAAGCGCCTGCCGTTCGGTGACACCGCCGCCGAGATCATCAACCGCGATCTGCAGCCCGAGTTTGACAAGGCACTTACACGCGCCGTGCAGAGCGCGAAGTAAAAAGCATGCCTGCTTCTGCTTATCGGCCCTTATCGGCCTTATCGGCCTTATCGGCCTTATCGGGCCGCCACCCGTAAAAGCTCACCCTCACATGATGTTCGATTCCGCCATGGCGCTCGTGGGCGCGCTCGGTGGTGGTCTGCTGCGCCTCGTGCCGGAACTCATCAAGGTGTATCTGCACCGCACCGATGACCGCACACACGTGAAGCTCGCTGAAATCCAGCTCGAACTACAGCAGACACGCGAAACGATTGACGCGGCGGCGAGCGCCGCGCAGCAGCAGCGTGCCGAGATCGTGCGCCGCATGGCCCAGCGCGATGCCGACGCCGCTGCAGAGATCACCGCACCGCCCGTGCTGATGCCCGCGCCGCAGATCGTGTCGCCCACGCGTGGCCGGTGGGTTGAGGCAGCGGTGACTTTCTGGCTACTGGCGATTTACACCGGATTCAAGGCGGTGCTCATGTGGGAAGCCTCATCGCAACACGTCACCGCCGCCGTGCTCGCGCCGCTCATATGGGGCGACGACGACTGGACGATTTTTAGCGGCGCTATCACGTACTGGTTTATTGACCGCACGCTATCGACGCCTGACGCGCGCAACCCGGCAAAAACTCAGGGATAACCCCACGCAAAGTCACGACACGCAAAGTTTGCGTGCGCACACTTTGCGTGCTTCGACTATGCGTGACACCCGGAGGATTCACATGATTACGCTCTCACTGCTGCTGCTCGTGGTGGCGCTCGTGCTGTTCGTGCTCGCCGCGCTCGCGGTGCCCGTGCCGCGCGTCAATCTCGTGGCGGCGGGCCTTGCTTGCTGGGTGCTCGCGCAGATCATCGGGCAGATCGTCAGATAGACCCATCGAAGCCCCTTCGATGGCCCATCAAAGCCCCTTCAATGCCCCTTCGGTGTCCCGATGATCCTGACGATATCCCAACTCGCGGATGCGGTGCCGCGCGCGAATGCACACGCGTGGCTCGATCCGCTCAACGAAGCCGCTGCCGAGTTCGGCATTGATTCGCCCGAAAACTTCGCCGCCTTTCTCGGGCAGTGCGGCCACGAGTCTGCCGACTTCACCCGGCTCACCGAAAACCTCAACTACTCGGCGCAGGGTTTGGCGAACACGTGGCCGGGGCGCTACAGCGATACCAACCGCAGCGGGCAGCTTGTGCCCAATGCGCTCGCGCTGCGGCTTAACCGGCAACCCGAAGCCATTGCCAATAACTGCTACGCCAACCGCATGGGCAACGGTAATGAGGCGAGCGGTGACGGGTGGCGATTTTTGGGGCGCGGCATCCTGCAGATCACGGGACGCACCAACTACACGCGCGCCGCTGCCGCGCTCGGGCTCGATCTCGTGAACACACCGGCACAGGCCGCTATTCCTGCCTACGCTGCGCGCATTGCCGCATGGTGGTGGGTCGATCACGGCGCATCACCACACGGTGAGGTGTGTGACTGGCTTGCATGCTCACGCCTCGTGAATGTGGGCAATGCACGCAGCAGCGTTATCCCTCACGGATGGCCTGACCGCAAGACACGTTCAGACCTCGCATACGCGGCACTCACTGCCGCACGGGTGTGAGTGTCATGCCCACCATCATGATGACGCCTCACGCGCTGCACTCGCTTGCTGACGCTGCCGAGCGTGAACGTGACTTCGTGCACCTGTCACCACTCGAAGCGCGTGAGATCGCAAACGCATGGCATGACACACACGAGAAGGTGCGTTATCTCGAATCGCTGCTCGTGCGCTGCGCACGTGGTGGTGCTGCCAGTCCTGCCGTGCTCACACTGCCGCCGCTCGATGAGATGCAGCGCAAGTTTCTCGCCGCGCTAATCCTGCGCGCTGACGCCTTCGGCAATCTCGAACCGGGCGACCCATCAACCTAATCGCGCGAACGGCATGGCGGCCCGTTTTGGGGCTCTCCCGGCGATTTTAGGCACTCCCGCACCCCTGCCCTGCCGGGTGGGGGGTGCCTTGGGTCCTTCCCGGACATTTCTACATCGCGGGCATCGCGCGCGCTCGTTATTTGAGCAGCTATCAAAAATTCTGCGGCTTTTAATTTGGCTATGGACGGACTGACACAAACGGAATTCGCGCGGCGCGCGGGTTGCACGCAGAGCACGGTATCGAACGCGCTGCGCGCGGGCCGCCTCACGCTGCTGCCCGAAGGCGGCATTGATCCGAAACTTTTGAAAACGCGGTGGCGCGCGAAGCCGGAAGTTTCCGCGAAGCCTGCCGCCGATAGCGACGCTACCGGCGCAGCGCGCAAGGCGGGCCGCCCGAAGGCGAAGGCCGCCGATGCGAAAGCCGCGAAGGCGAACGCCGCGCGCGCCGCAAGTTTCGCGGCGGCCTCGCTGCAGAAAGAGCAATCGCTTGCCGCGCTGCGCCGTCTCGAATACGAGCAGCGCGCGGGCGTGCTCATCACTATCGAAACGTCACGGCGGGTGCTCTTCGAGCAGGCACGTGGTGCGCGCGATCACTGGCTTAACTGGCCTGCGCGGGTGGCACCGCTGCTCGCCGCCGATCTCGGGGTTGAGCCGGTCGACGCGCTGCGCGTGCTCACGAAGCTCGTGCACGCGCACGTGAGCGCGATGGGGGAACCTGATGGCTCTGATATCCGAAGCCGCGAAGATTGAAAGCCTGATAGCGGCATGGCGCAAGGGGTGGACACCGCCGCCGCACATCACGCTGCCGGATTGGGCCGACCGTTACCGCAAGCTCGCGCCCGAAGCGGGTTCACTCTCGGGCTCATGGCAGACCACCACGGTCGAGATCGCGCGCGGGCCGATGCTCGCGGTGACCGAGCCGGGGGTGCACACGATCACGGTGATGACGTGCACGCAGCTACTCAAAACCGCGTTTCTCGAAAACGTGTTCGGCTACTTCGCGCACCTCGACCCGTGCCCCATCCTGCTCGTGCAGCCAAAGGAGAAGGCCGCCGAAACCTTCAGCCGTGAGCGCATCACGCCGCTCGTGAGGGTCACGCCCGTGCTGCGCGCGATAGTGGGCAGCACGCACACGCGCAACGCGAAAGAGAGCCTGCTTTACAAGGCCTTTCCCGGTGGCTTTCTCGCGCTTGAGGGTGCGGGCTCACCGGACAACCTTGCACGCAGGCCGGTGCGCATCGTGCTCTGTGATGAGGTGGACCGCTACCCGGTCACGCGTGAGGGTGACCCTATCGCGCTTGCCGAAGAGCGGATGGCTACCTTCGTGAACTGGCTTGCCATCCGCGCAGGCTCACCCACGGTTGAGGATGAATCACGCATCGAACGCAGCTTTCTCGAAAGCGATCAGCGCCGCGCCTCGCTCGAATGTCCGCACTGTGGTCACCGGATGTTTCCCGAGTTTTTCAGACACGTGCAGTGGGATAAGGCCGATGGCGAGCATGAACCATCGAGCGCGCGTGTGTACTGCGAAGCGTGTGGCGCGGCCTGGAATGAAGCCGAACGCCTGCGCGCACTGAGCACCGCGCGGTGGCATCAGACGCGCCCGTTTTTCTGCTGCGGCAAATTGCACGTGCCGCTCGATCTGTACGAAACGCGGTGGCGCAATGACCTCGATGCGCAGCCCGGTGAGCACGTGGGTGCGGTGTGGGACTTCAGCACGTCACCGGTGCATGCGGTGTATCGCGCGAAGTGTCCCGAGTGCGCACGATGGGGCGTGGATAACGCGCATGCGGGCTTTCAGGCGGGCAAGCTCTATTCACCATGGGCGAAGGACCGCCCGCGCGAGATCGCGGCCAAGTGGCTCGCCGCGCACGATGATGAGGACCGCCGACAAACCTGGTGGAATACGCAGGCGGGGCTACCGTACCGCCCGCACGCAGGGAAAGAACTGCGCACCGATGCCCTGCAGGCGCGTGGTGAGGTGTGGGCCGCTGCGGTGCCCGATGGTGGTGGCGTGCTCACCGTGGGCATCGATGTGCAGGATGACCGGGTTGAGGCCGAAACGGTGCTATGGGGCCGCAATGAGGAAAGCTGGTCGGTGGATTACACCGTGCTCGAAGGTGACCCGCAAGGCACCGAGCTATGGGAGCGCGTGGATGAATACCTTAAACGCGTGTGGTATCGCGCCGATGGCCGACCCTTCGCGGTTACTGCGGCCTGTATCGATTCGGGGCACTGCACACAAAAGGTTTATGAGTTTGCCAAGGCGCGTTTGGGGCGTCACGTGTGGGCCATCAAGGGCGAAAGCGCACGCAGCGGCGCGCGCTCGCCGGTGTGGCCCACGAAGAAACCTTCACGGCGCTCGAAGGCCAATTTTCGCCCGGTGATTGTGGGTGTGAATGCCGCGAAGGACACGGTACGCGCGCGGCTTCACATCGAGAATCCCGGCAGCGGTTACTGCCACTTTCCGGCAGATCGCGACCTTGAGTGGTATGCGCAACTCACCGCCGAAGTACCGGTTACCAAGACCGTAGGCGGCCACCGTTTTCGCGTGTGGCAACTGCCACGCGGGCGCGCGAATGAGGCCACTGACTGCCGCGTTTATGCGTATGCGGCGCTTTGTGGCCTGTATCACTTCGGCCTGCAGCTAAACCGCCGCACCGAAGCCCTTGCGCTGCCGTATGACGGCCCCGTGATGGCACCCGCCACACCTGCCGCCGATGCGGTGCAGGTGCTCACCACGGGTGCGCCTGCGCTGCCTGCGCCACCACCACCGCCGCGCGGCCCGGTGGTGCGCACGAGTGAGCCACCGGCGAAGCGCTCGATTGCCAGCCGTCTCGCCTGAATTCCCGTTTGAGTTCTCTTTCCCGGAGTGTTTCCTATGGGCACGTTCTCACGGTGCTGCTGCGCGCCTGTGTCGGTTTTCGCGGGCATGACGCGCGAGCAGCTTGAGCAGGCACTTGCCGATGCGCAGGCGGCCTATATGCGCCTGATGATCGGCGGCCAGGGTGTGAGCTACAGCTACACGCAGGGCGATGGTGCGCGCTCGGTCACCTACACGATGACCTCGACCGCGCAGGTGATGGCCTTCATCCGGCAGCTACAGCAGGCGCTTGGCATCGTGTGCCGCGCCCGTCGACCGGCTACCTTTCTTTACCGGTGAGCACCATGGCAAACGAAGTGCAGATACTCGATGCAGCGGGCAAGCCGATGAGCGTGAGCCCTGCCGCGAAGGTCAAGGCGCTCGCGGGGGGCAACGTGCTGCCGTATGACGCCGCCGATATCTATGGCGCGCACATGGCAACGTGGTTGCCCTATCTCGGCAGCGCTGACACCGATCTCACGTTTCGTGACCGCATCGTGTCGCGGGTGCGCGATCTCGTGCGCAACGATGGATGGGCCAACGGTGCCGTCACGCGCATCCTGGATAACGCGGTCGGCGCGAACCTGCGGCCACTTGTGAAGCCGGATTACCGCGCCCTGCGCGCGATCACCGGCAACGAAGGATTCAACCCGGATTGGGCCGATGAGTTCGGCAGCACGGTTGAGGCGCATTACCGCATGTGGGCCAATGATCCGGGGCGCTATGCGGACACCGCGCGCTCGCTCACGCTCTCGCAACTCTACCGGCTCGCATTCCGGCACAAGCTGGTGGACGGTGAAGCGCTCGGCATGGCGCAGTGGATGCCCGAGCGCGTGGGACCGGGCCGCGCGCGCTATGCCACCGCCGTGCAGGTGATCGACCCCGACCGGCTCTCTAATCCCTATCAGCAGTGGGACCAACGCAGCATGCGCGGGGGTGTGGAGATCGATGACAACGGCGCGGCGGTGGCTTACTGGATTCGGCGCGCACATGCCGGCGACTGGTACAACGCCGTTGATTCGCTCTCGTGGGAGCGCGTACCGCGTGAAACATGGTGGGGGCGGCCCGTGGTAGTGCATGACTTCGAGCACGAGCGCGGCGGGCAGCATCGCGGCGGTGCCGGTGTCTTTACGCCGATCCTGCAGCGTTTCCGCATGCTCGTGAAGTACGACAGCACCGAACTCGATGCCTCGATCATCAATGCAATTTTCGGCGCGTACATCGAAAGCCCGTTCGACCATCAGTTTGTTGAGGAAGGCATCGGTGACGATGGCGGCGGTGAACTCTCGAACTATCAGAACATGCGCACGCAGTTCCATTGCGACCGCCGCATCATGCTCGGCGATGCGCGCATGCCCATTCTTTTCCCTGGTGAAAAGATCAGCACCGTCAACGCCGCGCGGCCCAATTCAAATTTCAAGGAATTCGAAAGTGCGGTACTGCGCAACGGCGCATCGGCGCTCGGCATCAGTGCGCAACAGCTCTCACAGGATTGGAGCGATGTGAACTATTCGAGCGCGCGCGCTGCGCTGCTCGAAGCGTGGAAAACGCTCACCCGCCGCCGCCACGAATTCGCCGCGGGCTTCGCGCACCCGATTTTTTGCGCATGGCTCGAAGAAGCGTTTGAGGTGGATGCGCTGCCGCTGCCGCCCGGTGCGCCGCCGTTCTATGAGTGCCGCGCCGCTTACGCGCGCTGCGAGTGGATCGGCCCAGGCAAGGGGTGGATTGATCCGGTGGCCGAAAAGCAGGGCGCGGTGCTCGGAATGGATGCGGGCCTATCGACACTCGAAGCCGAATGTGCCGAGCAGGGGCTCGATTATGAGGAAGTGCTCGATCAGCGCGCGCGCGAAATCGAAGCCTTCAAAAAGCGCGGCATTCCGGTGCCGACATGGGCAGGCATGCAGACACCCGGTGTGCAGAACGCGCAGCAGGTGCAGCAGAAACCGGAGGCCACCTGATGCGCTTCGCTCACCTTGCGCAGCGGCTCTTTAATGTGCCGCTTGCGATCAGGCCGGAAAAGGCCGAAATCATCATGGCGGTGCTTGCCGAGCGCCTGGGGATATCGCAGATCGTGCGCGCCGATGGCAGCACGCTCGTGCCCATGGCGCTTGACTGGTTTGAGGATGACGATGACGGCGCGCGCTCATCGCGGGCCACCGGTTATGACAACATCGGCGGGGTGGCCCGCATCGAGATCGCGGGCACGCTCGTGCAGAAGCTCGGCACGCTGCAGCCGTACAGCGGCATGACCGGCTATGACGGCATCCGCGAAAACTACTTTGCAGCGCTCACCGATCCTGATGTGCGCGCGGTGATGCTCGATATCGATTCGCCGGGCGGTGAGGTGGCCGGGTGCTTCGATCTTGTCGACGCCATGTATGCCGCGCGCAGCACTAAACCCGTGTGGGCGGTGCTCAACGAAAACGCCTGCTCGGCGGCCTACGCGCTCGCCAGTGCTGCGGACCACATCAGCGTGCCCCGCACCGGTTGTGCGGGCTCGATAGGCGTGCTGATGCTGCATGTGGACTGGTCACGCGCGCTCAATCAAAGCGGCCTCACGGTCACCTTCATCACCTACGGTGAGCGCAAATCTGACGGCTACCCGGAATTACCGCTATCCGATGAAGCGAAGGCCGGTTTTCAGGCGCAGATCGATGACATGGGTGATCTGTTCGTGCAGACCGTGGCACGCAACCGCAACGTGCCCGCCGATGCAATCCGCGCGATGGAGGCCGCCACCTTTCTCGGTGGTGCCGCAGTGCGCGCGAATCTCGCGGATGAAGTCGCCGCACCTGATGCGGCTTTCCGCTCACTGTTCGCCTCGCTATAGGCGCGTTTGATAAACCCGATGGAGAAACGACATGGCAACACCGAATGCATCAAAGCGCTCGCTGCCTTATGCCCACCTGCTCGGTGGCCTGCTAGGGCGCGCGAAGGTGGCGAAGGCTGACGACACCGAGCCGCCCGCCGATCCGAAAGACACCGATAACCAAGACACCGTTGATGTGGACGAGCTTGAGGATCAGGTGGTCGAGAACGTGGAAGAGCAGGAGGATGACGATGATGAGGAAAACGGTGACCTCGATGAGCCTGCAGGCAAGCGCGCCAAAAAGGCCGAAGAGGAAAGTGACACCGACGAAACTGCCAAGGCCGCGAAGCTCACGCGCGCTGCGCGCAAGGCAGAGCGTTCGCGGTGTGCTGCGATCTTTGGCGCGGCCTCTGCCGGAACACGGCCCGATCTTGCCGCGCACCTTGCCTTTAACACCAGTATGCCGAGTGCGCGAGCCGTCGCGCTGCTCGATGCCGCTGCAGCAGGTGCGGTGCCGGTGCAGGGCAATGTGAGCGGTGTGCGCGCAGGGCTCGGTGCGCGCATGGCATCCGAACCGCTGCCGCAGATCGGTGCCGGTGGCACCAACAAGCCCACCACGCTCGCGCAGCAGATCATTGCGGCCAACGAAAAGCGGCTCGGCATCGCGCCGAAGAAATAACGCGCGCGCCGCGCTCGACCCGCACACCTCTCTCTCATCTCTTCATCGGAGAAACACCATGGCAAGCAATGTAACCCCTGTGGGGAACAACCCGTTTCAGCCGGGGATGGTTTCAGAAACCTACATTCCCGATCAGCTAATTGCAGGTGATCTCAAGATTGTCACCGACTCGGTGACGGTGGTTATCACCACGCCGCTCAAGCGTGGGCAGTTCATGACGATGGACCTGACGACCGGCCAATGGTCCGCATGGGCACCGGCAGCCGGTGGCGGTGGCGAAGATGACCCGGCAGCCCCGATGCCTGCGGGCATTCTCGTGGACGATATCAACGAGCCTGCAGGCAGCTACACGGGTGGCATCTATCTCACCGGCCAATTCAACGGCAATTGCACCACGCCGCTCGGCACCACGCTCACCGGTGACGAAATGACCGCGCTGCGCAACGCAGGCATTTTCATGAAGAACTCTGTTGTTTCTGCGAGCGATCCGGGCTAATAGAACGGACCTCAGATGAGAGCAGACCCGGCCTTGTGCCGGGTTTTTTTTCGCCCGTTCAAAAGGACACGAAGCCATGAGCACCCCGACGAGTTTCACGTATGACACCAACGCCCTCGTGGGCGTGGTGCCGAACCTGAAGGTTTCGCAGAATTTTCTGCTCGACCGGTATTTCCCCAATGTCATCACTGCGGACACCGAAGAAGTTTCCATTGATGTGGATGTTGGCCTTCGGCGCATGGCCCCGTTCGTGTCACCGCTCGTTGAGGGGAAGCTGGTAGAACAACGCCGCTTTCAGACCAACATTTTTAAACCGGCCTACATCAAGGACAAGCGCGCGCCCGATCTGCGCCGCCCGGTGCGCCGCATGATCGGTGAACGCATCGGCGGTGAACTGCTCGGAGCCGAGCGCGAGATGGCAAACCTCGCCGCCGAGATGACCGATCAGATTGACATTCTCAACCGCCGCCTCGAATGGATGGCGGCCAGTGCGCTCACCACGGGCTCGGTGACGATTGCCGGTGATGGTTACCCCACGGTGGTGGTGGACTTCGGACGCGACCCGAATCTCACCGTAGTGCTCACCGGCTCGGCGCAATGGACACCGGCCAACATCACCGCAGGCACCGCAAGCCCCACGGGTGACGTGGGCGCATGGCAGCACACCATTCTCAAGGCGAGCGGCGCGAAGGTGACCGATATTGTTTTCACGACCACGCCCTTCGAGCGCTTCATGCTCGATGCGGGTGTGAAGGGCGCGGTGCTCTTTCCTACGCTTGCCACCTTCGGCAACCAGATGAATCCCGGTGCCGAGATCGATCACGGCGCGATCTTTAAAGGCATGTGGGGGCAATACAACCTGTGGGTCTACAACGATTGGTACATCGACCCGGTGGACAACATCGAGAAGCCGATGCTGCCCGATGGCACGGTGCTCATGAGTGGTCCGAATCTCCTCGGCACGCGCGCCTTCGGCATGATTCTCGACCCGGCATTCAACTATGCGTCGATGGCCTACGCGCCGAAAACCTGGCTTAACGAAGATCCTGCGCAACGCTTCCTGATGATGCAGAGCGCGCCCATCGTCATCCCGAGCCGGGTAAATGCGGGCTTCTCTGCGAACGTGTGCCCGCCCGTGGTCGACTGACTCCCGCCGCAGTGCTGCCGCGCACCTCGCGCGCGTCTCTCTTTCCTTTCCCTTGGAGTACCGATTATGGCTACCGATAAAACCGGCAGCGGCACAAACACGCCTGCCGA
>OVEP011218252.1_pt1 | contig 12021 bp, 14 predicted proteins | sample 1779801 | NCBI WGS metagenome assembly OVEP01 (sample SAMEA3914791, study PRJEB12502) | metagenome | biome: forest; material: soil | place: Canada | collected 2011-07-03 | depth 0.1 m
GACGAACCGACCAACCACCTCGACATGGCGACCAAGGAGATGCTGGTGGCGGCCCTGGCCGATTTCGAAGGCACCATGCTGTTCGTCTCGCACGACCGCCATTTCCTGGCGGCCCTGTCGAACCGCGTGCTGGAACTGACGCCCGAGGGCGTGCACCAGTACGGCGGCGGCTATAGTGAATATGTAGCGCGGACGGGGCAGGAAGCACCGGGGCTGCATCCAGGCTAATTCGGGTTTTGGAGTTGGCTAAACCACTCTTCGCGTTCGCTAGCGTTCTTCAAACTCTCAACAGCTGTGTTCGCGTGCTCACTCAAACTTCTGGACGCATACTCCAAAAGTCCCAGAGGATAACTTGAAGCAGCTTCGCAAATTTTCTTTGCATGTACCAAAGGAATCGGATTTTCCAAAAATTCCCTGCGACGTCTGAAATTAAACGAAATGGCGACACCATCAGTGTAGATTTTTTTTAGATATTCGATCCATATCTCCCACTTGGTTTCGTTGTGTGATTGAGATGTAACGAGATCTATGAGGGCTTCCTGAAGCAATTTACTATCAAATTTAATACCGCCAGCAATGTCTATTATATCTTTCCCCTCTGGCTGTATGGTCATGCAAATAAATATCTCTTTAGCTCGTTCTGAAATTGATTTAGAAAATAATATGTCTGTGTATGATTTATCATCCTGAATTTCTGAACGAACTCGACTCGAAAGGAAGTATCTCAAAAATCTGTGCCATTTTAATTTATCAAGATTGCAGACATATTTATCTATGCTGTGTATATTGTTAATTATAAATAGAACTTTCTGCTTGGAAAGGGCTATGGCGATTGCATCTATTTGAGAAGTGTCACAGGGAGATGCAAGTGCAGTTTTCAGGCTTTTCTCGTCAAATCCAATGCCTATCCAAAGCTCTTCAAACTCTGGCGCAATAATCCGCCCGTCATTGAATATATTTTCCATAGAGTTAGGGATATGCTTTACCAATACCGAAAGTGAGTTTAGTATATATTCCCTACTCAGGCCTTCTTTTAGCATTATTTGATAAAATTTAAGAACGGAAAGAAACGCTTCCTTTATCGATTTTTGATTTTTCACTATCGATTAAATCCTCTATAGCCTCCCTTTCTGATTTTAAGGCAGGCTCTCTGGAGTATTTTACTTGGAAGACGGTTAGATTAGACTTTTTTTCTGAAATTAAATATTCCATAAAGGCATCACGACCATCATCTGGTTGCCCAACAGGTAAGCATTGGACGGTCGGATATTCCTTCACTAAAATCGCTTGGCACAGATGCTGGAAGCGTTCGTCACCTAGTGTTTCTAGTGCATATTGGTGCATTTTTCTCGACTCGTTAGAGGTGAATCAACCTAACCTAGCAGCTGTGCTGATTTGATGTCACGATTTTTGCGTAAGGGCGATCGAACAGTGCCCCGCGCCAAAAACACGTGCATGGGAAGAGTGGCTATGTAGGATTTCTGGAAAAAGTTATTTTTTGTAGAACTCCGCCGTCAGCCACCTACTTCCGCCCTTTGACCTCATCCTCGAACGCGGCGACCCGAAATTACGGTGACACGATATCAATTGTTCAAATACGCTCGCCGCTATCCTAGCTCTGGTATGAACCAGGGCTTCGCTGTCTTGGTCGAAGACGGTCGAGGTACTTTGGCATTTGATATCATTTGATATCACGTCTCTGTTTTTGTTCACGGCTTTGTTCGTCGGCATCGCTCCGAGCAATAGCGAACCTCGTCCCAGACCTTTTCCCATTTCTTGCGCCAGGTAAAAGGCCGCTGGCAGACGACACACGGTTTCGACGGCAGGTCGGACTTGGCGATGCGCTTGCCCATCACAGCCGCCCTTCGCGCATCGCCGCCAGGTGCTGGCGGGCCTGCGACCGCACCTGCGCCTGGCGGTCGTCCCCCATCCGGTCCCACGTTGTGTAGACAAAGGGCATGCGGGCGTTCCCGGCGAAGCGATCGCGATGCCGGTCCATGAAATCCCAGTAGAGCGCGTTGAACGGACAGGCGTTTTCGCCGACGGCGACGGCCGGGTCATAAACGCAGCCCTGGCAGTAATGGCTCATGCGCCGGATATAGTTTCCGCTGGCGGCATAGGGTTTGGAGGCCAGCAGCCCGCCATCGGCATGCAGGGCCATGCCGAGCGTGTTGGGCAGTTCGACCCACTCATAGGCGTCGGCATAGACCGCCAGGTACCATTCGTGCACCGCCGCGGGGTCGAGGCCGGCGATCAGCGCGAAATTGCCGGTGATCATCAGGCGCTGGATATGGTGGGAATAGGCATGTTCGATCGTGTGGGCGAAGGCCTCGCGCATGCAGGCCATGCGGGTCTCGCCCGACCAGTACATCCAGGGCAGCGGCTCATGCGCCGCCAGCACGTTGCGCCGGGCATAGTCGGGCATGAAGCGCCAATAGATGCCGCGGACATATTCCCGCCAGCCGAGGATTTGCCGGATGAAGCCTTCGGCGGCGTTGAGCGGCGCGCGGCCCTGCCGATAGGCCGCTTCGGCCTTCTGACAGACTTCGAGCGGATAGAGCAGGCCGGCATTGATATAGGCCGACAGCAGGGAATGATTGAGGTAGGGCTCGCCCGCGACCATGGCGTCCTGGTGGTCGCCGAAGGCCGGCAGGATGTGATCGATGAAATGGTCGAGCTCGCGCAGGGCCTGGCGGCGCGTGACGGCAAAATGAAACGGCTCCAGCGTGCCGAAGCCGTCGGCAAAGCGGCGGCGCACGAGGTCGAGCACATCGAGCGTGATCTGATCCTTGCGAAAGCTGACCCTGCGCGGGAAGGTCATGTGCTTTGACGGCGGCTGGCGATTGTCCTTGTCGAAATTCCAGCGGCCGCCGCTCGGCGAACCGTCCGCTTCGATCAGGAGGCCGTGGTCGCGCCGCATCTGGCGATAGAAATACTCCATGCGCAATTCGCGCCTTCCCTCGGCCCAGGCGGCGAAGGCCTGGTGGCTGCACAGAAAGCGCGTGTCCGGGAGAATATCCAATGGCACCGGCAGGGCGAACCTGAGCGCTTCGAACTGTTCCCGAAGCCGCCATTCGCCGGGTTCGGTGACGATGACGCGCGCCGGCGAAAGATCGCCGACGGCGCGCTGGATTTCGCCCTCCAGACTTTGGCTGTTGTCCGCATCGTCGAGGCGGACATAGCGCACCGTGAAGCCGGCGGCGTCCAGCGCCTGCGCGAAGTGACGCATGGCCGAGAACAGAAAGGCGATCTTCTTGACGTGATGGCGGACATAGGTGGCCTCGGCCATGACTTCGGCCATCAGGATGACATCGCTTGCCTTGTCGGCATCGGCCAGGACGGGCAGGCGCGAGGACAGCTGGTCGCCCAGGATCACACGCAGGACCGGCTTGCTGGGTTCAACGGGCACGGGCAACACCTCCTTGGACGGGATCGTCCGGCGTGAGGCTTACGGTGATGACGGGGGTTTGGATTGCGGAAACGCCGTCGCGGCCGGTCACGCCAGGGCTGCCGTGCCGCCCGGCGCCATTCGCTCAAGGCGTTTGGGCGTGGTCAACGGACGGCGGGCCCTGGAAAATGACCTGGTCTTGCCGGTCGGCGAGCCGATAGAGGCCCCGGTCGAGCGTGAGCGTGTATCCGTGCCCGGTCAAGGGGCCGACGCCATGGTCGCGGACCGCCTTCAACAACTGCGGCGCCGCGACGCCGGGGAGATAGAGTTCCGCCTTGCGGTGGTCGTCGTCGGAGGCAAAGACGACGAAGGCCGACAGCACCGCCGTGCCCTGCGGCGTCACGGGATCGAGCCGAACGCCCGCTTCCCACAGGCGAAGGCACGACCGTCTGAGCGCCGAATAGGTATAGCCGCCGTCCGCATAGCAGCCATGGGCGTCCGGGCCGCCGCCGACCCTCGCGCCCTGGGCTTGCGCCCCGCTCGCCGCCGTCACGGCGCCCGCCATGACCATCGCCGTCGCTATTGCTGAAAATCTCATGGATCCCTCCTGCCGCCCGGCAACCTAATGTCCCAGCCCGTGGAGAAAGCTGGCAATATGCGCGTCCCAGCCGAATATGTCGCGGGCGATATCGAGGGCGAAGAAGGCCAGGCCGAACAGGGCGCCGATGTAGGTGAAGAACATACCGATATTGACGTCGCGCCTGGGGTGATGGCAGGCCAGGAGTTGCCGCAATGTCGCGCGATAGGGCGCGATATCGATCAGGATCGTCTGGCTTTTGGCGTATTGGTAAATGCGGTCGAACAGTTCGGGGTCGGCAATCAGCGCGTGGCCGGCCGGCTCGGTTGTCCGGTGGCGCCCGATCATGACGTTGAAGCCCTTTCTTCGCAGAACCGCCTTGCCGAGAATGCCCAGGAACGCCCTGCGCTTTCTGAAGACAAGCAGCCGGCGCATCACGGGGGAGGGCAGGTAGAATGCCGAATTCTCATCTTCCTCCGGGGCGAGCAGGCCGAAGACATCGGCGGGCAGGCTCATCACGTTGCGGAAGGCGGCGCTGCGATAATTGGCCTGTTGTTGCAGGCGAAAGCGAAACGCGTCCCGCGTTTCGCCAATGCGCACGCGGTCGACTCCGGCCAGGGGCGTCAACTCGCTTTGCGGGCTGGCGTTCTCGTAGCCGCCGGTCGAACCCTTGCCGATCATTCCGCCCCCCCTGGCGCCAACGCACCATGTCCCTTCGCATAGGGTTACCGTTCGCCCCGTCGTTCAGCAAGGGTTAATGAAGACGATGGGAATAGGGCGACAGAGGAAATAAGGGGTCGGAGCGATTTTCGGCCCCATAAGGCTGACGGGGATGCAATTGCGTCATGTTCCCGTCATTGCGTCCCCGTATTTCCAGGCGTCTTGTCACCGAGACCCCAAGCGCAATCGAACATGGGCCGGCCTCACTGGGCCGTGTAGCCGCCGTCGATCACCAGTTCGGAGCCGGTCATGAACCTGGACTCGTCGGAAGCGAGATAGACGATGCCCCAGCCGATATCTTCCGGGGCGCCCAAATGGCCGACCGGGTGAAGGGCGACCAGGTCCGCCAGCTTTGGTGCGCCCCCTGAGGTGTCGCCTAGAACGCCTTCAACCATCGGCGTCAGGATATAGCCCGGGTGAATGGAATTCACACGAATGCCGGTCCGGGTCAGGGCGCAGTGCAAGGCCGCCGATTTGGTGAGCAGGCGAACCCCACCCTTGCTGGCATTATAGGCGGCGAGATTGGGGTCGCCGACAAGGCCTTCGATCGAAGACAGATTGATGATCGAGCCCTTGGCTTCGCATTGCTTCATGGCCTTTATGCCATATTTCAAACCCAGAAAAACACCGTCCAGATTGATGCTCATCAGTTTACGGTAATCGGCGAAACTGGTGTTCTCGATCGTTCCTGTGGGCCCGATGCCGGCATTATTGACCAAGATATCGAGGCGGCCGAAGGCGCTGACCGCACTGTCGATGACCTTGATCCAGGCGGCCTCGTCGGCAACATCATGGTGAAAGAACTTGGCGTGTCCGCCGGACGCGTTGATCCTGGCTGCGATCGCCTCACCCTCTTCGTCGCGCACGTCGGTGATGGCGACCTTGGCGCCCTCCTGGGCAAGCAGCTGGGCGGCACAGGCGCCCAATCCCAGCGCGCCGCCGGTGATGAAAGCGACTTTATCCTTAACGCGGTCCATGGTGTTCACTGCCTGATCTGTTAGCGGGCATTTGACATAGGACCGGCCGGTCGCAACCGATAGGATCGGATTATACTCACCCCGATGCGCTCCCTTGCTGAGCGGCTCGCCTGAAAATAGTCTTCAAAGCAATAAGATTGAGAATAAGGGGGCGGGTGACCGGCGAGGGCACGGCCCGACACCTGAGCGAACCCCAGGGAAGTCATGGCTGGCCGAGAGGTTCAGGTTGCAGGTCGGCGCGTCCGGCAGTGGATTGCCGTAGATCTTGGCGTTCCAGGCGCCGGCGGCGAAGACCACCGGATCCGGCACCGTACAGACCATCGTCCCGTGCCACGAACAGGCCTGGGCATAGACGGAATCGTCGTCGATTTCCAAGTCAATCCTGGCTAAGCTCGACTGAGCCGGGATCATCGCCATGCCCTCTGACAATCTGGATTGGTCGCCTTGCGAAAAGACGATCGCGCGGGCCGCCTACGACGCCGCCGTCGCAGCCGCGCTGGCCCAGGTCATGGCCGAGCTCAAGCGCCGCGCCGAGGCCGTCCGGACGCCGTCCGACATGTCGGCGCTCGAAGCCTATCTGCGCGACGCCCGTCGCGACATCGATGCGATATTCATCTACAGCTATCCCAAACTGCCGGGCGTCTTCGCCTACGCGATCCACAAGGGCTATCTCGACGAAGGGCGGCTCAGCGGCCTGGCGGAGGACAAGCTGTCGGCGATTCGCCGCTGTTTGTCGTTCGCTCGGCCAAGCCCGTAAACCACCTACCGTACCGGTCCAGATCAACAGGAACCCGAATGTCCGACGTCACCTATGCACTGGTTTCGTCGAAAGGCGATGCGCGGCCGTGGGCTCATTAAGCGACGCAGACTAGCGTTTCCACCCGAAATCCCGGTCACCCAGACACGTAATCCCGTCGCACCGGGCGGCGGCGGGGCCGGCACCGCCGCAAAGCTGGCGCACAACATGAAGGCGAAGGCGCCGACGAGACTGAGGACGATACGGGTGTTGCGGGTCACCAGGCGCCGGCTCCCGTACCGCGGGTCATGGCCCGGAGATCCACGGTGGGCGTTGTCCTGGCGGCTGCGGGTGTCGGCGCATGGGGCATGGGTAAGTCCGGGGGCGAGGGGCACCGGCTTCATGGCACCTGGCGTGGCTCCGGTCAATTATATAAAGGGTCCTTTGTATAATTGATCGCGGCCCGATGGGAGACTCGCACGACCTTGCAAATCGCGACCTTGCGATCACAGGGTTTGCTGCGGGCGCGCCGGATGGGACGGCACGCCGGGATTTGCGGCATCGAGCGCCTTGCAGTCGCCGGACGTGTGCGTCACGACCTTCGGCGCCTTGTCGCCGGGCGTGCGCGTGACCTCAACACTGCGCTCGCAATAGGTGTCGCCGTTCGAGCGGGTCGAGATCATCGTGTAACCGCCGTCCGCCGGCAGGGTGTCGAACCCGCCCGCCTTGAGCATGCCCCCCGGCGCCGTGACGCGGCTCACCAGGTCGTTCATCTGGCTGTCCATGGCGGCGGACATCCTGCGAAGGTCGGCGAACGCCGGATCGTTGGCGAAAGGGTCCCCCAGCGGATAGGCGATCGCGGCCGGCGTGTCGGTAAAGCTGACCTTGGGCGGCACATCCCCGGCATACTGGATTTCGGCGGTCCCGCCGTCGGGCATCTTTACCGTCAAGGTGTGTGTGGCCGGCGACAGGGCCAGGGCCAGGCCGGCGCTTGCCGCCAGACCCGTCGCGATGGCGCCTGCAAGGGCAATATTTCGAGCGACTCTCATTGAAAACCTCCGATGTCTATCCCAGCCGGCCGATATTTTCCGTGCGGTCGCGACGATAAGATGGCGAAGGCGGGGAAAAATCGGGGCATTGCGTACGGGCATGAGCGTGGCGGCTTCCGGCCTTGCCGGGGTCAACATGAACGCCTTTTGCGTGCGGTTCGGGTCGATAGGGATGGCGTCGTTCGTATTTATATATAGGGTCCTTTACATATCGTTTTCGGCGCGCTATGGGTAAGATAATGACGATTCATATCGATGCTGCCGAAGCCTGTCGTCAGTCATCAGGTTCGGCAGGGCATATACAGAAAGTTTCAAAGGGATAGGGCAGGGCATTTGTGAAGCAGAAGGAGCGGGGAGATCTGCCGAATGACCGGGACTCGTGCGGCGACTGGATAGGTATCATTTAGCCAGACTCGCTCGATGGTCGCGAACTATTCCTGTCGAAATCTCTCGTGGAATAAAACTTGGATCCAAGGGTCAATAATGTTGCAATCGAGAAATCATTTTCTTAAAGCCGTGTGCGCGGTCACCGTCCTGGCTTCACTCGCGGCCTGCGCCGAAAAGCCCAAGCCGGTCTCCATGGTGCCCCCGGCGCCCTCGCGATCGGCGCCGCCGCCGTCGGGGCAATCTTCCGGGCCGGTGGCCGAACAACATCTGCCGGGCATCGTCGCGGGCTCGCAACAGGACTTTGTCGTCAATGTCGGCGACCGGATCTATTTCGACACCGACCATTCGGACATTCGTGCCGACGCGCGCGGGGTCCTGGCGGCGCAGGCCGCCTGGCTCGTGCGCTATCCGGCGGTCATGGTCCGGATCGAGGGCAATGCGGACGAACGCGGGACGCGGGAATACAACTACGCGCTGGGCGGCCGCCGGGCTCAAGCCGTAAAGGACTTTCTGGTCAGCAAGGGCGTCGTCCCTTCGCGCATCGCGACCATTTCCTACGGCAAGGAAAACCCGATCGACCCGGGGTCGGATGAGGCGTCCTGGGCCAAGAACCGCAATGCCCACACCGCGATCGTTTCGGGCGCGCGTTAAGGCTTTTGCGGGGCCGGCGGGCGCGGGACTCTCCGCGCTCGCATGCCTGCCGCCTGGGCGGGTGGTGGTGCGGGTTATAGCGCCTTCAAGAGCACACGCCCCACCATCCCGAGATCAACTCGCGGCGATGCGCCGCGGCCTTGGCGTTCCTGTTTTTCGGACATCGAAGTCGCGCAGCGACACACCGCCATGGAGCCCGCTGCGATCGAATACGAACGCTTCGACATCCGCGGTGGGCGGGACATCGCCGGTATTTTCCGTGATCAGCCTGACATCCGGCGCCGTGCCCATATTCCAGTCTTCGCCCGATTTCAGTTGCGCTACGGCATCATCCCTTTCGAATACGAAGACCGCGCCCGTTCCATCGATGTCCGGCGGCGGCACGGCGGGCCCTCCGGCCAGGGTATAGTAGCCGGTCACCCGCCCGTCTTCGACCAGGGCGCCGAGCGCACCGGCTCCGCCCGCGCCCAGATCCGTCTTTCTTACGACCGGGAATACGAGCGCCGCCCAGGCATGGTTGATTGCGGTTCGACAATTGTCGCTCGCCCATTTGCAGGTCTTCAGGCTTTGCATGACGGCGCTGGTCATGGCCGCCTTGGCTTGAACGGCCGGCGCATTTTCCGCCGACGCCGACGCCGAAGCGGATGCGATAACAGCGAAAGCCAAGACGCCGGCGCGGGCAATAGGGTTTGCCAACCTTGCTTGCGTCAACATGGATACACCTCTCATATGGATTGGCCGCCTCTCCCGCGGATCGGCGGCAATTCCGCTCAAACCCTATCGAAGGCGGTCTACAATGCCGGCCGTGGGCTGCCCATCTTCCACACATAGAAGGCATTGACCGAGGCACCGGGTTGCAATCCGCCGGCATCGAAAATGAATGCGTCGACGCTTGCCGTCGCCGCGGCCGCGTCGGCGCGATCGACGGCGACTCCCGGTGTCGCGCCGACATTCCAGTCCTGGCCGGATGTCAATCTGTCGAGCGTATCCGCTTGGCGCAGCGCATAAACCTGATTTGCATTGTCGACGCCCGCCTGCAGTCCGTCCGCCCCGGTGCCGATACTGTAATAGCCCGTGATCCTGCCGTCCTGGACGAGCGCCCCCTTGCCGCCGTCGCCGCCCAGAACAAGGTCGTCCCGCGCCAGGGATGGAAAGACGAGGACGCCCTTGGCGTTTCTGACCGCGTCCTGGCAACTCCGGTAGCTTTCACAGCTGTCGAGCGTCGTCCACACCGCCAGGTCGAAACGGCTGTCATGCGACGCCGTCGCGGCATGACCGCTCGTAGTCCCTCCCGTCAGCAGGAGTGTCGCGGTACAGATCATGCCGATCGTTCGAGGGAGGTTATTGCTGACCTTGCGGCGCACGATCGATCCTTTCTCAATAAGGGCGTCGCCCACGCGTCGGTACGGGACCGGGGAAGGCGCCCGGATTTGGCACGGGCTCTATTCATCGCTGCGACCCGGTCATTTGTATAGGACCCTGTATAAAATTGTCATCGGATGCGACGAGCGTGCCGTCAAAATCTCATCAATGAGACGACGCCACGCCCTGCGAACCCCTTGGTCGGACGAGAGTTTGAAGCGACGCGGCTGGCCAGGGTCGTTCCTGGGCGGCTTCGCCTTTCCGTTCTTGTCGATGATCGCGTAGACGATCAAAAGCATGGCGAGAAGGTTCAGCATATAAATCAAGGGCTCGCGTTCGTTCAACCGCGGCCCCACGGCGAGGAGGAGGCGGACGATGCCCATCAGGGCGAAGGCCGCGGCGCGAAACGCCGACCGGAGCCATGGCAAATCATAAAAAGCACAGGCGACCGAAAAAAGGGCTATAGGCTTGGCGACAAAATATGTAAAGGACCCTATTGATCCCATTCAGGACACCCGCCACCCATGCCCAAGGACATTCGCCGTCTCCGTCCCATTGTCTCGCGTTGGATGAGCCTGCGGCATTGGCGGTCGCAGATCGTGTTCTGGATTGGCGGACTGGTCGTCGGCGCCGTAGCGGTCATCGTGGCCGGAGCCGCGGACAGGGTGCAGGACCTTTTCCTCACCAGCGTCGCCAGGGTCTGGTGGTTGCCGTTGGTCATTACGCCTTTGGGATTCGCACTCTCCGCCCTGGTCGCGCGCACATGGTTTCCCGGGTCGCAGGGCAGCGGCATCCCGCAGGTGATCGCCGGCATCGATCTGGTTCACCGCCAGCCTGAGGCGCTGGACCGGTTGGTGTCGCTGCGCATCATCGTCGGAAAGGCGGCCCTGTTGCTGCTCGGCCTGGCGACAGGCGCGTCCATCGGCCGGGAAGGACCCACGGTCCAGATCGGAGCGGCCGTGATGCGCCTGACCGGACGGGTAGGCGGCATTGTGAGCGACGAGTCAGCCCTCCTGCTGGCCGGTGGCGCCGCCGGTGTCGCGGCGGCATTCAACACCCCTTTGGCCGGTATCGTGTTCGCCATCGAGGAGTTGGGAAAATCGTTCGAGCAGCGCACCTCGGGAACGGTCATCTTTACCGTCATGCTGGCTGGCATCGCCTCGCTGGCCATGGTTGGCGACTACAGCTATTTCGGCCATTCGACGGCCATCCTCCAGCCCGTCCCGGACATCGAGGCCGTCCTGATTTGCGGAATTGGCGGAGGCCTGCTGGGCGGCGCCTATAGCCGTGCCCTGATCTTCGCGACGCGGCGCATGGGCTCGTTGTTCAACGGCTTGATCGGCAGGCACCGAATTGTCTTTGCCGGTGTCTGCGGCCTGCTCGTCGCGATCATCGGTGTTTTCGGCGGCGCGCACATTTTCGGGACGGGATATCCCCAGGCCAAGGCCCTGCTGACCGGAAGCCGCGAAATTCCGGAAACCTTCGGTGTCTTCAAATGGCTGGCCACCTTGCTGTCGACCGTTTGCGGAATACCGGGCGGCATATTCGCGCCGTCGCTTGCAACCGGCGCCGGCGTCGGCGCCGATTTGCACTGGCTTTTGCCTGTCGCGCCGCTGGTGACGATGGCGCTGCTGGGCATGGTCGGCTATTTTTCAGGCGTGGTCCAATCCCCGCTCACCGCTTTTGTCATCGTCATGGAAATGACGAACAGCCACGAGATGGTCATTCCGTTGATCGCCACCAGCATATTGGCCTACAGCGCGTCGCGCCTCATTTGTCCCAGGCCGTTGTATCACAGCCTGGCCCGCGGGTTTGTCCGCGAGGAAACACGCCGGGCGCATCAGCCGCCCGCCGACGAAACGCCGGCCAACGAGACCCCTGAACCCGGCAAAGGTGCGTAGGGGCAAGTCGTGCGTGCGCCTGTCGCCTGCGGGCTGGTGGCGCGAGCCTGAGCGGAGGTTAAGGGGCCGCCTCTACAGGATCGCCTTCGCCGTCTTCGAAAAGCATGGACGGCGCCTCGTGAGCGAAGCCGGCTTCCTCGATCAGACGGTCCAGGCCGTCGCAGAGTTGGTCGAGAACCTCGGGAGGAAGCCGGTCCATGGCCGCGATCAAGGTCTCCTGGATGGTTTCGACCTGACGGGTCAGGGCGTTTTCGCCCGCCGCGGTGAGTTGCA
>OVEP010000017.1_pt1 | contig 12001 bp, 10 predicted proteins | sample 1779801 | NCBI WGS metagenome assembly OVEP01 (sample SAMEA3914791, study PRJEB12502) | metagenome | biome: forest; material: soil | place: Canada | collected 2011-07-03 | depth 0.1 m
GCGCGGATGAACTGGCCGCGGAACGGAACCGGCCAGTAACACAGGGTATAGTCGGACATGGGATCGGCCTTATCATTGCGATAACCTGTCCCTTAACACCCTTACCCACCGCGAGGCGCAGTCCCATGCCGAAAATCGATCTTTCCACCGTGCCGGAACGCAAGGGCGTCGGCTATCCGCCGCCGCTCGACGCGCCCTGCGCCGATCGGATCAGGCAACGACTGGGCAATGCCGGCGGTCTCACGGATTTCGGGATCAATCTGATGCGCCTGCCGCCAGGCGGCTGGTCGAGCCAGCGCCATTGGCATTCGCATGAGGACGAGTTCGTCTACCTTCTCGAGGGGGAGTTGATCCTGGTCGAGGATGACGGCGAAACCCTGCTGCGCGCCGGCGATTGCGCGGCCTTTCCCAAGAATTCCGGCAATGGCCATCACATGATCAACCGCTCGGACAGGATAGCGGTCTATCTCGAAGCGGGCTCGCGCCAGCCGGAGGATCTGTGTGTCTGCTCCGACGTCGACATGATGAGTTCGAACGCCGACGGCCGCTTCGTCCACAAGGACGGGTCTGCCTTTTAGGCTTCCATCAGCCCGGCGCTGCGCAGGCTGGAGTGGCCGGTGCGCCCGACGATCAGATGATCGTGCAAGGTGACGCCGATCGCTTTCAGCGCTTCGGCCACCTTGCGGGTCGCCTCGATATCGGCCGCGGACGGGCTGGGATCCCCACTTGGATGGTTGTGCACCATCAAGACGGCGCTGGCATTCAGCTCCAACGCCCTTCGCGCCACTTCGCGCGGATAGATCGGGGCGTGGTCGACGGTGCCGATGCCCTGGGTTTCGCCGGCGATTACCGCGTTCTTGCGGTCCAGGAACAGCAGATGCAGCCTCTCGCGCGGGAGGTGGGCGAGATTGACTCGGCAGTAATCGACCAGCTTTTCAAAGCTATTGATCACCGGGCGGTCGAAGATTTCGGTCTTGGCCAGACGCCTGCCGGCGGCCTCGACGGTCTTCAGCATGACGGCGGTGTTTTCCTTGACGCCGTTCACCTCGGTCAATGAGGCGATATCGGCATTCAGCACCGCCGCGAAGCCGCCGAAGCGGGCCAGCAGCTTCTTGGCGAGCGGTTTGACATCCTGACGCGGGATGGAGAGGAAGAGCAAAAGCTCGAGCAACTCGTAGTCGGGCAGGGCGTCCGAGCCGCCATCGAGGAAGCGCTGCCGCAGGCGCTGGCGGTGGCCGAGGTGATGGGGCGTCTCGTCGGTTGCGCTCATGGGGCCCTTTGGGACTGTTCCGGGAGTTCCAGCTTGGCGGGATCGTAGCTCAGTTCCCCGGATAGGGAACCCCATTTGAATGGAGTGGCGATCATGGCGCTACCGCTCGACCCGCTGTTGCATACCAAGGAAGTCGCCCGCATTCTCGGCATCCATCCCAATACGCTCTGGAAATGGCGTAACGAGGCATATGGACCGATGCCTATCGAAATCGGTCCGCGAGATGACCGGACCTATCGCTACCGCAGCCGAGACGTAGAGCGATTTATCGAACAGTCCTCCCGGGAAAATCGCTACCGGAAGCGTGGCGGGCCATAAAAGGCATACGTTTGATGGGACGCGCTGATTGGCATCGCCGGGGGTATCGGGAGACAATTAAGTCCGTGCAACCCGCAGAAATTGAGGACTTCGCCTCTGAGCGCAATCCAAGGCCTATGCTCGGCCTTCATCTCGGCGAGTTGGTATCCTGCAATCTCGGTTGATGTGCGCGCCGTTTCCTCGGCTTTGAAGGAGACAAACAGAAAGGCGCCCAGGCTTGCGAGTGAAAAGATTGCCGCAAAACAAGTGGAAACTGCGGCGACGGTTTCCCACCTTTGCTTCTTCTTTGTTTCGGCATCCTGCGCCTGTAGGCGGCGATTCAGGTACTCGATCAGAAAATTCAGGCGTTCCGACCAGTAGTCGCGCTGCTCCTCATGCCATCTGACGTGATCACGATTTTCCTTTTGGCGGCGGCGTTCCCTGGCGCGTCCAACCCAACCTGGCTTTTTCTGAGACATGGCGCCTCCAATCCGATTCTACGTCCGGAAAGCGATGCGGCAACCGAGGCGTCATTCAAATGAAATCGAAGAAACTGGCCAGGAACATCGCATTCGGAAACGTCCGACCGTTTATTGCTTGACTGCCATCGATGGTGACCACCTCGACACGCCACTTCCGGAGCTTTTCAATTTGCTGCGGCGACAGCATCTGTCCTGCTGTCCCATCCTGGCGCGGATGGAGTTGGACCAGACGGATTCTCTCGGGCCAAAACGCGTCATGGATTGCCCGACAAGTTTCAATGATGTCGGGCATATTGTTTATCGCGTTGGGCTGAACTGCCGAAGCGTAATTCATCCGATAGACGTCCAGCTTGGACCACGCCCTCTCCAGTTCGTTGTCGATCTTGCCGATGAACTCATCGAGAGTTTCTTCAGCCTCATGAGGCGAAGTGCATCGTATAATTAACGCGCGCTCCTGGGAAAAATGTATGGGCTTCAATATTGACGCAGTGGGGATTTTTCCCTTCGTGCCGAACCTAAGGTCACGGTACATGCTCCGGAGTGCGGTACTTTTACCGGCATTTTGCTCTCCGCAAACCAACAGGATCCGTTCAAGGTGCGCGCACCGGCGTCCGACCTGTTCGGATTTCATCGGCATCATTCAGTCCCCATATAAGTTCAGGCCTGAGAGCAATATTGCATGGAAATTTTTACACCAATAGTTGTAATTTACGGTTTTTATGCGTCCTTAGAGGTCCGTATCATTGGTCGGCCATCGTCCGATTGATTGTATAGCCGTGCTTGGGAGATCTACGATGAATGCCCCAGTCATGACTGAATTTGGCGTCAAGCTGCGCTCGGACAGTATTCAAGGCCTCTTGAGCCTTCTCAGTGGGAAGCAGGCGGCGATCATCGAGGTCCTGAAGGAACGCATAGTTCCCGATTGTGGGCTGACGGTCAGAGAGCGATTCGACGGCACCTGGAGTAAGCAGACGCGAACGATGGCCTACAAGTTAGAGGCTGTCGGACTTCAACTTGACGCTCTGTGGGCCCAATATCCGCAAGACTGGGTTTGCCCGTGCTGCAGGAGAACCAAGGCCAAGATCCTCTACGTGCTAGAGGGGGATATGATTGCCAAACTCGCGGAGCATCACGACCATTTCGATGAGTGTATCAACCGCGCCTTTCGCAAACATCTCGGTAACAACTGGAGCGTCAGCTTCCCAGGCGCCTCGGACATCCAGAAACTGATTAGCTCCAATTTCCGGGGTTTCGATAACGTCGTCGTCTGCGAGAGCTGCAATCTGGCGGACCGAGATGCCAAGAGAATCATTGCGGCCCACCTGGGTCTCAAAATGGCTGATCTCGATGACTTCTCGTTCGCAATCGATGAGGTCAGGCAATTTTTCGTTCCCATCGACAACCAGCCGCATGTGGTCGACTCAGCAAAAGTAATCGAACTGTTCACCAAGAAGCGCAAGATGGAGATCTTGAAATTCCGTCGTGGCGCCGTCGAGGAGCAGGCGAAGCTCCTTGCCAGTAAGGAACACTGGCGGTCTCCGGAGCAGCACCCGGATGCCGATGCTGAGTATGAGAATGCCAAAGATGACTTGGCTGAACTTGGCATCGGGTGGGAGCCGAACTTTGATTTCCTCGCGATGTCGGCGACCACTAAAGGTAGGAGACCGCCAGATCACTGGCGTAAGAACCGGTATGGCAAGATAACGCGAACGCCTAGCGACCGCGCCATTAAGGCATATATAGCCACGCGTGAAGATTTGCAGAAACTCGGCACAGATTGGCATTGCCCATGCTGCGATAGAACGGTCCACAAGATAGTGCGCTTCAGTAACTTGAATCGACTGTTCGCCAAGACGGGCAATATCGGGACCTACGGAACGCCCACATACACGACCGTCTGCATGGAATGTGCGGAGGTAGCCGCAGGAATGTCAGGTGAAGCCGCAGTTCCTCGCGATTTTGTCACCATCGCTGACGTTTCGGCCGTCATCGCGAAGGTTCCACACGATAGACATGATCTGAAGAGCGACCTGATCGCTGATCAGCAAATAGCGAAGATCCGAGTTCGATATGCGTTAGCCAATGGTGGGAACGACTCTGGAGATGAAGAGGACGACTTCACACCGGTTTGATCGATCCCGCTGAACTTCGCCGCGGAAACTTTAGGCAATCCGAGACCCATCAGGTCAAGAAAGCATTCATTACTCGCCACATTCGCGAAGCCTACTAGGGGCGCCATGAGGCCGAAGTTATCGCGTCGAATGAGATCCTGCCCTGAATGGATGAGCTTTGGGGCTCAAGTCACTTGGCATCCAAGCGGGCAAGGCGACCCCTCATGCGCTGCAGAACCGGCTCCGACGGAACGGTCTCGCCAGCGTCGATTTGCGCTTTGCTCCGCTCCAGCGCATCGATCCATTCTGTCGGGGCGGAGTTGTTGTGTTCGACCTTGTTCATGTCGCTCATCATAGGCCGTTGGCCGCTGATTTTCCAGAACGGCAGGCTCATGCGCCTAAGAAGTCTTTTGCTTAGACATCAGATCGGGGTCGTGGACATTTTTGATTTAAGGTCTTATGTATACGATCAATTTATGTTTATAGTTCTTTATATGAGACCTTAATGCGCTCGACCGTCATCGATACCCTGCCGCCGAAAGTCAAACGCGCTCTGGTTAAGCTGGGCGCGGATATCGGAGTTGCGCGCAAGAAGCGCCATCTGACCACTCTTATGATGGCCGAGCGGCTGGGTGTCGCAAAAAGCACCTACTTCAAGATCGAGAAGGGGGATCCCACCGTAGCCATGGGCGCCTATGCGATGGCCCTGTTCGTTCTCGGCTTCGACACCGCGCTTGGCGAAATTGTCGATCCGCGACACGATGATCAAGGCTTGCTTCTCGACGCCGAGCGCCTGCCCAAGCGCATCCGCGCCCGTAAGACGGCGCAGCCGTTATGAAGCGCACCATCACCATCGATCTCGGCCAAGAAGGCAAGTCCCTGGGCGTGCTCCGCTATGACCAGCAGGGAGCGCGCGAAAGCGCTTCCTTCGAATATGACCTTGCCTGGATGAATGCTCCTGACCGGTTTGCGATCGAGCCAGGCTTGCCATTGGTGGCCGGACCGCAGTTTCACCGAAAGGTCCGGGCTGGCTCCGTCTTCCACGCGGCGATCGCCGACACCGAGCCGGATGGCTGGGCGCGCCGCGTCATCCAGCGTGACCACGCCAAGCGCCGGCAAGAAGCGCGCCGTGACGGCCGTCCGGTTGACGCGAGCCCGCTCAACTCCATGGACTATCTTCTGGCCGTGGATGACATCAGCCGCATTGGCGCACTGCGGCTGCAGGACGAGAATGGCCGCTACCAGCGAGCGATCGAGGAGGGACGCCGGACGACGCCGCCGCTGATCGAACTCGCGCAACTACTCGCCGCCACCAGGGCCGTGGAGACCAACACAGAAACCGAGGCCGATCTCGCTTATCTGCGCGGACGCGGCACGTCGCTTGGCGGGTTGCGGCCGAAATGCAGCGTGATTGACGAGGATGGCCGGCTCGCGATCGGCAAGTTTCCGAGCGTCACGGACGAGCGATCTGTCACGAAAGGCGAGGTACTCGCCCTCCGCCTTGCCCGTCGCGCCGGCATCGATGCTGCCGAGGCCCGGCTCGTGGACAGCGACGGATCTCCGGTCGCGCTCATTCGGCGGTTTGATCGGACTGCTGCCGGGGAACGGCTCATGTATGTTTCAGCGGCAACGATGCTCGGCGCCGAACCTGCCGACCCGGGGGAGCATAGCTATACCGAAATCGTCGATGCGTTACGCCAATACGGCAGCGAGGCTGCGGCCGATATCGAGCAGCTATGGCGCCGGATCGCCTTTTCGATCCTGATCACCAATGTCGACGACCATCTTCTCAACCACGGGTTTCTCCATGTCGATCGCGGCCAGTGGCGACTATCGCCCGCCTTCGACGTCAATCCTTTTCCGGATCGTGTGCGTGAGCTGAAGACATGGATTTCGGAGGAGACCGGCCCAGAGGCGACGATTACCGCCTTGATGGCCGTCATCGCCTATTTCCGGATCACACCGAAGCGAGCTCGCGAGATCCTCGCGGAGGTGGAGAAAGCGGTATCGGCATGGCGGGAAGAAGGTCGGGCCTTGGGCATGACGCTCAATGAACTCGAGGACTTTGCAGACGCCTTTGAGCACCAAGAGCGCCACGCTGTTCAGACGGTGCTGCGCTAAACAGCTGCAGTAAAGAGGCCGGTAACATCTGAAGAGATCGCTGAACAGGTCATCCCGGCGCGGAAGCTCGACGCCTATGATCCAGGCCTTCGCCTGGCTGGAGTGATCTGTCGCGGATCAACAATTTTGCCATTACTTTTTCCGTCGGCGCAGCCGCGGAGCTCGAAGCGGTGCGCGAGGGAAGGGCGCATGCGACGTTGGGAATCGACCATCAATTTCCGCGAGCGTGTCCTGAGCGCCGAAGGCATCAATCTCAATCATCTTCTCGAAAAGCGTGATGCCTGCCTGCCGACATGCGCCGCCCAGCCGATGCAGCGTCAATGCTAAATCCGTGAGCTGTGGTGCTACCGCTGCGGCGCTCGTGCGGATGTCGCCCAGTTCGTCACGCCAAGCCGCCGACAGTTTGAGGGCGAACTCCCCAACGAGCTCAGCCTCGAAAGGTAACATCTCCTGCAGACGCTCAACGACGAAATGGGAAGGCGCCGCCGATAAATCAGTGGTAGGCGCGGTGAACGCGCGGAGCAGTTCTGTGGTGGATTGGTCGAGCTTAAATTCGGGCATGATCCTGAAAATGTCCATCGCCGCGGCAACGACCTTTTTGCTTGCGCCGTTCAAAACCTTGACCAGCGTTATTCGAGCCGCTGCCGTGAGCTCTTCCTCGGCGTAGATATGCGCTGCGGCGTAGGCCAAGCCGATCTTCATCGGTTCCGTGCCAGAATTGATGATCCCGTCTCGGGCCTGGACCCAGTCTTCCTTTCCTTTGACCATTGAGACCAAGCCGACGAGTTCGCCATAAGCCTGCTGGAGAAATGGCAATTCCGACGCGTGAAATGTTTGGATTTGGTCGAAGACGAATTGGTCGTCCCAGCGTTGGGCATGGGCAAGAAAGACGATCGTGTCCGACGACGTCAGGATCCAAGGGAACCGCGCGAACACCTTGCGGAGGAAGTTGGAAACCACCAGCGGCGTCGAACCTCCGGCGTTGCCGAGCCGGTGCAACAACGCCTGCCAGACTTCTGGGTCACGTTCCCTTGGGAGATGCTCCTCCAGAAGCTCGAAATAGCGGTCTCTCCCAGGCTCTGCCAAGTTCAGCAGTATCGCCGCCAGCGCAGAGAGAACCGTATAATTTCCGCCGGGAAGGCTATAGACCCCACCGAGGTCCCAGATGATGCTGCCTTCCCTGGCCTCGTCTTTTGAATGGCGGGAGCGGCGAGGTTTGTCGGCATCGGCCCCTTCATCATTGGGAGCCGGGGTAAGTCGAAGCCATCCGATCAGGGTATTGGTCACCTTGTCGTCGATCGCGCCGTGCCTATTGGCGATCTTCTCGATCGCTCTGGCGGCGGAGTCCCTAAACTCGTCGTTTTGAAACCCCCGCTCGGCGAGCTTGAGGAACGTGTCGATCACCCGCCGGTCATTCCCATCGCTGTCAGCCAGGGCGTCGAGCGCGTACGCCGCCGCACGTTCCTGCTGTCCGATTTCAAATTGGTCGATGAGGCCGATGGCCCGATCTGGGTCATTCTTGGCGAAATCGGCAAAAGCCCGGGACAGTTGGATGCTGCCGCCGCGCATCCAGTCGACAGGATGGCTCCAACCAGTTTCGTCAGGGATCTCGCGAAGGATGTTCAGGATGTCCTCATCCTTGGCTTTGGCCATCGCGGCCGCCTCCATCGGCGATCCGATGAATCCGCCTTGGCTTTGTCCCACAACATGGTCGTAGCGATCACCCAATGCCCGCTGTTCGACGGCCACCAAATCCTTGACGTCGGACCCCAGGCGGTCCAAGCCAACGGCCTGCAAAAGGTCTTTTCGGGTTGCCCTGACCATATCTGCGAACCGCTTGCGCGCTTTCGGATCCGTGAGGTGCGGGGGCGTCGCAGGGGCATACTTCTTTACGCAGTGGGCGAAGGTGGCGACCTCATCGTCAGTCCAGCAGGGCGCGGATGCTTTGACCAATTCTACAGTGGCGCTACGAAGCCCACGGGCGGTGCCAAGTTGGAGGCGCCGTTCGTCTTCGAGCAGCCAGGCCAATGTTCGCGACGCGAAATTTTCAGGCTGCGCCTCGTATCCCAGGGCGATCAAACGTTGGACAGCCATTATGTCCACTCTGGAGTTCGTCTCTGCCCAAGCGAGAAATGTGTCCGGCGAATTGGCTGAAAGCTGCTCAACCGCCGTCAACAGCGCCGCCGTCACCGGCTTTTCCCGACCTCCCCTTCCGCCAAGGGAAGGCTCCAGTTCGAGAACGAAATGTCCATCAAACAGGTAGGATGCGGAAGGCGAGTCCCAAGTGGTCAAGACAGCCTTGAAGACGTCGAGATACCAAGGCCACAAATTGTCGAGGAACTCGGCAGGGTGCTCAGCCACCAACTCCGGCAGGTTGTACCAATCCGTCGTGTCCAACAGCTGATCGAACACCCGGGCCTTGGCGTGCTTTGCAAATCCAGCAGCCAGTTGGTCTTTCAGCTCATCTTCGTCGGAGGGCGCCGACGCCTCCTTTCTCGCTGCATTGAGCAAGAAGTCAAACCTGGCGCGGATAAGCCGCATCGCGACGTCTGGTTGTCGGGCTGCCAGGTTCTGGGCGGTGTGATCCACCGGCCATGTGGAGATCGCCGTGCGGCGCAACACGACGCCCGCGATTTCTTCGATTTCCGGTGTCCAGAACGGACAGTCCTGGATCGTCATCCAGGTGTGGCCATCCCTCTCCGTCATCGGGAGCCAGCATTCCTTGATCAGCTGGATGATCTGATTGGAGTGCGCCGCCCAATTTCGTAGCAGGATCCTCGCCGTCTGGACCGCCTCGGCATCGGTGCCCTTCATCGCCTCTCGGACTGCGGTCATCGCGAAAATGGGGAACCACCCGGCCCCGTTTGCGATCGCCTTCAAGCCGAAAGGCCGAAACTCGGATGACTTCAGGACCTCGCCCATGCAAACCTGTTCGAACTGGAGCGGATCGGCCAGTTGTCCAAGAAACTCTATAAGGAGAAACCGGAGGTGGCTCCGCAGGTCGGGCTGCTTCCAGATGACCAGCAGTTCCCGCTCATAGGAACTGGGTTCGGCTCCTCGGAGATAATTGAGGGCGGCCCACATCTTCGCCCGGACGAACAAGGAGTCCTGGCGTTCAAGGACATATCGGGACAAAAGGCCGCCCTTCTTCACGAACGACCTGGCGAGCACGTATTCGAACACCGTCTGGTGACTGAAAGCGACGCTGAGGTTATTGTCGGAGCGAACGACCAGACCCAAGGCCTCAAGACGCTTCAGGGAAGGAATACGAGCGTCGAACCGCGCCGAGGCGAGCCACAGCGCCTCCTCCTCGGCCATGGTGCCTGCAAGTTCCGATGCCAGTTGGTCCAGGTTGTCGCGATCCGCCGCCGACGCGATCCGGTCGAGCCATAGCTGTTCCAGCATGGCCTGATAGGTCGTGAACGGCTCGATCCGGCCGTTGCCAGCAAGACGGATGAACGTCTTCAATGCTTGCGGTATCCGGACGACGTCCCGAGCCTTCTCAGGCCAACCATCCGGATCAATGCCGATATCTACCAACTGCTGCCGGACTTCGTGCCAAGGCGGCAGCATGAGCGTGACTTGCTCTGCTCCAACCGCGCGCAAACGGACGTCATGACTGAATTCGAAAGTCCGAGCCGACAGCAGGATATGGATGTTGGGTACGCCGCCAAGACGGCGCACGAAGTTCAGCAGAACATTGAGCCGGTCGCTTCGAAGGTCGAGTTGGCTGGCCAATGCGTCCAGTTGGTCGATGATGACGTAGACGGGTTGCAACCGTGCCAAACGAAGGACGAGATCGCTCGGCAATGCCGGCAACCGCAATTCGTCCTTCAGATCGGCCTCGGAAATGACTTTGGGAGAGATGAAGTCGGACTTGAGGGCAAACACGATCTCACCTCGGTCCTTGAGGCGCGCGGCCAACCTGGATAGGAGGGCCGATTTGCCGGAGCCCGGTTCTCCGAGCAAGACGGTCGTGCTCGTCTCGGATTTGAAGCGCGCTTCAATCGTGGCCCATTCCGGCCTCTCCATCCACTGACCGTTCGGAAGCGTCTGCTCCCAGGCCAGTAAATCCGCGGACGCGGCCGACAGTGCCTCTTTCGCGCTGTCGGCACCCTCGATCATTGAGGTGGGAATGACGCCAAGCAGGGTGCCGTCATCTTTCACAGCTGTCCTGCGGAGGGATTCGAGATCCAATTTCACGAGATCCGATTCCCGAACCGAAACGATCAGGCGAACGGACCCGACTTCGACGCGAAGAAAGGTGAGGTCGTCATCGTCAAGCATTTGCTTCAGCCGCCCGATGAAGTCGTCAATTTTCTCCTGCGGCCACTCCGCCCGTGTACCGGCGAAATTGAGCGCGACGCCGACCCTCCCGTTTCTGGTTTGGGGTGCAGGGTGCGATGGCGGAGGGCTCGCAGGCGTGGCCGGCACGGGGTCGGTGGCCGGCCTGTCGGGCGTGGGCGCTTTGCTCTTGAACGACAGGATGGCGAAAGCGAACGCGGCAGCATGGGCTGCAGCGACCGGCTGGTTTAGCGTGTCCGCCACATGATCTTTGCCTGCGCACATATCCGAGATGCCACGCACGATGATAGTCGGGACGTTTTCATGGCGTCCGGCGGTCATGACCCCGAAGCCTTCCATCTCGACAGCACCGCAATCGTTGAAGTGTTTGCGGATTTGCTTGAAGCGTGTCGACTTACCCCCTGCGACGACCTCTTCGCCGGAGACTATGCCCTTGATGGCCGCTTCGGGCGGAAACGGGCGGGGATACCTTTCGTTAGTGGTGTCGGCGCCCGCTGGAGGCTTTATCAAGGCGCTCCATTCTTCCAGGTGGATGATGGCGCGCGCTGCGTGAAGGTACTCCAAGTCCGCAGCGTGACCATGCGGCCGGCCGAGAGTTTCCTTGTCTTCGACCTTCGCGGAATGCCCATTGTAGACATAATCGCCGATGACAACGCTTCCGATGGGGATGTCGTCCTTCAGGGAGCCAGCAACACCGACGAACATGATCACGCCGAAGCGCCCGAATTCCTGGCAAGCTTTTGTGGCAGTCATCGCGGCGTCATTATTGCCCTGGGCCGAGATTGCATGGATGGCGAGCCATTCGCCGGCAGGATCCGAAAAGCGACCGTACTCGTAGAACCTGCCGTTATCGCCAATCAGGATTTCAGAGCCGGACAGGTGAGCTTTTACCGCACGGCTCTCATGAGTCACGGTTGTGAGAATCAGCACCCGACGAGGATGGTCGGTGAATTCCTGTTTCACGTGCGCTGGGGTGCGGTAGGACATTGCATATCAGAATATCGAGGGGTGGCATGTCCGTGCAAGGTATGGATTTTCACACGGATTACGTGTGAATGGCGGGCTGCCAACGCGCTCGCCGGCGCCGTCGGTCTCGGCTGCCGGTAACAATGAAGGGCCTCCGGTGAGTAGGCGCTCGCGAATATCGTAAAATCCCGCTTACCGGCCTTGAAAGCCATTTTGCCGGCCCGAAACGCACTTACTCCACGCTTACCCGAAAATTAGGGCGTCTCGTAACTTATTGAACGAGGCGCAATTTTCCGCTTGACGTGGTTGTGCACCATGATCACCGCCGTCGCGTTCAGTTCGAGCGCGCGGCGCGCCACTTCGCGCGGATAGATCGGCGCGTGGTCGACGGTGCCGACGCCCTGCGTCTCGCCGGCGATCACGGCATTCTTGCGGTCGAGGAACAGCAG
>OVEP010003766.1_pt1 | contig 11984 bp, 12 predicted proteins | sample 1779801 | NCBI WGS metagenome assembly OVEP01 (sample SAMEA3914791, study PRJEB12502) | metagenome | biome: forest; material: soil | place: Canada | collected 2011-07-03 | depth 0.1 m
AGGACGCCGAGGCGTGGGCGCGACGTATCGAGAGCGAGATCGATGCCGGCAAGACCCCAGCACGAAAGGACGTGACCGGGGTCAAGACCTTCGGGGCGCTGGTCGACCTTCATATCGAAGACATGAAGGAAGTCGGCAAGCCCCTCGGGCGAACGAAGGCTTATAGCCTCGAACTGCTCAAAAATCGACTCGGCCGATGCAAGTTTGAAAATCTCGATCGCGAGCGAATCATTCAGTTCGGAAAGGATCGAGCCGCCGAGGGCGCCGGACCAGTGACCATAAGCATGGACATTGGGTACATCCGGACCCTGCTCACCGACGGCGCCGCCATTCACGGTTTGCCGCTCTCGCCAGAACAGGTTGATCTCGCGCGCACCGCCCTGAAGCGATTGGGCCTGGTCGGCAAGAGCAATGAGCGCGACCGGCGCCCCACCGACGACGAGCTTGAGGCGTTGTTCGACCACTTCCGCAAGGAGGCGCGAACCTGCTTTCCGATGGAGCGGATCATCAAGTACGCGATCGGCTCGTGCATGCGGTTGGAGGAGATCTGCACCGTCGAGTGGCCAGGCTTGAACCCACGTTTGCGCACCCTGATTATCCGCGACCGAAAAGATCCGAGGGACAAGGCCGGCAACGATCAGCACATCCCTCTGCTGGGCGTGAGCGGCTACAACGCCTGGGAGCTGCTGATGGAACAGAGGCAATCCCCTGATGGCAACTCGCTCCGCATCTTTCCCTATAAGCACCGCTCCGTCGGCACTGCCTTCCACCGAGCGTGCGTCGACCTGGGTATCGAAGACCTGCACTTCCACGACCTCCGGCACGAAGGGACCAGCCGGCTGTTCGAAGCGGGCTTTCGGATCGAACAAGCGGCACTGGTCACTGGCCACAAGGATTGGAAGATGCTTCGCCGCTACACGCACCTTCGCCCCGAGCATCTTCATCTTGCTGCGAGGGACATGCCTCCCCGGCAGAGCGATATGTTTGCCGACCTTCCGTGGCTGGCGACCTCGTAGCCGAGCACTAACCAATTTGCCAAATTTAACCTAGTAGGTTATTCTATGGAAAAGCGATCTCCGCATTATCCCTTAGCGAACGTCAAAATCCTCGTGGACGCGGGTGAGGTCAGCGCGACCTTTTCTGCCCTGACCGGGGCGGCGGAATTAGGATTCGATTTCGACGGGATGTTGCAGGTTCTCGCTACATTATCGCCAACAGATTTCTACAAGAGCATGACCACCTATGCCGATCACACCATTTGGCAGGATGTCTATCGTCCAATGACGGAGGCCGGAGCTGTGTATTTAAAGATTACTGTCGTGGATGGCGTTCTCATCGTTTCTTTCAAGGAGCTCTGACATGAAGTGTCCTGCATGCGGTGCGGCCGATCTGTTGCGCGAGAGCCGGGCTCTCCCCTACACCTATAAAGGCGAAACGACGAAAATCTCTGATGTCAAAGGCGACTTCTGTCCGTCGTGTGATGAGATTGTGCTGAACGCCAGGGAAAGCCGGCGCGTAAGCGCGGCAATGCTGGAGTTCAATAAGCAGGTCAATGCGGCGATCGTCGATCCGGCGTTTATCACTCGCGTGCGCAGGAAGCTGGAACTTGATCAGAAGGAGGCCGGCGAGATCTTCGGCGGCGGGACCAACGCCTTTTCTCGGTATGAAAACGGTAAGACCAAGCCGCCCGTTTCGCTCGTTAAATTGCTAAAACTTTTGGACTTACACCCGGATCTACTTGCCGAGGTTAGAGCAGCGTAGCCGCTGCCCTTGCGTCCATCCTTGAGATTTTCGCACCAACCCTGTATCGTTCACTTGTTGTCCGTCGAAGGTGTCCACTGCCCGTAAGGGAGGCAATAGCCAAGGCCCGCCTGCAAGGACGGGCCTTTGGCGTTAGTGCTGAGCTCCCAGCAGTTCGCCAGGTCGCAAGATTTGGCCAGCACGTCAAGAACAGGGCGCCGTCATGACCACCTCACCCGATCCCTCGCCGGGAAGGTCGCTTCTGAAGTTTTCCGCTCCACAGGACTATGCTCTGGAAAATTTGAAGAACGGGATGATCTTCTGCCAGCATTACACCCGCTACAACGATCCGTTCGAATTCCGCGCTCGAATCCTCGAAGGACGACCTGACCAGCAGGCGGAACCAGAGCGCTTTGCGGCAGCTGTCCGCGAATGGGGATTTCCCGTCGTCGATGACGCTCTGGAATTCGAGGCGAACGAATACCTGGAATCTATTGAGTATTATGAACCGCATTTTGCAGGCATGCTGGACGGTATGAGGATCGCCTGCTTCGGAGCCGAGCGCGACAATCTGCTCATGTGGTCACATTATGCCGACGGCCTTCGGGGCTTTTGCGTAGCCTTCGACGAAGACGCCGTGATTTCTTCGGAGCCCAAAGCCTACCTCGCCGATGTGGCATACTGCGACCAGCCTCCCACGGTCGACAGCTTTGTTTACGCCGTGGCCTACGATCAGAATGAGTTCCACCTGATGGCCATTGATGAACATGAGGCGCACATCAAATACTTTGGCAAGAAGGACGACGGCTGGATAGAGACCTGCCAGAAAACCGCTGATGAAGCCCTTTTTCGTATGCAGCTCATATGGCAGCAGGTCTTCGCAACGAAACCACGGGAATGGGAATACGAACATGAGCGCCGGTTGCTTATCCAGACCGATCGAGACGATCTCACACCGCTGCAGCACTCCTACCCCCGACATGCCGTTCGAGAAATTATAGTCGGCGAAAGGATGCCAACTGACTACCTGGCGAAGCTGAAGGAGATTGTCGCAGAGAATTATGGTCACGCGGAAATCCGGACAGCGTACCGCACCACCGACTCGTATAAGCTTCAGATAGAATAGTCCTGTCTCTCATTTCCAACGCGGAGCGTCTTCAGAATGTACACGAGGGAACTTGACGAGATTGAGCGGGAATGGGCCTCGGAAGGACTGATGACAGCCAGGCAATTGCTGCCATTGATGGGTCCCGTCTCAACCTGGCAAAATTGGAAAGACGAAGAACGGCGAACGCTGACCTACCTGATGACAGCCACCGCACGTGCTTCCGAAAGCGCCTTCCTTTTATGTGCTTACGGCCAGTTCTGGGACGCTGAGGTACTGACCCGCTCGGCGCTCGAAGGCACTTTGAAGTTCTGCTATCTCCTTCAGTCACCGGCCACCTTTCCAACCCGCCATCAGGAATACGCCCACGACCTGTTTCAGATCGGTCGCTCGAAAGATCACATCAAAGCCGCCGAAGTGCTCGCGTCGGTTCCTGACCCCGATGCGGCCGAATGGCTCCCAATCAGGGAAATGTTGCTGTCGGACGAGGAGCTCGCCGACATCCGCACTAGATACGATAAGACGACGCGAAGCCGGCTGGAGGCCCGTTGGGGTTTTACCGGACTGATCGGAGAGCTGTCCCGCTCAGGCGATAGTCTGTTCCGGGGGTTTGGCGCCGCGGCGCATGGATACTCCATCGCCAGCCACGTGGCCCATGTTGACTACACAGGAGCATCAATCCCCATGGACCGCGATATGCGGTCATCCGAACGAAAGGAAACGATTCATCTCGTGCATGAAGGTCGCCTGATCTCCGACCTGCTCATCTATTTGCTTTGGCGGCTTACGATTGGATATCGTTTCGTTGGGGCCGACATGGAACCTCTGACAGGTGCGTGGTCTACTATCCAGGCGCTGAGTGAGAAGTTCAAGAAAGCCTATGGCGAATGGCTGGATGTCGAATACTCAGCGAAGAATATATAGCGCGGCGGCATAGGCGTTCGGCCTGCAGCGACCAGGTAAGAGCCGATTGCGGAACCTGCCACTAAAGCTCAGGCTGAATTTGAGCCAATGAATTTGTTTCAGTAATCCGCTCAAACTCCCGTAAAATATCCGACTGATTGGCCGCCAGATATTTCACCACCCGAGCGTTACCGAGCAGCGCCGCCAAATATCCTTTCGCGAACGTCAGCGACATGACATCGACCGCGTACGTATCTTCAATCATTTGAAAATCACGCTGAAGTCCTTCCATTTCCGCCCCCATCCTCGCCATTTTGTCGGGATCGAGACCACGGATTCTCCGCGGCTTCTGAGGATGGGTGAGGAGCTCCGGGGGCGTCGCCGCCAGCAGAGCCAAACCATACGAATGGCTGTAGACCCCCGCATCGTTCATGAGCTTCGCAACTTCGACCTGGCGCACCGGCTTCATGCTTTTTAAGGGACGAAAGGTCTTCGGGCCGATGTCCTTATCCTTGAGCAATTCGACGGCTTCGGGGCATATGCCCACCAGCAGGTCCCGCTTTTCGCGGATCTGGCGTAGATCGACGTTGAGGGCGGCCGCCAGACGCTCCTCGGACACACCGCGCTCGATTGCCCGCAGGATCATCCGGTGTTCCTGGATGGTGGCCACGCGGTTGATGTGCTTGTTGTACGTGAATGACTCATCGTCTCGCGATAAAAGACACATGACCCGCGGCTCCCCCCTTTCCCGGAGAATGTCGATCCGCAGATGGCCATCCAAGAGGAAGTACTGTCCCCGGGATTTCACATCCGCGTGGACTGCTGGCGGTTCGATGACGCCAACCTCCTCGATCGAGGCTTTGATCTGAAGATACTTGGGGCTCTTCCGGATTGTCGGGCTGATAGCTTTCAACGCAATAATCTGATCAAGCCGAAGCTCGATCAAGGCATCTTCAAAGCCAGCTTTAATCGAGGTCTTGGAATACAGGCCGTCGTCGTCAAGCATGGCGCGCCCGATCGTTCAGCCGCTCGGCCAGCCCTTTTGGCAAGGTGTTCAGCCCCTCGGCCCTCAGCAGGGTATGAAAATTCTCGTCAGCCATCAGGATACGCAACGCCTGGGTAATGAAAACGAGCCTGTCACCGACGGCATTAGCTTTCCGGATCAACAGTTTCTTGCGTTCAGTTTCCCGTTCGAACGCTTTGACGACGTCGGACCCGGTCATCGGCTTTCTGTTGTCGCGGGGCCCCCGTTCATATCCGGCGAGCGACTTTCCACGCCGCCGCCGGCGCTCCATAAGCTTCTGTGCGGCCAGTAGCCGATGTCCCCGCAATGCCTTCGACTCGTAGGCCTCCTGTAAGGCTCTCTGCTCCTCCTCGGGACTCTCGGCGATACGAACCGCGAGATACATTGGCAGATTTCCGGTCTCGACAGCATTCAGGAGCCGCTCCTCTCCCTTTTCCATAAGGTTAAGAATTTCGGCGACGTAGGTTGAGTTGAGGCCGGTCTTCTTGGCGATGGCGGCAACGCCATATCCCTGCCGGCTGAGAATCTCGATCCCCTGAAGAAGGTCAACGGGACGATGCTGGCGCCTGGCGAGGTTTTCAACCAGGCTCATGATCAGCGCTTCCTCTTCATCGGCTTCGATGACCATGGCCCAGATGCTTTTCATGCCGCTGGCCCGGAACGCCTCAATCCGCCCTTGGCCACAGACGAGATCGAAGTCCTTCCCGGGCGCATTGCCCCGCGATCGGGTGACGGTAATCGGCCGCTTCATGCCAACATCCGCAATGTTGGCAGCGATGTCGTTGAATACCTTCTGATTGCGGACCCGCGGGTTGAGGATATGGATACGGTCAATCTCGATGAGCTCGATCGTCGAACGACGACTGATTGTTCCCGTCATGCGACCTCCGAAAGCGAAGCACGCGCGGTCAGCAGGAAGAACGCATCCAGTTCCTCGAAGCGGTAGGTTTCCAGCGCGACGTGGTTATTGTCCTTCAGGCGGATATCTGGATTTTCAACGTCGAGCGCCGGTATCAGGAAATAGTCGAGGATGTCCCGATTGTTCGCAGCCAGCCGGACTGCGATGGTAATGTCCGGCCTCAGGCCCGTATCAAACTGCACTTTCCATCGGTTCTGCCCAGTGGCAGTCTGCATGCATCGGCAAATGACGAGGGAAGCTGATACTTCGCTGTTTATCGTCAGAAGATCGGTGTTCTGGTCTTGGCGTACCCACGCGCCCAGCTCTTCGATACGGGCAATTACGCTCGCGACGATGTCCGGGTGCATCTGCCGAATATGTCGATTGTCGGCGATATAGCTCAGGTCGCGCCCAGGGTCATAGCCGATGAGTTTGTAAGCTTCAGTGAGCCCACCGAACCGGTAGGCGTAGGCGGAACTTGACGGCATGCCGTCACTCTCATCGATAAGGATACCAGACAGCCAGCCCTCGCGCGTGTGAAGCGCCCGCAGTTTCGACAACATCTCGTCGTCCGAGAACTTCCGGCTGCGTTCGCGGATAATGCCCTGCGCCGTGTAGAAATACCGCGGCTCGATAATCGCCGCGAACACCCCATCGGCCCGCACCCACATATCAGGCTCATTTTCAACGCGCCGCTTCTTGAGCTTATAGGATCGGCGATTGAAGACATTGTTCCCAATGTATTTTTCGTTGGTGAGAATCGTATGGATCGTACCTCGCGTCCAGTCTCGTCCAAGGTCGGTTTTCACGCCGCGGAGATTGAGGCGGGACGCAATCTCAGCTTCACCCACACCTTCTTCGGTGAATGCGCGGTAGATCCAGCGCACCGTTTCAACTTCCTCGTTCGGGCCGGCGATCAGAATCACTCTGTCGGTTTGCAGGGACTTGTGCTCCCCCCGTTTCAAAACGCTCTTCATGTCCCTGTTCTCATCGAGCAGGGCACGACGAAGGCCGTAGCCCGCCGGCCCTCCCTGTCGGAACCCCAGCTCAATCAGCCGACACTGGCCGGCGAACACCTTGCCCGACAGCTCGCGACTGTACTCGCCGGCCATCGCCCGTTTCACGCCTTTGACGATGGTTGAGACCGGGCTACCGTCATTTTCGAACTGCTCCGCGACGTACTGGACATCAATGCCGGCCCGCCTGCAGAGATATTCGTAGTAGGCGCTCTCATCCGCGTCCTGGAAGCGCCCCCAGCGGGTGACGTCAAGGACCAGGATCATGCTGTAGTCAGCGTTCGAGGACTGCACGTCGCGGATCAGGCTCTGAAGAGCATCCCGCCCATCGAGGCTTAGTCCACTCTTCCCGGCGTCTGCGTAGGTCCGGACGATATCGATGTCGTTGCGCCCGGCATATTCCTGAATGGCGTCAGCCTGATTTTCAGTCGAATATTTCTGATGATCCGTCGACATGCGGACATACATCGCCGCTCGCCGGCGCTTTTTTCCGCCGTCGACTGGAGGTTCCACCGAGCTCATTTGTCCTGTTCCTACTGAGAGTTAGCTCACAGCGCCGTCCTGGCGCCGCCAATACGTATCTCAGGAAACAAACAAATGTCGCCGTCAAAAAAGGACCGGAATCTTCCAGCCGGATCGGGGCTGATTTCCGATGCCCAACTCGCACAAATTATAGCTTCAGCCCTCCGGGAGGACTTCGGTGACACGCCATCTGCGATCAAGAAGATTGGCCGCCTGACGTCGGCAAATCTTCGAGCCATTAAAAACTGGTACAGCGGAACAAATGCGCCAAGTTCCAGATACTTACTGATCCTGGCACGGATGTCCCCCACCATTCTGCGCTTCATCCTGATGCAGGTTGGCGGTGAGGACCTCTGGGATGTTTTTGACCATTTTCATCGCAGCAATCCGCAGCCGACGGAAGGGGAGCCGGCTAAACGGAAAGGGCGGCCGGGACGGCCGGAGGGGCCTCCCCGGCCGATGGATGTCACAATGGATGTCACCTTAATCACGTCAAAGGAACGCGGTGACTGGTTCATGGCCGAGCTGATAGGAGGTCGGAAGGCAAAGGCGCGGGACCTGGCGGAGCACTGCAATGTGGACCTCCGAACCGCACGTCGCGATATCTCTATGCTGGTTCGCTCACGTCGCGCTGTCTTTAGAGGAAGCAAGCGCAACGGCTGGTACGAATTGGCGGCCCAGTAGGTGAGCGTGGCAAGAGCGTTGGCGCAAATCTACACTGATTTATCGCCAACGCTCTTGAACGTCACTTATCCAGGAAGCCGCACCTTCAAGGTCATCAATTCCGCTCAGCCGGATCAACAGGGAATCTTCATTTTCGCTGACCAAATGGGGATGATATCCTTTTACTTCACCCATTATATCTTCATGAAATGGGTTTTCGGAAAATAATATTTCACGGGCGCAGGCAAAAATATATCCGCCCTCTGTTATAGACTGCAAAATTTCACGGTCAAAATTGTATACTGATCCATGATGTGGCAGCATAAGCGTGCCTATACGATCAGAGAAAGGCTTAAAAAACGAAAGCCATGCTCTCCTGTATTCACCATTGCCGAGATTAGCGTCGCCAGTGAGAAGCCACCCAACTCTTTTATTTTTCCAAGAGTACCAATCATCCCGCAATGCAATTCTGCGACTGGGAGCTGAATCTTTATAGGGGCCGATATAGAGGGACATGGAAATGGCGTTCGAATTGGCCAGACCCGCGTCCACGTAAAGCTTCCTTAGCGAAACACGACTTTTCGAATCCGCGAGCACCTTAATGAGCCGCTCCAAGAGCGGACCGTCTCCCTCTTGTTTTTCAAGAAAAGAATTGAGAGCCCGCGCGAGCCTATCAGGTATGCCTTCAGCTTTCGGATGCACAAAAGGAACGAAAGCCCAATCCGACAAGCCACCGTCCGACGACCGCAAAACCCACGCGCATCCAGTAGCAGCCTCCGTGGCGGACCCATCGTCACTCAACCGTACGGGCTTGCTACGTCCATCCAAAAAGACTGCGGGTAGGTCAACCGGCACACCGGTCGATAAATCATCCAATCCTTCCGTCAACGCCGGGCGTCCATCAGTGTCGCTGCCCCCTACAACGACGACTCTTTTCACTCCTCGACTTCTCAGCCATGTCACAGGATCAATTATACACAGAGCCAGACGCTCCCGCATGGAGCGAGAATTGCTGGCCTCGATCAAGATCGCAGCCTTATCGAGCTCCGTCAAATAGGGGATCACCGCTGTATCGACTTCCGTCTGCGAAATCAGTTCATCGAGCCCCGACACGTGATCACTGTCAAAGTGGGATATAAACAATAGATCGACTTTCCGACGACTTTCGGCCGACCTTGCCGAGGCGAATTCAGCCACAGCCTTACGCAATGCCTTTTTTCCACTCTTGCGCAGGGCGCCGCAATCATAGACCCAAGTGAATGCAGAAGCAGTTTCCCCTATTATGCCGGTATGAAACCCTCCATGCCCCACCGGATGCTGGCGAATGACGGCAAACGGCGTCTTACGAAGCGCCCAGAAAGGAAGTTCAAACCCCAAGTCTTGGACCTCAGCATCCTTGAGGGCTGCAAAGAACTTTTCCCGGCTATCTGGATCACTCGCGAGCCGATCAACATAAGTTTCGCTAAAGCGCATAACGGCTTCAGCCTGAATGGTGCGAGATCCGCTATCCCTGGCTTTTACGAGGCCTGTCACGAGCTCACGATATTCATCGGGATCAGCCCTGATACCAGATGAAGTCATTGACGCCTCCCTTCACGCCCAAAAGCTTTATCGCTCACCAAAAACGCCTCAAGGATGTACGGTATAAGATCCGTAACGGACTCGGACGTGCCATAGGTGCGGGCATAGAGGTCGCTATAATCTTTTAGCGACTGGTTAAGATCGGCAGCCAGAGTGATTGTCAACTTGACCGGATTTCGGTCAGGGAGCCTGGGCAATTTGAGCTCGGGCATCTCAATTCTCCGCGAAATATGGCTTCAGGACGAGGTCTTTATGCACAATGACCCGCACCGGCCACCCTAGACGCACGGTGATGCTTGGCTGGACGTCCAGATGCTTCGCCACGATTTTCTCGCCAGCCTGATTGGCGCTCTGCTCGGCCGATTCCCGGATTGCCCGAACCAAGTCACTATCCTGGCTGCTTCCCGAAACAGATGTGACGCCAAGCAGGGTCGCGAGCCCGACACCCTTAAGAAGCGCCCATGTGTGATAGTCGACCTTGTCGGCCAGCCCGGCATAGCCCGAGGTATCGGAGGCCGGCAGGTTATCGATCTGCAGCGACGAGCCGTCAGGCAGAATCATGCGCTGCCACACCAGCAACGCTCGGGATTGACCAAAGGCCACCACGCTGTCGTACTGGCCGATCAGGCGCGTCCCTTGCGGGATCAGAAGGATATGCCCTGACACCGTATCGTAGACGTTCTCCGTTACCTGAGCGATGACAGTTCCCGGCAGATCGGAATCGAGGCCGGTCACCAAACTTGCGGAAATGACCGTACCGGCAAGCACCTCGTCCGGTGACCGCGGCAGCTCAAGGTCATGCGAATTATAAATCCCTGCATTGTCCGCCTTCCCAGCGAAGTCGAGCTTGCGGCCCTGGGTGTTCTGATCCTTGTCGAGATCCAGCGTCAATGAAGACGCCGGTGACGCGGCAGGAGAAGCAACCGCGGCCGCTTGAGCGCCGGTCAAGGATGACAGGGCATCACCGACCACGCTCTTGTCGGTAACCTTGAAGAACACCCCGGCCTGGCGCGCTGCCGCCGCTTGCGGGCCAGCGCCAGCCCCCGCCGCGTCGCCTGCTTTCAATCGCGCCTGCTGTTGTTCGAGAATCGGCTTGCCGAGGTCACCGGGCAGGGGTGGGCCGAGGACGGGGATTGCCGACGCGCTCGACGACGCCAGTGCCGAATAGGTCGCGGGTAGCGCCTGCAGATGGTCGGGCGCCGGCTTCTTCGCGTCGGCGGCCTTGTCCGGGTTGAAGAGCTCGGGCTGATTACCGGCCGGCTTAGCGTGATGCTTACCGAGGCCAATCCAGGCGCAGCCGACGATCGCGAGAAAGCCAACCGCCGCCGCGCCCATCAGCACGTTGCGCTTGAAGCGGACGGCCCGCCGCGGCTTGCCGCGAAGTAACAACGATTCCGGGGGAAGCTTGGGCGAGGTCGCAGGATCAGTCATGCGCCCCTCCTTTCGCGGACCCGGCAAAGGCCACTGAGGCGCGCCGTGCCGGGGCCGGGCCTTGGCGTGTGATACGGACAACGGCTTGGTGCTTCTCACCCAATCGCAGCTCGGCCACCGCAAATAGGCGATCGACGACGTAGTACGTACCGTCGACTCTAAAATTGACAAGCTCGGCCTTTCCATCGTCCCCGATGACGAACAGCGGCGGTGCTTCGCCCTGAGCGATCGTCGCCGGGAACTCGATATAGACCTTCAAACCGTCATCGAAGGCGCGGACCGGCCGCCAGGCTGGATTGTCGCCCGTGATCGCGTAGTTAAAATGCAGATCCGCCGGAACGAGTCCGATGGCGACCGGCCGGTCATTGGCAACCTTCTGCTCGGCCGCTTTAGCCGCAATCAAGGCGTCTTGCGGATAGCTCCATGAAATCGCGGTCATCGCGGTCTGCGGTTTGCTTTCCATCGCGATATGATATGTGCGCTGTGACGTCGTCACGACCAGGTTGGTCTTCAGCCCGGCCGCGTAGGGCTTGACCAGAATATGCACCTGCTTGCCGGCGCCGGAACCGCTGGTGGTATCGCCGATCACCCAGCGGGCCGTATCGCCGCTGGATATGGCGACCAATTGCTCACCGGGTTCCAAGGTTACGTCACTCACCTGCTCCGGTGCGGCGAGGAGCCGATATACCGCCCCCTCCATGAATGGGTAGATCTGGATGGCATTGAGATAGCCAGTGGGCGACGGCTGCTGGAGCGCGGCCTTATTGGCGGCCGCCACGGCGGCGTCGTCCGCGGCATCGGCCGGCGCCCGGTGCTTGACGGGATGGGCGAGCGACGGGCCAGCGCACAGCATGACCAAGGCGCTCGCAAGGGGAACGAACGGTCTCATGAAACCTCCTATTGCAAGGGAGTGGAAGGGATGGCGGCTGCGGCCGCCACAGGGCCAACGTCACTCGGAGCGACGGGCTTGGCGGTATCGACCGGCGTGAAGTCTTTCGACCAGGCGAGTTCATCGACGTAGAGGCCCAAGGGGTTGTTGCGCAGGACGTCTTCGCGTTGCGGGGTGTGCTGGACGACACTGAGGATGGCCGTCCAATGATC
>OVEP010003251.1_pt2 | contig 11962 bp, 10 predicted proteins | sample 1779801 | NCBI WGS metagenome assembly OVEP01 (sample SAMEA3914791, study PRJEB12502) | metagenome | biome: forest; material: soil | place: Canada | collected 2011-07-03 | depth 0.1 m
GGATGATCCCCGCCAGCGCCGCGCCGCCGTCCTCGCCGTAGCCGGCCGCCGCGCTCTCGGTGCGGATCAGCCCGGCGGTGATGTGGTTGACCCGCACCCGCGGCGCCCACTCCAGCGCCAGCGCCCGGGTCAGCGCCAGCAGCCCGGCCTTGGCCGCGGTGTAGGCGGCGGTGCCGGGCTGCGGGTCGTGCGCGGAGACGCTGCCGATATTGACGATGGTTCCGCCGTCCGGCTGTTGACGCATCACCAGGTTCGCGGCCTGCGCGACGTAGAAGGGGGCCAGCAGGTTCAGCGCGACGATCTTCTCCACGAACCGGGGCGAGACGGTGGCCGCCTCCGCGTCCGGGGAGCCCCCGGCATTGTTCACCAGGACGTCCAGCCGCCCGAACCGGGTGGCGGCGGCGTCGACCAGCGGTGCCGCCTGCGCGGGGTCGCGGACGTCGCAGGCGTGGAACGCCGCCGTCCGTCCGCCCGCCGAGGGCAGCGCCGCCGGTTCGCCGCGCCCGCAGACCAGCACCTCCGCCCCGGCGGCGAGGAAGGCCTCGGCGATGGCGCGGCCGATGCCCTTGGTGCCACCGGTGACCAGTACCGCCCGGCCGGTGAAGTCCAGCGGGTTGCCGGTGCTCTCGGTCATGCTGCCTGCCTTCTCTGTCGCAGTGTCAGTTCCTGGCCGACCGCCGATCACCCTAACAAGCGTTTGTTCATCGGACCAGGCTTCGGCCGCCCCGGCCGGCCGCCGACTCCCGCGGCCCCACAAATCGTGGGCTCCGCGAGAGTCGGGGCGACCCGGCCCCGGACGACCGGGCACTATGGGACCGAGTGCCGGACAGCCGCAGCCTCAGCCCTGGTGCCACCGGCCCGTTGGCCCCGACGCAGGAAGTGGGTAGGACACCCGCATGTATGACGCAACCCTGAGCCGTCCCGGCTACCGGGTCCCGGCGAACACCCTGTTCGCCCAGACCATGACCTATGTGGCGGGCACCGCGGGCCTCTTCGCGCTCGGCTCCTACCTCGGCCGGAACCTGACCGGGTTCGCGAGCCTGATCGGCTTCGTCGCCGCCTTCGTCTGCCTGCTGGCGATGCGGGCCACGACCGGCCGGTCCCGTGCCGGGACGCTGGCCCTGCTGGGCGCGTTCGGCCTGTTCATGGGCGTGTCCGTCGCCCCGACCATCGCGTACTACGCCGCCGCGAACCCGCAGGCGCTGTGGCAGGCCGGTGGCGCGACCGCCCTGTTCATCGGCGCGCTCGGCTCGGCCGGCTACGCCACCCGACGCGACCTGTCCGGGCTCTCCCGGGCCTGCTTCTGGGCGCTGCTGGTGCTGATCCTGTTCGGGATCGTCACGATCTTCGTCCGGATCCCCCACAGCTCCCTGATCTACTCGATCGCCGGACTCGTGATCTTCGCCGGATTCACGCTGATCGACTTCCAGCGGCTGCGGCGCTCGCAGAACATCGAATCGGCCCCCTTCCTCGCGGCGTCGATCTTCCTCGACATCCTCAACGTCTTCCTCTTCTTCCTGAACATCTTCGGTCGGCGCGACTGAGGCGAGCCGCCCGGGTCCGTTCACACGCGCTGGGTCAGCGCGTCCTCGGCGACGGCACCCGCGGGGGCGGCGTGCTGCTGTCGCTCCGTCAGGAACAGCGAGCAGAGGAACCCGCCCAGGCCGAGGGCGGCGATCAGCACGAAGACGGCGCGGACGCTGCTGCTGTCGGCGAGGCCGCCGAGCGCCGGGGTGAGGAAGCCGCCCAGCGACAGTGACAGTGACAGTGCGAGTGACAGTGACAGTGACAGCCCGAGGGTGGCCCCGCTCGCGGTGCCGACATGCCGGGGCAGGTAGGCGTGCGAGAGCGTGATCTGCGCAGCGAAGGGCAGGAACAGCCCGCATCCGAGGATCCCGGAGGCGGCCACCACGGTGACGGTGTCCCGGGCAGGACGATCGCGACGGTCGCCAGCGCGGCCAGGAGGTAGCCGCCGCGGATGGTCCGCATCCGGCCGAACCTGTCCGCTGCCGGCCCCCTACAGGGGGACCGCCAGTAGGTCGGTGCCGCGGTGGGTCCGCTGGTACAGGACCTGCTGTCCGGTGCGGGTGCGGGTGACCAGTCCGGTGCGGTGCAGGATGCCGAGGTGGTAGGAGACCGTGCTGGTGGTGAGGAAGTGGCGCTCGCTCAGCTCCGTGGTGGTGCGGCCGGTGTGCAGGTCGGACAGCAGGCGTGCCCGGGTCACCCCGAGCAGGTCGTGGACCGTTGGCCTGGTGCGGGTCTCCGGCCCGCGCCGGCAGGGGTAGGCGAACATGGGCTGCCGTGTGGCGGGTCCCGGTATCGAGTCGATGACCACCCGTAGGTCCGTGGTGAACACCGAGGGAGTCAGCACCAGCCCGGTGCTGCCGGAGATCCGGCCTCGGAAGCGGCTGACCAGACTCAGTTGATCGTCGCTCCAGAGCAGTCCGGGATGCAGGGTGGCCAGCATGCCGGACAGTCCGTGGCGGGCGGTCGTCCGCGCCCGCCGGCCGATGTCCTCCTCCATGAGGGTGCGCAGAGCCATCCACTGCGGGGCGACGGCCCACTCCCACAACTGGTGCAGCTCCGCCGCCGCCCGCTCGGCGAAGTCATGCTCCCCCTGCTCCAGGGCGTCGCGCACGGCCACGGGAACCGTCCGGCCCGCCAGGCGCTCCTCGCTGACGCCCCGGGCCATGGCCTGCAGCTCCCAGCGCAGACGGGCGGCATCGACGGTCGCGACCGCGTGCAGTTCCTCCTGCAGCTCGGCCGCCGGGGTCCGGGGCTGCGGGGTCAGGAAGTCCGGCACGTAGTCCCACGAACCGCTGAACAGCGAGCCCAGCAGCACGAGCCTCCGGTCGCGGACCGTCTCCTGGATCCTGCCCCGCCAACCACCGCCGCCCGGCGACTTGTTGTCACGCAGGAGGCCGAGCGCGCCGATCGCGGTGCTGAGCGGCGAGATCGCGAACCGGGTATTCGCGACGACGGCGCGGTCCATGTCGAGGTGGAGCACGGGACCTCCCGAGGTGAGCTGCCGGCCGCCCGAGCGTCCGGCGTCATGAGTATTCGAACCTGATCGAATCACTCGAGAGGCAGGCCCGTCCTCCGGTTTCCTTCAATCGGGAACGAACGGCAGGACGCCGATCACCTCTGCCGTCGTCGCTCCCACCGGTCGTCGGAGGGGAAGAGCCATGACCTAGCTCACGCGTACTGCGGTGTCCGGCGCCGACGCCGGACGCCTCCGGGGATTCTCTCACGACGCCCCCGGACTCCGAGGAGCGATCTCGACTCCCGGAGCCAATCAGCCACCGAACACCAGGAGACACTGATGATCAGGAAGCACACCTCCGTCCGCCTCGCCGCTGCCGCCGCCACCGTCGGCTCGCTCTGCTTCATCGGCGTCGGTACGGCCTCGGCCACCGTGGTCCCGCCCGGCGACGGCGGCACCGCGTCCCTGCAGAACGCGGCGACCGGCAAGTGCATCGACGACAGCAACTACGGCCTGCGCGACTTCGTCTGCCAGGACCCGACCGGTCCCTACGCCGGCTTCCAGCAGTTCTCGATCATGGTCCAGCCCGACGGCAACTTCGTGCTGCAGAACGCCGCCACGGGCAAGTGCATCGACGACAGCAACGCCGGTCTGCGGGACTTCGTCTGTCAGGACCAGAGCGGCCCCTACGCCGGCTTCCAGCAGTTCTCCCTCACGGTCCAGCCCGACGGCAAGTACGTGTTCAAGAACGCCGCCACCGGCAAGTGCATCGACGACAGCAACTACGGCCTGCGCGACTTCGTCTGCCAGGACCAGAGCGGCCCCTACGCCGGCTTCCAGCAGTTCTCGATCAGCTAGCACGGAGCGGTCAGCACCGCCCCCGGAGGTGCCGCTGCCCGCTGCCGAGGAATTGTCGGCAGCGGGCGGCGGGTGGGGAGAGCGCTAGAAGGCGCTCAGGCCGTTGGGGGTGCCCATGCCGGTGGGGCCGTCGTAGCCGGGCTTGGCGGTGCACTGGTAGTCGCCGCCGCAGTTCAGTTTGTAGACGTTGCTACCGGTGGTGATGTCGTTGAGGCCGGCCTTGGCGGCGGGAGCGTACAAGGCGGAGGCATTGGGGAACTTGCCGGGGTTGCCGGCCAGGGCGATGACGCCGGCGACGAAGGGGGTGGAGACGCTGGTGCCGCCGACCTCGCCCCAGCCGTTGAAGCCGTCGCTGGTGGCGTAGATCGCGGGGGCGGTGTTCGGGTCGCCGTCGGCGGCGACGTCGGAGGTCATGCGGCCGGGGCAGTTGGGGTCGGTCTGCCAGGCGGGCTTGGCGAACCAGGCCGAGCAGCCGCTGCCGCCGCGGTTCAGGGCGGATTCGGTCCAGCCACGGGCGTTGGTGGCCTTGGTCAGGGTGGTGGCGCCCACGGCTATGACGGTCGGATAGGCCGCCGGTGCCTCGGGGATGCCGTAGCCGTCGTCCCCGGAGGCGGCCACGATGGCGACGCCGGGGTGGGAGTAGTCCTTGGCGAACTGCACGGCAGCGCCGGATTCGTCGTAGCCGTAGCTGTTGGAGATCTCGGTCGCGCCCAGCGTGGCCGCTTCGTCCACGGAGGCGGCCGTGTCGGCCTCGTTGCTGGAGTTGGCCTCTACCAGCAGGATGTGGCACTGCGGGCAGGCGGCCGAGACCATGTCGAGGTCGAGGGCGATCTCCACGCCCCAGTTCTGGTCGTAGGGGAGCGGGGCGGCGGCGCCGGTCTGGTTGACCTTGTGGAAGCAGCCGTTGGCCGTGGTGCAGGCCGGCAGACCGTAGGTCGTCCGGTAGACGGCCAGGTCGGCTTCGGCGGTGGCGTCGTCCCCGGCGTCGACGATGGCGACCGTCTGACTGGCGCCGCCGGTGGCGGGCAGCTTGTAGGCCGATCGCAGGTCGGCGGGGCTCAAGCCCTTCGGCAGGGCTGTGGCCGCGCCGGTCTTGGCGGCCAGGCCGCGTACGCCGGTGCCGCCGTGGACGTCGGTGCGCAGCTCGGCGAAGCAGCGCGCGTGGCCGGGCGCGGCCGGGCCGCACACGTCGCGGACATTGCCCGTCGGCGGGGCCGCGTTGTGGCTGGTGGCCGCGTCGGCCGTGGTCGGAGCCAGGGTCAGCACGGCGGCGGCCAGTGCGGCGAGGCCCGCGCGGAGACGGTGGGTGTTCGAAGTCGTCATGTTCTGCTCCCGCGCTAGCTCAGTGAGCCGATGGTGTAGGCATTGGCGACGGTCTGGCTGATCGAGCCGGCGACGGCGTCGGTCGCGGTGACCTTCAGCCACGGGGTGGTGCCCTTGGCCGCGTTGTTCGGCCAGGTCGCCTTGTAGTGGCCGCCGCCGGTCGACACTGCCGTCGCCGCGACCCAGGTCTTGCCGGCGTCGTAGGACACCGAGACCGTCGCGCCGGTGATGGCTGCCGTGGAACCGGTCCCGTTGTAGCTCTGGTGCCCGACGGTCAGGTCCAGGGTCTGCACCGCGGAGTGGCTCGTGTTCAGACCATCGGTGCCCTGCAGGGCGTAGCTCAGGTTCAGCAGCGGCAGGATCTGGCAGCGGGTGGTGCTCGTGCCCTGTGCGGAGCAGGTGTCACCGGACGGCAGGGTCGGGTTGCCGGTCGGCTGGTACCGGAACGAGAGGTCCGTGTGCGTCGAGGTGGACTGCGTGAACCCGAAGGCGCTCAGGTCCTGGTCGAGCACCATGCGGTAGGTACCGGCCTGCTGGGTGATCCCGGTCAGTTCGGTCTTCGCGGCGTTGGGGACGGATGCCACCTGAGTGCCGTCCCGGTAGACGGTCAGGCTGCCGGTGACCGCGCCCCCGATCGAGCCGGAGGAGTCCGGGTTGGTATCGTCCAGCGGCGACAGGCCGAGGTCCATGGTCGTGCCGTCCACGCAGGCGTTGCACGGGAGTGCGCCCTTGAACTGGCCCACCTGCGGGGTCAGCGGACCCTGGCCCCACGTGCGGGTGACGGTCTTGCCCACCGGGTAGGCGGTGGCGGGGTTGCTGGTGTCCAGCGAGACCGACCCGTAGACGGGGTTCGTCGGGAGCGAGGCGTAGAAATAGCCCTGACCCCAGCTGTAGCCCGGCAGCGGGGCGCTGAGGTAGTCGGTGAGCGTGCCGGGGGTCGGCACGGACTCCGAGTCCTCGATCGCGCTCGCGGCGGCGGAGACGGGGCCGACCTCGTAGGTCCCGCTGTCGCCGCTCGCGACGGCCGGGTCGATGTCGAAGACGTCGCGGTTGGTGGCCAGTTGGCTCTGGGCGACGCTGAACACCTGCTTCGCGTCGATGTGGTTGGCCGACGGGAACATCAGGTCGTAGCGGTACTGGTCGGAGGTGCCGGCCGGTCCGACGCCGGCCCAGTCGACCTGCTCGGCGAAGGAGCCGACCTTGGCCGCCGGTGCCGGGCTCACGTAGATCGGCCCGCCACCGAACAGGTTCACGCTGCCCGTCAGACCGGCGGCGTCACCGCGAGTCAGGTTGACCTGTGCCATGTCGGCGGTGGCCGGCTTCGGCGTGGCGACCGTGACCGGAACCGTCGCGGTCCGCTCGTTGACGTTCAACTGCGTGGTGACGGAGGGGGCGACCGTGAAATCCTGGGTCGCGACCAGGTACGTCGTCACGACGCCCGTCGTGGGGTTGGTCTCGTAGAACGTGGTGTAGGCGGCGTAGTGGCCGGTCGGCACCGCGACCCGGGCGACGCCGCTCGCGATGGCCATCGGCGTGGACCATCTGGTGACCGAGTCCGTGTTCACCAGGAACACCGACCCGCTGGCCGTGGTCGTCGAGCCGGTGAGGTCGGTGGCGTTGACCTGCAGGATGCCCATCACATAGTGCGCGACCGCACCGTTCGGCCCGGCCGCGGCAGCCGGGGCGGCCGAGGAGAGCGTGGGGATGTCGTACTTCGACATGTCGATCGGGGAGCGGCCCGCGGCCAGCGCCGCCAGCGGGATCACGTAGGCGTGGCCGGCACCGACGTCGTACTTCACGGCCGGGACCGGGCGGCCCTTCGCGTCGAGCACCGAGTACCCGGCGTGCGCCCCCGATCCGTGGACCAGCACGCGGTCTCCGCTCGGCAGGGGGTACGCCCGTGCGGAACCGCCGACTGACGATCCGTTCGCGGGAATACCGTTCGCGGACGCTCCGGTCGGGGCGACCACAACGAGCATGCCGCCCGCGAGCACCGCAGTCGCGGCGAGCGCGACGCGTCGAGATATCGCTACCAAAACACTTCCTCCATACCTGGTTCGGTCTCTGTGATGCATCGAGGCGATGAACCGACCGGAGAGACGAAGCAGCACCGGACCAGGTTGTAAAGAGATGGCAAAACTCCCAGGAATGGCAACTCCCTGGGTGAGCACCGCACTGTCGAATCAGCCGCAGGTGCGGGCCGACCTGCTCGGCCGGTCTCCGCACACGGAGGGATGGCTGTACGCGAACATCGACGCCGGGAACAGCATCGCCGCGGCGCTCGGCCGTCAACGCGATTTCGCTCGCCGTCGAAATCGAATTCCGGCACGCTTCCTGCACGTCCGGCCGGACGGTCTCCCCAGCCCATCCACCCATCGCCACGGGAACGAGTCCGGCCGACGCACCCCCGGGGCCGGAACTCCGAACTCTCATCGACGGCGTCACCAGCGGCTGCGGTCCTGGTTCGCCCGGGCCCGCCAGTGAGCGAGGTTGTGCTCGGTGATGAGGGTCTCGGGGTGCTTCGGTCCGAGTACTCGCCGACGGTCGGCCAGCAGTTGTTCGTATGCGGTGACGGCGGCGGCCGGGTCGCCTGCCTGGCCGCGGAAGTGGGCGAGGTTGTTGCGGCTGGTGAGGGTGTCGGGGTGGTCCGGGCCGAGTACCCGCAGGCGGTCGGCCAGCACTTCCTCAGCAGCGGTGGCGGCGCCGGCCGCGTCCCCTGCCCGACTCCGCCAGAGGGCGACATTCTCCCGGCAGGTGAAGGTCTCGGGGTGGTCCGGGCCGAGCACGCGCACCACGGCGGTCAGCAACTCGGTATAGGCATCGACGGCGCCGGTCGCGTCCCCTGCCAGACCCCGACAGCGCGCGAGCGAGTTCCGGGTGCGGAGGGTGTCCAGGTCGTCCGGGCCGAGCGCCCGGACGATGCCCGGCAGTACTGGTGCACGCGAGCCCCACCGGTAGCGCCACGGCCGACTCCTTCACCGGGGCCGGCTCCGACCCCTCCGACTTCGCCGTGCTCACCGACCCGGCGTCCACCCCGGCCCAGTGCAACACCGCGATCGACACCCAGCCCGAAGCCACCGTCGGCTTCGCCCAGGTGAACGGCGGCCGGCTGCTCTGCATCCGCGACCACAGCACCAACAGCATCGCGATCGCCACCATCGAGACCGCCGACGTGCAGACCGGCGAGGTCAAGCTCTCGGTGAGCACCTGGCAGGCCGACTCCTGCCCCCGTTCCACCCGGCCCGGCTCAGCTGTCCGCGGTGAGTTGCTCCCACGCGGGGTCGGGCCGGTGTCCGGCCATGAAGTGCAGGAACTCGGTGGTGAAGGCGGCTCTGGTGAGGTCTCCGTCGGGGGTGGTGGCCAGTTGGTGCGAGAAGCCGGTGTGCAGCAGCCGGTGGTACTCCTCGGGGGAGATCGTGCCGCTGTGCTCGCTGTCGGTGGCTTCGAACAGGACGTCGGCGAGGTTGACCAGCGCCGGCGTGGGCAGGGTCGAGGCGCCGTCCACGTACTGCTGCATGGTGATCACGCCGTCGCCGTCGGCGTCCAGGGCCGTGCTCAACTCCTGCCACCAGTCGTGGAACGCGGCGTACACGGCCGACTCCGGTTCGGCGTCCAGGTCCAGGCGGCAGGCGACTTCACGGGCGAGCGAGGCCAGGTCGGGCCAGCCGAGAGTGCCGTCGCCGGTCTGGTCGAGCACCTGGGTGAAGAAGCGCTCCGCCGGCCACGCCGCGGCCTCCCGGCCGGGCCGGGCGGCGGCGGTGGCGGCCGCGTTCGGGCGGACGGTTCGGACGACCGAGGTCAGGGCGCTGGCACCGCGCAGCAGCGCCCCGAACACCGCGGCGACCGGCTGCTGGTCGTCCTCGGCGTCCAGCAGGTCCGCCAGGGCCCAGGGACTGGTCACGCTCGGCAGACAGAGCGCTGCCAGGCCAGTGCCCTGGTACGCGCCGACCATGAGCACGTCCGAGAGGACGGTGCTGTTGATCCGGACGCGGTCGCGGAACGTCGGAGGCAGCGAGGCGATGGTGATGTGGGCGGCCATCGGCCCGGCGATCGAGCGGACCGCGACCCACGCGCTCCGCTGGCTTCGCAGCAGCGGGGGCGGGGGCACCGTGTCGAGCAGGCGGTGCAGGACGGAGTCGACGGCGGCGGAGTGTTCGAGGCGTTCGGAGAGCATCCGCTCGTAGTAGGGCCAGAAGTGCGGGAGCTGCTCGGGCAGCGCCGCCGGGTCGTCGCCGAAGGCGGCCAGCAGCAACCGGAACTCCGCGTAGAGCTGTTGCTGGGCGGCCCAGTCCAAGGGACGGGTGCTGTTGCGGCGCATGGCCACCGTGGATTCGAAGAGGGTCGCGTGGACCCAGGCGCGCGCCTCCGGGTCCATGGCGGTGAACCCGGCCCCGTCCGCGCCGACGCCCGTGATCCGGGCGTGCATCCGGTTGAGCCTGGCCACTTCGCGTTCCCGCACCTCGGAGCGCTCGTCGAAGAGGCGTTGCAGGCTGACCATGGTGTTGTGCAGCCGCCGCCACGGATGGGTGAGGAAGGTGGAGTCATCCATCAGGGCGGCGGCGATCTGCGGATGGGCCGCCTGCAGGACGACCGCGCGGACCATCGCGAGCCCCCAGCCGAGCTCGCCGCTCAGCTCGCGCAGCAGGGGGTACGGGGTGGTGTCCGGCATCGATTCAGGCAAGGTTCGCTCCCATGGGGACATGCGCGGTGGTCTGCGGGCGGGCGCCGAATCGACGCTGACGGCGGCTGAAGGCGTCGAGGCACTGCAGGAAGGGTTCGGTGCCGAAGTCGGGCCACAGCTCCGGCGGGAAGATCCACTCCGCGTAGGCGACCTGCCAGAGCATGAAGTTCGAGATCCGCTGCTCCCCCGAGGTGCGGATGACCAGATCGACATCCGGTGTGTCGGGGAGCGGCAGATGCGCTGCGAGCAGTTCCTCGGTCACCGCGTTCGCCGGGATGCCGCTGCGGATCAGCGACTGGGCGGCCTGGACCAGATCGCCGCGTCCGCCGTGGCCGAACGCCGCGGTGAGCGTCATGCCGCGGTTCTCCCGCGTCAGATTCTCCAGATCGGCGATGTCGCGGCGCAGCGCGGCGGGGAACCGGGGGTCGGCGGCGCCCAGGAAGCGGCAGCGGATGCCTTTCGCGTGCAGCCCCAGCGCGTGTCGGCGGATGGTGCGCTGCACCAGCTTCATCAGGAACGCCACCTCGTCGGGCGGGCGGCGCCAGTTCTCGCTGGAGAACGCGTACAGGGTGAGCCAGCGCACACCGACGCTGCGCGCCGCGTCGATGACATCCAACGCCGCGTCCTGGCCGGCGCGGTGACCGGCGTTCTCCGGCAGGGATTGCCTCGCGGACCATCTCCTGTTGCCATCCATGATGCAGGCCACGTGGGCGGGAGGAGTAAACGACACAAGAGCATGTGTGCCCGCCGAATGGCCGGGAAAGCCCATATGACACGAACGAGGTACGCAATGCGATGCGTCGAGCTGCCCTGGCAGGACGGCGACTTGGCGGCACCGGGCCAGGATCCCGGTGTCCGGCCGAGGCGTTGGTCGCGTCGGGTGGCACCGGGTGGCACCGGGTGGCGCGTCCCGGGTCAGCCCCGGAGCCGGTCGGTGACCCATGCGTGGAACGCCCCGATGTGGTGCTCGCTCGGCACCAGGACGCCGCCGGCCCGGTAGGCGCGCGAGTCCATGGCGGGCTGGCAGCGCTCGCAGGCCTCGAAGTCCTGCACATTGACCCGGTGGAACAACTCCACCGAACCGGAGACGTCGGTGCCGGCGTCGACGACGTCCTTGACGAAGAGCCAGTCGCACTCGACCACGGTGCGGTCGGCGGCGAGCGGGAACATCCGGTGCACGATGACGTGGTCGGGCACCAGGTTCACGAAGACCTGCGGCTTGACGGTGATCGCGTAGTACTTGCGGTCCTGGTCGTCGGAGACGGTCGGGATCCGGTCCACGCCCGCGCTGCCGTCGACCGTGAAGCCCTCGACCTCCCCGGCGAACTCGGCGCCGTGGCCCACGTAGTACTGCGCGGCGTATCCGCTGGCGAACTCGGGCAGTACCTCGGTCAGTTCGGGGTGGATGGTCGCGCAGTGGTAGCACTCCATGAAGTTCTCGACGATCAGCTTCCAGTTGGCGCGCACCTCGTAGCGGATCCGGCGGCCGACCGAGAGCCCGTCGATCTGGTAGCGGTCGATGGCGGCCGGGTCCCCGAGCCGTTCCGTCGCGGCGGCGACCACGTCCGCCTCGAAGGACGGCGGTTCGTCGGCCAGGCAGACCCACACGTAGCCGAGCCACTCGCGCACCTGCACCGGGACCAGCCCGAAGGCGGTCCGGTCCACGTCCGGCATGCTGGTCAGGTTGGGCGCGGCGACCAGCTTGCCGTCCAGGCCGTAGGTCCAGGCGTGGTACGGGCACTGGAAGGCGCGCTTGACCTCGCCGCTCTGCTCCGTGCACAGCCGCGCCCCCCGGTGCCGGCAGATGTTGAGGAACGCCTTGACGCCGTGGTCGCGGGCGCGGGTCACCAGCACGCTCTCCCGACCGACCTGCACCGTCCGGAAGCTCCCCGGCCGGTCGAGGTCGCCCGCGCGGACCGCGCAGAACCACATCCGCTCGAAGATCTGCTCCTGCTCCAGCGCGAAGATCTGCGGATCCGTGTAGGAGGATCCGGGAAGGGTGCGGATCAGGCTCGGAGGGAGCTCGGTCGCGGTCACGGCGGTGTGCCTTTCGTCAGGAGAGCGCACGGCTGGGGAACGTCCGGCTGGAGAGCGCACGGCGGGGGCGGGCCCGGGGG
>OVEP011218172.1_pt1 | contig 11949 bp, 6 predicted proteins | sample 1779801 | NCBI WGS metagenome assembly OVEP01 (sample SAMEA3914791, study PRJEB12502) | metagenome | biome: forest; material: soil | place: Canada | collected 2011-07-03 | depth 0.1 m
CCGCGGCGGCGGCGACCAGCCGCAGCTGCTCCGGCGCCTCCGGGAGCACCCGGTCATGGGTGACCGGCACGTCGTGCGGGTCACCGGAGCCCGACCACAGCCCTCCGCGTACCCCGGCCAGCCGGTCCCGCCAGTAGGCCAGGGACTCCAGGTCGGCCGCCGCCTCCCGCTCGGCCGCCACGAACTCCCGGAAGGTGGACTCCGGGGCCGGTGCCGGGGCCGCACCGCCGGCCGGGTCCGCCGAGAGCTCGGCGTGCCGGTCCAGCAGTTCGGACAGCAGTGAGGTGAAGCTCCAGCCGTCGAGGATGGCGTGGTGCTCCGAGACGGTCAGCTGGAAGGCCTCCTGGTCCAGCCGCTGCACGGTGATCCGGAACAGCGGCGGCTCCAGCAGGTCGAACGGCGAACGGCGATGGCGTTCGAAGACCGCCCGCACCGCGTCGTCCTGGCCCTCGGCGTCGTGCCGGCTCAGGTCCTCGAACTCGACCGGCGCCGGAACCTCGGCGTACACCAGTTGCAGGGGTTCGCTGAAGCCGGAGATGTCCAGTCCGGTCCGCAGCACCGGGTGCCGTCGGACGGCCTCGGCGACGGCCCGGGTGAAGGCCTCCTGGTCCAGGCGGGCGGCGATCCGGTAGCTGTTGACGTTGTGGTAGCTGGAGGTCACCCCGGCGATCTCCATATGGAACACCATGCTGAGCTGCATGGACGCCATCGGGTAGGCGTCCTCGACGCCGGGCGGCAGGGCGGCCCGGTCCTCGGCCTCCAGCAGTGAGAAGGCCTGCGCCGCGAGCTCCTGCCCCGGGCCGGCCCCCGGCCGCAGCGGCTGGGCCAGGGCGGCCAGGCCGGCGACGGTGGGGGCGTTGAAGACGTCCCGCAGCGACACCGTCCAGCCCTCGTCCCGCAGCGCCGCGACCAGTTGCACGGCCCGGATCGAGTCACCGCCGAGGTGGAAGAAGTTGTCGCCGACCCCGATCCCGGGCACCCCCAGGACCTGGGAGAAGCCTGCGGCCAGGGCCTGTTCGACGGCGGTGCGCGGGGCCACCACCCGGTCGTCCGCCCGCCGCTGCTGCGGCGCCGGCGCCGGCAGCGCGGCCCGGTCGGTCTTGCCGTTGACGGTGACCGGCAGCGACTCCAGCACGGTGACACTGGCCGGGATCATGTAGCCGGGCAGCGAGGGCTCCAGGAACTCCCGCATGTCCTCGGGGGCGCGGCCGGTCACATAGGCGACCAGCCGGTCCTCGTGGACGGTCACCACGCAGGCCTCCACCTGCGGATGCGCGCCGAGCGCGCTCTCGATCTCGCCGAGCTCGATCCGGAACCCACGGAGCTTCACCTGGTGGTCCGCCCGGCCCAGGTACTCCAGTGCGCCGTCCGGCAGCCGCCGGGCCAGGTCGCCGGTCCGGTACAGCCGGCCGCCGGGTCCGGGCCCGAAGGGATCGGCCACGAACCGCCCCGCGGTCAGGCCCGGTCGGCCCCAGTAGCCGTGGGCGAGGCTGCCGCCGCCGACATAGAGCTCCCCGGTCACCCCCACCGGGCAGGGGCGCAGCCAGTCGTCCAGGACCCGCAGTTGGAGGTGGTCCATGGCCGAGCCGATCAGGCTCCGCTCGAAGCCGTCGGCGGTGCCGGGCACCTCGAAGGTGGTGACATGGACCGTGGTCTCGGTGATGCCGTAGAGGTTGCACAGCGCGGCCGGGGGCAGCGGGTCCAGCTGGAACCAGCGGCGGACCACGGCCGGGTCCAGCGCCTCCCCGCCCAGCATGATCTGCCGCAACGCGGGCAGCGCCCGGGGCCGCTCGCGCAGCACCGCCTCCAGCTGCCGCAGCGCCGAGGGGGTCAGGCAGAGGAAGGACACCCGTTCGCGCTCCAGCAGTTCGGCGAACTCCTGCGGCGAGCGGCTGGTCAGATACGGCACCACCACCAGCCGGGAGCCGTGGTGCAGAGCGCCCCAGATCTCCCAGACCGTCCAGTCGAAGGCATAGCTGTGGAAGAGCGTCCACACCTGCTCGGGGCCGAAGGCGAACCTCCGGGCGCCGGAGGCCAGCAGCCGGCTGACATGCTCGTGGGCGACGGCCACCCCCTTGGGACGGCCGGTGGAACCCGAGGTGAAGATGACATAGGCGATGTCGCCGGGCTCCCCCTGGGCCGGTGGCCTGCTCCGCGGCAGGGCCGCCAGCTCCGGCTGCCGGTCGGCGGGCGAGAACACCCGCCAGGGGCCCTCGGGCACGCGCTCCGGCTGGTCGGTGACCACCAGCACGACACCGGTGTCGCCGAACACCACCGACGCCCGCCCGGCCGGTCCGGCCGGGTCCACCGGAACGTAGGCCGCCCCGGTCTTGAGCACGGCGAGCACCGAGACCAGGATCTCCGGCGTCCGCTCCAGCAGCAGACCGACCCGGTCGCCGCGGCCCACTCCGGCCGCGATCAGGGCATGGGCGAGCTGGTTGGCCCGCTGGTCCAGCTCGGTGTAGCTCAGCTGCTCCGCGCCGTGGCTGACCGCGGTGCGCTCGCCGTGGCGGTCCACCGCCTCCTCGAACAGCTGGTGCAGGCAGCGGCCCGGCGGCAGCTCGGTCGCGGCCGCCGCCCGCTCCGCCGCGGTCGGCGCGGTCGTCCGCAGCACCGGCTGGGAGCAGTCGTCGAGCACGGATTCGAGCAGGTTCTGCCACTCCCCGGTCATCCGCAGCACCGAGTCCGCGTCGAACAGGTCGGAGCTGAACTCCACCTCGCCGCGCAACTCGCCGTCGTCGTAGACCGACCAGGTCAGGTCGAACTTGGTGGTGCCGTTGGGGCGGACGCTGCGGGTGGCGGCGGCCGGGCCGAACCGCACCGGTTCGCGGTCCTCTGCGTGCGCGCCGAAGACGACCTGGACCAGCGGGTGGTGCTGGGTGGCCCGGTCCAGTGACAGCTGGTCGACGATCGCGTCGAACGGTGTGTCCAGATAGGCGTATCCGTCGAAGGCGGTCTCCTGGACCTGCTCCAGCAGCTCGCGGAAGGTCATCCGCGGGTCCAGCCGGATCCGCAGCGGCAGCAGGTTGACGAAGTAGCCGACCAGGTTCTCCAGCTCCGGCCGGTTCCTGGTGGTCACCGGAGTGCCGATGACCAGGTCCGTGGCCGCGGTGAACCGGTTCAGCAGCAAGGCGAACGAGGACAGCATCACGATGAACGGGGTCACCCCCTCGGCCTCGGCGAGCTCCCTGACCCGGGCGGCGGTGCCGGGTGCCAGGCCGAACGGCTCGGTGTGGCCGCGGTAGCTCTGGGCCGGTGGCCTGGGCCGGTCGGCCGGCAGCTCAAGGAGCGCCGGCGCCCCGCTCAACTGCCGCTTCCAGTAGGTCAGATGCTCCTCGAACGACTCCTCGGTCGCGGCCTCGGCGTAGTCCGGGTACTGCGTGGTCAGCTCCGGCAGCCGGGCGCCGCGTCCTTCGAGCAGGGCGCTGTAGCACTCGGACAGCTCCCGTTCGAACACGTCGGACGACCAGCCGTCCCAGACGATGTGGTGCACCACGATGGCCAGGGTGAGCCGGTCGGCGGACCGCCGGATCGCGGTCACCCTGATCAGCGGTCCCTGCTCCAACTCGAAGGGTGTCGCCGCCTGGGCCGCGATCAGCGCCTCCGCCTGCCCGGCCTGCTCGGCCGGGGGCAGGGCGGCGAGGTCCGACAGCGCGATCCTGGGCGCTCCGCGCTCATGGACCAGCTGCACCGGCGCGCCGTCGTGCAGGCCGAAGGTCGTCCGCAGCGAGTCGTGCCGCTGCACCACCGTCGCCAGCGCCGCCTCCAGCAGCCCCAGATCGAGCGGACCGTCGAACTCGAAGACCCAGGGGATGTTGTAGGTCGCCGCCCCCGGGTTCCACTGGTCCAGGAACCACAACCCGCGCTGCAACCCCGACAGCGGCGCTCGCCGAACCGCTCCTGTGAACTCTCCGTACGAGGTCACTGCCGTGCTCCCTTCCCTGCCGCCTGCGGCGCCGGGGCCGCTCCGGTCTGCTGCTGCGCCGCCAACTGCTCGGCGATGGCCCGCACTGTCTTGGCCCGGAACACCAGGTGCGGCGGAACCCGCGTCCCGGTCTCCCGGGAGAGCCGCATGGCGACCCGCAGGGCCGCGAGCGAGGTGCCGCCGATCCGGAAGAAGTTGTCCTCGCGGTCCACCTGCGGCCGGTCGAGCACCTCGCGCATGGTGTCGGCGACCAGCCGCTCCATCCGTGCCTGCACGGTCTCCACCACGATCTGCGGCGGGGCGGTCGGGGACGGGGCGGTCGGCGCTGGGATCGCCGGCGCGGGGGTGGCCGGCGCCGGCACCAGCTCCGCCAGGGTCGCCAGCCAGTCGTCCCGCAGGGCGGCGATGGTCGCGGCCTCGAACAGGTCGCTGTCGTACTCGAAGCGGCCGGTGAAGTCGGTGCCCCGGTCGTCGACGGAGATGGTCAGGTCGAACCGGGAGACGTCGTTGAGATGGAGCTTCCGGGACACCGGCACCCCGCCCACGGAAAGCTCGCGGGTGTCCGTGGGATGCAACTCGAAAACGATCTGGCACAGCGGGATGCGGTCCCCCGGGCGGTCGTCCAGCACCAGCCCGGCGATGTCGTCGAAGGGCGCGTCCTGGTTCCGGTAGCCGCCGACGCAGACCTTGCGCACCTGCCGCACCAGCTCCCGGAACGACGCCCCGGGGTCGACCTGCACCCGCAGCGGCAGCAGGTTGACGAAGTAGCCGATCAGACCGGTCAGTTCGGCGCGACCGCGCAGGCTCACCGGCGCGCCGACCACCAGATCGGTCCGGCCCGAACGACGGTGCAGCGTCAGCGCCAGCGCCGCCAGCAGCACCATGTACGGGGTGGCGTCCTCGCCACGGGCCAGTTCCCGCACAGCCAGCGCGGCCTCCGGGGGGAGCGCGTAGCGGTGCTGCGCGCCCCGGAACGCCTGCAGGTCGGGGCGGGGGTGGTCGGTGGGCAGCACACTGTCCGCGGCAACCCCGCGCAACGCCTCCTGCCAGTAGCCGAGCTGTGCCTCGGCGGCCCCGTCGCTGTACTGTCCGGCGCTGTACTCCGGGTAGCCGACCCGCAGTTCCGGGAGCCGGTGCGGGCGGCCTTCGGCCAGCGCCTGGTACGCCTCCTGCAGCTCCTGTTCCAGGACCGGCAGCGATCCTTCGTCCCAGACCAGGTGGTGGAAGGTGAACACCACGGTCAGCCGGTCGTCGGGGGTGCGCACCGCGTCGACCCGGAACAGCGGGCCGGTCTCCAGCTCGAACGGCTGCCGGGCCGCCTCGGCGATCAGCCCGTCCACCTGGTCGGCGGCGGCGTCCACCAGTGTGAAGGGCAGCGTGATCCGGTCGCTGATCCGCTGCTGCGGCCCGGACTCCTCCAGGACGAAGACGGTCCGCAGCGGAGCGTGCCGGGAGACGACGACGTCGAGGGCGCCGCGCAGCAGCTCGGGGTCCACCGAGCCCTGGAAGCGGAACACCCAGGGCACGTTGTAGGTGGCCGCCCCGGCGTTCCAGTGGTCCAGGAAGAACAGGCCGCGCTGGAACTTCGACAGCGGCGCCGTGCCCAGCGGGTTCGGCTTCGCGTCGAGCGACGGCGGAGCCCCGGCGGGCTCCCCGGTGGCGCTGACGGCTGCGGCGAACGCGGCGAGAGTGGGCGCGTCGAAGATCGCGTAGGGCGACACCATGCCGAAGTCGTCGAAGACCCGGCCGATCATCCGGACCGCGGTCAGCGAGTCGCCGCCGAGATGGAAGAAGTTGTCCTCGGCCCCCACCCGGTCGACGCCCAGCACCTCCGCCCAGACCTGGGCGATCAGCCGTTCCGCCGCGGTCCTCGGCGCGACGAAGCCCGCCTGCGCCACCGGCACGGCCGTCGGCTCGGGCAGGGCCGCCCGGTCGGTCTTGCCGTTCACCGTCAGCGGGAAGGCCTCCAGCGCGACCACGGCGCTCGGGAGCAGCTGCTCAGGAAGCCGCTCGCGCAGGTACTCCCGGATCTGTCCGTACTCGGGTACGGCCCCGGTGGCATAGGCCACCAGTCGGCCCTCCCGCTCGACCACCACGCACCCGGTGATCCCCGGGTAGCCGGCCACCGCCTGTTCGACCTCTCCCGGTTCGACCCGGAACCCGCGGATCTTCAGCTGGTGGTCGGTCCGGCCGAGGTACTCCAGCGGGCCGCCCTCGGACTGCCGCCGGACCAGGTCCCCGGTGCGGTACATCCGTGCGCCCGGGAGCGTGGAGAAGGGATCCGCGACGAAGCGTTCGGCACTCAGACCCGGACGCCTCCGGTAGCCCCAGGCGAGCAGTGGGCCGCCGATGAACAACTCCCCGGCGGTGCCCGCAGGGCAGGGCCGTAGCTGTTCGTCCAGGATGTGCAGCGTCCGCTCGCCGACGGCGGCGCCGATGCCGACCGACTCCCCGGCCGCCTGCGGCCCGACCCCGTGGACCGTGGCGGTGATCACCGTCTCGGTGGGCCCGTAGGCGTTGAGCAGCGGCACCCCGGTCAGTTCGCGCCAGGCCGCAGCGGCGGCGGGCTCCAGGCGGTCGCTGCCGGAGACCATGAGCCGCAGCGCCCGCGGCGAGCCGCCGCGCTCGCGCAGTTCGGCCACCAGGTCGTGGAAGTACCCGGCGGGCAGGTTGGCGACGGTCACGCCCTCCGCGTCCAGCAGTGCCAGCAGTTCGCGTGGGGAGAGCAGCTGGCGATCGGGGAGGACCAGGCAGGCGCCGGCGGTCAGCGCCACCAGTGTCTGCTCGATCGAGACGTCCACGGTCGGCCGGGCGAACTGGAGCACCACGTCCTGCGCGGTGACACCCATCCGGTCGACCGTCGCCGCGATGTGCTCCGACAGCGCGTCCACCGGGACCCAGACGCCCTTGGGCAGCCCGGTCGTCCCCGAGGTGTAGATCGCATAGGACGGCGTGTCGGTCTGGCTCCGCTCCTCCGCCAGCAGGGTGAGCACCCCGTCCCGCAGCAGCACCGTGGCTCCGGCGTCCTTGAGCATGAAGGCCTCGCGCTCGGCCGGGGCCCCGGCGTCCAGCGGCAGATAGGTCCCGCCGGACCGGAAGGCGGCGAGCATCCCGACGATGTAGTCAAGGCGGTCGCCGCTCCTCACGGCGACGGTCTGTCCCCGCGGCAGTGCGGAGTCGAGCGCCCCCACCATTTCGTCGAGTTCGCGATGGCTGACGATCCGGCCTGAGCAGCGGACCGCGGGCCGGTCCGGATGGCGGAGTGCCATGGTTGTGAAGGGAAGACTGTGTGACGACATCATCAGACCCCGCTGAATTGATTGCACCGAACCAGGGCGATTGCCGGCAGAGCGCCCGATATGAGCCCAGACCGGAAGGGAGGACCGGAGAAGAGAACGGAGAAGGGAAAGGTATTGAGGACCGCGGCAGCCGGCTCGGCAGGGCCAGGCCGGAGCTGGTGGCTACTGCCAGCCCATGTCCCCCGGCGCGACCGTGCCGCCGTCGGCCGGCTGCGCGGTCGCGGTCGCGGTCGCCACGGCGGCTGCCTGCGACTGCTGGACGTCCGAGTGAGGCGTGCTGGTCAGGCAGGCCCCCGCACCCAGGAGGACGGTTCCAACGGCCAGGCTCAGAACAACGGTCCGAAGCTTCGCGGCAATCATGACGGCCTCCTCTGGGCATAGGAATGCCCGGGTCAGGTGGTTGGGGGGACTCGGCCGAAGGGATTTTCGTTCTTGGCTTTCCCTTTCGGCGCACTTCAATTCTGTACGCCCGGCAACCTCGATGTCCCGGCTCCCGGCTGGCACAGATGTGCAGTGACACCTATGTGTCGTCCGGCCCCTGACCAGGCCCTGCGGGAGTCTGGCTCATCGTCAGCAGCGGTCCGCAGGGCCGGAATCACTAGTTCCGCCCGATATCGGACGGGCCTCTCGGTCTTTTACCGTGATCCCGGCATCCTTACCCGAAATGCTCAAAGCGCAGCACACGTGAAGGCGATCGGCACTGCCGCAGGCATCAACTGCCATGTCCGTACAGGCCCGGAGGAGCCCGGGGCGACCGGGGCGACCACCCCGTCCCGGGCGCCGAACCCGGGCAACTTCGTTCCAGCAAAAGTGATCTGACTTCACATCAGACACAGCTCCCGAGGAGAGCCGGCGGAGCCCGCTGGTCCTGACCAACGCCCGTGCCGACGGGCCACGCAAGGAAATCGTCCGCGACTACCGCGCCCTCGCTCACCGACGTACCGAGGCCGGACTCCCCGCCGCGCACCTCGCGGCACACGGATGCCACGGCGTCATGCTTCGCCAGGCCTGCCCGGTGTTGTCATCCGGAATCCGTTGGCCAGCATGATGGAGCGCAGTTCGTCCTGCCGGTGGATCTCCATGACCACTTCGTCCGGGAGGAGGTCAGCGTCGGTACCGGTAGGGGGCCGCACCCACCGCGCCTGAGCGTTCAGGAGGGGGCCGGTGCCCCGGGCCGGCTTCTCAGGGGGCCGAGTTGGGTACGTTCGGGTGTTTGGCGAACTCCATGGCCGGGGTGGCGCCCGGTTGCGTGCAGTCCTTGCCGACCTGGACGCACTGGTTGGTCGCGCTGCCGTTCAGTGGGTGGGCATTGGCCGGCGCGGGGCTGTGTTCACTGGGGGGAGCAGGTCAGCCGCCAGCGGCCACACGGCCTTCCAGGCGGCGTCGAGCGAGGCCTCGTCGGAGCCCGTGCGGGAGCGGTTCATGCGGTACGGCTGGGTGATCAGGGCGACGCTGATCCCGTGGTCGGGCAGGGCGGTGGCGAGTGCCCTCAGGTCCGCTGCCTCCACTCCGGTGGCCGTGCCGTGGCCGAGCAGCACCACGGCGCGCGCCGGGCCCGGGGCGCGATGCCAGGTGATTCCCGCGGTGCCGACGGGGGTGGGCACGAGGTCCATCGCGGGGCCGGTTGCGGCCCGGTGGTTCGCTGGATTCCTCATGGCGCTGCCTCCTTCTGGGCAGCGACGAAGTCGGCGATGGGTCCGGCAACCGCGCGGTGGCCGGGGACGATGTGGCCGCCGGGGTGTTCGATGATCAGCGGATCGGCGAACCGGTCGGCCAGACGCAACGAGTCCTTGCGGGGCACGATCACGTCACTGCGGCCGATCACATGGACGGAGGGGGTGGTGAGCCTGTGCCGCAGCAGGTCCGTGTGTTGCGGCAGGTCGCTGGTGAATCCGCCGACCATGACGGCGAAGTCGAAGCGGAATTCGGGCGGGGCGCCCTCGCTCTCCTGGAGCGTGGTGAGCAGTCCGGCCAGGGCCGCGCCTTGGCTGAAGCCGAAGATCCCGTCGAACCGAGGTCCGGCGCGCACCAGATCGACCGCCCAGTCGCGGGTGCGCTCCCAGCCGTCGAAGCCCTCATGCCACCAGCCGAAGTCGCCGGTGGCCAGGGAGGGTGCGTCCACGTGGACGAACTCGATGCCTGCGGGCAGGGAGTGGGTGAGCGATTCCATCTGGTCGCGCAGGATCGCTCCACTGCCGTGGTAACCGTGCAAGCACAGGACGCGTACGTCGGACATGGCTGCACCTCCGGCTCGACCGCCACCGCTCTGGTGACGTGGCCTTTATCCTCCTGCGACCCCAATCCATATGTCCAACAAATAGAATCTCTCCTAGTGATAGATTTTGTGCATGGGAGTTTCCTTGCGCCAACTTGAGTACTTCATCACCGTCGTCGACGAGGGCTCCTTCACTCGCGCGGCCGAACGGCTCGATGTGAGCCAGCCGGGCCTCTCCCACCAGATCCAAGCCCTGGAGCGTGAACTCGGCGGTCCGCTGCTCGAACGCCTGCCGCGCAAAGTCCGCCTCACCCCGGCCGGCCGCACCGCCCTGCCGCACGCCCGGGCCAGCCTGGCGCACGCGCAGCGCGCCTCCAGCGCCGCGCGCCGGGCCTCCGGAGTGGAGACCGGCGAACTGCACGTGGGCACCCTCTACTCGATCAGCACCGGAGTCCTGCCCGGAGCACTGCGCACCTGGCGCCGCAGCTACCCCGAACTCCAGGTCCACCTCGTCGAGTTCCCCCACACCGACGAACTGGTCGCGGCCATGGAAGCGGGCGGGGCCGATGTCGCGGTCGGCCCCACCCCGCCCGCCTGGGAAGGCCCCTGCCGGACAATCGGCGACGAGGAGTTCGTCATCGCCGCCGCCCCCGACCAACTGCCCTACCCCGACGGCGCGCGCGTCCCGGTCACCGACCTCGCCGAACAGGAATGGGTGCACTACACCGCGCGCAGCGGACTGGCCGACATCCTCAACCGGACCTGCGAACAGGCCGGCTTCACCCCCAGGCTCTCCGTACGCACCGAACAGAGCCCGTCCGCACTCAGCCTGGCCCGCGCCGGAATCGGCCTCGCCCTGCTGCCCGGCAACATCGTCCCCCCGCACTTCGACGGCATCCTCCTGCGTCCCGACCCACCCGTACTGCGCCCGCTCGCGGTCTACACCCGGGTACGCCCGGACCCGATCACCGCGGCGTTCGTCTCCGCGATCTCCGTCGAGACCCTGGTCACCCCGACCCACATCACCGATCGACTCGGAGCGCTGCAGACGTAGCGGGTCCTGCGCCGGCGGACCGGTCGCACCCGGCTCGGACGCGTCACGGCCGCGAGCTTCGGTCCGCTCCATCCCGGTCCTCGACGTGTCCGCGGCCAGTGTCAGGCTTCGGATACGCCCACGTCCCACGCGGCTCCATCCGAGGGGACGCCAACTGGTCCATGCATTCAGGTTATGGAGAGGATTCAATCCACTTGTTGGACATATGACGTGGGGTCAGGAACGATCCTTCTCAAGCCGCAGACGCGGGCAAAGTCGACCAAGTCGATGACGCTGGGCCGTCAGCTGACGTGCCTGGGGCATCCTTGGGAAGGAGCGCGCCAATGAAGGTCAGCAAGTTCAGGGCGGCCCTGGTCACCGCGGCACTCGGGATCGGTGTGGGCACCGCCTACTGCGCCAGTGTGGGCAGCGCTGCGGCCAGCAGCGCCTCCGCTCAAGCCTCGGCCCAGGCTCGGGACCACTGGCACCACCACAGTCTCCCGAACCCCTACGAGTTCCTGCCGAAGGTGCCTGCCTTCAGGGTGGTCAGCACCACCGTGCGCAACGGGCATCCGCTCCCGGTCGCGCAGCTTTCGGGGGTCTTCGGAGTGCCTGGCGGCAAGGACATCTCCCCGGAACTGTCCTGGTCCGGCTTCCCCAAGGCGACCAAGAGCTTCGTGGTCTCGATGTACGACCCGGAGGCGCCGACCGGAAGCGGCTTCTGGCACTGGATCGTGGAGGACATCCCGGCCACCGCGGTCACCCTGCCGCAGAACGCGGGCGCACTGAACTCGACCACCCTGCCGGCCGGAGCGATCCAGCTCGACGGGGACGCGGGCACGGCCCGCTACATCGGTGGCGCCCCGCCCGCCGGCTCCGGCGTTCACGACTACTACATCACCGTCACCGCCCTGGACGAGCCCAGCACCGGCCTCGGCGCGAACACCAGCGGCGCCCTGTTCAACTTCGAGATCGACAGCCACACCATCGCCCGCGCCACGATCATCTGCCCCACCGCCATTGAGTGACGAGTGATCCTGTCGCCGCCATGGTGGGCCGGACTTCCCGGCCCACCACCCGAGCCCCCCGGGCTACCCGACCTGAAGAACGTGACGATCTCATCGTCAGGGCTCTGTGCGGGGCCCGCCGTCAACCGACGGGTACTCGCCCGTCGGGACCTATGCCGCGACGGTGGCACGCCGGGGTGAGCGGCTGCGAACGCCGGGTGCGCCCTGCGCACTGCGTGCGGTGGGGGCTGCGGACCGGTTGCGCGGGTTGCGGCCGGAGGAGCGGTTGGAGCGGATCACGGGAGTCACAGGAGGACCTTCCTCAAGGGGGCGCGTGTCGAGGAAGGCTCCAGGCCGCGCCTGAGCAGGTGCGGGGAGATCACACGAACGAGCCAGAAGAAAAGAATGCGGGGCGTGGACGGTGGAACCGTGCGGCACGTCACCTACGGTCGGCGCACACCCGAAGGAAA
>OVEP010009028.1_pt1 | contig 11947 bp, 11 predicted proteins | sample 1779801 | NCBI WGS metagenome assembly OVEP01 (sample SAMEA3914791, study PRJEB12502) | metagenome | biome: forest; material: soil | place: Canada | collected 2011-07-03 | depth 0.1 m
GTGCACATCTATCTCGGCACCCAGCGCGTCATGTACATCTACCACTATTTCATCGGCCTGGCGCTCAGCTTCCTTCTGGTGCCGCTGGTCTTCAAGATCCTGGCGCGAAAGTCGAAACTGCTCGATACCCACCGCTTCGGCGTGCTGTGCGCCCTTACCGTGCTGATCGCGCTGAGCTTCCTGTGGATCGCGCCCCTGACCTACCACCAGTACATCACGCGCGAGCAATGCGAGGCGAAGAACGTGCCGCTGACCCTGGTCATCTGCCAGCCGATCAAGAAGACGCCCGCGCCGACCGACGATCCGGACTCCGCCCCGTCGTCGGCGTCGCAGTAACAGCGGAAGGTGCGGCGGCTCCGCCCGGGTCCCGGGCGCCGAACCCCGTGTTTGGGGAGGGGGAAGGCCCGACGCGTCAGGATCCGGATTTGCCCGGAGAGGCTCAAAAACGGGCGCCGCCGCACCCAGGATCCTGCCTAATTCATGAATGCGTGACAGTTAAGGCGGGTTTTTGTCGCCCGGGACACGCATGTGTCAGCCGCGTTCGCCTTGAAACGACAAAAGGCCGGGCCTTTGCATCCGTACAACGAAGCCAGCCGTAGTGACGGTATCTGCTCTTCGCCGCATGCATAAGTCAGGGGTCCATCCATGAAACACACATTCGTTCAGATGTCTTTGTTCGCCATCGGCGCCATGGCGGCAATTGTTCCGCCCGCGCAAGCCCAGGATTGGACCGGCGCCTATGTCGGCGTCAGCGCGGGATCGTCCAAAGTCTCCGACCATAATGCAGGCCTGACCTTCGACACGACCCAGAGCGGCACCTATGGCGATACGGTCAATACCTTCACGGGCGCGAATTACTTTTCCCCGGGGTTCTGCGCCGGCATGGCGCAAGGACAGACGCCGGTGGCCGGCTGTACTCGAGACAAGTCCAAGAGTACAGTCGGCGTCCGCGCCGGCTATGACTGGCAAGCCGGGCACTGGGTTTATGGCGGCCTCGTCGATGTCACCGGCTTCAACCTGCGTGACAGCGTCTCCGGCTTCTCGACCGCACCGGATTCCTATAGCTTCACCCGCAAGCTCAAGACGCTGGCTGCCGTGCGCGGCCGGATTGGCTGGAGCGAAAAACAGTGGTTGGTCTACGCCACCGGCGGCTTCGCGTCAGCTGATATCGACCGCGGCTTCGCCACGACCAATGCGCTTAACAGCTTTACGGCCCTGCGCACCAAGATGGCCGGCGGCGTTCAATTGGGCGTCGGCGGGGAATGGAAATTCATGCACAACTGGACCGTCGGCCTCGAATATCTCAACACGTCGTTGCGCGACGCCGGTCCGGTGATCCTGGCCCAATCGTCGCCCAATACCTTTGCCTCCAATCCCTTCCTGATCGCCAATGCGGAAGGGACGTCCATCCGCCGAAGCGACGCGCACTTTCGCTTCAACACGGTATCGCTGACCCTCAGCTATCGCTTCGGCGCGATGCAATAGGCCCCCCCGGAGCTTTGTCCGACTCGACGGGATTAACGGTTGCGCCGCCTATCCCTGCGTGGGGCCAATTCCCACGTCCGTCTTAAATGTCTTGTCCGCAATAGGGTGCGCACTTCGGCCGCACTTGTATTTCCCTTTGCGTTCAATCCGGTAGATTTGCCAAGTGATCCAATCCCCGCCTGCGGACGTTTAACGCAAGGGAAGCCACATTGTAACCTTATGCCAACGCGGCGGAAATGTGGCCAATCACCGGGAGGGTCTAATGATTGGTCAAACGCTCGAAATGCCTATTCTTTCGCGCGAAGGGGCTTTCTGCAACGAATCCGACCTCGATATGATGCTGGCGGCTATTGCAATCGGTGATCAGCAGGCTCTAAAAAGCCTTTACGACGTGCTCGCTCCGCGTCTTTTTGCCATACTGTTACGTATGGTAAGACGACGCGAAGTCGCGGAAGACTTGCTACAAGATACGTTCGTTACCATTTGGAAGAAGGCCTATCAGTTCGATTCCCGGCGGGGCAATGCCCGCGCCTGGCTGTTTTCAATGACGCGGCGCAAGGCCATCGATCGGCTACGCATCGCCAACCGGGAATGTCTCGGCCTTGAGAGTGACGTAGCGTCGCTCGAATTTGGGGCTGAGCAGTGGGCTCCCGGTTTGGACAGCGAGACGCAAATTACGTTGGGGCGCGCGATAGGCGGTCTTCGGCCGGAGGTAAGCCGGGCGATGAAATTGTGTTATTACCATGGGCTTACCCATGAGGAACTGGCTGACGAGCTCAAGGTTCCGCTGGGGACGGCCAAGAGTTGGATCAAGCGCGGGCTGGCGCAAATGAAATTATGTATGACCCCGATCTGAAAGAGTACCAGGATATGCTGGCGGCCAGGTATGCCCTGGGTGTTGCCAGCGCCGAAGAAATCGCCATTGCCGAACAGCGCATCGCGAGAGAAAACGCCTTCGCCGACAGCGTGGCGCGCTACGACGCCTTGTTTTCGGAGCTCGACTGCGGAATCGAAGAGGTCGCACCGCCCTCCCGCGTCTGGGATCGCATCGCGCAGGCCGTCGATGATTTCGAAAAATCACCGGCAACCCAAACCGTGCGTCCCTCCGCCCTGGGCTGGGAACCTTTCGCGCCGGGCATTGGACGAAAGCTCTTGCACACCGATGCCGATGCCGGTGTTCAAATCGTTCTGTACAAGGTGGCCTCCGGCACGTCGTTTGGCGCCCACAACCACCTGATCGCGGAGGAATGCCTTGTCCTGGACGGCGAAATCGAGGTCGATGGCGTCGTGGCGCGCTCCGGAGACCTGCACATTGCCTTCGCAAACACGCGCCACGGCGTGTTGACGAGCCGTACCGGCGCTATCCTCTATGTTCGCGCCGACCTCCATATGCAGAGCTGACGGCCGGATAGCCCGCGCTAGTCCATATGGTCGGGCTTGTAGCCCGGCGTGGGCACCAGGACGAGCGCCGCCTCCAGGAAAGCGATGGCGATCAGCCAGCTCGCGGCGACCTTGACACCAATGCCCCAGCCGCGGCGAACGAGCATTCGCCCCGGCACAACCACCAAAACCGCCGGCAGGGCGTAGGCCACCGCGATCGCCCCTTCGCTGACGTGGGTTACGAGCCCCGCCCAGACGCCATCATTGACCGCGATCGCAACAGCCAGAATGGGGCCCATCCCGCCTTTCAGGTGGACGAGCGCGGCGGTTGCCAGGATACTCAGCCAGCAACCGGTGAACGCCACATCGTCGTTGACGCCCGAGATCGGCGCCAGGGCGACGACCACGGCCACCAGGACGAGAACGGGGGCCGACCGCGCCTGGACTCCGGGCGGTGAAAAGCTAAGGGACATGCCGAAGGCGGCCGAGAGCAGGGCGTCGGGAAGGATGGCGCCGCGCATCAGACCAGGGCCTGCCAGGCGAAGATACAGCCGGCGATGGCGACGATAACGCCCAGGCCCTTCACGACATAGCGCCCCTTGAACGCGCCGCGATTGACCTCGTTGATAAAACCGATGCCGATACCGCAGAGATGCAGGAGCCCGGTGCTCAAGACAAAGCCGACACTGTAGCCGACCGGGTCGGCCGCCGATGGAAGCTCTCGCCCATGCGCGTAGCCGTGAAATATAGCGAAAATGGCGACGATCCCGCAGGCCAGCCAGATCGGCGCCCGATATTCGAAGGCGATGACCAGCCCAAGTATCAGCACCGACGCGGCAATGCCGATCTCCACTGGCGGCATCGGCACATGCATGATGCCGAGAAAGGCCCCGACCACCATCATGCACGGAAAGATCACCGGCAAAGCCACCAGCAGCGGGCGGCCGAGGATCGCCCCCCAAAGCCCGACCGAAACCATGGCCAGCAGGTGATCCCAGCCTGTCAGGGGGTGAAGAAAGCCCGAAACGAATCCGCCGGGAAGCCCCGTACCCGTATGCGCCTGGGCGGGCGCCGCGAAGGCCAGGCAGGCGAATGCCAGTGCGACGATTGCCAAAGATTTTTCAAATGCCTGCGGCCGGATGCCGGTTCCGTTCGTATAGATTGCGACAGCATCGCGAGGGCCATTTGATGACATCCAAATTTTCTCCACATCGTTTCCAATCCTATACGCGTCGCGAACGCAAACCGATGACTCGCCTGAAAAAATGGATGGGGTGCGCGGCGGCCGTGCTGATGCTTCCGCTCTCCGCGTCGGCGCATGATTTCTGGCTGCAGCCGACGACGTTCAATCTCGCGCCGGGGCAAGCGACGGCGATGACCATCGAAGTCGGTCACGGGATTAATCGTCAAAAATCGCTCATCGAAGCCGATCGCGTGACCCGCTTCGACGCCTTTGGCTCCGACGGCCGCAAGGATATTCGGTCCTGGCTGAAGCTCGGGGATGCCAATCGCGACACGCAGTTGCAGTTCGACCGGCCGGGATTGCAACTTCTGTCGTTCGAAACCAACGGCACCTACAGCGATCTGCCCGACATCCGCTACAACGACTATATCAAGTTCGAGGGCTTGACCCCCGCGATCATGCAGCGCCAGCAGTTGCACCAGACGACGGCGGACGGCAAGGAGGTCTATAGCCGCCGCGCCAAGGCCTTGATCCAGGTCGGGCCTTACAGCAAGGCGGACGACGCGGTCGCCACGCACATGGTCGGCCTGTCGCTGGAGATCGTTCCCGAGGTCAACCCTTACGCGCCGGGATTCAAGGGTACGCTTCCGGTTCGCGTCTACTACAACGGCAAGCCGCTCGCCGGGGCGACGGTGATGATGAACAATCTCGACTTCGACGATCGCCCGACCCAGATCGTGCTGTCCGACGCCAATGGCCGGGCCACGCTGAACTTCCCCCACCTGGGCCTGTGGCAGGCCAATGTCGTCTGGACCAAGCCGATTCAAGGCGATCCGAAGGCCGATTTCGAAACGACCTTTTCCAGCCTGACCTTCGGCTATCCGCCGGGCACGCATTAAATCACGTGGCCGAGCGAAACAAAAAGCCCGCGGCACTCATGCCGCGGGCTTTTCATTCCAAGGGCTTGGTCCGGAGAGCCTAAGGCACCGAAGTGGGTATGGCCGTCGGATCGGGCGGCGGCACGTCGCCGGGCGATACGGGCGCCGGCGAGGCATTGGCGCTGGCGCTGTAGTCGGCGGCGAACTGACTGCCGAACTTGGAGGCGGCCGATACCGTCCCCGTCGGAGTCGTCACGATCGTCGATCCCCCCCCGCCGCCGCCGCTGCCGCCGCCGCAAGCGGCAAGTCCCGCCGCGAGCGCGGCCACGGAGGTCGTGATGATCAGCTTGTTCATAACCGGGTCTCCCTATTGAGTGGCGCCGTACGGCGAACCGGGTATAGGCGGGTTGAGGTACGGAAAGGCGTTTTGCACATCGGTTGCGTGGAGAGGCGCGCCGTCGGTGAACGGCACATTGCCGGTGGGCGCGTCGGACGGCTGGCACAAGCCCAGGTTTGTCGCCTTGCCCTGGATCGGGATCGGGTAGCACAGGGCGCCCATGGCGACCCGCAAGGTAATGTCGACCGTGTCGTCGCCGGGACGGCGGCCGTTCGGGAAGCCGGCGAGATCGTCACCGGCGACGCCAAATGTGCTTTGGCTGGCCTGGGGCGTCACCGCGACAGCGGTGTTCAAGCGCAATTCTTCAGACGGCGTCACCATGCTTTGCTGATTCAGTGACGCGAAGCCTGTCAGGAAGGTCGCGACCAGATCCTTGCGCGGGAAGTTGGACGGCGCCAGGTCGGAGATATTCGTGCCCAGGGTCGCATTGACCGGCGCCTTGAACAGCAGGTTCAGGATTTCCGGGAAGGTCGGATTGGTGACGTAGGCGGCGAACTGAGCATCGGCCGAGGGCTCCGAGGCGTTCCACTTGTCCTTGTCCGGCAGGCCGATGACCAGTTCGTTGACCAGCGGCATGCCCAGGCGCGACACCTGGGTGTAGGCGCCGCCAGAATAGGTCGGATGGGTATAGCCCGGGTTCGGATCGATCAGGCGCGCCTGCGGCAAGCTGGCGGTCGTCCAGCCGCCGATGACGCCGTTGCCTGAGCCTGTCAGGCAGGCGATCGGCACTTCCATGGCGATGCTGGTCACATTCTTCTTGCCCATGATCTCGTCATTGGCGTGGTTTTGCGTGATGCCGCCCGGGAAACCCTTGCCGTCGCCGGCGCCGGGTGAACTGTCGCCTTCGATCGGCACGAAGTTGACGAGGTCGAATATCGCACCGAGATTGACGGCAAAGGCGTCGGCGCGCTGGCCGACGAAGACGCGGCCCGGCGTGCTGCAACCGGGTATGTTGACGTTATAGATGAATTGGTTGGCATAGGCGGGGTAGTTGGCAATCGTCTTATGGCCCGCATTGTCGAACGGCTTGGTGAAGGTCGTGCCGCCGCCGGAGGCATTGGTCACCGCCGCGCGCGTACCGGTATGGCGATCGCCGGTAATCATGGTCACGGTATAGCTCTCGGTTTCCGTCAGGTCCGGGTCCGATGGCTGGCTGATCGGCCCAAGCGCGCGCAACGCCACGGGATTGGTCGTGCCGCCGATGTTCAGCGACGCCCCGGCGTTATTGTTGGCCAGCGCGTTGGTGAACTTGAACTGAAAGATAATATGATCCTTCGCATCGCCGACATTATCGATGTGGATTTCATAGACCGCGTCGGGGTCCATGGTGAAGTAGTTCGGTCCGCCGCCCGGATCCTGCAGACCCTGATAGTTGGCGATAAGGGTGACGTACCCGCTGCGTCCCGGTTCGTAGCTGCGGAACATGTAAAAGTCCGTGCCGTCGACCTTCGGCATCTTGGTCACCCCGGGGGCTTCGCGATGGCTCGACGCCACTGCCGGCGCGCCGGCCAAAAGCCCCAGGATGCTTGCGCTTGTCAGGATGGCCATGCCACCACGCTTGAGAATGCTCACGAAACCCTCCAGGCCGCACCGCGGCCAAATCCTGTTGAAGACAATATCGGCCCTGGCATCTCTACGGGGGAGGCCGATTTTCGGATGCAGCCGCATCGACGAAGAGTGGCTAAATTATTTCCCACAGGACATGCCGCGGTCATTCGACCAGCTGACCCCAGGTCCATTGCCCCGATCCGACCGCCACCACGACCATCGCCTCACCGTCCGGAACCAGGAAGAAGACGGGCCCGGTGTTGACCCGGCTGCGACAGTCGGCGGGGGCTGCGTCCACTTCCCTGGTCAACAGGCCGCGCAACAGGGCCATTCCGCCCGATGTGGTCTCGGTCGCCCATGCGCCATCCCACATCTGCACGGCATTCGCGACCGACTTTTCGCCGGCGGGCAACTCGGCGACCCCCTGCCGCACGATCGCACTGTGCGAAAAATCATGGACCACGGCCTGCGTCAGGTTACAGGGCTCGCCGGCACCGGCCTGCGCCGACGCCGGCTGAAACTGGCTCAAGGCCTGACTATCGGCGTCGGACAGCACCGGCGGACCGTCCGAAGACGTCACAGGGGGAAGCGTATAGGCGATATCGCTCACCTCGGTGTCCGCCTGGGCCACGGCCGTATCGGTTTCCACGTGGTCCAGACGCACGGCCACTTTTGGCCTGGGCCGAGCGAGCGTGGTCCGGGTCGAACTGGGCACGGCGACGGGCCCCGTCCCCACCAGGTCGAGGCCAATCGCCGCGGCACCGGCCGGAGGCAAGGCGGCCTTAGGCTCCGTGCCCATGACCAATAGCCACAAGAGCAGCCCATGGCCGAACACCACCAGGACGGCGATGCCGACACGGCGCAAGACACGATTGTCCTTCGCCACGCGCCGCGTCGGGCGGGCTAGCGTCTCGCGGTTGAACCGCGAAAATGTCGGAAGAATTTGAACACCGAGTTGCACAGTGACGGATACGGACGACCGTCGCTTCTGGATGCAGCGGGCGTTGGGGCTTCGCATCATCGAAAAAGTTTTTTTAAATTAAAGTCATCCCTCCTCGCATCCACGGCGTAGAAGCAAGCCGACCGCAATCGGCGAGCCCATGCCTTGAGCATCGGTTCATCGAGACCAAGTGCGAACGCGGCTGCAGCCTATGCATCGGCCCACGCTGCATCGCGAGCCGCGAACGCATTCGGCATCGAGGAATACAGGGGGCCAGCCCGCCCCCTGTATTTTCGCTTGGCGGGATAGCGATGCCAACTCGTACGGCTGACACCGGGCCTTAAAGTTTTTCCTTCCGGATTGAAATATTCAAGCGCGGCATCCGTCCGGTTGGCCGGGCCGTATGACAAGTACATGAAACTTTATACGCAACAGGTCGCGCCATGAGCCGATGGAAGTCGCGACAGGCGGGCGTGCCGACAACCTTGCCGAGGGCACGCGGCACTGCATCCGCGCAACAGCGAACGGCCGTGGCCGCGATGGCCGCCGGGTTCTTAGCGTGCAACATATGGCTTGCCCGCCCAGCCTTTGCCCAGGAGGGCGCCCCACCCGCAGGCGTGGCGACTCCTGCTTCGGGTACGCTCCCATCCCATCGGCCCATGAAGCTTGTTACATCCAGGGCCGCCGATCCGGTGACAGAGGTCATCGTGATTGCCTCACGCCGGGATTTGCTCGGTCAATCCATTACCGCAAGCCAGGGCTCCGTCACCCGGGAAGAATTGCAACTGCGGCCAGCGTACCGGGTCGGGCAACTGCTGGAGACCGTTCCCGGCCTTGTGGTCACGGTTCACTCCGGCGAGGGCAAAGCCTATCAATACCTGCTGCGCGGCTTCAATCTCGACCACGGCACCGATATCGCCAACTTTATCGACGACATGCCGGTCAATCGCCCGACCAACGCCCACGGCCAGGGCTATTCGGACCTGAACTTCGTCATTCCGCAAGTTTTGCAAGGCGTCGACTACACCAAAGGAACCTATTACCCGTCCATCGGCGATTTCGGCGACGTGGCCTCGGAACATATGCGCGTGGCCGACGCCCTCCCCGATCAGATGTCGGCCAGCGCCGACACCTTCAATGACTACGAAGCCTATGTCGGCGGTTCGACTCCATTTGCGCCCGGCGCGCATCTGATGGGGGCCTTCGACGTCAGCCGGGTGAACGGCCCCTTCGATCCCGGCAACGACTTCCGCAAAACCGCCGGCATCGTCCGCTTCAGCCAGGGCACGACCACGGATGGCTACGACCTGACGGCCATGTATTACAAAGGGGATGGCAACTTCATCACCGACCAGCCGGCTCGCGCCGTCGCGGAGGGCCTGATCACCCGCTTCGGCACGCTCGACCCCAGCGACGGCAATGCTTCGGAGCGGATGAGCGTCTCAGGTCACTATGTCCGCCAATGGGGGGACTGGAGCTTCGACTCAAACGCCTATTTCGTCCGCAGCCGTCAGACGCTTTGGAACAATTTCACCCACTTCCTCGAAGATCCGGCCAACGGAGACCAGGAACAACAGGACGAAACCCGCAATCTGGTGGGCGGGGCCGCCGCCCTGAAGGCAAATTCGACGTTTGGCGGCATGGCATCGCAAACGACCCTGGGCGTCCAGGGACGGTATGACGACGTCTATGTCGACCGGCGCCACACCCTGGATCGAAAGGATCTCGACTATTGCGAGCTCCTTAATGCCGACGGGACGGCAACGAAGATTTCCGTTGGCCTGCCCGAATGCACGGCCAACCAGGTTCATCTTGGCGACACCGGTCTTTATCTCGAAAACAACGCCCATTGGACGGACTGGCTACGCACCGACCTCGGCGTTCGCGAAGAGTACTATGCCGGCCAGGACCTGAGCCTGTTGCCGGGGACTGTGTTCTCGCAGACCCCTTTTCGCAAGGCTGTGACCCTGTTCCAACCCAAGGGCAGTCTCATCTTCGGGCCCTGGTCGCAAACCGAGTTTTATATAAGCGCCGGACGCGGCTTCCACTCCGATGACCTGCGCGGCGTCTCCGGGACCGTGCCCCTCGAAGGCCTGGGCGGCACGCGAACCGCGCCCCTGCTCGTCAAGGCCGACGGAGAGGAAATCGGCGTCCGCACCGACATCATTCCCAAGGTCCATGTTCAGGTCGCCGCCTTCAACATCCGCCTGAACTCCGAGATCGTCTACGATCAGGACCAGGGCGAAGACCAGCCCGGTCCCCCGAGCGACCGCCATGGGGTGGAAGTGTCGGCCCAATATCGACCGGTACATTGGCTGGAGCTGAACAGCGACCTGTCCTTCAGCCGCGCCCGTTTCATCGATACGTCCCCGGCGGACCTGCTCAACACCTATGGCGACGACGGAAAATTCATTCCCCTGGCCCCGACCTTCATCGGCTCATTCGGTGCCATCGTCGACAATCTGGGCCCATGGTACGGCGGCCTCGAGGTTCGGTCGCTTGGACCCTATCCCCTCGTTCCCGACAATTCGCAGAGGGACGCCGGCTATACGGAGACCAATGTCGACATCGGCTACAAGATCAACACATCCCTGAAGGCGCAATTTGCGATTTTCAATCTCTTCGACGTGAAAGCCAATTCGGCTGCCTTTTACTACACGACCGATATCCACGACGGCTTGGGACCGACGGCCGACCATCAGTTTCACGCGCTTGAACCCATTTCTGCGCGGGTAACGATAACGGCGACCTACTGATTCAGCTGACTCCCTGCTGGGCCATGCCTGCGTGAAACGGCGGCCAACTATTCACCGAACTGGCGCGGCAGATAGATGTCGGTGATGCCGCGTTCGCCACCGCTCTTGGCCAGTTGCACGACGACGTCGATCAGGGACGAGGCATAGCTCAGGGTCTCCAGTCGCGAAAGCTGCGTGCCCGATTGCAGCACCATCAGCGCCACCTGCTCCAGCGCGCCCTGCGGTGTATTGGCGTGGACCGTGGTGAACGAGCCCGGATGGCCGGTATTGATGGCGCGCAGGAAGGTATTGGCTTCCTCGCCGCGGATTTCGCCGACGATGATGCGGTCGGGACGCAGGCGCAGGCTGGCCTGCAGCAGGGCATTGATCGTCACCCGCGCCTCGCCCATCTCGCCCTTGACCGCGATCAGGCGCAAGGAATTGGCGTGACTGTCGGCGATTTCCGGCGTGTCCTCGACGATGATGATGCGTTCGTGCGCCGGCACGGTCTTGAGCAGCGCGTTGAGAAAGGTCGTCTTGCCCGACGAGGTGCCCCCGGAAATCAGCACCGTCTTGCGCGCCCGGACGGCGTCCCTGAGAAAAGCCACCGGTTCGCGGCGCGCCCGCGCAAGATCGCCCAGCCCGTCCCGGTCGTCGGCGGCCGCAATCGGGCCGCGATCATAGGCGTCGAGGCTGAGATCGACCATGCGGTGGCGGCGGATGGCCAGCGCCCAGTGTTTCGCCGCCGGCGGGCCGACCAGTTGCACGCGTTCACCGCCCGGCAGTGACGCCGACAACAGCGGATTTTCGCGATTGATCCCCTGGTGCGCGATGCGGGCGATCTGCGCCGCCAGCCGGCCCAGCAGCAGATCGTCGACCTCGGCCATCTCGAACCGCTGCATCTGCGGCTCACCGGAGATTTCGACCCAGACCTCGCCGGGACGATTGACCAGGACTTCGGTCACCTCGTCGCGCTCGAGGAACGGCAGGAAAGGCTTCAGATAGGTGCGCAGATAGACGCCGTCGACGACCGTGACCGTCTCGGCCTCGCGCTGCACGTTCCCCGCGGGCGTCGCCATTACGGCTTGGGCTCCGGGCCGAGATTGAAGTCGAGATCGCGCGCCACGAAGACCTCGATCGGCGTCCCCTGCGGGATATGGATGGTCGGCGGCACCGACACATTGGCCTGCAGGGCCGAGTTGGCGATAGAGGAAGCCTCGGTCGAGGAGCCGATGACGATGGTGCTGTTGCTCCGTGACAGGCCGGAGGTCAGACCGTTGACGATCGACAACAGGATGGCCGCGCCGAAGCGGGTAACGAAATGGTTGTCGACACTGCCCGAAGCGCCGGCCTGGCCCAGGTCGTCGGTCGCCGGCGAAGCCAGCTGCACCGACAGGCCGT
>OVEP011218198.1_pt1 | contig 11936 bp, 10 predicted proteins | sample 1779801 | NCBI WGS metagenome assembly OVEP01 (sample SAMEA3914791, study PRJEB12502) | metagenome | biome: forest; material: soil | place: Canada | collected 2011-07-03 | depth 0.1 m
ACTGAGGCGGGGATGTGTCGGGAAATGTGTCTGATATTGCCCAACTTGTGGGCAATGCCAGGAACGCCCCACGAGACATGCCCGGTGGCACGGCGTGAGCTGTGCCACCGGGCAAGTGTAGCGGCTCCGACGGGCGGACCTGGGAGCTAGGTTCGGATGCCTGAGAGCAGCAGCTCAGAGGTCTGGCGAGGATGGCTCAGGGCTGCCTTGGCATCAGCAGCCGGTGTCGTCATGCGGCGGCCGCCAGGCCGGCCCTGGCCTCGGCCTTGGCTCGGGTGATGGAGTTGTTGACCCAAGCGAAGCCGATGTAGATGAGCAGGGCTGCGTCGGCCCCGTATGCGGGTACGGCTTTGTGTTTATACGTCTGGTCGAATGTGGAGTGTTGGGCTTCACTGTCTTGGCGGAATCCCTTGAGCCTCCTTCCGGCATTGGTTCCAGGAATGATCTGCCGGAGGTGTTCAGTGCGGTTGAAGCGCTTTCTTTTGGTGGACGGGTCGATTTCTCTGTCCTCTTTGGTTTCATCGACCCGAATGCGAAGCTTGTGGTCACCGCGGGAGCAAGGGATAGAAAGGAGGTGATAGAAGCGTGCCCTCTTCACCTTGCGGGGCTCCAGGTCGAGGGCAGGGAGTGGCGTGTAGAGCGTTTCCCCGTCGACGGTGACTTGGCGTTCGCAGACGCGGCCTTCTGCTGCGTACAGGATATGGATGCAGGGGCCGTCGGTGTATTCGAGGACGGGTTGCGGGGTGATGCCGTCGTGTTGGGGCGAGTAGACGACGAGGCCCTCTTCAATGAGCGGGGCGCGGTGGACGCCGCGGATCACGGTGTCGTAGGTGATCGCCCGCAGTCCGGGAGCCTGGGCGGTGATGTGTTTGACCAGGCGGACGACGGCCGCGCCCTCGTCGTCGCGCAACTGGTCATGTCGGCGTGATTTGCTGCGCACTGATTCCAGACTGAGGATGATGCGGCTGTGCGGGAGGTCGGCCGCGCGGATTGCGATGGAAAGCATTTTATTTCCGTATACGCGGCGTCCGCCGCCTTCGGTCTGCATGGTGGCGTCCGGGTCGACGCGGTGGATTCGGATTTCTCCTGTTTCTTTGTCTTCGCTGGTCGGGTGGGTTTTCATAGACGGGGGCTTGGCGACGGTGGCGTCGCCATGGATGACCTGGTCACGTTCGGGTCGGATCCAGGTGCCTCGATTACGGTTTTTCGCCATCATTCCGGCGTCGATGGCCTGCTGGATCCAGGCGTCACGGCTGAGGTCGCGGGCCTGGGGCACGACGGCTTTGAGGTAGTGACGAAAGGCGTAGTTCCACTGGCTCAGGGTGGGGCCACTGGCCGGGAGGGCCTGGGCTTCCTGTTCCCCGGCGTAGTTGCCCACGGCTTCGCGGAGCATTCCCCACCACATGGGGCGGGCGAGGTGGGCTGCGGTACTACGGGCCGAACCGAAGACCGAGATCGCGCACAGGAAGATGAAGTAGATGTAGCGGGGGTACTCGGCGGGCCGTCCGGCGCCGCCGGCGGCTGGCGCGGGGAGGATCTCGCGGGCGACCTGGTGCAGTTGGGGGTTGGTCACCAGGTACTCGAAGCGTTCGTCGAGAGTGACGACCTCGGCCTTGGGGCTGTCGGGGGGCGTGTAGGGGAAGTTGAAGATGTCGTCGGGAAACGGGCCGACCTTGTAGCTGGGGGCTTTCGCCTTGCGCTTGCCGGGCTTCTGGCTCGTGGGGATGCTCACGATGTCCCGCCTCCGCAGTTGGGCCAGTCGTAGGAGGCGTAGGCCGCGGCGACTTCCAGGGAGCGCAGGCCCAGGCGGGCCGCTACTTCGCTGAGCTGTCCGGTCTGGGCGAAGACGCGGCGGGCGATGTAGCGGGTGACGTCGCGGAACACCACGGTGCGACTGCTGGTGCGCAGGCCCGCGTGGCGGGCGATCTCGATGAAGCCGGATCCAACACTGGCCTGGCGGCGGTAGTCGGAAGTGGCGGAGGTGACTAGGAGCTGGGGGCCGTTGGCCAAGGCGGTTCGGGTCAGGTAGTCGGCTCGCATCGCCAGGACGCGCGCGCTCCAGGAGTCCAGCGGGCAGTAGCGCGCATCGGTGGCGTGGGTGCCGTCCGTCCACACCCGGGCACCGGGCAGGTCGAGGTCGGCGGTGCTGGCCGCGGCGACCTCGGCACTGGTCAGGCCGGCTTCGGCCAGGGCGAGCAGGGATGCGTTGCGGGTGGCCGGCATCCCCGCCTCGGCGTGGAAGCGCATGGCTGCGATGTCGTGGTCCCGGAGCGTGGTGCCGGCCTTGCGGGGTGTTCGTGGGATCTTGGGGGTGTCGGACAGCGGGGCTGCCGTGGTCAGGCCGCTCATGCGGCTGGAGCGGAAGAGGGCTTCGAGAGCGGAGGAGCGCTGGCGGGAGGTGGCCGGTGCCGGGACGGGGATGAGTCGGCCATGCCGGTCGCGGCCGGGCGCCTGGATGAACGCCTGCGCGAGTGCGGGGGTCACCCGGTCGAGGTCAACAATGCCGTGGGCCGCGGCGAAGGCCAGGAAGCGTTCCCCGATCTGGGCGTACTCGCGGAACGTCTGGTGGCTCATCGCTGCGGTGGCGACCTTGGTCTCCCAGTGCGCCGACGCGAGCACGAGGGCCTGCATGATCGTGGCAGGGGTGGGCTGGTTCGGGTGGCGCTTTGCCGATGGTGGCTCGCCGCCGTCGTTGTCGGCGCTATCTTGGGGATCGTTCCTCGGCTCGTACGAGGGCATGCAAAAGCCCCCCTTCTGCGGCTGTGCCGCGGTTGGTGTGGGTGGATGCGGGGGTCCGGGGCGCTGTCCGGCCAAGGAATGGGCGCTCCGGGCCTGCTTGACGTCAGGTCACGCCGGTTGCCGGCGGCTGCGGTTCGGTTCCGCGGAGGCGTTCGGCGGCACGGGTGATGGCGTGCAGTGAGCGGTGCAGGGTGATCACCTCCCGTTCGGTGAGTTGGGCCAGGTCGGCGATGCGGAAAGTGCGGGTCATCAGGGCCGCCAGGTCCTGCGTGGGGGCCTGCCGGTCGTACGGCGGCTCGGCGTGTGCGCCGGGGGCTGCGGCGCTCTCCTGGGACGGTGTGTCCGCTGTCGGTCCGGGGGCGGTGGGCGGATGGGCGCGCTGGGTGGGGATCTCGGCCCCCGGGCCGCGTCCGCGCGGCGCCGATGCGTCGGTCCAGCTGAGGTAGCCGACGGCTTCGCTGTGCACCAGCCCGATGGCGATCATGATGTCGACGAGGGCTTCAGCGCCGCCGCGTCTGAGCTTGTCGACGTGGGCGCGGTCCATGAGGTGTGCGACCAGGCTTACACGTAAGCACGGTCCGGGGCCCGAGGTCAGTCGGGTCCTGGCGGCTGTAGCGAACCACGTGGCGTGCCATAGCCTGCCCAGCGCCGCCCGGCCCTGCGCCTCGCTGCTGTCCCACTTGCTGGCCAGTGCGACGGCGGCGTCGGTGGCGCGGTACATCCCGCGCCCGGGGGCGCGCTGTGCGAGCCCGTTGGCGACCAGGAACCTCATCGCGAGGGAGGCGCGACTGGCGGGAACCCCGGTGGCCCGCGACAGGTCGTCCTTGGAGAAGGCCGCAGTGGAGCAGCAGACCGCTCCGGCGATCAGGAGCTGGCGGGGACCCGGCAGGCGGTCGGTCGGCACGACCAGGACGCCGGAGGCTGACTGCGATCGGGGCGGGCGCGGTGAGGGCACAATTCCTCCACATGAGGCCATAGGTGCGGCGACCTGGGCGTATGCCCGGCCGGGGACGGTCGGGTCGCGACACCCCTGCCGCATTGCCGGTAAATCACTTCCGTTGATCTCTCACTTGAATAGCATGTGAGGCGGGAGCCTGCACGCGGCGGCCCGTGGGTCACACTTGGGAAGTGCCTGGAGGAGATCGTCGTGCCAAAGCCCCGAACGGATACATCGTCAGCGGCACCTGGCCGCATGCGCTGATGGAGCCGGTGAAGATGGCGCAGATCGTGCAGGCAATCGCGCGGGCACTGGGTGAAGCGATGGAGCAGGGCGGCTGGAGCGCGAACGCGCTGGCCAAGGAGGCCGGGGTCAACCGGCAGGTGATCGCCAACGTCCTCGCTGGAAGCGTCTGGCTGGACGTGTACACAGTGGGAGCTCTCGAGGACACCCTGGGGGTGATCCTTTGGCCGTACCACCTCGACTGGCCGCAGCAGGGCCAGCCGAAGGACGGCGGCCGCGCCGTGGGACCGGTCGGCGACAAGCGCGGCCAGGAGGCCGGCGCGGCGGGAGCGGCCGACGGCGAGGAGACTGCGCCGCGGGTGCGTGCTTCCCGCGCGGGTGAACGTGATTCGCATGAGCGTTCGACTCTCTGATGCGCGCGCAGGACGAATCGGCCGAACGGCGGACAGCCGGCCCGGGGGGCCGGTAATGTCCAAACGAGGCCTGTAATCCAGCGCTTAGCTGTTTACGGGTGGCCGCCGCCCTGCCCCGGGGTCCTCGAAAACCATTTCCGGGGCGGGCGGCTCTCTCCTTCCTTGATCGCTGTTCGGTCTGCGCGGCAGACCGACAGACGCGGTCCGGCTAGTCGACGAGGGCCCAGGGGGCGCAGACCCGGTAGTAGACGTGCTCGGGATCCTCGGGAACGGGCACCTTCTCCAGTGCGCCGCGCCGGAAGACGTGGTCCAGGTTGGCCGAGACCCGGCCCCGGGTGGTGGGGCCCTCTTTGGCGAGGGCCTCGGTGATCTCGTCCACACTCCAGGGCGCGGTCCGGACCGGGTCGGCTTCCAGCAGCGCCAGGATCGACGCGGAGATGCTGCCCCTCTTGAATTTGATCACCTTCGGCTCCTTCGCCGGGCCGGGTTCGGGGACTACCCGCAGAAGTGGCTCCGTGTCCCCGCGAAGCTCGCGGCGGATCGAGGCCACCAGGCCGGCGGCCCCCCGCAGCGCCTCCAGTGCGGACATGGCCTGATCGCGCCGCTCCTTGAAGCGCTTCATGCGGCCTTCATGGAATTCGATACAGCGTTCGCATTCCATGACCAGCCCCAGAAGATCAGACTCCACCTGCGGAATCGGCGGCCCCTCGGCATGCATGGTCATGGCGTCAGCGTAGAACCGACCCATGGACCCCCGAGGGCCTTCGGCCCTATTGCCCAAGTTCGGTCATGACCAGTCATTTCCATTTACAGAGTGCACAATTGCTGGCCTCTCGGCCGTCGCTCGCGGACACAGCCCTGCCACTGCCGCGCCCGGTCCGCGCCACCGCGATGCGCGGCACCGTCGCAGGCATGCACGGCCTACGCGGCTGCGGTGCAGTGCTACTGAAGCTGGCACCTGGCGAGCGTCAGGGAGCCAGGTCCAGCGGTCCGACCCGCGCCTCTCCTCCCCAGCGAGCGCGACCGGGCCCCGCCCGCCGCGGGGCCGCCGGAACGGGCACCGCCGCACACCCGGGACGAAGCACACGAGCCGGCGAAGGCGAACCCCAACTCCACTAACGATAAGGGAAGTTGGACTTATCCCGTCGACGTGCGAGCGGGCAGCGGAGGCCACGCAGACTAGGGCTCCCCCGGTTGCCCTTCATCCAGGCGGCGCACCAGGTCCTCGCTGCCGTCCTGGAGGACTTCTATCGCCGCCCGTGTGACGAGCCCAACCAAGTCGCCGACCACGCCCCGCGTGCGAGTGTGAAGCAGATCGGCCCGTTCGGCCAGAGTGCCGGGGCGGTGGTGGCGCAGGCGCAGCTGGTCCTCCAGTGCGCGCACCAGACGTTCCCACGCCGGCCCGGGGGGCACAGGTCCACCCTGCACGTGGTCGTACCGGGCCGCGACCTGCTGGGCACGCGCGACGTCGAGCCCCACAGCGGCGACCATGAACAGGGCAGGGACCTGGTCGGCCAGATGCCGCAGGACCTCCAGGTCACCTCCGGCGCGCCGCCCCAGAGAGCCGGCGTCGTCGACAATGACCACCCTGGTGCCGCGCTGCAGCAGTTCGTCACGCAGAAGGTCGCACAGATCCCAGGTGGAGCGGCGGCCCCCGGGAACACCGAGGGACTGCAGGGCGTCGGCCAGGTACTGACGGACGCCCCCGCCGGGCCGGACCTGCGTGTACAGGACCGGAGTCAGATCGCGCCGCCCGGGGTTTTCGGCCCGCTCCCGTTCCTCGACGCCGCGGGCGAACGCGCGCAGCGCCGTGGTCTTCCCGATGCCCGGGGCACCGGTCACCAGGAGCACGCGCCGCCGACCCTCGGTGGTGCGCTGAAGCACATTCATCACCAGCAACGTCTGCGCGCGCTCGCGGACCGCCTCCGCCAGCGGCGTGTCCACGAGCACCAGCTGTGCGTGGTGGGCCAGCCGTGCGCAGTAGCCGTCGCTGCCCGGTGGCCCCCAGAAGTCATCGGCCTGTGCCCGGGCCTGCTGCCCGGGCAGCACCGGGCCCGAGTGGGTAGCGGCCCGGGTCGCCGTGTCCGACGTGCCGCCCGAGACCGCACTGGTCGGCAGCGGCCGGGGCAGCGAGGGCTCTGTCGCCGGACGGCGGGACGACGCTTGACCGACCTGCGGGATCGCAGCCCAGCCCTGCTGCGGCAATTGGATCCACACCCGCTCGGGGTCGGTGGAATCGACGGAAACGCGCACCCTGCCCGCCTGTTCCGCGGCCTGCCGCCCGGGCGATGACCGTAGCCGGTCCAGGACGGCACCGTCGTAGCGCCGTCCCCGCACGTTCACACCGTAGTGGGTGACCTGGCGCCACATCGAGGGCAACAGCGGCAACGTGTCCTGCGGCGGATAGGGCACATCGACATAGGGCACCTCGCTGGACCGGCCCCGTCCGCTGCGGCCGGGCAGGGTCTCGGGGTCCCGGACCACTGTCGGCTGCCACACCGCGGGAATCCACCGGTCCACGAAGCACTGCACCGCCACCCGAACCGCCTCGGAATCCTCCGGCTCCGGGAGGCCTGGCCACAGGCTCTGTGCCTTCAACGCGGTCTCCAGCGCCGGCCGCAGCCGAAACGCCGCCTGCTCCGGCCTCGGCCTGTCCGCCGAGGCGAGCTTGCCCCGCACCACCAGGTCCAGGCCCAGCCCACGGCAGGCCGAGCGCAGGGCCGTCGAACGGGCAAGCGGTCCGCGGTCCAGCACCAGCCGACGGGGGCGGACGTACGAGCGCTCCAGCGCCGCCGGATCACCGGATTCCTCAACACCGGGAATCAGTTGCCGGGGCGTGCACATACGCACCAGCAGCGCCATTGCGTCCGGAAGCGACGAGGGGAGATGAACTACAGCCGCGAGGAGCAGGGAGGTGGCCGTGTCCACGGCCACCGTCAGCTTCAGCGGGACGCGCCCGCCCCCAGGGGTGCGCAGGTCGAACAGCAGGGCGTCCACCTCCACCAGCTCGCCTGGACGGCGCCGCTCCTGCTGCGTACTCAGCCCCCATGCCCCACGACGGATCGACCGGGGGTCTGCTGCGATTGCTTTTCCGATGATCCGGCGGATCGTCGAACGCGACGGCACCGCACCGACCAGGTCGGGATGGTTGCGCTGCACCTCGTCGACCAGGAACCTGTGCAGGCGCTCCGCGGAGATCCGGCCCGGCGTCCTCTCCAGGGCCTGGGTATAGAGCAGTTCCAGGATGACGGGGTTGACCCGGGCACCGTTGGCCTCCGTACGCCCGACGCGTCCATCCAGCAGCCCGCGAAGGCCCTGGGCCTGGTAGCGCAGCCGCTTGCGGCGTACCGTCCGCGCGGACACGGCCCCGGGCCAGGGCATCTGTGATAGCTCCTCAGCCTTCGTGGCCTCACGCTGCTCCAGCGTGGTCGCCCGCACGTCGTAGCCGGGGCGCGGCACCCCCGGCGCGCCTGCCCCGCTCTGCCGTCCGCTGATCACCTCGAGGATGTGCCGCTCCCAGAACTGGGCCTTGGCCCACGCCGCACTGCCCGGTGTCGGCAATCGGTCCCGTGCCGAGGCGGGTTCCGTCGTGCCCGCGTCGGCGAACTGCGCGCCGGCTGCCAGCACCCGCAGGAGCGTCGACTCCCGTTTCCCGCCTTGTTCGTCTTCCAGCACCAGCCGGGGGCCGTCGATGCCTCGCACGGTCCACAGGAGATCGTCAAGCAGAAGCCGGTCGCCCGGGCCGATCCGCTCGGGCCAGAGCCGGTCCTCGTCTCCCCGCACGGCCAGCTCTGCGGCCGTCCGATCCTCCCCGCCGATGGACGCCCCGCCCACTTCCCTCCGCGCGCAGTCTCCCCGCAACAGGGCCACCTCCCAAGCCATTGCGTCCGTAGTAGCTCTACCCCTGGGCGCACCCCGTGCGACCTGCATTTCGGAAGGTTGCAACCTTCACGGCCCCGATCGGCGGCCCTTCATCGATGTTCCCTGCATCCGGCCTGTTCCTGGTACCGTGCCGGGCCCGCGCACGGGCCCGCTCCGCTCCCCTGGGCACCGATCCACACGGTCCACCGCAGGTCCCGGACGACAGGACGACTGGCTCCGCCAATCGCCGCCGAGACCGCTGCGCACGAAGCATGGGACCTCCTCGACGAGACTGTCCGCTGCATATGGCTTGGGACGGCGCCTGGGACGAGTGGAAGGCTCAGGACCAAATCTCCCCATAGCTGCAACAGCTCTCCAGCCACGCAGCCCAAATCGTCGCTGCTGCCCTGCAGCCCCACCCAAGCGCTGCACGACACTTCGGCCGTCTCGTCGAAGATGGGAACGTCGTGAGCGCCATCCGCCAGGCGACCAAGAGCCATGGACCGCAAACGCTCTGACAGCCAGGCTCGCACGGGCAGCCACACCCAACCCCACGCTCGCCGACGCGTACAGCGGCGCGTCGGCGGGGTTCTTGCCGACCAGCAACGGCCGGACGCCGAGGTGCCACGGGCGGGCCAGGAGGAAGGAGAAGACAGTGCCGGCGACACGAAAAAAGCGCAAGGGAAATATGTACTTCCGGTACGCCCGTCAGCGTATCGAGCTCACAGACCCCCCCTGAATCCTAACCATTCACTGCTGCGCGAATCCGACTTTTCATCCTTCCGAACGCTTCGCTTTGCCCGCGACACACTCTATATATATGCCCAAATCCGACTAAAAGGGGGAAATGGACAAAGCTCGCGCGATACTCCACGACCCAAACGCATCCCTGCCACTTAAAGTAACCACAGGCCCCATACTAGTTACTCACTGTGCCCATGGGGGTCGAATGCAGCCAGGCGTCAGGCATTTTCAGTCAGTCCATGTCATGTACTGGACCGAGCTTCAAAGCAGGGTTGTAATTGCTTCGCGCACAGCGTTGATTTTTCTCGCCGCGCTGTGGGGCTGCCCTTGCCAATCCCTTACAAGAGGGAAGAACAGGAGAACTGCATGCTCCAGCAGGCTGCCAAGTACTCGGCCGAGCAGATGACGGAGGCCAACAACGCCGCCCTCACCATCGAGGCCATGATCGGACGACTCAGCTACGACGAGGGCTTCGCTCGGGACCTCGCCAACAACCCCATGGACACGCTCACCATGTCCGGGATGCTGATGGACAAGGAAGCGATCCAGGTCCTCCTGGCGACCGACCCGGACCGCTTCGACAAGCTCTGCGAGTCCCTGTTCGCACTCGTGGACTCCGACTTCCTGCATGCGATCGTGGGCCCGTCCTGCGACTGACCGCACACGAGGATGGGCCGCCCTCGCGGCCCATCCTCCCTGGTCGGGAGCTTACGTACGCATGGATTCCCTCTGGAGGAGAGAAATTGGCCCGCGTCGCACTCGTCAATCTGGCTAGCCTCCCGATGCCGGGCAATGAGCCGATCTTCCCGATTGGACTGCGGTGTGTGCAGGATGCACTCGACCGTGCGGAGCACGACACGCGCCTGTTCGACTTCGTGCAGGACCCCGCCGCCGCCGAGGATCTCAGTTGGGTCAGCGAGCCCTGGGACGCCATCGGCTTCACCATTCGCAACATTGACCCCATCGACATGGCGTGCGACGGCCACGTCGAGCACTACGTGGCCTTCCTGGACCGAGTGCGCGCGGCGCTTGGCGACGCTCCGGCCCCGCTCCTGATCGGCGGCGGGCCCGGCTACAGCCTGTTTGCCGACCAACTCCTGCCCCGCCTCGGGTTCGACGTGGGGGTGGTCGGTCCCGGCGAGCAGGCCATGCTGGACATCCTCAAGGCTCCGAACCGATACCGGAAGGCCGGCCGGAACATCACTGGGCGCAGCTACGGCGGGTTCATGGTCAATTCGTTGGATCATCCACGTCCGCTGATGGAGACGTATACCGCTTTCGACGGGGCGATGATCGGGGTCGAGACTCGGCGGAAGACTTGCTACCAGGGCTGCGTCTACTGCCCCTACGCCTACATCAGCGGCGACAACGGTGGCGACCTGAAGCCACTGGAACTGATCGGCGCGGAGTTGCGCACGATCCACGCATCGGGGATACACCGAGTCTTCTTCACCGACGGGATCTTCAACAGCGAACTCCGCTTCGCGAAGGAGGTCGTCCAGCTGATCATTGACCTGGCGCTGCCCGGTCTCACCTGGTCTGCCTACTTCACCCCGAAGCCCTTCGACGATGAGTTCGCCGCCCTTCTGGCCGCGAGCAAGGTCGAATTCGTCGTCATCTCCCCCGACAGTCTGGATGATCGGGTGATGAGGCTACTCGGGAAGAGCTTCGAGACGCGGCACGTCGACAAGTGCCTGGAGCGGTGCAGGCAGCACGGCATACCCGCGCGGGTGAACGTCGTCTTCGGCGGGCCGGGTGAGACCCGGGAGAGCGTTCGCAACAGTGCTCAGTACATCAACTCCCGCCTGGAGCAGGGCGAGCTGGCCATGCATCTGGGGTACCGGGTACTACCGCAGACGCATATGGCCCAGCAGCTCTCCATCCCAGACGCGGATCTGGTCAGCCCCACCTTCTACCCGTTCGACCCCGACCTCTTCGGATGGGTCATGGAGGATCTCGACAGTCGCTTCATGTCGACCCGAGTACTGATGAATCTGATGGCCGCTCGAAGCTCCAGCAGGCGAATGACCAGGATTCCGCTCCCGCAGGACCCGGCGGGCGCAGCGCCCACGGAGTTTCCTTACCTGGCCCTGAGCCGGCAACTGCCGCTCGTCTGAACGCTCGTACTGAGGTGGAGATCCATGAGTATCGGTCGCGTGCGTCGGCTGAGGCAGGATGACGCCGAAGAGATCCTTCGGATCGCCGATCTCGAAGGGCTCGATGCTCCCACGCTGGCAAGGGAGTTGGCCAACGGGGACGACTACCTCTGGCTGGGCGTCACCACGCAATCCGGCGTTCTTGGTGCAGTTCATCGCAGTATGCGGTGGGGAGACAGGCTCCTGCTCAAGGGTGTCTTCGTAGACGAGCCGCTGCGCGGCAGCGGGGCCGCACTGGAGCTGGGCTTCCGCCTGCGCGACACGGCCCGCGACGCCGGCTATCGAGGTGTCCTCGCGTGGGTGGAGCCGCACCGGCCGGAAGCCGGGCTCGCCCGGATGCTCCGGCTGCAGGCGACTGGCTTGTTAGTCCACCGCTTTGAGGTACCTCTTCCGGACTGCATCGGGCCGAGCACCGTAACAGCCGCCAGCTGTGGCACTGTCGCGTTCGGGCAGTCCGGTACCGGCTCAAGGGCACCGCTGGTGACCGACATGCTGGGAGACGGGATTTCTGGCACGGTGCAATGGGTGCACGACCGGCACCGCCTCGTACTGAGCGGCTTCCCTTCTCCCACTATCGCGGATCTTGCCACACTGGCAGCCCAGTTGCGGCCACTGGCCCAAGCGACCGGGGCTGGCTTTGTAGAGTTTCCGCTGCCTGCGGCAGACCTGTCGGCGGCGCTGGCACTGACGAGGTCGAACGCGAGGCGGCTCAGTCGGACACCAGTCCGCCTCGGCTTCTTGGACTTTCACTCCGCCTCCGATCCAGAAGGCAGGACGGTCGCTGTTGACGCCGCATGAAGCGCGCTCGCTCTGTCTCCAGGACGACGCCCAGGCCGGGCTAGA
>OVEP010039631.1_pt1 | contig 11930 bp, 11 predicted proteins | sample 1779801 | NCBI WGS metagenome assembly OVEP01 (sample SAMEA3914791, study PRJEB12502) | metagenome | biome: forest; material: soil | place: Canada | collected 2011-07-03 | depth 0.1 m
GAGAAGAACTCGGGCTGGTGGTGCCACCAGACCGGCTGCGTCTGTCCCATTCGTTCTGCACAGGAAAGGAAGTCCTCGTTTTCGTCAGATGTGATTTATGCTTCACGACGGACGAGATACACCGGCAATTCCGACCGTCGACCGAAGCTCTGCAATACGATGTCTCATTTGGCGAGGCTGAACTGGCATTCCCCTCTCACACGGAGGCTGCAAGTTCGTTCCTGAGCGAAATAAATGCAAAAAAGAATGGCGATTAGCCCCGCGCGACGCCGCCTGTTCACGCTGAACACCGCCAATTGTTTTGGCCGCACTGATAATGTGTCCGAGACCTGTCACGGATACAAACCATTCTGCGGCCTCCGTCAGATCCGGCGTTCCGGGGCCATCTCGTAACCGGTCAAGGCAGTCCGACCACCATTGTCCCATCCGTACTCGCTCGTCCCAGTGTCCGTGATAAATTGCGCTAACCCGGTCGCTCCCTTTGTGCGCTAGGCTCGTTCAAAGGCATCCGGGGCCCAAAGGCTGGATTCATTGAGAAGGGAGCTGGCGGTGCTCCTGAAGCCGTGTGCGGTCATCTCGTCACCACTATATGCGATAAAGATCCGCCGAGTCTGGCGCGGCATCATACGACCGAACCACGCCTACTTTCGACGACTTATCCACAGAATTCTAGGAGGCATCTCACAGAATTTTGCGGTGACTCTGCCGAACCCGATAAGCTTTCCCCCATGACCGAATATCCTTTCAAGCTCTTTATCCGCCCAATTGGATTTACCAATGACGATCTTGAGAACGCCACCGTCAAATTCTACAATGAAAAGCCGGGCAAGTTTAAATGGCTAAAACCTGCCACCAGAGATCAACCGTTTGAATTCTCGTTTGTCGACGACGAAGCGGCAAATCACTTTCACGTCTTTCTGGTAGGGATCAAAAGACTGACCGTCGATACATCCAAAGACGGAAAAAATTGGGATTGGTCATAGACGAGCGGATAATTTGCGTCGCCATTCACACCCTTCTCAGCCGGCACGCGAACATCGAGTTTATCCATCGCGGCAGGATCGGCCGCCCGACGACAATCTCCTTTGATCTCAGTGCCCATGCTGTGAGACCGGCCTTCACTGGAGACCTCCCGGTTTGATCAGCTTTCTGCCTGAAGCTGCGCCAACGAATTCGTCTCGGTGATGCGCTCGAACTCGGTCAGGATTTCGGACTGGTTCGCTGCGAGATATTTGACCACCCTGGCATTGCCGAGAAGTGCCGTTAGGTAACCCTTTGCGAAAGTCAGCGACATGACGTCGATTGCGTAGTTATCCTCGATCATCTGAAAGTCGCGCTGAAGACCTTCCATTTCTGCTTCCATCCGTGCCATTTTATCAGGGTCCAAGCCGCGAATGCGCCGAGGCTTTTGCGGATGGGTCAAAAGGTCTGCCGGAGTGGTTGCCAAGAGAGCCAGGGCGTAGGAATGCGTGTATACGCCGGAATCGTTCATCAGCTTCGCCACTTCGATCTGCCGCACCGGCTTCATGCTCTTTAGCGGGCGAAACGTCTTCGGTCCCATATCCTTGTCTTTTAGAAGTTCCACCGCCTCGGGACAGACTCCGACCAAGAGGTCGCGCTTTTGCCTGATGCTGCGGAGGTCGACATTCAACGCCGCCGCCAAGCGCTCTTCGGAAACCCCGCGCTCGATCGCTCGCAGAATCATCCGGTGTTCTTGAATTGTGGCGACCCGGTTGATATGCTTGTTGTAGGTAAATGCCTCATCGTCTCGTGACAGGAGGCAGGTAACTTCGACCTCCCCCATTTCCTTGAGGATGTCGAGGCGCAAATGCCCATCCAGGAGGAAATATTGTCCGCGCGACTTCGGGTCGGCGTGAACCACTGGTGGCTCAATGACGCCGATCTGCTCGATCGATGCCTTGATCTGAAGGTATTTTGGGCTCTTGCGAACGCCCGGGCCGATAGCTTTTAGAGCGATAATTTGATCGAGCCGAAGATCGAGCAACGCCTCTTCGAAGCCCGGCTTGATCGACGATCGTGTGAACGGCCCTTCGTCATCGCGCATGACGGCTCCGCTCGTTCATCCGCTCGGCCAGGCCTTTCGGAAGCGTGTGCAAACCCTCGGCCCTCAAGAGCGTGTGAAAATTTTCATCGGACATCAGGACGCGGAGCGCCTGGGTGATAAAGACGAGACGGTCGCCGACGGCGTTCGCCTTCCGAATCAGTAACTTCTTGCGTTCGGCCTCGCGTTCGAACGCCTTAACCACGTCCGAGCCGGACAACGGGCGTCTTCCATCTCGGGGCCCTTTGTCATTGCCGACCAACGACTTCCCGCGTCGGCGCCGGCGCTCCATGAGCTTCTGTGCCGCCAAAAGCCGGTTCCCGCGGAGCGCCTTAGACTCATAGGCCTCCTGCAGCGCCCTTTGTTCTTCCTCGGGGCTTTCGGCGATCCGAACGGCGAGATACATGGGCAGCGTTCCAGTCTCGACGGCGTTGAGAAGGCGCTCCTCCCCCTTTTCCATCAGGTTCAGGACTTCGCCCACATAGGTCGGATTGAGGCCGGTTTTCTTAGCGATTGCCGCCGTACCATATCCCTGCCGGCTCAAAATCTCGATGCCTTGAAGCAGGTCTACAGGCCTATGTTGGCGCCGGGCGAGATTTTCGACCAGGCTCATAATAAGCGCTTGCTCTTCATCGGCATCAACGATTACCGCCCAGATGCTGCTCATTCCGCCGGCCTTGAAGGCCTCGATGCGGCCCTGCCCGCAAACTAGGTCGAAGTCCTTGCCGGGGATATTGCCTCGGGAGCGAGTTACCGTGATAGGGCGCTTCATGCCGACGTCGGCGATGTTGTCGGCGATATCGTTGAAGACCCTTTGATTTCGCACCCGGGGGTTCAGGATGTGAATGCGATCGATGGAGATCAATTCGATGGTTGAACGGTGGATAGGTTTGGCCATCACGCGACCTCCGCCAAGGAGGATCGTGCCGTCAGCAAGAAAAATGCATCCAACTCGTCAAACCGATATGTCTCTAGGCCGTAAACTCATAAACGGGATTCCCAAACAGGTTTGATCGTGATTCAAGCTTCCATTGATTTGGGAGCCTTTTTCATGACCCGCCGCCGCTATGAGCTGACCGATGTCGAATGGGATATTATATCGCCCCTGTTGCCGAACAAGCCTCGTGGCGTTCCTCGGGTTGATGATCGGCGCGTAATCAACGGGATTTTGTGGCGGTTTCGAACAGGATCGCCGTGGGCGGATGTTCCCGAGCGCTATGGTCCCTCGACAACCTGCTATAATCGCTTTGTCAGATGGCGTAAGGCGGGGGTCTGGGATCAGATTTTGGCAGACATATCAAAGGCCTTCGATGGTGACATCATCATGATCGACTCATCCTGTGTCCGCGTGCATCAGCACGGGGCCACAGCAAAAAAGGGGGCCTTGACGATGGCTGCATGGGACGTTCCCGTGGCGGTTTGACGACGAAGATACATGCTGTCGTCGATGCCGAAGGCCGTCCTATCGCCCTAGATCTGACCCCCGGGCAAGCCTCTGATAGCCAAATGGCCTTGCCTATGTTGAGCGCCATGAGAGAAGGCACCATTGTCCTGGGCGACAAAGCATATGACACCAACGCCCTGCGCATCGCCGCCGATGAAAAGAAGGCTTGGGCGAATATTCCGACCAAGAGCAATCGCAAAGACAGCTTCGCCTTCAGCGGATGGGTCTACAGGCAAAGAAATATGGTCGAACGCTTCTTCAGCAAACTCAAGCAGTTCCGGGGGATTGCCACCCGCTACGACAAAAACCCCCTCAATTTCCTCGCCGCCATCAAGATCGTTGCTACACGTATCTGGATAAGGACGTTATGAGTCTACGGCCTAGGCGCCGAAGCGATCTTCACCGGAATTGGCGGGGATAACGTGTTCTGCCTGATGCAGTCGGCCTCGCCGGCGCTCGACCGGTTTTTGACCGAGGGCGCCACGGCGGGCACGGCGACGACCGTAAACGACATTTGTCTGCTCGCTGGGTGCAGCGGCTTCGACGTCATCACCATGGCGGCGCGGCGCCTGATGCGGTCCCGGCACCCTTACAGCTGGCAGACGGACACGCGGTTCCTCAGTGCAGACGTCCTCGCTGGCGACCTGACGATCGAAGATCATCCCTGGCTTCGCGCGAACGGCAAGGTCCTTCCCGGGAAGGCGGCTCACGTCTCGATGCTTGCGCGTATCCAGGGCACGATCGACGGGTACCCGAGGGCCGGTCACCCTGTGCAAATTCTTCCGCTCATTTCCCAGCCGGTTATGGAAGCCTGCCTGCGGGTCCCGACCTGGGAATGGGTCGCCGGTGGCCAGGATCGCTCCGTGGTGCGGGATGGCTTCGCCGATCGGCTTCCCGAGATGATTGTCCGGCGGCGGTCGAAGGGTGGCCCTACCAGTTTCGCATATGAGGTCATCGAGCGGAATCGGAGCGCACTGCGCGACCAATTGCGCAACGGACTCCTTGCTCGTCAGGGCCTCATCGAGGTTGCGGCTATCGAGGCTGCCCTATCCTCTCACTCGGTCATGAGAAGCAACGACCATCTGCGTCTTTCCCTCATCGCAGAGGCCGAGGCCTGGACTCGCCATTGGTCGACGTTGTGAGGCAAGTGCTTCGCCGTTTCGGCGCGTAAAGGTGACCCTGTCCAAGTGACGCAGGACAGGGTCATTTGGGCGCCTGGCCTTACGGCCCCGGAGAGGCGCTCAATGTTTTTGTGGCAGACGCGCGCAAACCTTGCCAGACTTGGTATTGCTCGGTGTTTTCAGGGGTCGGGTCGAGCCGGTCGTTGAACCAAAAGTCGAACCAGTCGACGACCCGGTGATATGCCGCGAGACGGTGTGCCGGCTGGAACAGGACGTGATAGTCGTCCGGGAAAACGTACATGTCCACGGGCTTGCCCGATAGCTTGAGCGCCGTGTAGCTCTCCAGGGCGCCAAGGTATTCATGCTCAGGCAACTGCATCAGCAAGGGCGTGTTAAAGCCGGCCGCATTCATCGGAATGGAAACTTTGGCCCAAAACGCCTTCCCATCTTCAAGTAAGCTCGGGTAGCCGTAACGGTGCATCTGGGCCGTGAATGCGGGCCCGTCCAAGACCGTCGTGACGTACGGCTCGTCGCAGCAGGTTCCGACGGCCGCGATGGAGAAGACGTGGCTATGAAGCAGGGTAAATTGAGCAACCGACGATCCGTTGCTCAATCCGGTCAACCCCACGCGTCTGGGGTCCGCGACACCGAGGGCCACGACTTGGGACACGCCGATCTCAAGCGAGGACTGGACACTTCGATAATCGGCCCAATCGGCCGCATTGAGGCGATTGACTTCTTCCCACGAGGACGGCTTTTTCAGCGTCCCGATGGTGGGGGGGCGCTCCACGCTCAAGACGGCGAAGCCGTGGGCGGCCAGGGCCTGGATCGGAAACTCGTTGCCCGTCCCACCGCGGAGAAATCCGCGCGACTGGTACTGGACTACGACAAGCGGATGGACCTCTCCCGGCTTGTGATCGGGCGGCAGAACCAAGTCCCCGAAAGTGTCGAGGCCGAACGCATTCGTCCAGTGAAGCCGGCGAACGCTCCCAAGGCGTAGCATCTTGATTTCCGGGTTTGGGTCGAACAGTGGCGTGATCTGGCCGGTATTGAGATCAACATGCACAATTTCCCTAGGCTGCACGGACGTCTCATAGGCGCAGATCAAGGCGTCCGTAGTTGGCTGGCAACCCATCAAGACATCGTCCGTTGACAGAACGCGACGCAGCCCCTGCCCTGGTCCCCAAACATAGACGCCAGTCTGATTGTCTCCCCAGCCTTCGCGCCGCAGATAGGCGATCGATTGATGCCCAGGCAGCCACTTATAGTCACGGACACCAAGGCACTCAGGACGATCGCAAACGACTTCCGCCTTACCTGGCAAAATCGCATGCAAGCGAGACAAGGCCGTAACGTCCTTGGCGTCCGCCGAAACCAACCACGCTTTGCCATCCTGCGTTTGAGGCTCGGGAAAGGCTGCGATAGGTGTTTTGTTCCCCGTCTTTAGATCCAGAGAAAACGTCTTCGTCTCGATAGGCTCGCGCACGAGTGGCCGCGAACCGTCGCCGGGAATGAAGCGATCGTCATAGTGATAGCCCGACAGCGCCTCGACATCGATCGCCTCCTGGCTTTTCCGCAAGGCGGGGCGGCCTGCGAACAGAAGCGCCCCACCATCTTCGGACCACCTGAAGTCTTCTATATCGAAGGCCTCATGCGTGACGGCCTCGGCGCCCATACCGTCGGCCCTGACCCGCCATAGTTGGGTTAAGCCATCGGTCGATTTGAGGAAGGCCACCCACTGACCATCAGGTGACCATTTTGGACTCGCCGTCGCAGGCAAACCAGACGGGATTTGGACCGCAAAGCCGAAGCTGCTGACAGTGGCGAGTCGCTGACCCAGGCCAGATGCGAGGATCAGGGGCGCGGCGCCCGGCTTCAGGGACACCTCAATGATGGCCGAGCAGTAGCTGTTGGTGGCCGCATCCGGCCGATGGAGCTCAAAGACCACCCGCTGGTCATCCGGCGACAGGTCAAACACAGGGGTTTCTGGCGCCGTGGTCCAGGCTGCCCCAATGTCCCGAAGGCCCAGAAGGTTCTCGGGAGTCATGGTTCTGCCTACCACTCCTACGGTTGCGCGATCTGCCAGCAGGTCGTCGCAAGTTGCTGCCATGGCCGGCGCGGCCAGGAGCCAGATCGCGGCGCATGCGGATCCACTCAGAGCAATACGCATTACCAGGCCTTCGTCACGTTGAGGCTGACGAAGCGCCCCACGATGGAGGCATTGGTGCTGTCGTAGTTCAGGCCGACAAAATCGTTGGGGTTGGCGGCATAAGGTGGGTTCCGATCGAAGAGGTTCGACGCAGCGAGCGATATGCGAACCCCGTTGAGTGCGCCGGCGCCTTTGGCGAAGGCATAGGCGATCGATGCATCGACCGTGGTCCATGACGCCACTTCCACACCCGGCGTCACGCCGTTGTCGATCTCGGAGGAGATATAGTTGACGATGGCGTTGGCTGTGAGCGGGCCCCGGGACCAACTGAGCCCCACGCGCGCCTTGAATTTCGGGGCGTAGAAGATCGTGCCGGACAAGGTCTGCACCGGCAGCGTGCTTAGAGTCTGTTCGTCGAGGGTCAGCCAGGTGCTGTTGGCGAAGGTCGAAAGGGTGCCAATCGGCAGGGTGAAGCTCTGACGATAAGAGAGGTCGACCCCATGAACCGTTTGTGCGGAGGCATTTTCGTAACGTTCCTGGATGAGCGCCGCAACCGCGGACGGACTATAGGTCGTACCGGCGAAATTGTAGAAATTGGCCGCGCTGGCAACGAGGCTGGAGAGTTCGCCCGCGCTCGGATTGCTATCGACAAACGGCGCATATTCCGGATCGCTGAGCGCAACGGCCAGATTGTCGATCGGCTGGATCACCCGGTCGCGATAGTCGACGTTGAAATAGGTCAGGCCCAGCTTCAGATGATGGAAACTGGTGGTCGCGTATTCGCCACCGAACGTCCAGGCCGTGGATCGCTCCGGCTTCAGATTCGGATTGCCGCCGTAGGTTTCCAGGGCCGTCCCGTTACCGCCGCCCAGCCAGTTCGCCGGGAAATAGTACAGTATCAGCGGCGAATAGAGCTGGGTGAAGGACGGCGCCTTGAATGACCTGCCCCAACTGCCGCGCAGCGTAAAGTCATTGAACGGCACGTAGCGAAGGCCGATGCGCGGCATGCTTGCCGTGCCGAACTCGGAATAGTGTTCGGTACGACCGGAGAGGTCGAGCTCCAACTCATGCAGGCCCGTCCTCGAAAGGGAGGGCTCAACGAAAGGAATGGACGTCTCGGCGAAGGCGTAATCGATCGTCCGTGAGACGCTGAAATAGTCCGACGCTCCCGAATAGTCGTTGATGTACCCTTCGGTTCGCTGCCCCAGGCCAAAGGCGGCCTTTACGTCGCCCGAACCCAGATGAAAGAGCGTTCCATCGGCCGTGGCTTCGGCGTAACGCGTGTAGTTGCGATAGAGGACAAGACTATCGCCGTACATGCTGGCGGAATGATCGCTGTTGCGGCTGCCCGCGTCGACGTCGGTGACGTGCAGCTTCCAGTCACTGAACAGAGTGACATCGGCTGTTACCGAGACCGTATATGCCGGCGTCGCCGTCGCATCTGTGTAGACGGTGGACGCCGGCGAACTCTGGAATATCTGGTCGGCGCTACGATCACTGACCAAGGCATCCATGGACAGACTTAGGCGCTGGGTCGGCGACCAGCCGGCCGAGACGAACAGCGACGTGCGATCCATGGATGGAACCAGGGTCTCGTCCGACGGCGCGCCTGTCGTAAAGCGCCGCTGGCCTGCGGTGATATCGTCCTGAGTGGAGCGCTCCAAGTTTCCGAGGATATACCAGTTCTCGCCGGTGGTGCCGCTCAGCGCGCTGACCCGATGCTCCGCGCCGCCGCCTTCGGCCGTGGCGCCGATGGTCCCGGTGATTTCAGAGCCCGAATAGTTCTTGCGAAGAATGAAATTGGCAACGCCGGCCACGGCGTCGGAGCCGTAGAGCGCAGAGGCGCCGTCAGGCACAATCTCGATTCGCTGGATCGCATCAAGGGGAATGCCTGAAATGTCCGATCCCTGGTGGAAGCTGTCAGCCGACAGGCGGTGACCGTTCAGCAGAACGAGCGTCGCATCCGTACCCAGACCGTGCAGGTCGACGGTCGAACCGCTCGACACATTGCCGTTGCCGGCAATCGTCGCCGTGGCGCCGAGAATCCCTGGATTTTGGCCGCCGGCGAAATTCTCCGGCAGGCTCCGGACCAGATCGCCGACCTCCGAATACCCCGACTCCTCGATATCGGAGCGAGTCACCACATGAACGGGTGACGTCGGGTTACCGCCCCGAATGTGCGAGCCCGTCACGATCACTTCAGTTGTGGCTTCCGAAGCGGTCACGCCGGCACTTTCCTTCACCCGAAGCGAAATTGTGGTGTCGCTCTGGCTGGCGACTTCGAGGCTGGTGTTGGCCAGGAGTTCATCCAGAGCAGCCGCGCGCGTCAACGACCCCTTCAAGGCTGTTGACGCATACTTCTCCGCGACATCGTATGGAAACAGGATCTGAACATTTGCCTGTTTCGCGAAGTCGTTCAGAGCCTGCGCGGTGTTTTCAGCCGGGATATTGAAGGTCAGCAGATTGCCTTGAGCCACCGCCACCGGCGCGGTGAACAAGGTGATGCCGGCGGCGACCACGGCCAGCGCGGTGGTCCCTCGGAGTCGGCGAGCGTTCGAAAATCTCATTGTAAATTCCCCTAGCCACGCGGTTGTTGCGTGGTGGGGAAGACCGGCAGCCCGCCCTAATCCTCCAGTCGCGGACCAAAAAAAGTCCGACGGCGGATCAACACCGCGGTGAAATGTACACTCCGCTTGGCGACATCGCCGAAACCGTCGCTTGGCGACATCGCCGAAACCGTCCGGCACCGGCACTACCGCGAGTTCTATCGACCGCATATAACTGCGGCGGTTGGCTTTGTCTGCCGTAAGTGCGCTGCCCCAGGGGATTGCCCCTAATTTCTCCCAGACATTGGCATAAGTCGGGCCGACGCATGGATTAACCATGGTCGCTTACAATCAATTGAGAACTTTGCGTTAAGCCCAAAGTGTTGAATCGGAGATGAGCGAATGCGCAATATGTTACCGGCATTCTCTTTGGTCATCTACGTGGCGCTGATTTCACCAGTAGCGGGAGCCGAAAAGCAAATGGCGCCCTCCGCTTCGCCACAATCTGAAAACACGCGGCCGGCTGGACGCACGGGTCTGAATACAGTTACGGTCGATGGAATTGAATACACTGGGCCGAATGCACCGGCCGCAGACGTGTCGTCCGCCGATCCCCAGCCGCATCCCTCGTGCAGCAATGCCCGCGACTGTTTCGACCAAGCCGACGCGGCCTTGGGGCAACCAGATGCGCCCTCTGACGTCGTTGACCACGCCACGGAGCAACTCAGCTTCGCCTGTATGAACGGCTTGGATTTCGCCTGCCGTCGGGTCGAGCACATTTTCTATCCCGACGGAGTGTTCATCATCCACGCGATGGACGGTGCCAAAGCGCGCGAGACCGGCGCGTGCAACCAGGGCGTCGCCCGGTCTTGTCTCACGGCCGCTTGGCTGTCTACCTTTGAAGCCGCCATCTTCAAGCGCGCCGAACCGAGAAATATCAAACGCCTGAGCGAAACGGATACAAACTTTAATCCGGCATCCGCCGCTATCGCCATAGTGTCAAATGATTTCCATCAAACGGCCAGCCTGTCCCAAAAAGCCTGCGACGACGGGCTGAAACTCGCTTGTGCGCTCAATATCGAAAATGAATTGGCGGGCAATGGGCCAAACCTGCGGGCTAAGGAATTGATACCGGACTACGTCAATTTATGTAGCCAAGGGGTCGATATGGCGTGCGTCAATCTTGCCGCCTTGCAAGCAAACAGGGCCCTGCCATTTCTCGATTACACTCAAGCCAGGGCAACCTTCGAAATCTACTGCTCGCATGGCAGCGGTCCCGCCTGCTATGACCTGGGCAGCCTTTATCTCAATGGTCGGGATATTGCCCCAGACTCGGTCAAGGTGCTCGATTCCGATCTCAAAGGTTGTCGCCTGGGCCAAGGTGGATCGTGTAACAGGGCGGGTGTGTCCTATATAATCGGTAGAGGCATCACCAAGGACATCGATCAAGGCCTCATCCTTATGAAACAGGGATGCGGCTATGAAGACACCACAGCCTGCTTCAATCTCGGACTCGCCTTCGACCAAGGCAAAGTGGTCGTGAGAGACGCCGGTCAAGCGCGTAAATATTATCAAAGGGCATGTGAACTTGGTTCCACATACAATTGTCGCGGCTGACGTGACTCAGTACCCTTAGGAGGCGGCTCTATAAATTCGTTCGTGATGTGGACTTTTCCGCAGGAAGCGACGTAAATTGTAACCCTGCGGCGTAGGCCACCTTGTTTTGGAACAGCGGTTCCGCGCAGTTATCTCGCGTAGATAGTGCTGGCAGTAGTGTCGGACACTGGTGCTGGAAGGGATATAGATGGCCGGGCGTGGGGTTTACGTCACTCGTCGGAGTTGGACTGCGACTGAGAAGCGTGGGATCGTCGACGAAGCCTTTGGCGGTGATGACAGCGTGTCCGCGGTAGCGCGCCGGCATGGGCTTCAGACGCATCAGATTTATCGCTGGCGCGATGCCTTTCGTGCTGAGGGGGGCGAGCCCGAGCCCAGTGGCTTCATGCCGGTTGAGGTCTTGCCCTTTGCACTTCCGGCGCCGGCGTCTTCCGTCCAGACGGACGTGCGCAAGGCCCGGCGTTCTCGAAGCGAGCGCAGCGGCAACATCGAGATCCGATTGCCGGACGGCACTATGATCAAGGTTCCGGTGACCGCAGGAGCGGCTTGCATCGCCGGATTGATAAAGGGCTTGGCGCGGGGGACGTCATGATTCCTGTTCCCTCGGGCGTGAGGGTATGGTTGGCGGCAGGACACACGGACATGCGCCGCGGCTACAATGGTCTGAGCCTGATGGTCCAGGAGACGCTGAAGCGCAACCCGCATGAGGGTCACCTGTTCGTCTTCCGTGGCCGGGCCGGCGACCGGATCAAGATCATCTGGCATGATGGCCAGGGTTGCTGCCTGTTCTACAAGCGCCTGGATCGCGGCCGCTTCATCTGGCCGGCCGCCAAGGACGGCAGCATCAGCATCTCGGCGGCCCAGTTGGGCTACCTTCTGGAGGGCATCGACTGGCGTCATCCGCAGATGACCTGGCGTCCTGACAGTGCAGGCTGAGGTGTCTGAGCAATATCGTCGGAGAGTGCACAAAGCCTTTGCCAGATTGGGGCTTGTG
>OVEP010001984.1_pt2 | contig 11929 bp, 7 predicted proteins | sample 1779801 | NCBI WGS metagenome assembly OVEP01 (sample SAMEA3914791, study PRJEB12502) | metagenome | biome: forest; material: soil | place: Canada | collected 2011-07-03 | depth 0.1 m
CCCACACGCAAACATCTGGAAGATGTCGAGCGGTGGCGGGCGAAGCACCCGGAGATCGAACTGCGTTACTCCACCTTGCATGGTTTATTTCACGCCTTGGAAAAGGAGATTGCGGGAGAAGCGGGCACCAAGGTTCCTGAGGTTCACGGAGAATTTGGATATTGCCTCCGAGGTTGCTATTCGTCCGTGCAGAAATTCAAGGCGCTCTATCGAAGGACCGAGCAAGCACTGACCGGGGCGGGTATCGCCCAGGCGATGATCGGCGGGACGGAACTTCCGGCGGAGGCTTGGGAAACGATCCTATTCAACAGCTTTCACGACATTCTTCCAGGGACGAGCATCGAACGGGCGATGGAAGAGCAGATGGCCTCAACTGGAATGGTTTTTCATCAGTCACAAAAGGCGGGATTCGAAGCCATGAATATCCTCGCGGAAAAAGTGGATACGCGAGTGCCGAAACCAGAAACGCCGGATGCTCCAACACTGGTGCCCGTTTTGGTTTGGAATCCCCTGCCCCGCCCTTACTCGGGCCCTGTCGAGATTGAGATTTCCCTCGATTACCGACCGCTTTTTCATTTTCGGAATCGTGCCAACGAACTGCCCGTGGGGCTGTTCGACGATGGAGGAAAAGCTCTCCCTTTTCAGGAAATCGATACGGAGCACAGTTCGATGCCCGAGTTTCCCTGGCGCAAACGAGTGGTGACCCATCTGGATGTGCCCGCACTAGGTTGGCAAGTCGTCCGAATGGGAGTGGTCACAAAGAAAGTGGCCCAGCCAAAACCGGCCAACTCCAGTTTCTCCGTAAAGGGCGGCATTGCCGGCAACGACTGGAAGATCACGGTGAACGGAGGCGCACTGCAAATTCACCGCAAGGGAAAAAATCTTTTTCCCGGCGGAAAGCAAATGCGTCTTATCGTGGTCGAAGATCCCTGGGGATCCTGGGGCGGAATGAGCGAAGAACCTGACGCGTGGCAACTGGATCAGGTCCGCGAGGAATGGCCGCTGGTCCAGTCGCAAATTCTGGAAACAGGCCCTGAGCGTGCCCGACTGTGGACACGCTGGCAGGGGAAACAATCCTGGTTGGAACTGACTTTTGATATTTGCCGCGGCGTGCCGTGGGTCTCGGTGCACGGGCGCCTGCTCTGGAATGAACGCAGTGCGCGTTTGCAATTGGTACTGCCTTCTTCAGGTGCAGCTGTTTGCGACGTGCCGGGAAGCGTGACGACGCGCCATCAACGCGGACAGGTTCCAATAGGACGCTGGTTCGTGCGCACGGATAAAAGGGGCAAATGCATGGGTGTTGCCAACGACGTGTTGAGTGATGCCGACTTTCTGCCGTACGAAGTCCGACTCACCCTGGCCCGTGCGTCCCGTTATGCCAATGATGTGAAGACGGCGTCGACGGACGAGCCTTGGCGGCCTGCGGTGGATTGCGGGGAATTAAAATTCCGCCTCAATCTTTTCAGCGATGGAATGGACCCCGATCACGTGGCGGAAGCGCTGACCGCGGCGCCCGTCACCCTTCCCGTTCGGCCCAGTCCGGGAGTGCTTCCGGGGCACGGTTCCCTGGGGCGGTTGACTCCCTCCACGGTTCGTCTGCTTGCCGCGCACCGTGACGCTTCCGGCCGGCTCAATCTAAGATTGCAGAACCGCGGAAAAAGAAAGGTGCGCGCGGAATTCTATATGGGGACTCGAAAATATTGCGCCTGCGTGCTCGGTCCGCAGCAAATCCTTCAAGTCACCGGCAAATCTGCGTGCTCCCTGCTTTAGAAAAGCGAAAGGTAGCCGCGATCATTTAAAAAGTTGCGCTATCCCCACGGCGGGTTTTACCTTAACCGGCACACCATCTGGACGCAGGACAGCTCGAGTTCAGAGGAATATCTTGCTTCTTCCAATCGACTGACCATCGCCTCCGCAAACCTGAAATTTAGCTCTTAAGATCGTGCCAAGTACTATCAACCATCGCGTCATATTGGACATTCTGAAAAAGACCGATTTCAACCCGACGATCGCCATGAGGCGTCAATTGACGCTCCATGTTCGGGAATTGATCCTCCAAAGGAAGCTTGCTCCCAAGTCCCGGCTGCCGCCCATCAAAAAAATGGCGGAACTCTGGGGAACCAATTATTTCACGGTACAAACGGCCTTGAGGCCCCTGGTCGGCGAAGGGCTGCTGCTGCAAGCTCCCAAAAAAGGGACGTTTGTCGCCTCCCGCCGGGAGAAGCTGCGGCGCGTCTGCCTCTATCACGAATACGATTTGAGTTCCGATTGGCACAACGAATTCTATTCGTTGTTGAATATCTGGTGCTATCGCCTGTTTTCCGAGCGCGGTATCATCAGCGTTCCCTACTTTGACCATCGGCCCAAGGATCAAAGGGCGCAGGCTCCCGCCGAAATCAAAAACATGGTTCGGGAGCGGAAAATCGACGCCGTGATCGCGACTTGCATCGCCCCCGGAAACGCGTCGTGGCTGCTTGATTTGGGAATACCCTTTGCTTCACCGCTCATGAACCAGCCGCCCCATCGCGTGGCGAAAACCTATTTGCCGGAGCTGGCCCGGTTGCTGGTCGCCGAAGCCAAAAAGGTTGGAGCCAAGACCATCGGCATAGCTACCGTCTTGGACAAGGCTGACAAGAGCATCTTCAATCTCGAGTTGGAAAAGTTGACCGCGAAGATGAAGATTTCCGTGATATATCCCCAAACGATTGCAGGCCCTTTGCACTGGGAATCGACCGGGTTCAAACTGGGCAGGAAATTGATGAAGCTCACACCCCGGCCCGATCTGATTTTTGTTTATCCCGACTCGCTGATCCGGGGAGTGGCGACTGCTTTGTTGCAGAGCCATGCCCGGATTCCCAAGCAACTCGGCATCGTCAGCCACCGCAATGCCGAGAGTCATATCTATCTGCCGTTTCCAGTCACGTGGCTGACCGTAAAGATTGAAGACATGGCCCGCGCCTTGATCCGGAGACTGGACCGCCAGGTGGCCGGAAAGAAATCGGACGAAGTGGAACTGGCTGTCAGCGTCGAAAGAACCCGCGCCGCGTAACCCGGGATTTTCCCTCCCCCGCAGGCTGGCGATCTAGGGATGAGCCGAATCCTCGTAGCGAAGGAGGGCATCGGCCCAATATCGCGCATAGCTGTCGCTGCCCCGGTCGTTGGGATGGATGCCATCCAAATATTCGTCATAGCGCCCGTAGCTCCACTCCGGCATGTTGCGGTCGCCACGCACGGCATTCTTATTGGCGGCGACGACACGATCGAGGGCGTCGACGAGGGCGATTTGCCGGTCATTCGGGTCCTCGGAAACTTTTCGCGTGGCCAACGCCGGCGTGTTGAGAACCACCGGCACGCCGGGTAGGTCTATGGCAAGGTGCGCCAGAATCGTGTTGAGATTCGTGATGTAGGTTTCCGTGGCCACGCCGAAAGATTGGGAATCATTGGTGCCCAGCATCATCATGATGACGTTGACATTCGCTGCCTTGAAAGCAGCAACCGCGTCCGTGTAATAGCCCGTGGGAGAAGTGGGCTGCCAGCCGTTGTCCTGGGCTCCTGTATAGGCTCCGCTATGACCGCAATTGGTGCTCGACTCAATGGTCACCCCTGCAGCAGTGATATAGGGCAACGTGGTGGCGACATTCTTTGTCCCCGTCGCAGTGAGAGAATCGCCGATCCAACCGATCCGAAGCGCGGGCACGTGATTTGACGGCTGATACACCGGGTCTGGCACCGGCCGCCAATTCCGCATGCCGGGTGCCGACGGGCTCGTCACAGTCAGGGGTGTGACCGGAGTGGAATCCGTCACGACGAGCTTATAGGCGTAGCAAGCGTCGCCGGGCGGTGTATCGACCAGGTCGAGTTTGGTTGCGTTGGCGATCCTGGTGCTGTCGTTGGGCGTGAACGACCAGTCTGTCGAACGATGCCATTGATAAGTGTAGGGGGGCCGTCCTCCCGTCACCACGCCGGCGAGAATCTTGACGGTATTCGGGTCGCTGACGACCGGAACCAGGTTCATCACGACGAGAGGCGCAACCGCCGGGCCGACCTGAAGATCATAGGTGCCGCCCGTCGATGGGTCCTCAACCTGCAAATGGCCCGTGCTTGTTCCGGTCGTTAGGGTGAGCCGCGCGAGCGTCGGCGAAAGCACCTCTTGTGAAGCGATGCTGCAATCGGCGCGACCAGACAGGGTAAACTTGGGATCTCCGGGTAAACCTGGAGTCCAGTGAGTGCCCTCGCCGCTGATCGTCACGATGGTACAGTTCGTCGACTTGACCAATGGGGCTGCGAGACTGTTGAGGACCTTGATGGGCTTGGCGAAGGAACGGAAGCGGGTGATCACATCGAGGTCCGAGCGCGTATTATCGCTGCGCTCCTGCTGGACGCCGATGGCGCCCGGCTGGCTCAGAAAAGCGAGGTTCATCGGCAAAACGTAAGACTGCCCCGAGTCGATTATCCTCGAGGGCGCGGCGGCATCCGCCACCGAATAGGAAAGCAGGGTGAACCCGCCATTGTAGAGACTCTGCGCGGCTCCAGTCAGGACATAACTGTGCCCCGTCTGAACGGCAATGCTGTGTCCGTTTATCGTGTTAAAAATGCCACCGCCAGCGGCGTCCGCCATCGCCGCAACGGCCGTATGGTCCTTGGGATTCAGGATCAATTGCAGCCCGTAGGCGGAACCGTAGAGCCCTCCCGGAACGATGCGCAAAAGCAGGGTGTAGGGAATCGATGTAATGGTATCCGAAGCGGGCAACGGACCGGTGGTAAGCTCCGCCCCCTGATTGAGCACGTTTTCTTCCGCGGGCCGGACCGGGCCGGTGAGCGACGTCGGGTGCCCCGTCAGCGTCGGAACAAGCGCGTTGTTCAAAATCCTCCAGGTCTTCGTTTGATCTACCCAGCAAGTTCCATCGATCCATTCGCCTCCCGTCGAAGGCGCCGCGAAAACGGCCGGGCCCCCCAAGGACGCCGGCGGTGTGGTGTCCGGGCGTGTGAAGTTGTCGTCGATAATAACGGACCAGCCATCAACGGGACTGACTAATCCTGATGTCTGCGGCGCGGTGGACGTCACGTCGTTCGTGCCGCCAATAAGGCTCGTTCGGAAAAGAACCAGTACGCAGACGACAGTGGAGAGAAGCCTTTTCATGGGACGGATGCGGAAACTTCAATTCAAGGTTCCACCACAACCTTGACGACCTCCTGCTTGTCGTCGCGGGAAAGATACATCGCGGCGGCCAAGTCACGCAGCCCGAACCGATGCGAGATAATCTGTTCACCAGGAATGATTCCAGCCTTGAGGAGATCGAGCACTACGGGAAAATAAAGCGCCGGGCTGGCGAAACTGGCGCGAAGCTGCAATTTGCGGAAGTGAAATGCATTGGCGTCGAAGCTGATCGTGCTCGCGCCGGTACCGATTCCGATATAGGTCAGCTCGCCGCCATAAGCGAGAAGCTCCAACGCTGGGGGGATGATCTCCACGGGCGCCGTGACGAGAACGTGTTCGAATTGGCGGTTGAGTTCCGGATGTTGCGCCAGCGGTCCGTCGACGGTGACGACCTCCGCGCCCAAGGCCCGCGCCACCTCGAGCCGCCGCCGGCTGTGTGAACGTCCTAGACATACCACCTGCCGCGCGCCACTGCGCAGCAACAAGGGAATGGCCATCAGGGCGATCGGGCCGGGACCGATTAGCGCCACACGATCCCCCAAGGTGACCGCGGCCGTCTTGACCATGTCATAAGCGACACCGGCGGGCTCGGCCAGGCTGGCCACCTCGGCCGAAAGGCCGTCGTAAGGCACAACGCAGCAGCCGGGGACGACCATGCACTCGCTGAATCCCATCGCGGCACGGCCCCAGAACGAGGGCGCCTTGTTGCATAAATCGACTCGTCCGTTCCGGCAATAAGCGCAATGGCCGCAGAAGCTGGAAGTCTCGAGAACGACTTTCTGGCCAACCTCAAGATGTTCAAGTCCCGGGCCGACTTGCTCGATCACGCCTGCGACTTCGTGCCCGAACGGTTCCCATTTTTTCGCCTTCACCGCGGCCGACAAATCGGTTCCGCAGATGCCGCAGGCCTCCACGCGCACCAGCACCTCATCCGCAGGGGGCGAATCGGGAAGCACCATCTGCCGCAACTCGAACTGCCAGGGCGCCTGCATATAGCCGCTGAGACTTTTCATGGCATCCAATTGCTTCCTGCGTTCTTAACCGATGCGATAGTCGACATCGAGGGCACAACGTTCCCGGGCACTACGCGCGATAGTGCCGATCAATTCGTCGACGTCGTAGCCGGTGAACTTCGACTGCGCGCCCTGTGTTTTCGCCTCGACGTTGTTGAGGAAAAACTGGACGGCGCTAGTGAAGGGGGAGATCGGATCGAAGCGGTGCTCGGTCGTGTTGCCCGTGGCCCTATCGTGATGGACCAGGAGCGAGGGCTTGGTGTCGCCCTGGTTCCATGTTGCCGAATAGAGGTGCAACGTGCCGCGATCACCGATGATTTCGACTTGTTCGTCCCAGCCATCGCGGAGAAAGCCGGTCTTGGTGAACGGGTGGCAAAGAAGGTCAAGGTGCACGCGCCCATGGCCGGTCTCGAGCAGCACCGAGGTGTGCTCGTCGTGGTCGCGACCCGGCATCGTTTCCCACGCGGCATAGACCCGTTGCGGACGTCCCAGGAGAAAACAGATCAGGTCAAGCATATGGCTGCCGCCCATGACGAGAATGCCTCCGCCGTATTTGCCGACCGGTATGGAGGGGCTGCCATCCGCAGGTTGGCTGAACCATTCGGCGGTGAGGTTTGGGTTCCAGCAATCCCCCCAGACCTGATAGGCACGCACATGGGTGGCGAGGATTTTTCCACAAGCAGGCAACAGTTCGCGCGCCTTTTCCACCGCCGGGATGAATCGCTTCATATAGGATGTGTAGAAAACGGTGTCGCGGCTTTTGGCTGCAGAAACGATCGCCAGGGCATCATCTGCATTTTCCGCCAGGGTCTTTTCGCAAATGACTGCCTTACCCGCCTCGATGGCCTCGAGACAAATGACCTTGTGGAAACGAGAATGCGTCAGGACGAAGATCACATCGACGGTGGGATCGGCCAGGACCTCGGCGTGGTGCGCGGCATAGCGGGCGTTGAATTTGTCCGCCCACGGACGGGCGGCCGCTTCGTTAAAATCGCACACCCATGCGACTTCAGCCCCGGCGGCGGCAAGGCCGGCAAAGTGGAATTGCGAAATGTAACCGCACCCAATGACTCCCGCTTTGATTTTCATAGCTTCAGAATGATGATGATGGACGCTGGGCTGGACGCGGGCGCCCCGTGGATTTGCTCATAATATGATAGTATTGATATGCCACAGGCACGATGCCTCGACTACGACCCCCCGGCAAGTCATTTTCGAAGTCATTCGCCCGATGCGGGAATGAAGGCCACGCGGCTACCCCGAGGGCGAATTTTACTGCGGGACGGTATGCTGGACGCGCAACGGGATCCTGACCGGAAGCAATTTATTCCCCTTGATCTGCCGATCGATCTGTTCCAGGAGAGCACGGGCATAACTCTCGATCTTGACGGTAAGCCACGTCATCGGAAACGGGAGATAGATGGAGCTTTCCTCATTCCGGTAGGAGACCAGGAGAATATCCTTCGGCACCCGGACCCGATGTTTCATCACCGACGCGGCCACCCCGCGAATATACACATCGGGATAGACGAGAACCATGTCGGGCCGTTTTTTTAGCTTCAACAGCCATTCGCAAAAGACAAAGCCGTACTTTTCCCAGGTCAGGGTCTCAATCGGAATTTCGTCCTCCGGGCAAAGGACCGAGATTCCATTTTTGGCGCCGAGCCTTTCCAGCTCCGCGCGCAGTTCGTCCAGGTTCCGGTTGCCCGTCCGGGACGACTCCGGCCGATGGATGAGGCCAATCGACTTGCGCTTGTATCTCACCGCCTCCTCGATTGCCAGGCGGGCGAGTTCGGCGCTGTCGACGTAGATCCTCCCGTGGGGCTCCTCCAGCGCCAGCGAAGCGACCGGCACTTCCAGCTTGATCAGCCAGGGCGTGTCCTTCGGGTAAATGCTTGTCGCGATCACAGCGTCGATTTCTCCATCCTTGGCCATGTCCCGCACCTCGGGTGGCGCAATGTGCATTTTGTTCTCGGGACGATGGTCGAAATAGGGAACCGAAACGATTCCGCGTTCGGACAAAATCCGATAGAGCCAAATGTTGAGCAGCGAATAAAATTCAAGCTGCCAATCGGAGCTTAGGTTTTGATTGTGATAAAGACAGGCCCGGATCAAGCCTCGCCGTTGCGGGGCAATGAAGGAGCCTTTCTTGGGACTTTGGACAATCAAACCTTCTCCCGCAAGCCGGCTCAGAGCTCCCTGTACCGCAAAGTAATTGGTGTCCCACAATTCGGCCAGCATCCGGATGGGCGGAAGACGCAAATGGGCCTCCAGCTTCTTTGCCCGGATTAATTCCCGGACATGAGAGGCAACCTGCCGCTCAACGGGAACGTTCGGCTTGAAGCTTTTTTTCTGCAGAACCTGCAGAATGTCGTGAAAATCGGAGGGCGCGGCCAAGGGATATCAAAACAAGAGGGTAGAGCTCCCGCTGACGCGGTGTCAAACGACTAATAGGTATGATATACTCGCGCGACCGATCCTCATGGCTAAGGGGAGGACTGAACTCGCGTCCGTTGGAGGACGTTGTGCCACGCAGTGGCGGCGGTGGAGACGGTGGTGTGGAAATCAGCGGATTCGGCGCCGTAATAGAGGATTTCGGGAGCGAAAGCCACGGTTACGGTGAGCTGCCCCTGGGGGGTGCTTTGTTGTTCCGTGGAGTTCCCACCGAAGACGGAGTAGATGGTGAATTTCGTATTGGCTTGAACGTTGAGAATGAGGGTCGCGGGGGAAGCAATCGGGACACGATCGTAGTGATTCACTTGGCCCTGCGTAGCGAGGGTGGGTTTGTTCCACGCAACTACCGCGGCGCCTCCGGGCACCATGTACCGATGCAGGTTCCAATCCGCGTCAGGCTGGGCGCCCCCTTGCAGGTTAATTTCGGACAGGACCTTGGAAATTATTTTCAAGCCGAGGGCAGAGGTGTCGCGGCCCGGCAGGTCGGGAGTAATGTGGATAACGCGATTGTTGCCAATCGTTGATTCGGTGAGGAGGGGCTGTCCGTCATCCGCCGCAAGAACGACGTTGCCTTGATTCCCCTCACCCCACACGTTGGCTGTTAACGAAGTGCCTCCGAGAGAAAGAGCGACTGAAGGTTTCATAACTTCGACGGGCAGGAGCATGTTGCCCAGGCCAGGCTCTGCGGCGGGATCGTTCGGCGGGCGATCACTGCGCCAGGCCGCCCCGCCGGCGACAATCAGCGTTTTACCTTGTCCCGCATCGACCCAGGATTTAACGCGCTGCAACTCGGCGGGAGTCGTCATGTCTGGACAAAAGAAGAGGACGATCGAGTGGGTATCGACGAGAGGATTCCAGATATCCCGGCCGACTTGTTCGAAGTCGATATTGAAAGCGTCCAGATAGCGCGCGAGGTTGCCATCCTGATCCAGGGAATTGCTGGAAGTGGGCTGATATTCCAGCACGGAACGGCTGGCGATGACCGTGACAGGAGAGCGGATCGGCGCGGCTTGCGTTTCTTCCGCGTGCCGCAGGAGAAAGGAATTCGCGCCGGCGAACCAGTGATCAAACCGCCCAAGCTGAACCTTATCCAAATTTTTCTGATCGGGCCATAAACTCTCCAGGTATTGGACGTTGTAGTCCCGTGGCAACGACGAAGCCGTGGCTTCGTAATAATAGGCAAAGGCGACCGCCGGATCGTAGCGGCTCGGGCCGTGACCGCCGCCGTTGATTTCTCCGATGAGATCGAGTCTGGGCCCTCCGTTTCGGTAGCGGAGATGGGCCAGCGTATGGCGAAGGGCGGACAGGTCGGACGGATTGCCAAAGAACTCGAAGCCCAGCGATCCGAGGTGCCTTAACCGTCCCATCAGGCTGACATCGTCACCGTTGTTGATGTCTTCCGGATTTATGGAGACGGAAAATTCCCGGCGATGAGTTTCAGCCACCCGGCCCAGGCGATCGAGAAAAACGAGATGCTGGTAATGCCAGAGAGCGTTAAAAAGAAGCAGTCTTTTGGCCTCGATCGGTCCCTGAGAGGAGGCGGAGTCTGTCCCGCAAACAAAGTCGTCCCATGTCTTCCATCCGAATTCGGCAGGGTCGAGCGGGATCGAACTCGAATTGTTCCAGTAATCGGCAAAGCCCCAGCTTTCCGTAGGGGAGTCGAGATCGATTTTAAATCCTCCCCCGTTGAGATCGGCTTTCCATTGCAGAACGGTGTCGTTGCCATAGCCCCATTTTCCGCCGAAATAGGGCCAGACGTAATCGACGAGGAGAAAGCTATCGAATCCCAGGGCATAGACGGTTTCCATGCGGGTCTTGACCAGATCGAAGACATCCTCCTGCGTTGTGTCGATGGCGTGAGCGGCATAAGTCCCGGCATTGGGCACCTCTGCATCGGGCCAAAGGGCGTTGTCGGGATTGAGCCCATCAAAGCGGTGCAAAGACAAACCGTGGTTTCGCACCCAGACCATCTGACCGGGAAAGACCTCGTGCGACTCGAAGATGGTGAGCTGTCCGGCATCGCGATACGCACCGGTCGCATTTTTGAGGTTCGTGAACAACACGCTGTTCATGTCGACTCCGAACTGATCTGGAAATTCCTGGCTCGCCCACTTGCTCCAGCTCTTGATCCAATCATCCCGAGCTAGTGGCACGGAATTTTCTGCGATGATGACCCGAGGCTTCTGGCGATCGATGGGATCTACGGCAAGATTCTGAGGGAGCTCCGGAATGCAGAGGGGAGCAGGTTTGTCCTGATCGAGAAACAGGAGGCGATCGGGGCCGTCCTCGAGTTGAATGGAACAGTTTCTGAGTTTGCACTGGCTTTTCGCCGTGACATGCAGTTGCCAGTTCAGACTTAGAATATCTTTGGGGAGATCCTGGGTTTTTCCTCCGGGACCTCCACCGATGAAGTTGAAATCTTTGATCGACCAGTGATTGATTCCCTCGTGGGCCGGCTTCGACGCCTGCCAGCTATTGCCCTGCTCGTCGATGGCGACGAGAATCACTTGCACCCCATCGAGGCCGGTCCACTCCGCCTCGACGCTCGCGACGCCCTCGATGGTCGTGCCATCGTCGCCGAAGGAGTAATCGCCGGCATGGCTCACGTTCACCGTTAACTCCGCGTCGGCGGTGCGTTGAAGCTGGAAAGCGGCCGTTCCCCATTGCGGCTGGTTGTAGAATCGCGCCAGGTCCGATCTTAACGCCCCATGGGCAAACGAAATCAAGAGAGGTAAGATCGCAACGATCAAAATGATTTTCATCCTGATGGCATGCAGGGGCCTCATTAGGTCAACCTGATGGTTGCCAAGCCATGGGCTTTGATCGGAAAGGCAAGCCGGTGCCCATTCCACGCGACGGCACCGGCCACTTCACGTTCCATAAGGTCAACGAAGCTTGCTCGATGAAGGTTGCGGGCGACATCCTCTGAAAGTTCAACGACCACCTCGACCGCAGTGCCGTTCAATTCGACAACACGGATGACCAAGCCATCGCCATCTTCAAGCTGTTTGAATGCGGTCACGGCCACGCCTTCCGTGAGTGACCGGAGAAAGCCACGGGTTGTCGGTGCGCTTCCGTTTTGAATCTTGACCGGGACGACCAGCAACGGGTGGTTATAGGCCTGCCCGAGTCGGGTAAGCATTGCCGGGCTGGGAACGGAGTCGTGGAGATAAAGCGAGTACCGAATAGTGGTCCGGGCGATTTCCGGTGCATGGTCCGGATCAAAGCTGGAACGGACGATGCGCAAGCGGAGTTCATTGCCAACGACGGAATGGCCGTATTTGCAGTCCTGAAGAAGTGTTAT
>OVEP011217424.1_pt1 | contig 11916 bp, 10 predicted proteins | sample 1779801 | NCBI WGS metagenome assembly OVEP01 (sample SAMEA3914791, study PRJEB12502) | metagenome | biome: forest; material: soil | place: Canada | collected 2011-07-03 | depth 0.1 m
CGCCGGTTCGATGCGGCGCAAGACCGCCTGATAAACGACCCTGGAAAGGAACACCATGCTGCGGGCTTTGATTTTCGCCAGCGCGCTTGCCGTACCGCTAACGGCAGCCGCGTTTACGGGAGGCGACCTCAACAAGCTGTGCACGAAAACCGATGTGGCATCGCGTAGTGCATGTGCCGCCTATATCGAAGGCGCCGCCGACGGCATCTTCAACACGATCGACGCGATCGGCGGCACCACCGGGCCGCGCGTCGGCCAGTACTTCTGCCTGCCGCCGGACGCGCGTTCGGCGCAACTCACCGACGCGGTACGCAAGTACATCGCCGAGAATCCGATCGTCGCGGGCTATAACGCCAGCACGGCGATCTCGTTGGGGCTCGGCAAGGCATTTCCTTGCAAGAGCGGCAATTGATCGTGTAGCGGGTTTGAAATTCGACGTGACTCGCAGCTGAAGATTGCGCCGCGTGCCTGCTTCCATGCCGGCTCGAATCCGGCCGCCCGCGCCCGGAAGCTGCCAACTGTCGACGACTCCGTCGTATCCCCGAAGCCTCGCTGCATGTCAGATGTCAGCGATGCGCCAGCCAGGTGCAACTGACCGGGCACTACAGCAGTCGAACTGTCCATCTGAGCCATCAACCCGACGCGGTTTCGTCTGCCCGGCCGGCCTCACCGGCTAGCTTTCGCTTTAGCGTTGTCGTGCGGAAGCCGGCGAAGTGTTCGACAGCACATCGGCCGCGTCGCGCGAATCAAGGAGGACTACCAACATGGGTCGACTGATCGTCGTGTCGAATCGCGTCGCAACGCCGACGGAAACCAAGGGGTCGGCGGGTGGCCTCGCGGTCGGCGTATTCGGCGCGCTGAAGGATGCGGGAGGCGTGTGGTTCGGCTGGAGCGGCGACGTGGTGAGCGAGACCGTCGCCAACGCCGGTCCGACGCTGGAGCAGGACGGCGCGGTGACCTTCGCGACCGTCGGCCTCACGCGCAAGGATTACGACCAGTACTACCGCGGCTTTTCAAACGCGACGCTATGGCCGGTGTTCCACTACCGCAACGACCTCGCGCGCTACGAGCGCGACGAGTATGCGGGCTACCGGCGTGTCAACGCATGGCTCGCGCACAAACTGATCAAGCTGCTCGAACCCGACGACGTGATCTGGATTCATGACTACCATCTGATCCCGTTCGCCGAAGCGCTGCGCTCCGAAGGCATCACGAACCGCATCGGTTTCTTTCTGCACATTCCGTTTCCCGCGCCGCAGATTCTGCTCAACATTCCACCGCACGAAGAGTTGGTGAAATCGCTGTCGTGCTATGACCTGCTGGGCTTCCAGACCGCGACCGATGAACTCGCATTCCACGATTACGTGACGCGCCACGCACGCGGCACCGTGAGCGAGGGCAATCACGTCGAAGCCTTCGGCCGCAAGCTGCGCACCGGCGTCTATCGGATCGGCGTGTTCCCCGATGAAATCGCCGAACAGGCCCAGCGCTACGAAAGCCGCCAGCACGTGCTCGACCTGAAGCAGAGTCTGGAGGGCCGCAAGCTGATCATGAGCGTCGACCGGCTCGATTATTCGAAGGGGCTCGTTGAACGGTTTCGCGCCTTCGAGCAGTTGCTGGAACGCTCGCCCGAATGGCGCGGCAACGTCACGCTGGTGCAGATCGCGCCGCCGACCCGTTCGGACGTCGTCACCTATCAGAAGATCCGCCAGGATCTCGAATACGAAGCAGGGCGCATCAACGGCCGTTATTCGGGCCTCGACTACACGCCGATCCGCTATCTGAATCAGCAATACGATCGCTGGAAGCTGATGTCGCTGTTTCGCGAGTCGCAGATCGGCTTCGTCACGCCCTTGCACGACGGTATGAACCTCGTCGCGAAGGAGTATGTGGCCGCGCAAAATCCCGACGATCCGGGCGTGCTGGTGTTGTCGATTTTTGCGGGCGCGGCGGCAGAGCTGACCGGCGCGCTGCTGGTCAATCCGCACGATGCGATCGGCATGTGCGAAGCCTTGCAGCGCGCCTTGCAAATGCCGCTCGATGCGCGCCAGCGGCGTCACGAGATCAACATGGCGGCGCTGCGCAAGAACGATCTCGGCGTGTGGCGCGATAGCTTCCTGAACGATTTGCGCAGCGTGCCCATGCAGAAGCCGGGCAAAGGCGGCGGGCATAACTAATGATAAAGATGCGTTTGAACGAAGTAGTCGTGCTGAGGGCCCGACAGCGCGCGTCGGTTCGAAAGGTGGCCGCGTGCTGAGGACGTTGGCCATCGCGGGGTATCGGTCGCTGCGCGAGCTGATCGTGCCGCTCGGGCAATTGAATGTCATCACGGGCGCGAATGGCAGCGGGAAATCGAGCGTCTATCGCTCGCTGCATTTGCTGGCTGAGACCGCGCGCGGCGGGGTGATTACTTCGCTCGCGCGTGAGGGCGGATTGCAATCCACCTTGTGGGCCGGGCCTGAACGCTTCTCGCGCGCGGTGCTGGCCGGCGAGTTGCCGATCGAGGGCACGCGCCGCAAGGAGCCGGTGAGTTTACGACTCGGCTTTTCTGGCGACGAATTCGGTTATGCGATCGATCTCGGTCTGCCGCCGCTCGACAAGGCCACCCGGTTCCCCCTCGACCCCACGATCAAACGCGAGTGCATCTGGAGCGGCCCCGTTCTGCGTCCGTCGGCCTTGCTGGTCGACCGTCACGGCGCGGCCCTGCGCACGCGTGACGAGCAGGGCGACTGGCAAACCATCCCCCAGCCCGTCGCCAGCTTCGACAGCATGATGACGGAGTTCTCCGACCCGCGGACCGCGCCCGAGATGATCACAGTGCGCGAGCAGATTCGCTCGTGGCGCTTCTACGACCACTTCCGCACGGATGCCGAAGCGGCCGCGCGTCTGCCGCAAATCGGTACGCACACACCGGTGCTTTCAAACGACGGCGCGGACCTCGCGGCGGCCCTGCAAACCATTCGCGAGATCGGCGACCCGGTTGCGCTCGATGCCGCCATCGACGACGCTTTCCCGGGTTCGCGCCTCGACATCGCGACTCAGGACGGCCGCTTCGAGGTGTCGATGCAGCAACACGGCCTGCTGCGACCGCTGAAGGGCGCGGAACTGTCGGACGGCACTTTGCGTTACCTGTTGCTGGTGGCCGCGCTGTTGACGCCGCGCCCGCCCGCGCTGCTGGTGCTGAACGAACCGGAGACGAGCTTGCATCCGGACTTGCTGCCGGCGTTGGCGCGCCTGATCGCACGGGCCTCCGCGCATTCCCAGGTGCTGGTGGTGTCGCACGCGGCGCGTCTGATCGCGGCGCTCGAGCGGGAGGACGACAGCCAGTCGATTGTGCTCGAAAAGCACTTTGGCGCCACGCGCATCGCCGATGCGGACGATCGCGACCTGCCGGCCTGGAAATGGCCTGCGCGATAGCGGCGGACGCGCGAATAAAGAGCGTCATCGGATGTAATCTGAATGTAACATTGCACTGGAATTGCAAAGCCAAGGGCTTTTTGTTGCGCCCTGATGAATAATGCTTTGATGCGGATGGTGCAAGCGGACGCCGGCGTTCACTGCATTGATGGAGAAGGCCAGGCGCTGCCCTACACAACGCCGCTGACGTGCACCGCCATCGGCGCAAGCCGTCAGTTCATGGAGACAAAATATGAAGATTGCGCAGATCGCCCCCTTGACCGAATCGGTGCCGCCGAAGCTATACGGCGGCACGGAGCGCGTCGTGTCCTATATTACCGAGGCGCTGGTCGAACTCGGCCATGACGTGACGCTGTTTGCGAGCGGCGACTCCGTCACCAGTGCCAAGCTCGAACCCGTCTGGCCGCGCGCGCTGCGCCTCGACCCAGGTATCCGCGACCGCATCGCGCCCCATATGCTGCTGATGGAACTGGTGCGCCGCCAGGCCGAAAACTTCGACGTGCTGCATTTTCACCTCGACTATTACTCGTTTTCGGTCTTCAAGCGCCAGGACACCCCCTTCGTCACGACGATGCATGGCCGCCTCGATCTGCCCGAACAACAGCCGGTGTTCGACACCTTCAACACGGCGCCGGTGATTTCGATTTCGAATTCGCAGCGTCATCCGTTGCCGCAGGCCAAGTGGCTCACCACCGTCTATCACGGTCTGCCGGAGCAGCTCTACACGCCGCAGCCGGTTGAGCAGAAGTACCTCGCGTTTCTCGGTCGTATCTCGCCGGAAAAGCGGGTCGATATTGCGATCCGGATTGCCGGGCGCTGCGGCATGCCGATTCGTATCGCCGCGAAAGTGGATGCCGCCGACCGCGAATACTTCGAGCACGAAATCCGGCCGTTGCTGGACTTGCCGTATGTCGAATTCATCGGCGAAATCGCGGACAACCAGAAGGCCGAGTTTCTCTCGGGCGCGCATGCGCTGCTCTTCCCGATCGACTGGCCGGAGCCGTTCGGCCTTGTGATGATCGAAGCGATGGCGTGCGGCACGCCGGTGATCGCGTTTAACCGCGGCTCAGTGCCGGAAGTGCTGGACGACGGGGTGACAGGCTTTATCGTCGAAGACGAGATTGGCGCGGTGGCGGCGGTCAATCGCCTGCATAAGGTGCCGCGGGCGGGTGTGCGGCAACGCTTCGAGGAACGTTTCACGTCGCACCGGATGGCGCAGCAGTATGTGGATGCGTATCAGTCGGTGATTCGCGCCCAAAAGCGTTCGCGCTTCAAGGTGATCGATACGTCGGGAAGCTGAGGCAGTAGCGCGGCCTCACACAGATACGTCTCGAAACTGAGGGCCGTAGCGCGGGCTCACCCGGCAGCTTGAAAAAGAACGGCGATGGGCCATGCGCATCGCCGTTTTTTATTGTCGCTGCCTTCAGGACCCACGCACGAATAGTGCGCTTAGATCTTCAGGCGCGAGACCTTGGTGCCCTGCAGCGAGATATCGGCCATGAGACCGGTATTGGTCAGCACGAATACTTCGACCGGGGCCGTCGCCGTGGTGGTGTCGATCGCACCGTTGGCGCCCATCTTCACCAGCGCGACGGAGGCGTCGCCGCCTGCCGACCAGCCGTCGGCATTGCGGAATGAGTCGAGCGAGTCCTGCGTCATGAACAGGAAGACGATGGCCTTCGACTGCGCGCCGGCCGTCAGGCCGAACGAGCCGGAAATCGTGCTGTAGTAACCCACCGAGGCGCCGCCTACGCGCAGCGCACCTTCGCCATACTGGCCGCCGACGATGAAGCCCACTTGCAGTACCGACGGGAACACCAGGACGCCGCGCGCCTTGGATACGAGTTCGCGCGAACCCGTCACGGTCGTGAACAGCCGCGACATGGTGCCGTCGACGCTGGCGTCGATCGACTGGCGTTTGGAGGCATCAGTGGAGGGCGTGCTCGGGGTGTTGCCGTTGGTTGTACAACCAGCGAGTGCAAGGCCTCCGGCAGCGAGCGCAGCGGTAGTCTTCAGCATGAAGTTTCGTCTTTGCATCGTTTTTCTCCATCATGGTTCCTGGGCACAACCTCATATGGTGTTGCCGGGTTGCCTTTCAGTTATATCACAGGCAAGCGTATAGGACGCGCCTCGTCGTTTGGCGAGAAGCCTTGTGTGGCGGGGGTTTCGAGCATCGTTATGCGTGGTGATGTAATTTTGACCGGTCGCAGGACAGCGTTAAATGACGCTGGAACCGTGCGTTCGAATGGGCTCTTGATGAATCGTGCCGGCTAGGGACCGGCGCATCGGCGGCTGGGCTAAAACTGTATCGGGTGCCCGTTTTTACCGATTTTTCGCCTTCACGATTCTTGTTGAACTCGAACCGAAAGTGTTGCGTGGGCGCTGTATCGCATCCTCACCCATGGTTCGCCGGGCTTTTCACAGGCGGGCGCCGCAGCGCACGGCGAATCATGCCGATCAACACGCCAATCAGGAACAGCGTGACGGCCGGCACGATCCAATAGCCGACGAACGCATGCCAGAGGTAAGCCATGAGCGTAGAGCGGCGCACGCTGTATTCGTTGCGGGCGTCCTGCTGGCGCGGCGCATTGGCGGCTAGCACATCGGCCGGGCAGCCGGCGGCTTGCGCCTCGTCGGGCTTGCCATGGCAGCGCGCGGGCGCACCGGCGGCACGTTGTGCGTCGGTGAAATTCCAGGTGGTCAGCTCGCGGTTGAGGTCGACGGCGTTATACGCCATTTCCTCCCGGATCTCGCTGACTGCAACGATCGCCACGGGCACGGCCCAGAATATGATGACGACCAGCCACCGCCTTAACCAGCGGTTTTTATGCTTCGATACCATCCTTGCCTCCGATCGATGCTCTGCAGCACCAACGACAAGATGGCGGCCCGTCTAATGTTGTGTATGGGGGTGGGCCGTCTCCGCAGCCATCATAGAAGAAAAACGACGCGTTCGCCCGGATGGACTGCGCAGGGATGTGTCGCGGGAGGGCGGTTGCCGGGGAGATGAACTGCCGGGGAGACCGGAAGTAAGCGCGGGAATAAGCGCGGGAGTCGGACCAGGAGAAAGGTAGCAGCCGCGCCGGACACTGGCGCGGCGCTGTTCGAACAAAACGCGGCTCAACGCGCGGCGCGTGGGCCGCGCCGATTGCCTCGCGTTTAGTTAGCCGGTGCGGACGACAGGCAGGTCTTCATGAAGGCCTTGCGGTCGTCGCCTTTCTTGCCGGTGGCTTGCGTGTTGCACGCTTTCATCTTGTCCTGCTGGCTCATCGGTGCGGCGGCGGCCGGCTTGGCCGACAGACAGGTCTTCATGAAGGCCTTGCGGTCGTCGCCTTTCTTGTCGCCGGCCTGCTTGTTACAGTCGGCCATTTTCGTTTGCTGGCTGTTCTGTGCGAACACCGGCGAAACGAGGACCGCGCCCAGCACCAGCGTAGCGATAGCGGATTGGATTTTCATGTGACACTCCATCGGTGGTGAAAACGTTTTTGGTCGTTCATGCGTACGGGCGTCAACGGCGTCCAGGACCCCTCGGCATGTCCATTATGGCAAATGCTGTCTGCCAGAACGGACAAATGAGCATTCTGGTTGACAAGCGCTCACGCTGGTTTTCCCCTACGGGGTGGGGGAGAGCAGCTGCTCCGGTGGATAAAACGGCGCAATCGGGGCAGCGCAAAAATTTGTTATGCAATCCAGATCAATTGGCGAAGCGCATGCAATTGAATTAGCTCGCCGTCTTTTCATATGGACGATCAAATTCCAATTATTCGATCCGCATTGCTGCAGGTGCAAATGAATGGAAAATGGGCGAAAAATCCCTTTGACGATCATATAGGCAATATTGACCCGATTCCCTGCACCGATGTGCCGCTCACCGTCTCTGTCACGCAAGCCGAAGGAGGCTCGCCATGCACTACCTGTTGATGTATGACCTCGTGCCGGACTACCTTGAACGGCGCGGCGCGCATCGCGACGCGCATCTGAGACTCGCTTGGGCGGCAGCAGAGCGCGGCGAATTGCAACTGGCCGGGGCGCTGGCCGAACCCGTGGACACCGCCGTTCTGCTCTTCGAAGGCGACTCTCCCGCAGCCGCCGAAGCCTTTGCCAAGGCCGATCCGTACGTGCTCGCGGGGCTTGTGGCGCGCTGGCGCGTACGCGAATGGATGACCGTGGTGGGTGAGGGCGCAGCGAAACCCGTGCGCTAGAAGCGGGCCCGTCCGCCACGCTTGTCCGGCGTCGAGAGGAATGCGAACCGCATGGGCAAGCGCTGCGTTCGCTCGCGCGACAATTGTGCCTCGATGTCGGACAGGTGCTGTCCACCCACCGCATCCACACCCGTCCCTGACGGGCAAAAAATACGTTCAAAACGCATCGAAATGCATGGTGGATCGAGCGCCGGTTTCGTAAATACTATTCGCCGGCCTTACCGGGCCATTGTGCTGCGCAATAGCGTCTTTCGCCGCCGAAACCGACAGCCGTTCTGTTACAGCAATGCGTGAAATGACGGAGCAAAAAGGACAAGATTGTTTCCATCCGTAACACTTGTCTCAACCATATTCACGCAAACCCTGGGGATGGTATGCTTCGTGCACAAATTCTCCCATGCACGAGTGAGACCACGTTCTGTGCTTCGCAATAGGGACAAACCGCACTAAGCCAGTGCGACATTGACCCAACAAACAGGACGTACAAAACATATTTGTGCAACCGCGGGCTGCACACGGATCGTGAAAGTTGAATCCGTGGCCGTCCAACGCCGCGGCCCGGCCAGGCCGCGTGGAGAAAACCCAATGTTTTTCGATGAGCTAAGCAATGACGAATGGGCGCTGCTGGCAGCGCTTGTCTCTGATGAGCCGGCCGTCCGTCTGAACCGACGCGGCCGGCCCCGCGCCGAACCACGCATCGTGGCGAATGCCGTCCTGTGGATTCTGACAACTGGCGAACCGTGGTCGAAGCTGCCCGGCCGCTATCCGTCGGGTCCAACCTGCCGGCGCCGTTTTGAAGAATGGCAGTTGAACGGCACCCTCCTCGAGATGGTTCGGCTGTTGTCGCACGCCACCGGGCGTACCTTCGCGTACATTCCGCAACCGGCGCCGCCCGTCGCGGCCAAACCGGCTGCACCGGTAGCAGACACCCCCAGCGTGCGCGACGAAAGTCTGCGTGGCGTGTCGTGGAAGAGCCCCGAGTCGTGGCAGGCGCCCGGCGTGTCGAGCCGCCTGAGCACCTGGCGTTCGGCCGATCCGATCGCCGATATCACGCGCCAGTTGTCCGGGCTAACGAATGTGCCGCCGGTGCCGCGCGCGCCCTCGGCACCTTCGGTATCCCCGTCACTTGCAGCACGGCCCGCTATGCGTGCTGATTTGCAATGCATGGACGAGGCAGGGGCGGTGGGCGCGGCCATGCACGATCTGGACTCGGCCATCGCATCGGCGCGCCGCACGCATGAGCTTGACGATCAGCGCAGCTCGCTGTCGATGAGCCTCGCGCCACGCGGCACGCAGGTCGCCGACCGGCGCGGGTATGTGATCTATGTGGCGGCGGAACAGGTGCCCAACGCCATGCATCGCGCATGGGCGGAGATCATGAAGGACGGCAAACGCGTCGAGCGTTCCGGCCTCGTCGGCCCGCGCTTTGTGGAGGCTGACGCGGCGGAGCAGTACGCGCTCGACTGGGCGCGGCAGTGGATCGACCGTGAATGCCGCACGCAGGCTGCAGCCGACGCCGCACCTGCAGTCAACCCCACCGCGGTGGTGGCGCGTCCGTTACCGGCCGTGCGTCATGTGCCGGAGCCCGTCACGGTGAATCACGGGGGGGCTATGCACGGTCCGCTCAATGCGTTCCGAGGACCGCTGCGCCGTTACCCCAGCGAACCAGTCGCACCCGCGACCGAAAGCAGTGCATCAGATCGTTTCCCGTCGTACCCAGAACTCATCTCCCATGCGGGGTGAGCACGGCTGTAAGTGCGGGCGGCTAGCACGGCTGTAAGCGCGGCGACTAGCACAGCACAGCAATACCCCGCGGCCGGCAGGAGCACCCGCCGCAGGTTCCCGTTTCATCCGTGGTGAATCATGAGTGTTGCCTGATTGACGCCAATTGATGTTGCCTGGGCGCTGATTGAATGTTGCCCGCCGGCGTCCTTCACCGGCGTTCCTCATTGGCATGCTTCAGTGGCGTGCGCCAGTGCCGTGCTTCATTGCCGTCCATACGTGTCGTCGAAGCGCACGATATCGTCTTCGCCGAGATACGAACCCGACTGCACCTCGATCATTTCGAGCGGCATCTTGCCCGGGTTCTCGAGACGATGGGTGACGCCCAGCGGAATATAAGCCGATTCGTTTTCGGAGACGATAAAGCGTTCTTCACCCCGTGTGACGAGCGCGGTGCCGCGCACGACGATCCAGTGTTCCGCGCGGTGATGATGCATTTGCAGCGAGAGCCGCGCACCGGGTTTCACGACGATGCGTTTGACCTGGAAACGCTCTCCCGTATCGACGGAATCGTAGTTGCCCCACGGGCGATGCACCTTGCGATGGTTGGCCGCCTCGAGCCCGCCATCGCTTCGAATCCGTCCGACGATCTTCTTGACATCCTGCACGCGCGATTTGTCCGCGACCAGAATCGCATCGGCCGTTTCGACGACCACGAGATTCTGCGTGCCGACGCAGGCAATCAGGCGTCCTTCCGAATGTGCGAAGGTCGAGTCGGCGCCTTCGAACATCACGCGGCCGCGGCCCACGTTCTGATCGGCGTCTTTCTCCGAAATGTCCCAGATAGCGTCCCACGAACCCACGTCCGACCAGCCTGCTTGCAGCGGCACCACTACGCCGGACGCGGCGGTCTGATCGTTGCCCAGTTGCTCCATCACCGCGTAGTCGATCGAATTCGACGGTGAGGCGCTGAAGGCGTCGCGTTGCAGACGGAAGAAATCGCCGTCCGCTTTGCCGCCTGCGAACGCTGCTTCGCAGGCTTCATAAATTGCCGGCTGGAAGTGACGGATTGCCTTCAGCCAGGTCGATGCGCGCATGATGAAAATGCCGCTGTTCCACCAGTATTCCTGCGATTCGATATAACGCTGCGCCAGCTCCAGATGCGGCTTTTCGACGAAGCGATCGAGCTTATGCGCACCGATCTTGCCGTCTGCATCGGTGTCCGTTGCGCGAACGTCATTAGGCATGCCAAGCGCTGCGCCGATGCGGATATAGCCATAGCCCGTTTCCGCACGCGTCGGCACGATGCCCATCGTCACGATATGGCCGGCGGCCGCATGCTGCACGCCGGCGGCCACCGCGGCATGAAAACCGTCGATGTCGGTCACCGCGTGATCGGCGGGCATCACGACCATGATGCCGTCCTCATCCTGCGCGGCAATCGACAGGGCGGCGACCGTCAGCGCCGGCGCCGTGTCGCGTCCGGCGGGCTCGAGAATCAGCCGGGTCGGCTTGCCGCTCGTGCGCAATTGCTCGGCGGTCGTGAAGCGTTGCTCTTCGTTGGCCACCACGATGAGTTGCTCGGCGAGCAGATGGCCGGCTTCGAGCCCGTCGAGCCGACGGGTGGTCGATTGCAGCAGCGAGTCGTCGCCGAGCAGGCCGATCAGTTGTTTGGGGTGCTGCTCGCGCGACATCGGCCACAGCCGTGTGCCGGAGCCGCCCGCCAGAATCACGGGATGAACCTTGAGCTTGACGTTAAGGGGCATAGCTTGCGTGGACCGGGTGTCGGCGGGTGTGGCCGTAACCGAAGCTGTCATGATGGACTCCTCGAGGCTGGGTGAATGCGTCGAGTTTTATCACGAAGTAAGGAATCAATAAAAGCGCGTTAAATAGAAACGATATAAAACGTCTAATAAAATTAGCTGCTTCGTGAAGGAAAAATGTCTGAGTAATTTTTAAAAAAGAAAATTTGCAGGAAAAAAATAGCAGGCCAATTTTTTTGCCCGGTGGAATGGTGAAAAATGGCGGCGCAAGGCGATCTGCAAGTTTCGTCGGAAAACAGACAACTTGACTGGGTGCCCCTTCTACAAAGGCATAAAAAGGACATTTCAAACGAAAATTCGGTAACAATTGCCGTGCAAAATTCAGAAAAAATACTGAAATTTTGACCGATACATTTTGAGATATTTTGCAGTCTTGCAGTCCGAATTTTAATATCGCTTTATCTATACCTGTACACGGGTTTTCACTCATTCAGTCACCTGTTTTCCGAATCGTCCGTTCAGGAATTTTTTAGTCCGGAAAGCGGCAGGGCAATTGGCACGGGTTCAATCGGTTTCGCGTCGCGCTTTTATCTGGCAGGCGCGGATGCCGGCGTTGTGCGCCAGGTGAGCGGACCGAATGAGCGGACCGAATGAGCGGACTGAATGAGTGTGACGGGACTTCAACCAACCAATGGATGGCACTTGACTGACGAACTGAGGGGCAGCGCATGCTGAGCGTTCTATCGAGAATCATCGACATTGCCATGGTCGCGCTTGGCGCCGCCATCGCGACGGCCGTGCACAACGGGAAA
>OVEP010107544.1_pt1 | contig 11910 bp, 11 predicted proteins | sample 1779801 | NCBI WGS metagenome assembly OVEP01 (sample SAMEA3914791, study PRJEB12502) | metagenome | biome: forest; material: soil | place: Canada | collected 2011-07-03 | depth 0.1 m
GTACACGATCAACGAAACCGACCTGTACTTGCTGTACGCGTCCAGACAATACCTCGACCCGAAAATACGCGCGTGGATCGATTTCACGAAAACGCAGATTCAGATGCAATGCAGCAGCCAGGCGCAAGATCAGTATTGCTGTTCAAGCCCGTCGTAGACTGAATTCCGTGAGCGCATTCGACAGAGTGTCCACGGCCTGCTCGGTGACGGCGTTGTAAAGCGACGCCCGCAATCCGCCAATTGAGCGGTGCCCCTCCAATCCAACCATGCCCTGTTCACGCGCCATTGCCACAAACGCATCGTCGAGCCGTGCATCGCCGAAGGTGAACGACACGTTCATCTGCGAGCGCCAGCGACGATCTGCGTGAACACTCACTGCGCCTTCCAAAGCGTCGAGCGCGTCATACAGCCGCCCCGCCTTCCTTTCGTTGATGCCTTGCATCGCCTGCAGACCGCCGATATCGAAGCGTAGCCAGCGCGTAATCAGCGTCAGCACATAGATCGCGAACACGGGTGGCGTGTTGTAGTTCGAGCCGTGCGATACGTGGGTGCGAAAATCGAGGATTGCGGGCAAACCATCGGGTATCCGCTCAAGAAGCGAACGCTTGACGATCGCAACCGTCACCCCTGCCGGCCCCAGATTCTTCTGGGCGTGGGCATAGATCATCGAGTAATCGTCGGGCCGGAAGGCCTTCGACAGAAAATCGGACGACATGTCCGCAATCAGCGGGACTTGCGTGGATCCTTTCCAAACTGGAAATTGCAAGCCTTCTACGGTTTCGTTCGATACGTAGTGCAAGTAGGCGGCGGAGCGGGAGATGTCCAGCTTATCGAGGTCGGGCAATTCCCGGTAGCCGGTCGTGTGACCGTCCCACGCCACGTTACGCTCCGTCACCTTGGCCGCCTCCGCGGTCGCGCGGCCGCTCCAGTAGCCAGACGTCACGTATTCGGGTGGGGCGAATCCTTTCCCGGCGAAATTCATCGGAATCGTCGCGAACTGCAAGCTACTGCCGCCCTGCTGAAACGTCACCGCGTAGTCGTCGGAGAGTCCGAGCAGAGCGCGTATATTCTGTTCGGCTTCATTCAGTATCGAGCGGAACCAGTCCGAGCGATGACTCATGCCGAGCACGGAGATGCCCGTTTCCGGCACGGCGGCAATCGCCTCGCGCGTCTGCTCCAGCACCGAGTCAGGAAGCGCGCCGGGACCACCGGAAAAATTCAATGCATTGGACTTCACTGTGCCTCCAGGGCGCGTTGTTCAAGCAGGGTGTGAAACGACTGCCTGATGCGCTCCACCGCTTCTTTCTTGTACGGAAACTGACGGTTATTCCCATGCACAAGCATGCTCGCATTGGCTTCGAATACGACGACCGCGCCATCACGGTCAAGCGCACAGTCGATGCCGAAATAGTCCAATCCCATCGCGTCACGAATCGACTGCAACGCCGCGCGCTGCGCTACGCCGAAGACGCGCCACGGATCTTCGAGGAATGCCTGCTCTTCGGCCTGCATCCACGCATGGCTAACCATACTGGTCGTGACATGGTGGACCTTCCATTTGTCGTCGATGGCGAGGTGGTACGGCAGGATCTCGTCGCCGACACAGACGAAGCGGTACTTGCGGAAATAGCCGTCGTTGGACCGGTAGTCGACAAACGGCGTGAGGTAGTAGCTGCCTGCATCGTGCCGGTTCAGGAAGATCAGCAGTTGCGCGTGGTCCTCCATCCTCTCGAAGTCGTCGCCGCCATGCGTGCCTGCCGGCCTCACCAGAAGCGGAAACGATAACGTGGACGGCAAGGCGCTCGACAGTAATTCACGCAATTCGGCTGCCGGATAGAGACGCGTTTGCGGAACGCAGCAGCCCGGCACTTCCGCGAGGCGCCGCGCAACCGACTCGCGATTCGTCTCTGCAATGGCTTGTGGGGGATTGATGACGGGACTGCCGACCCGGTCTATAAACGCTTGCGCGGGTCCAAGGAAAGCCTGCCCCCGATCGACGTCGGAAATCAGATTGACGACCACGTCCGCATAGATGCGCAGCCGCTCGACGTCATAGTCCATATCCAGCAGCAGCGTGATGACATTGCTTTCGAAGCGCGCCTGCTCGATCAGATACTCAATTGGCGTATTGCCCGCGTTGGGTCCGAACACAAACAGCACACGGAAATCCGGTGGTGCGACGACGGCTGGGACCGTGATGAGCGGCTTCAATTTCAGCGCACGGCGATAGTTTGCGTCCGCCTTGGCGTCGAGCCCTAACGCCTGCTGAAAATTCGCCACGATGTGCAGGATCGCGGGATCGTTGGGATCGTGTTCAAGGGCACGCTCGAAGTAATCAAGCGCGCGTTGCCGCCGGCCCGCGCACGCCTCGGCGAGGCCAAGCTGTCGATACACCGCAACCTGGTCGCCGGGGCCGTTCAGCAGGTGCATGAGCCAACCGATTGCTTCGTCGAACCGATCTTGCCGGATCAATACCTGTGCGAGACCAAAGCGAGCATCCCAGTGGTCCGGATCCAACCCGATCACTTCACGGTAATGGCTTTCGGCGAGGTCAAGCTGTCCCGCTTGATGATGCGAGGACGCCTGGGAAAAAAGACGATCGATGGACATGATTGATGACCGCCGCAGGCGGAAACCTGACGCAATGCTTGCAGGTAGATGAAGCGAAGATTAAGACAGTCCGCTTGCCTGCTTGTACAGACGGAGACTGACCAGACGGAACGAAGGGAGGCAGCATAGCAGCGCATTCCTGCCATGCTGATCGAGACCTGAATTCAAAGACTTACCGGCCGTTACGAAGACCCCGCAACGTAACTTCTCGTAATACGAAACCGCGCGACGATAGCGTTTGCGCATTGAACCGAGGGGTCAAACGACGCATGCTTGCACCGTTCGCGACGATCGATCGCGAACCGCTGGACGGCGCGGCCACCCGTCGATTCATCCCCGAGGAGCAACATGTCTATTTCCGGCATTACATCTGTTGGAAACATCTACCCGACCGTGCAGGGCAATTCCGCTCAAAGCGCGACCAGTAACTTGACCGGTCAACCGCCGTCGACCGAAAAGCGCGTCCATGGCGGCCACCACGGCCATCATGCAAGCGCTGCATCGTCCTCGAGCACGACGGCAGACACGTCATCGTCGACCGACACCGACACGGACAGTCTCCTGTCGCAAACGGCTTCCTCCACCACCACGCCGAACGGATCGACGCCGACCTACACCCTCAATGGCGTAGCACTGGGCAGCAACATCAACACCACCGCGTAACGGTTCGCTCATCGCCAGCTCAACTGCGCACGCTTGCGGGCCAGCGCCCCTCGCCCTCGCTCAGCCACCGGCCGGGTTATCTCCCTGGAGGTAAGCCGGCCGATGTCGACTGCCGGACAACGAGGACCGGAATCTCAGTGTGCGTCAGGACCTTCTGGGTCTCGCTGCCGAGCAAAAGCGCCCGCATACCGCTTCGACCGTGGGACGCCATCACAATGAGATCGCAGTTCTGTTCTGCTGCAACGCCGATAATCGCCTCATAGGGATGAGCGCGACTCGTGGCAACCGTATTGCACTCGACACCTGCTTGCGCAGCCGCTCTTTTGACAATCCCCAGGTAGCCATCCGCACGCTGCCGGGCGGTCTGAATGATGCGATCTTCATTGTCCGCGATCATCTCGGTGCCATAGGCGAGGACATGAAACTCCGGGATGACGTGGAGTCCCGTGATTTTGGCTCCGCTCTCCACGGCGAGCGTGATCGTCATCTGAATGGCGGCCTCAGAAAGCGCTGAACCGTCGGTCGGCACCAGTAGATGCTTGAACATACCTTCCTCCCCATGACCCGGCCGGTTCGCGTTGAAATCGTGCTCGGCGCCTCTCCTCCCTGAGCCCGGCGAACCTGAATCAGAAGCGGCCTCTTTGAGTATAGTCACCCTGATGACATAGGGCCGGGAGGCAAGCCCTTATGCACGCGTTCTGTGCGAGCGGTTCGCCGACTACTTTTAAGTATCGAAATACAGGTAGAACTCCCAGGGATGGGGACGCAGTTTGATCGGGTCAATTTCGCGTTTGCGCTTGTAGTCGATCCAGGTTTGAATCACGTCCTCGGTGAAAACATCGCCTTTGCGCAGAAACGCGTTATCGGCCTCCAGCGCGGCGAGCGACGCGTCGAGCGAGCCCGGAACCTGCCGTATGTTGCGAGCTTCTTCGGGCGGCAGGTCGTAGATGTTCCGGTCGAGCGGATCGCCCGGATCGGTCCTGTTTTCAATCCCATCGAGGCCGGCCATCAGCATCGCCGCAAAGGCCAGGTACGCATTGGCCGATGGGTCCGGGCAGCGGAACTCCACGCGCCGCGCATTCGGCGAATCCGAGTACATCGGGATGCGCGCCGCGGCCGAACGGTTGCGCTGTGACATGGCCAGATTGACGGGGGCCTCGTAGCCCGGGACCAGACGCTTGTATGAGTTGGTGGTCGGGGCGCAAAAGGCCATCAGCGCGGGCGCGTGTTGCAGCAAGCCGCCGATGTACCAGCGGCACAGGTCGGAAGTCAGCGCCCAACCGTTCGCGTCATAGAAGAGATTCTTATCGTCTTGCCACAGGCTCTGGTGGCAATGCATACCGCTCGCGTTGTCGGCAAACAGCGGTTTCGGCATGAACGTGGCCACTTTTCCGTGCCGGCGCGCGACGTTCTTGCAAACGTACTTGTAGATCATCACGTTGTCGGTCATGCGCGTGAGCGTTGCAAACCGCATGTCGATTTCGTTCTGGCCGGCGGTTGCGACCTCATGGTGATGCACTTCAATCTGCACGCCGGCCTGCTCCAGCGTCAACGCGATCTCCGAGCGGATTTCCTGCAGCGTGTCGTGAGGCGGCACCGGGAAATAGCCCTCCTTGTAGCGCTGCTTATAGCCGAGATTGCCGCCACCGTACGCGCCCTCATCACGACCGGTGTTCCAGTCACCCTCGGACGACTCGACATAGTAGAAACCGCAGTGCTGGTCCTGACCGAAGCGGATGGAGTCGAAAATAAAGAACTCGAGTTCGGGCCCGACATAGCAGGTGGTCGCAATACCGGTTTGGCGTAGATAGTTCTCCGCTTTTTTCGCCACGTAGCGCGGATCGCGGGAATAGGGCTGCTGCAAAATCGGGTCGACCACGTCGCAGATGATCGACAGAGTCGGCGTACTGCAAACCGGATCGACGAAAGCGGTCGCCGGATCGGGTCTGAGCAGCATGTCCGATTCGTGGATCTCCTGGAAGCCGCGGATCGACGAACCGTCGAAGCCGATTCCAGCGCTGAACAGGCCCGGGTGAACTTCAGGAAGCGTGATCGAGAAGTGCTGCCAGAGCCCGGGTAAGTCGGTGAACTTCAGATCGACGATCTGGATACCATTTTTCCGCACCAGATCGATCACATCGTTCGCGCTTGCGGGTCGAGTGACGTGGAAGCGGCCTGCTTCGACAGACACCGTGAGAGGCGATGCCGAAGCTTGTGGCGTAGTGGACATGGGCTTTCTCCTCTCCAGGCACGCTGCCTCTGGTCCAACTTTAGTCCGTCCGCGGGCGAAAACAAGGCGCCTGCCCGCGTCGCTACCGGTCGCCCGCCAGCGCCTTCAGATGGGCCTCGCCCGCATCCTGAGCCGCAGCGCGCATGGCGAATGTGTCGTCCGACACCATGGCCCGTTTGACCTTTTGTGCCCCGAAGTCGACCAGCGTAATGACCCAGACATACTCGCCAGCCTGCTCGGCTGTTTGCACGAATGCGCGTACGTCTTCGCTGTCGTTTGCCTGTGTGTTCATGTTGACCTCCTGAGAAAGCGTCGCGGAAAGAAAACGGCTCGCATACCGGATGACTGCCCGTTTTATGGAAGTTTGCCGATAATCGCGCTGCATTCATCCTTCGTGAACGCACGGAGCGTTTGCGTGCGGACATTGCCTGCCGACCCTAGCGCGTAGCCGAATGCCGCGAAGCTTTGCTCATCCGGTGCTTCGACGAGCGAGACAATGTCATATTTGCCCACGGTCCAGTAGATTTCTTTCATTTCACAGCCAAAGGTCTTGGCCAACTCCGCCGCCTGAGCGGCCCGCTGTGGGCTGTTTTTGATGTTGCGTATACCTTGATCGGTGAATTGCGAAAGAACCACATAAGTCGCCATGACGATTCCCCTTACGATTGGTACGAGTCGGGATTCCTACGCGCAAGCTCGACCGCGAACGCTATCGCGATCGGGTTGCTCGAAAGCGTTCTGCGCGTAACCAGAGTGTAGGCAATCGAAGCGCGCGCTACCGGGCGATTGGCTTCATGGGCTGCGGCACATCCCCTTGCGTTTGTGATGAGCAAATGACCTTGCGTGCCGCCCCTCCTGGCGTTACGTTGGCAACTATCGGGCCAACCGTTAGGAGATGGTGCGATGCAAAACCTCGTCCAGATCGCGTGCGCAACCTGCCTCGTCGTGGCAACCGCTGCGACCGCGCAAACCCCGGCCTCACAACCCGCCGCGGGCGGGACGCCCGACAAGATACCCTTCGACATTCCCTATGGCACGCCGATTGGTCTGGACACCGCGAAGCGGCTGCTCACGATTGCAGAAACCGAAGCGAAGAAACACGACTGGAAAATGAACATTGCGGTCGTCGACACGCATGGCGAACTCCTCGCGTTCGAACGAATGGACGGTGCGCAGTATGCGTCGATCGCGATATCGCAGAACAAAGCGCGCACGTCAGCACGATTTCGTCGCGAAACCCGGGTCTTCTACAACCAGTTTGAGACCGGCCATGCCTATGTGAACACGCTCGATCCGGGGCTGGTGGCATCGCCGGGAGGATTTCCTCTCGTAGAAGAAGGAAAGCTTGTCGGCGCGATCGGTTGTAGTGGCGGCACAGGCGATCAGGACGCTGCTGTGTGCAAGGTCGCCGCGGATACGATCAAATAGTGCGACGCCGCTGTCCGCGGCGCCGTGATGGCCCCAAGGCCACCACGGCAATGCTTCGGGTTCTCACCGACGGCTGGATCGTCTTCAGAATCGGTGCTTTATTCCCACGCCGACCAATGCCTGCGAGTCACCCGAGGCTGGGGAAAGACTATTGATCTGGGCATACGAAAACTGCGAGCCGTCCCCATGAACCCGCTGATAGACGCCATCCGCATACAGACTTGTTCGTTTAGACAGGGCATAGTCAGCCAGCAGGCCAAGCTGGTTCCAGTGCGGCGATCTCCCGCTAACGCTGGCAGTGGTATAGGTATACGCACCCTTCAAATCCAGCGAAGACGTCGCATGGTAAACAGCATTGATTTCGTAGTTGTTGAAGCTCATTGAATTTGCCCCTGTGAACTGGGCGTTCTGCCACTCGCCGGTGGGTGAGGAAAGAACGGTTCGCGTGACGTTGGCGCTCAGATCAACATGATCGAGCGCATAGCTAGCGCCTACCCCATAGATCCGTTGCCTTGCAGCCGTGAAGTTTGCATCAGCGACATCCACCGCGCCATACGAGCCAGGCACATCGTCGCCTGAATTATCGAGCTGCTCGTACACCGCCGCGAGCCTCACCGGCCCCGCCGAATACGCCACACCGGCTGCCCACAAGCGGTTGTCCGCAAAGCCAGATCCCGAGCCTGACGTTGCAGACGACTTATTGCTAAACGCGTACATGCCGCCGAACTCCAGACCCGCCAGACTGATACTCTGATACTTGATGGCGTTGTTCACCATATAAGTCCCCCAGAGGTTATCGTTATCGAGCGGATGTGCGTAAAGGACGCCCCCCCAATTCCCTCCCGCCGCGAAATCCCCCAGGTAGTCTCCAATGGAATCCAGCATGCGCCCCATCTTCAACGTGCCGGCCGTGCTGTTGCTGAGGCCCACCCACGCGTAGTCCCCAAAAAGACGGCCACTCGGCCACGTTGTGCCGTTGGCGGTCGAGAAGGCCGATCCCAGTTTGAAAATGACCTTGTTTCCGCCACCGAGGTCCTCCGCGCCGCGTAAGCCCCATACGCTCGTTTCGGTAGGTGAGGCAACAAATTGAAGCGCATGATTGCCGCCCTGATTCGTTGAATAGAAAATGCCGTTGTCAATCAGACCATAAAGCGCAATGCTCGACTGCGCATGTCCCGTGAGCGCAAATAGACCCATAAAGCCACCTAGCAATACATGGCGTTTCATTTCTTATTCCGGTTCAAGAAAGTAACTTCAGAGAAGACGATGGACGTGCCGACGCCCTCGGAGCGCCTCATTGCACCAATGCGCAAGAGGCAGCTTCCGACAGCGACGCACCTATCAGGGAGACTTCGGCTTAGAGGTTGTCCACTCGTATGGTTCGCTCGGCGTGACCTACACGGTGCGTTCGCATGATCCAGTAGTAGATCGCTCCGGGTATCACGATGCCGACAATCCACGAGATGTCGACGCCACCGAGCAGATTGAATAGAGGGCCGGTGTAAAACTCACTTGAGAGGAAAGGAATCTGCACCACCACACCGATTACGTAAACCGCAATGCCAGGAATGTTCCACTTCCCGTAGCGGCCATTCACATCGGACAGTGCCGGAATGTCGACGTACTCTCTGGAAACGCAGTAGTAGTCAACGAGGTTGATAGCGCTCCACGGCGTGAAGAACGCTAATAGGAACAAAATAAACTCGGTAAATGTTTTAAGGAAACTGTGATTGGCCGCAAGCGCGAGGCCTGTATATATCGCAACGACCGCAAGTATCATCACGAGGCGCGCGCCTCTTCCAATGACCTGCTTGCCGTTTAGTGCGGTTGTAATTGTGGCGACTGACATGACGCTTCCATACACGCAAAGCGTTGACGCAATGAGCTTCCCAAGCGTGATCGCGAGGTAAAGCACCGCCGCAATCGCACCCGCCGAACCCAGCCCCACCATGAAGGTCACTTCGTGCCCTGCGAATTGCGCCCCTGCAATGGCTGCGGCGAACACGCCAAAGGTCATCGCGAACTGGGATCCCAGCACTGAGCCAATGCCCACCGCAAGGAAGGTGACCAACGGCGAAGTTGATCTTGGCAGGTAACGGGAGTAATCCGCCACGTACGGACCGTACGATATCTGCCATGAGGCCGAGAGCGACACGGCAAAAAGGAATGTTGGCCATGTGAAGTGCCGGGTGCCCAACAACGTCGAAACCTCATGTCCGTGCAGAAGGCTAACGAACAGATAAACGAAGGTCAGCCCGCCCACCACACTGTAGACGCGCCCCATTGCGTGAATGGTCTTATAGCCAAACAACGCTAGCATCGTGACAAGCGCGCCGAGAATCAGAATGGCGTTGGTGGTGCTCACATGGAGAAGTTGACCAACGGCCTGCCCCGTCAGAACCGTCCCGCCCGTCAGAAAACCGATGTACATGATGCAGACAAGCACCAGCGGAATGATCGCGCCGTACACGCCGAACTGGACACGGCTCAATATCATCTGCGGCAGACCAATCTGCGGTCCCTGTGCGCCGTGAAGCGCCATCACCACGCCGCCTATCAACTGGCCAATGAACAGGCCGACCAGCGACCAGAACACATCGCCGCCCAGTACGACGGTAAGTGCGCCCGTGACCGCACACGTAACGGTGAGGTTGGCGCTGATCCAAAGGGTAAATTGGCTCAGAGGGCTGCCGTGCCGTTCGTTGTCCGGGATATAGTCAATTGAGCGCCGCTCTATCAACACCCCCTTCTTGGAAGGGGAATCTGAAGTCGCCATGCTTGTCTCCATGTAATGCTTATTGTCAGAATTCATTTCGAAACGGATTGAACGATGTCAAACGAGACCGGGGTTCTTGCCAACCGTTCCGGTCGTGCTCTTCAAAATCCCGTCGTTTCGCGCGCGCCTTCGTCGACCGATTCCGTTGCGACCTGATCCTCGATCTCTACACCGAGCCTTGAGCGAAGTACGGCCACGAACATGGCAACGCCAATCGGCGCCACGTCATCGTTGAAGTCATATTCCGGGTGATGACACATGCGCCCACCTTGCCCGAGCAGGAAGTGGCACCCAGGGCGGGCCTCGAGGAAATTCGCCACATCGTCGCCCGCCATCAGCGGTGCAATGCTCTCGATGACATTGTGTTTTCCGACCACTTCATGGGCTGCTGAGATCACGCATTCCACGGGACCCTCGCTATTGATAATGGGCGGTGTGCTATTCGAGTATTCAATATCGATCTGCGTACGATTAGCGAGCTCGAGACCCTTGCAGATATCGTGAATGCGCTCGATGGCGAGTTTCCGCGAGGCGGCAGACAACGCCCGGACCGTTCCATCCAGCACGGCCTCGTGTGGAATCACGTTGGGCGCATCGCCTGCATGGAAGCGCGCGATGGTAATCACGACGCTTTCCAACGGGTTGACCGACCGGCTGACGATGGTCTGCAGCGAAGAGACCAGGGTCGCGCCAATCGTAATGGGATCCACGCCGAGGTGCGGCATGCCCGCGTGCGTACCTACGCCCTTGACGCGGATTGTGAAGAAGTCCGAGGAGGCCTGCTGCGCTCCCGCGCGCACACCGATCTTGTGCGGCGGCAACATCGGGTCGTTGTGCAGGCTATATATTTCGTCAAACGGGAATCGCTCAAGCAGACCGTCGTCCAGCATCGCCTGACTACCGCGAACGATCTCTTCCGCTGGCTGGAATATCAACACGACCTTGCCACGAAACAACGGATTCGCGGCGAGGTAGCGGGCAGTGCCCAGGAGAATGGACACGTGCCCGTCGTGACCACAGCCGTGAAACACACCCTCAAAGACGGAGCGGTAAACTGGCCGACCCTGTTCATTCATTGGCAGCGCGTCCATGTCAGCACGAAGCGCGATCGTCGGCCCATCGCCGAGTCTGCCGCGGATAATGCCCACAACGCCGGTCTGTCCGATTCCCGTATTAACCTCGACGCCAAAACTGCGCAGAAGCGTCGCAACAAACTCGGCTGTGCCGTGCTCCCGGAATGCGATTTCCGGCTTGCTGTGAATCATGTGCCGCCATGCTCTCATGTCGGGAGCTAGTGTTTGAATTCGCGGGCTGATGTGCATGCTTTGTGCTCTCTATCTGAGGATGCCCGGCTCGGCCGGTCGTGGTGTTAGCCGGCGTCCGGGCGATCCGGACGTGAATGTCGTCCTTTCTGGTGAAGCATGCTATGTGGAGAAATTGGGCGTGGCCAATGCGAATATCCAGACAGCCTATGCACAGTGCGCATAGCCTTGCCCAACGGGCATTAGCTCATCGCGAGAGGCGCGTTGCCGTCCCGTAGGGAGTTACCCTCGGGACGGCGCGCGTCGAACCAGCGTTCGGTGCAGCGCGGATTCGTGGCTCGCCGGTATCGTGATATATATGTTGACCATGGGACATGGGATCTCAAGCCGGTGTGGCACGCGCCCATGTACCACAGTCGGATTGACAGAAAGGTAGGACGTCCCGGTCGCCAGTTGCACGGCAGTGCCCAGTTCACGCCTTTCGCTACTTTGTAAAAGACACTCGTGGATATCCGCAAACTTCGTCATGTGTTGAGCCTGGCACAACATCTGACATTCAGTCGCGCCAGCCTCGACGTGAACCTGAGTCAACCCGCGTTGTCTCGCAGCATTCAGTCAATTGAGGCCGAACTAGGCATTGCGCTTTTTGATCGCAGCCCCAGCGGCGTGTCATTGACGCCGTTCGGTAAGGTTTTTACGGAGAGAGCACGCAGAATCGTTCTGGAAGCGAACGAGTTGCAGCGAGATCTCGCTCTCATGCAACTCGGCGACTATGGCGAACTATCGATCGGCCTCGGCGCAACGCCTGCGATCCTCTTGACCCAGCCGCTCCTTGACTATTTCCTGATGCATGCGCCCAAGGTGCATGTGAGCATCAAGAGAGGTGGCCGGGATGCCCTGTTGCGCCTTCTTCTTGACGAGCAGGTCGACATATTCTTCGG
>OVEP010083872.1_pt1 | contig 11900 bp, 6 predicted proteins | sample 1779801 | NCBI WGS metagenome assembly OVEP01 (sample SAMEA3914791, study PRJEB12502) | metagenome | biome: forest; material: soil | place: Canada | collected 2011-07-03 | depth 0.1 m
GGACGTTCACTTCGACATGCTCGACTTGGGAAGCTGTGGCGTGCGCGTCTCATCAACCGATATCGCGGCGGGCGCGGCGAAGCTCACATGGACCGCGCGCGTGACCAATGACAGTGACGTCGCAAGAGAGGCCCAGGTGGTCGTGCGTCTCGAAGATGCTGACCATCGCCTGGTCAAGAGGGTCACACAAACGGTCAGTCTCGCGCCTCACAGCACCTTGCCCGTAACCTTGTCGACCGATGTGACGTCGCCCCACCTCTGGCAGGGCACCTCCGACCCCTATCTGTACACGTCCGACCTATCGCTTGCCAGCGTCGGCGCCAGGCCTGTGCCCCTCGACCATCTGGATATAGCCACGGGTATTCGTGACATCCGATTGGATCCCGACAGGGGATTGATCCTCAACGGCAAGCCTTACGCGGTACATGGTGTCGACATCCACCAGAGCATGCGTCCGGGCAAGGGCACGGCGGTGGCTGACGAGGCGGTCGACCAGGATTTCCAGATGCTGAGTGACCTGGGTGTCACGGGCTTGCGCCTGGCGCACTATCAGCATCCGCAGCGCGACTACGACCTTTCAGACAAGAAGGGCATTCTCCTTTGGACCGAGGTGCCGGACGTGTCGGAGACCAACGGGTCGGATGCCTTCCTGGCCAATGTGACGCAGCAGTTGCGCGAGCTCATCCGGCAGAACGCCAACCATCCTTCGGTCATGGTCTGGGGACTTGGCAATGAGATCTACAAGTCGGACGCGGCGAGCAATCATGTGCTCGACACGCTGCAAAAGATTGCCCACGACGAGGATCCAACGCGGCCGACGACCTACGCGAATTGCTGCGGGCCGGTCAACCAGCCGCACGCCACCCATACGGACGCGCTTGGCGCGAACGTGTACTTCGGGTGGTACAGCGGCGAGTTCAGCGATCTGACCAAATGGGCGGCCGACGCGCGGCCGCTCATGGCCGGCAGGCCATTGGCGATCAGCGAATATGGGGCCGGCGGCAGTGTAGTGCAGGAAGAGGATCCACCCCGTCGGCCGACACCTTCAAGCGGCTGGCATCCGGAACAGTATGAGTCGCTGTATCACGAGGCCGCCTGGCGTCAGTTGCGCACGATGCCCTGGCTGTGGGGCACCTTTGTCTGGGCGGGCTTCGATTTCCCGTCGGCCGGCCGTCATGAGGGCGACACGCCGGGCATCAACGACAAGGGACTTGTCACCTTCGATCGCCAGGTCAAGAAGGACGCCTATTTCTGGTATCAGGCCAACTGGACGACCCGGCCGATGGTCTACATTACGTCTCGCCGCGATCGGATCCGCAGCGTTTCGGGTGTCGACGTCAAGGTCTACAGCAACCAGCCGATCGTCAACCTGTCGCTCAACGGGACCGCTCAAGGGGCCCAGGTCGTCAGCGATCATATCGCCACCTGGCACGTCGACCTCAAAGCCGGTCTCAATCACCTCACGGCCACGGCGGTGTCCGTCTCCGATTCCGTCGACTGGACCTATGAAACGCAGTCCGGCGGGCACTGAACCAGGCCTGACGGCAAATACTTTCCGGGGAGACAGGGATGAAAACCAAATTTGACGCCAACAGTAGCCTTTCACGGCGCTCTTTGATCGGTGCCGGTGTCGTCTTGGGGGCGGTCGCCGGCACGGCCTGGCCACAGCTCGCCGCTGCCGACGCGAAGACGACCGCCTATGCCTGGAGAACCATCCCCTTTGGCGGTGGCGGCTTCGTCGACGGATTTCTCTACCATCCGAAGGAGAAAGATCTGCTCTATGCCCGCACCGACGTGGGAGGCGCCTATCGCTTCGACGCCGCGTCCAAACGCTGGGTTCCGTTGCAAGATTTCCTAAGTCGCGAAGATGGCGACCTTAAGGGCGTGCTATCGATGGCGGTCGATGCCCAGGACGCCGATAGGCTGTACCTGGCCTGCGGAGAATATCTGGGTTCGTGGGCACGCGACGGGGCGGTCCTTTCGTCGGCGGACCGCGGCGCGACCTGGTCGATGACGGCCCTGCCCGCCGGGGTGAAGCTTGGGGGCAATGCCGACGGCCGCGGAACGGGCGAGCGACTCCAGGTCGACCCAAATGCTGGCCATATCCTCTTTCTGGGCACCAATCAAAACGGACTCTTCAGGAGTGCGGATCAGGCCAAATCCTTTTCTCCGGTGAACTTTCCCTCGAAGAACGTCTCGCTCGTCCTGATCGACGCCACAAGCGGCGCGGTCGGCGTCGCCAGCCAGACCCTCTATGCCGGCTGCGGGGATGACGGCGGCGGTCTCTATAAGAGTACCGACGGCGGCGCCAGCTTCGTGCCCATGACAGGCCTGCCGAAACTTATTCCGCAACGGGCCGCGCTGGACGCCGAAGGGCATCTGTACGTAACACTTTCCGACGGTCGCGCGCCGTCCGGCGGCCGCAATGGCGCGCTTTACAAGCTTGATGCCGCGACGGGGAAATGGAAGGACATGTCTCCGATGCGGCCGGGCAGCGGCAACCCCGATTTTGCCTATTGTGGCCTGGACCTCGATCCTCGCAAACCCGGCACGGTCGTTGTGTCGACCATGAACCGCTACGCGATTGGCGACGACATCTATCTGTCGCGCGACGGTGGCGGCCATTGGACCGCCATCGGACCGCGCGCGGTGCATTCGACCGGCAAGTATCACTGGATGTTCAAAGGCCTGCACGGCCGCGAGCAGATGGGCAATTGGCTGGCCGACATCAAGATCGATCCATTCAATTCGGACTCGCTGATCTATGGCACGGGCTCGGGCCTTTGGATCACCTCGGATCTTGGCAATGCCGATGTCGGCAAGGACGTCCACTTCGAATTCGCCGTCGACAATTTCGAAGAAACCGTCGCGACGGCAATGGTAAGCCCGTCCGCCGGCGCAACGCTTTGCGTGTCCATGGGGGACGTGTCAGGCGCGGGCTGGGACGACATTACGCAAAGCCCGTCTGACGGCGTATTCCTGCCGAGCTGGGAAACCAATACCAGCGTCGATTTCGCCGAATTGGCGCCACAGTACGTCGTGCGTACAGCCAATAATGCGGGCACCAGCGGCTATTATTCTTCCGATGGCGGGTTGAAATGGACGCCCTTTGCGGCGACGCCACGCGTCGCGAAGGACAGTGCCGGCAAGTGGCACGGCGCCGGGTCAATAGCCATTTCCGCTGGCGGGACGGCGTTGCTCTGGGCGCCGGAAAAACAAGGCGGCTACTATAGCAAGGACATGGGCAAGACGTGGTCCCCATCGGTCGGCTGGCCATCGAACCTCGATACGCCCGTCCCCTTGGTAGCAGACCGCACGCTGGACGGCCTCTTTTATGCGCACGACCGGGACGCGGGAACGATCCTGATAAGTATCGACTCCGGCGCAACCTTCAAACCGACGATAACGGGATTGCCTCGCGTCAATGGATGGGAGAGTTCGTTCCTGGTCGCGGGTCACGGGCGAGTCCGAGATCTCTGGCTGGGCATGCCGGAAGGCTTGTTTCATGTCCCGGACGAAAAATCGCCCATGAAGCAGGTAAAGGGCGTCGACGAGGCATGGCTGCTCGCGCTCGGAAAGGCGCCTGAAGGCAAGGCCTACCCCGCCACCTATCTGTGGGGCAAGGTCAAAGGCCAACAGGGCCTTTGGCGCTCCGACGACATGGGGGACTCCTGGATAAGGATCAACGACGACAAGCACCGCTTTGGCGCCTTGCGCGCCATGTCCGCGGACCCATTGGAATTTGGAACAGTCTATCTCGCCCCCGACGGTCGAGGCGTCATGGTTGGAAAGCCGGCATGATGTCTGCGGCGGAGGTATAGGCTCAGAACGTCTCGAACCCGAACTCCAGGTAAATCAACGATCTGCGACCAAGCTTGACCGGGTCGGCGAAAATCGAGGCCATTCAAAATTGGAATTTTTCATTTGAAATACCGGTTGCAGGACGAAGAGGGTTTCATGAAGACGTTTAGGTTCATGGAGTCGCCAATTGCCTGCGAGAGTCCCGAAATGCGGGTTAATATAATGAAGAATAACATCTGAGCCGCTGTGAACCACACCATCCCGGCAAGTTTCAGGTGTCGTCTGCCCGCTCGCCCGCGAAGTCCTGCTCGGCGCGCCGGCGACGATTTTTGCAACAAGGTCGGGCTCTTAAGGTGCGTGCTGATGTGGCTTGCCCCTGTCAGTCCGCAGAAACCCGTTGCAGAATTGGTCGCGAAATAGCATCCTTCTTCGACCTTTTCCGGCAGGGCATCCGGGTGAGTTCAGGGGGCTATGTCGGTGGGTCGAAATGGACAGGTCGTAGCGCGTGACGTCGCAACTCACCATGCAAGCCCAGGCGTCGCGTCAGAAACCCCTTAATGGTGTCCAGTCCCTGACCTCGCGCGCACAGAGCACGGGCCCGGGAGCGCCGTAATTTTACCGGCACTTTCATCTTGCGGGCGTTTAAAACACAGACCGTGAGGTTGGTGGTCCGCTTCAACCTTCCCCCCTTTTTCGTTTGAGGTTCATTATGTCCAACTCGCTGCTGACCGACCGTCGCACCATCGTGCGCAGTGCCATTGCGGCCTCCTCTCTTGCAGCGGTTTCACCTGTCAAGGCGGCGACCGCGCCCGGTGCGATCGTCGTCTCGACCTGGGATTTCGGCGTGGCCGCCAACCAGGCGGCTTGGGACGTCTTGCGCAACGGTGGCTGGGCGCTGGACGCGGTGGAAGCGGGCGCCCGCGTGCCGGAGGCGGACTTGAAAAACCACAGTGTCGGCCGGGCCGGTTATCCCGACCGAGACGGTCATGTTTCGTTGGACGCCAGCATAATGGATGAGCAATGGCGGTGTGGCGCCGTGGCCGCGATTGAACATATTGCGCACCCGATTTCGGTTGCGCGGCTCGTCATGGAGAAGACGCCGCACGTGCTCCTGGTCGGCGAAGGGGCTTTGCAGTTCGCGCTGTCGCAAGGTTTCCCAAAAGAGGATCTGCTGACGGCCGAATCCAAAGAAGCCTGGAAGGCCTGGTTAAAGACGGCCGACTACAAGCCGGTCGTCAATAGCGAACGACTGACCTATGGCAAGGCGCCGGGAAGCAAGGTTCCTGGCGACGTCCACAATCACGACACACTCGGCATCCTGGCCCTTGACGCGCAGGGGCGGCTGTCGGGGGCCTGCACGACCAGCGGCATGGCGTGGAAGCTGCGTGGCCGGGTCGGCGACAGCCCGATCATCGGCGCCGGCCTCTATGTCGACGGCGAGGTCGGGGGGGCGACTTCGACGGGCGTGGGCGAGGAAGTGATCCGCAATGCAGGCTCCTTCCTGGTGGTCGAACTGATGCGCCAGGGCCGCTCACCTCAAGCGGCGTGTGAGGAGGCCGTGATGCGGATCGTTCGCCGCCGGCCGGACGCGGCCAAAACCTTGCAGGTCGGCTTTCTGGCGCTCAGTAAAAGCGGCGAGGTCGGGGCCTTTGCGATACAGAAGGACTTTGTCTACGCGCGCTGCGATGCCGCGCGGACCGATGCGGTGATACAGGTACCCAGTGTATTCTCGTGATCCTATTACGGATTGTAACTTAGCTCGGACATCAGGTCGTAAGCGTCACCCCGATAGTAGGACTGGGTAAATTCGGCTGGGCGTCCGTCGGCGAGGAAGCCCCGCCTTTCGATCAGAAGTCCGGGAGAACCGACCGGAATTTCGAGCAATCTCGACTGCTCGGGGTTAAACGCCACGGCACGAAGCCGTTGCAGGGCGCGTACCGGACGCGTGCCGAAAGCCTCCAGGGCCGTGTAAAGTGAGCCTTCAACCGCTTCCAGCGAAGGCAGGCAGTCGGCGGGCACCGTCGAGTAGTCAAGCCCCATGGAGGATCCATCGGCGAAACGCATTCGATTGAACCTGTAAACGACGGTTCCCGGTGACAGGCCCATCGACATCGCTTCTTCGGGGTTTACGGTTCCGGCGGTCTTGGAAAGCCACTTGCTGCTGGGCTCGCGCCCACGCGACATCATGTCTTCCGTGAATGAGGTCATTTTCGAGTAGCTTTTTTCGACCCGCGCGACGACAAACGTCCCCGCCCCTTGGCGCCGATTGAGCAGGCCTTCGTACACGAGGCCGTCGACGGCTTTGCGCACGGTGATGCGCGACACCTTGAACTGGTCCGCGAGTTCACGCTCCGTGGGAATGGCGGCGTCGGCAGCCAGCTTCTTGCTGTCTATGGCTTCACGCAGCCAGTCCTGCAGTTGCAGATAAAGGATCCGTGACTTGGCGTTTTCCTCGATAACCGGTTTGTTCAAACTCATATGATGATTAGTCAATTCTCATGGTCGGAGCGGCGGAAATCATGACAACCGGGACCAAGCGGTCTTTCCTGGGATGCTATTGGTATTATAAGTTTAATTTTGATGCAAGGATATAGGCGCGTGCCGACGGGGGCGCCACGCCCTGGGGTTGAAGTGCGAGCCGGACGGGGGGCGATATCTGGCCTCGGGGAGGCGGCTGTACTATCGTGGTCTTTTTTCGTCACGTTCTATGATCGGTCGAGCCGCGATTGACGCGCAGATCATATCCACTTTAGCCGACGTTTGCGTCGTTGATTTATCCGACCACGCCGCCCGGGAGCATTTCCGGGGTGTGAACACCATGGGATTCGGCGATAGCGCTCAACACGCTCAACACGCGCGTGATCTCCAGGCCACTCGTGCTGCGGTGCTCCACCGAGCTCAGGCCAAGATGGAGCGGGTCGGTCGGCGCGGCCGTGCGCGGTTGACTGCAAGACCCGTGGACCCAATTGATTCCCGTACGTTCAACGATCTCGCGCACATTTTTTGACCCTACGCCGACGCCGGCCATAAGGTCGATGGGAGGGCCCGGGGTCTGAGCGGCAATCACGAGGTCCGAGACCGCTTCGACACCGGTTAGGGCGTCGCGCGCGCCGCCTGACGTCAGAATGCTGTTCACGCCCAAATCCCTGGCGGTCGACAAGGCGGCTTTCAGGTCCGGCGCCAGATCGAAGCTGCGGTGCAAGGTCGTTTTTAGCCCCGCGCCGCGGGCGTGTTCGATGAGGCGATGCAATACGCTTTCATCGAGTTCGCCGGAGGGACGGTTGGCGCCCAGGGCGACGCCCTCCAGGCCCAATTCGGCGACCGCATCGATTTCATAGAGGATGACCTCGATTTCGCCTGCCGCATAGACGAAACCCCCTTCGCGCGGACGCAATATGACCCGCGTCAGGCACGGCAGACCGGCGGCAACGCGCATCAGGCCGGGGCTCGGTGTAAGCCCTCCGACGTTCAGGCAACTGCAAAGCTCGATTCGATCCGCGCCACTGGCCACGGCGACCTCCAGCCCTTCACGGGTGTCAACGCAGACTTCCAGGCGAACGCGCGTCATTGCTCCAGGACCTCGCGCGGTGCGTCCGAGGACGTCGGTTGACGGGCAAGCAGAAGCGCGCCGGCGAGGGCGTCCCCTTCCGGAACCGCCAAACTTGCCACGATGTGCGCGGGCAGCCAGTGCGTCAATTGCGCCGCCAGGCCACCAAGCAGACATACCTTCGGCGCGCCCAACCGGGTCAGATCGGCGATATACCGGCTGCAATCGCTGGCCACTTGCCGGACCAGCGCCACTGCCACCGGATCTTGCTGCTCCGCATAGCCAAAAACCAGCGGCGCCAGGTCGGCATAGTCTTTCGGACTTGCACTTTCCGACCAATCCACTGCATTCACAGGCGCTCGAAAACGGCTCATGATCGCGTCGGTAAGCGGCGAGGCTTCAAGCAGTCCATCATGAGCCTCCAGTGCCGCCCGAACGGCGTCCCGGCCCAGGGCGGCGCCCGACGCCTTTTCGGCCAGGGCAAAACCCCATCCGCCGCGCAGGTAGCCGACACCGCCCACAATTACGTATCCGGAACTGCCGGTGCCGGCAATCTGGATACCGCCGTCCTTGCCACCAAAGGCGCCCAGACAGGCCGTGTGGCAGTCCGACGAAATCCGAAGTGACTGAAATTGCGCCGCGTGCGTGTCTTGATAGTCGCAGTCCTCCGGCTTGAGAAAGCCAGCCAGCCCAAGCCCAACTGCGGTCGCCTTGAGAATATCCCTGTCGAGACCGGCCGTTTGCAGCGCCATATCCATTGCCGACATGATATTCGTCCAGGCAAGCGCCTGTCCCAGACGAACATTGGCCGGTCCACCGATACCTTCGGAGATCATTTCACCATCGTGGCTCTCCAGGCGGACGCGGCAATGCGTTCCGCCACCATCGACCCCCAGGTAGAATTGCTCGCCTTTAGTGTGTTTGATCGTCACGATTCCAGCCTGGGGGTCAATTTACGCTTGGGTGTCTGTGGGTCTGGCGCGAGTCTCGGCGCGTTATGCTAACCAATGCCACAGTTGTCATGTCGAATAATATACGCGGGGCCGCCTTGTCTATCAAAAACCGTAGCGATTGCGACCATGCCCCGTCGCTGCGCAGATATCGACTACGAGGTCCATGCAAAGTCGAACGAGGCAGGCGGACCGCTGCCACCATCGCCCGCACACGGAACAAGATAGACGCTGGTCACGGCTTCGTCCGCGTTGCGAGCCAGTCGTTCGATGTAATAGGCGTCGCTGCAAATGCGGCCGAGCCAGCCTCTCGTTCCATCGGCATGGACACTCAAAAGATCGTAATGATGGACCTTGGGATCGAAACCCCAGGACACCTCCAGGTGAGCCGATCGCCCGTCGGGCGCAATGGTCGCGGCGTCGGCCGTAAACGAGGCTGGGCGCTCAATGAGTGCGGTCCTGGTGGAGTTTATCAGGGAAACTTGCCCAATATTGATCCGATAGGGATGAGAAAGCCTGCCCGTGGTGGCAAACCCCAGGGACATCGTCACGAGTGTGCGTCCGGCAAACGCGGCGAGACTGGCGTTCCAGGACTGCCACGGGCCGTTGAGCGGGCGCCCGGATTTTGCGTCAACCGTGATCCATTCAACATGATCGGTTGCATCGGAAAAGGTGAGACCCACGCGCATTTCACCTTCGTTGGCGCTCGTGTCCACAGTGAAGACCAGGCCTATTTGGGTATCGGCCGCGACGGCCAGGTTCGTCTTGTAAAGGCGGACTTCGGTGGCATCGGCGGGGCCGAGGCGTCCCGAAATTTTTAGAGACGTCCCGCCATCGAACGCCAGTTCGTAATCGTAGTCGACCGCCAGTAGCCGGCTTTTGGCCTTTGCCTTGCCGTAGAGCGGGCGTGTCCACCACGACCAGGTCGGCAGAAGGTCCTGGCTTCCCAGGTTAAACCAGCCGGCCTCCAACAGGAGTTCGCCATTTTTCCAGAAGCGATCACCCTCGCCGGTGTTGAACCGAGTGACGAAGGGGAGAGCCGCCACGGCGGATCGCTCAGCGATAAAATTCGCGACCCCGTAGGTAATCGGCAGACGCAGTTGATCGCTTGGGCGAACCGTCGGCGCCTCGTAATCCGTATAGATCTTGTGGCCGTCAGCGGAGCCATAAACGGCGGCTTGGGCCGGCGTCGGCGCGTTATCGCGCGCGGGATTGGCGGATTGACCCGACCAGAAGCGGCGATGCAAGTCGTACCAGGCATTGCGCCGCGTCGAAAGTTGGGTGAAGGCATCCACTTCGGACTGCTCTGCGGGCGAAAGGCTGGCTTTTGCGCGCAGGGTATTCAGTCGCGACGTGCGCATTTTCCGCAGACCGTCATCGGCGCTGTATATCTGCAGGCTGCCCCTCGCAGGCCCACCGTTCGGTGTAACGACGCGTGGGGCTATCAGGCCGAGGTAGCCGGGGCCGGGATAGAGTTGCAGGCCATAATAGACTGCGGCTATGCCCGGGAAAGCCGGATCCGATTGTGCGGACGGCAGCGAGGCCAGGGAGGGACCTGAGCAACACCCCCTGGTCAGCCCATAATTGCTCCAGCCCTGGTCGAGCATCATCGAATTGGCGCGGGGCTCCGACGCGGTTCGCGGCCTGCCGTCGGAATGCGCGGGACCCGGCCATACGGCGCCTATGTCGGTGTAGCCATTGTAATATTGAATATGAAAGTCGGCGATGCCGCGTTGGTGCGCCTCAACCTGCATGGCTTCGATCAAGTCATGGATGGCGCGGTAATCGATTTCGTCATGGCCTTCGAAATTGACAAAATATCCGTCAAAGCCAAAGAATTGCGCCAGGTTGACCAGGCGTTCGGCAACTTCGGTGACTTTTAGGTCGGAGCCGTCGAACATGCGCTTGTCCGGTTGGAAGACCACGCCGAGACACAGGGCGCCGTTGCGGTGAGCCGCATCGACGAGCGCGGGGTTCGGTATCAGCCCCGTGCTGTTCCAGCCAACCACGACATCCTGATATTGCCAGGCGCGTTCAACATGCACCCAGTGCGATGTCGCTGTCTGGTAACGCACGCGGTTAAGGTCTTCGCCGGTTTCGTCGAGCGTCAGATAGGCCGCAACCAGGGTTCCGCCGGAAACGTCGGAGCTCAGCGCGGGATGGGCTTGCGTTGCCGCGAATGACGCAATGCGCGGCGCGCGCGAAACGCGGGATCGGAAAAACCGTGCGTCGGGATCGGCCTCGGGGACGTAATTTCTAAAGGCAATCCATGCATCGGCCTGACCGGTCATGGGGTACAACGGTCCGCTTGTCTCGCGACGGTTTTGAGCCATGGGCGCGGTCATGGCGATCGGCGCCATGGCGGTCGCGGCCGTGGCCGTGCTCAGGAAAAGAAAGCGGCGTCGATTGATTGCGGACAAGGGCGATGACATCGGGAACCTGAAGGTTTTGGCGATAGCCGCAAGGGCTGTGGAAACGGGGTGGGCCCGTCAAGGCCTGACGATCTATCAGTATGACAACTATAACCAAAGCATGACCAGTTGTTGTTTTGGTTATGCAGAATATGATCATTCGCTTCGAAAGAAATCAACTGCAAATCAACGCCCGGTTCAAAAAGAGCTTTGGCGAATTCAAAATGGCCTGGGCCCTAAAGCGGGCTGCGCCACTCGACTAATCAATAAGCTTTGCCATGATGTTGGTTTCTTTTGACATTTATCCGATTGACGGCCCAAAACTTTTACATGTACAAATGATCTTGTCGATCGAAAACTGGTCCCATTTTGGTCTGCATTGGATTGCTATTGTTGCCGCGGCTAGCCTTGTTCGGGCATATATGTGCTGACAACTTGGCGTCATGAAGCGGATATGCGCTCGACCTCGGGCGCTTGGCGAAGAGGTCATATGAAATCCGATCACTCCAGATCCATGTCCCGTCGAGGCTGGTTGTCAGGCGCGACCAGTGCCGGTGCGCTGGCTTTTCAAAACGCGGCAAAGGCCGCCGGTACTCAAGGCAGTGTTCCGGTTGACGCCCGTACGCCCAGGGAACTCGATCGAGCCTGGTTGACGGCGACGCGGGCCTATAGCGCGGAGCGCAAGCGCCTTGTCTCCATGGCTGTCGAGGGCAGTCTGACGGGGACCTATAGAGCGGACTGGCGGGCCCTGCAGGCATACCGTGCGCCCCAGTGGTACGCTGATGCCAAGTTTGGCATCTTTATCCATTGGGGCGTGTTTTCGGTGCCCGCTTTCGGCAGCGAATGGTACTCACGCAACATGTATGTCGAGGGCAGCCCGGAATTCGCCCATCACGTCAAGACCTACGGTCCGCAGACGGTCTTTGGTTACAAGGACTTCATTCCAATGTTCAAGGCCGAGCAATTCGCGCCGGACGCCTGGATGGACCTCTTCGCCGATGCCGGGGCGCGTTACGTCGTACCGGTGGCCGAACATCATGACGGCTTCTCGCTCTTCGACAGCCACCTGTCCGACTATACCGCCGTCAAGATGGGGCCGCGCCGCGATCTGCTGGGCGAGATCGCCAAAAGCGCCCGGGCGAAGGGATTGCATTTCGCCCTGTCCTCGCACCGCGCCGAGCACGACTGGTT
>OVEP010008858.1_pt1 | contig 11885 bp, 11 predicted proteins | sample 1779801 | NCBI WGS metagenome assembly OVEP01 (sample SAMEA3914791, study PRJEB12502) | metagenome | biome: forest; material: soil | place: Canada | collected 2011-07-03 | depth 0.1 m
CACCTCGGCCGAGGTCGACGCGCTGCTCGCCCGCACCGGGGGAGGCGTGCATGCGCGCTGACGGACTGTGGCATCCGGGCCTGCTGGCCCTGCTCACCTCGCTCGGCCACACCGACCGCATCGTCATCGCCGACGCGGGCCTGCCGGTGCCGCCCGGCGTACCGGGCATCGACCTGGTCTGGCGGCGCGGCGACCCGCCCTTCCTGCCGGTGCTGCGCGCGGTGCTCGCCGAGCTCGTGGTCGAGCGCGCGGTGATGGCCGCCGAGGCGGCCGAACCGCTGCGGGCGGAGCTCGCCGGAATGGTCGCCCCGGCCCCGCTGGACCGCGTGCCGCACGAGCGCTTCAAGGAGTTGACCCGGGGCGCCGCCGCCGTCGTCCGTACCGGCGAAGCCACCCCGTACGCCAACGTCCTGCTGATCGCCGGCGTCCCCTTCTAGCCCTTCGCCCCCGGGCGCCCGCACTGCCGTTCCACCACCAGCCACCCGACTTGCCATCGGGGTACTCCCGCACGTCCAAAACCCACCCAACGCACCCTCGAACACCAGAAAGGTGGACCTCCATGTCCATCACTCGCACCCGTGCCCGCGCCGTCGCCGCGTCCCTCACCGGCGCGGCCGTCGCCCTCGCCCTCAGCGCCTGCGGCCACGAGGGGACGTCCAGCAACGCCGCCTCCGCCGTCGCCAAGGGCGGCAAGCCGACCGTCTGCCTGGTCATGAAGTCGCTCGGCAACCAGTACTTCCAGGGCATGCAGGCCGCCGCCGTCGCCCACGCCAAGCAGCGTGGCGACCTGGTGCTCCAGGCCGTCGGCGTGCAGAGCGACACCGACGTCGACGACCAGGTCACCGAGATCAACAAGTGCATCACCGAGGGCGCGGCCGGCCTGATCATCGCCCCTGCCGACTCCCGTGCCCTGGTCGAGCCGCTGAAGCGGGCGGTGGCAGCCGGCATGAAGGTCGTCAACATCGACGTCCAGCTGGACCAGGGCGCGCTCACGCAGGCCGGCCTGTCCATCCCCTTCATCGGCCCCGACAACACCGCGGCGACCCTCGCCTCGGGGATGGTCCTGGCCAAGGACCTGGGCAGCGGCGGCAAGGTCGTCATCCTCCAGGGCGAGCCCGGCGCGGCCAACGCCGTGCAGCGCACCGCCGGTTTCATGGAGGCCGTCCAGCAGGGGCACCTGGACCTGCTGGCCTCCACCACCGCCCACTGGGACACCGACGACGCCTACACCGTGCTCAGCGACATGCTCACCGCCCACCCCGACATCAAGGGCGTGCTCTCCTCCAACGACGACATGACGCTGGGCGCCGAGAAGGCGATCGCCGCGGCGCACCTGACCGGCAAGGTCAAGATTGCCTCCTTCGACGACATCGACGCGGTCCAGACCTACCTGGCCGACGGCTCGGTGGTCGCCACCGTCAACCAGAACGCCGGCCTCCAGGCCGACGACGGCATCGACGACGTCCTGAACGAGATCGCCGGGAAGGCGACGTACACCGGTTGGGTGAAGACCCCCTTCTCCGTCGTCACCACCGCCTCGGCCGCAGGCGGCAACTGATGGCCGGTCAACCCGAGGCGGTGCTCTCCGCCAGCGGCATCGTCAAGCGCTTCCCCGGGGTGCTCGCGCTGAACGGGGTGGAGCTGGAACTCCGGGCGGGGGAGGTGCACGCGCTGCTCGGCGAGAACGGCGCGGGCAAGTCGACCCTGGTCCGGGTGCTCGCCGGGATCCATCCGCCGGACGAGGGCACGGTCACCCTGGGTGGCGAACCCTACCGGCCCGGATCGGCCGCCGAGGCCATGGCGGCCGGGGTCCAGGTGGTCCATCAGGAGCTCAACCTGCTCCCCAATCTCACCGTCGCCGAGAACCTCTTCTTCCAGCGCCTGCCGCGCCGCCACGGCCTGGTGGATCGGCGCGAGCTCAACCGCCGGGCCGCGGAGCTGCTGGCCGAGGTCGGCCTGGAAGTCGCCCCCGACACCAGGGTCGAGCGGCTGGGCATCGCCCAGATGCAGCTGCTGGAGATCGCCAAGACGCTCTGGCAGAACTGCCGGGTCCTGGTGATGGACGAGCCCACCGCGACCCTGACGCCCCGTGAGACGGCCCGGCTCTTCGCCATCCTGCGCCGACTGACCGAGCGCGGGGTGGCCGTCCTCTACATCTCCCACCACCTGGAGGAGGTGTTCGAGATCGCGGACCGGGTCACCGTCTACCGCAACGGCACCCATGTGGTGACCCGCGACCTGGACGGCCTGGACACCGCGGAGGTGATCCGGCTGATGGTCGGCCGGGAGCTGGCGGACGAGTACCCGCCGCGCGGTGACGCGGCCGTCGGCGAGGAGCTGCTGCGGGCGGAGGGGCTCACGCCCCCCGGCGGCCGTCCGCTGGACTTCGCGCTCCGGGCCGGCGAGGTCGTCGGCATCGCCGGCCTGGTCGGCTCGGGGCGGACGGAGGCGGTCCGCGCGCTGTTCGGGGCGGACCGGCCCACGGCCGGCCGGGTGCTGCTGCGCGGCAAGGAGGTGCGACTGCGCTCGCCGCGCGACAGCGTCCGGCACGGCATCGGCCTGCTGACCGAGGACCGCAAGGCCCAGGGCCTGGTGCTGGACCTCTCGGTGGCGGCCAACACCACCCTGGCCACACCGCAGCTGGTCTCGCGCTTCGGGCTGCTCCGCCGGGCGGCGGAGCAGCAGTTGGCCGCCCGGATGGCCGCCCGGCTGCGCACCAAGACCCCCGACACCGCCACCCCGGTACGCACCCTCTCCGGCGGCAACCAGCAGAAGGTCCTGCTGGGCCGCTGGCTGCTGGCGGACTCCGATGTGCTGGTGGTCGACGAGCCCACCCGGGGCATCGACGTCGGGGCACGCTACGAGATCCACCAACTGCTGATCGAGCTGGCCGCCCAGGGCAAGGCGCTGCTGGTGGTCTCCTCCGACCTCCCGGAGCTGCTGGGCATCTGCGACCGGATCCTGGTCTTCTCCCGCGGCGGGATCGCCGGCGAGGTGGTCCGGGCGGATTTCGACAGCACCCGGATCCTGGAGCTCGCCTACTCCGGCTACACCGCGGCGGCCACCGCCGCCGACCCCGTCCCCACCAGTTCAGGAACATCCTCATGACCACAGAAACCCTGGACCGCACCGCCCGTGGCGGCCGAACCGGCTCGGGCCTGCTGCGCACGGTGATGGGCGAGGCCGGCACCGGCGTCGCGCTGCTGGTGCTGCTGGCCGTGTTCGCGGCCTTCGCACCGCACTTCGCCTCGGCCGGCAACCTGTCCGACATCGCCACCGAGATCACCCTGAACACCATGCTGGCGGTGGGGATGACCTTCGTCATCCTGGTCGGCGGGATCGACCTCTCGGTCGGTTCGGTCATCGCCCTCTGCGCAGTGGTGTCCGGGCGGGTGCTCGCCTCGTCCTCGCTCTCCGCGCCGGTCGCCATCCTGCTGACGGTGGTGCTCTCGATCGTCGTCGGGATGGCCTGCGGCCTGGTCAACGGCTTCGTCTCGGAGCGCTGGCGGGTGCCGTCCTTCATCGTCACCCTCGGCATGCTCAACGTGGCCCGGGGCGCGGCGCTGCAGTACACCAACGCGAAGACCTACTACACCTTCCCGCAGTCCTTCGACGACTTCGGCACGATCACCCTGCTGGGCGTGCCGATCCTGTTCTGGATCGCGCTGGCGATGGTGGCGGTCGGCCACTTCGTGCTGACCCGCACCGTCTACGGCCGGATGATCTTCGCAATCGGCAACAACGAGGAGGCGGTCAGGCTCTCCGGGCACCGCACCTCGCTGGTGAAGATGTCGGTCTTCGTCATCAGTGGACTCTGTGTCGGAATCGCGGCCGTCACCTACATGGCGCGGCTGAACATCGCCGACCCGACCATCGGCGAAGGCTACGAACTGAACGCCATCGCCGCCGTGGTGATCGGCGGGGCCTCGCTGAACGGCGGCAAGGGCTCGATGATCGGCACCGTGCTCGGCGCCTGCCTGCTCGGCGTGCTGACCAACGGCCTGCTGCTGATGGGCATCTCCGAGTTCGAGAGCGAGATCATCACCGGTGCGGTGATCATGATCGCGGTGATCGTCGACCACTACCGCGCCCGCCTCGCAGCCAGGCTCGCCGCCCACGGCTGAGCGGATCCCGAAGCAACACCTCTGGCCGGAAGGGGACCTGTCCGGCTCGGTCGGACAGGTCCCGCTCCCGGCACGCCCCGACACGCCCCTTCCCACCCAGGAGAGCCAGCATGTCCCGAACCAAGATCGCCGCTGTCTGCACCGCGTTCGTCCTGGCCGGTGGCGGCATCACCGCCGCACAGGCCGCGAGCCCCGCCCCGGCGCCCGCCGCGACCCCCACGGCAGCGGGCGCAGCCCGCACGACGGCCCGGCCGGCCTCCGCCGACGCCCCCATGGTCGTCCTGGACACCGACATGGGCGAGCTCAACGACGACGCCCAGGCCCTGTTCCTGCTGGCCAGACACCGCCAGGTCGACCTGCTCGGCGTGGTCACGGTCTCCGGGAACACCTGGACCGAGGCGGGTACCGCCTACGCACTCAGCCAGCTGCAGCTGATCGGGCGCAGCGACATCCCGGTCGTCGAGGGCGCCGCGCTCCCGCTGATGCCGGACCGGGAACAGCGGCTGGTCGGGGACGACGCGCTCTACGGCACCGCGCCCTGGACCGGGGCCTTCGAGGGGCCCCGTCCCAGCTCCTACCGCACCCTGCCGCAACCGCCCTACGGCGGCTACGCCGCGGCGGCCCCGTTGGCCGACACCTCGGGCGCCGACTTCATCGTCCACCAGGTCGAGGCGCACCCGCACCAGGTCACCCTGCTGGAGATCGGCCCGCTGACCAACCTCGCCATCGCCGTCAGCGACCACCCCGAGATCGTGCCGCTGATCAAGCAGGTCGTCTACATGGGCGGAGCCTTCACCGCACCCGGCAACATCGGCCCGGCCGCCGAGTTCAACTTCTGGTTCGACCCGGAGGCCGCCAAGATCGTGCTGCGCCAGCCCTTCGCCAAGCAGACCATCGTGCCCAACGAGCTGTGCACGCAGGTCGTCTACTCCAAGCCGCTGTACCAACGGGTGGTGGCCGGCGCGCCGAACCCGGTGAAGCGCGAGTTCGAGGCACTCCAGGGCCCGACCTTCGCCAAGGACCCCGGCTACACCACCCCGGTCTGGGACTCCATCGCGGCGGCGGTCCTGCTCGACCCGTCCCTGGTCACCCGTCAGCAGGTCAGCTATGTCGACGTGGACGACGTCGACGGTCCCGACTACGGCCGGGCCGTCGCCTACGACCTGGACGAGTACTCCCCGCCGAACAACCCGGTCGGGACCCAGCGGGCCACGATCGTGCAGTCGATCGACATTCCCAGGTTCTGGAACGAGTACGTCGCCGGAATCGCCAATTAGCGCCACCCGGCCGTCGCCGCTGCCGACCGCGTCTCCGGGCCCAGGTGCACGGGCAGCGCGGCCACGCTGTTGCTCACGAAGGAGGGCACGGGCTCGGTGTCGTGGACCGCTGTGAGCTGGGGGAACCGCTGGTAGAGGGCGCGCAGCGCGATGCCCGCCTCCAGCCGGGCCAGCGGCGCGCCGACGCAGTAGTGCAGTCCGTGGCCCAGCGACAGGTGCCGGTTGGGTGTGCGCTTGGGATCGAAGCGGTCCGCGTCGGCGTACTGGCGCGGATCGCGTCCGGCCGCGGCGTAGGAGGCCAGGACGGCCTCGCCCCGGCGGATCACCACGCCTGCGATCGCGATGTCCTCCAGGGCGTAGCGCATGGGGAAGTTCGCCACCGGCGAGTCGTAGCGCAGGGTCTCCTCGACCACCGCCGACCAGGGCACCGCCCCCGACCGGGCCAGATCCCGCTGCGCCGGGTCGGCCGAGAGCGCCCGTACCGCGTTGGTGAGCAGGTTGAGGGTGGTGCCGTGGCCCGCGACCAGCATCAGGATCATCGTGCCGACGAGCTCCTGCTCGGAGAGCCGGTCGTCGGCGTCGCGGACGGCGATCAGGTCGCTGGTCAGGTCGTCGCCCGGCCGGGCGCGCTTGGCGGCGGCGACCCCGCCCAGCAGCTCGGTCAGGCCGCGGTAGGCGGCCAGGGACTGCTCGGGCGTGGCGGAGCTGCTGACCACCGTCATGGAGTGGAGGTGGAGGGTGTCCCGCGCGTCCTGCGGCACGCCGAGGAGGTCGCCGATCACCCGCATCGGCAGCGGGTAGGCGAAGAGCTCACGGAAGTCCACCGGCCCGGGCGCGAGGCCGGCCAGCCGGTCCAGGAGCTCGGCGACGGTGGATTCCACGTGCGGGCGCAGCGCCTCGACCCGGCGCGGCGTGAAGCCCCTGCTGACCAGGGAGCGCAGCCGGCGGTGGTCGTCGCCGTCGGCGGTGGTCATGCCGGGGACGGTGACCATGGCGAGCAGCGGCCAGTCCCGGGGGACGCGGCCCTCGCGCATCGCGCCCCAGTGGCGCGGGTCCTTGGCGATCCGGGGATCGGCGAGCAGCGACTGCAGCTCGGCGTGGCCGGTGACGGCCCAGGCGGTGACCCCGCCGGGCAGTTCCACCAGGGCGACCGGCCCGAGGGCGCGCAGGGCGGCGTTCTCCGCGTGCTGGTCGGTGCCGCGCGCGTCCAGCGGGTAGGCCGGGGACGGGGTCGAGGCGCGGGGTGTGCCGCCGGTCATGACAGGCCTCCGAAGCAGCGGGAGAGCGGGAACCGCAGGAAGCACGGGGATCCGCCGAACGAGCTGGTCGTCCGTCAGTATCCTCCCACCGCACCGAGGTTGGCCTGCTGCCGGAGCAGCCCGGGCGACCCGGCGGCACCGGTCGCCGGCGCCTTCACCGAGCGAGGAGCTCGGCGAAGCGGTCCAGCGCACGATCGGTGCGGCGGCGGTCGCCGGTGGTGCTGAGATCGAACAGCAGGCCCCGGACCACGGCCATGACCAGTGTGGGCGTGACGGTGTCGTCGGGACCGTCGGTGACGTCGTGGAAGGTGGCGCCGAGGGTGTCGAACCAGTCCGTGATCGCCTGGCCCTGGTCGGGGTAGTTCTCGGGGTGGACCAGCCCGTCGGCGTGCACCTCGAAGAACAGTCGGACGAACGGCGCCCGCTCGTCCGCGCTCATCCACGCCCAGATGCCGCGCAGCCGCTCCTGCACGGTGCCGGTCGTCGGCGGAAGGTGCTCGGCCAGCCGAACCGCACCCCGGCGGCGGGCCTCGGCGAGGACCGTCGCGACCAACTCCTGCTTGCTGCCGAAGTCGTAGAGCAGCATCCGGGGGCTGGTGTCGAGGGCCGCGGCCAGTGGGCGCAGGCTCAGTCCGGCCAGGCCGTGCGCCAGCACGTAGTCGGTCGCCCGCGCCAGGGTGCGCTCGCGCCGGGCGGGATCTGCGGGTCGCCCCACGGTGGATCTCCTCTCGGGAATTCGGAACCGGAACGTGCGTCGGCGAGTATATGGTACGACTGTTTCAATAATGAGGGAGGGCACGATGCACACCATCGACCGAGCACTCGTCCTGGGCCCCGGAGGTCATGTCGGCACGGCCTGGATGGCCGGTCTGGCCCACGGGCTGCGCCGCGACGGCGTGGATCTGGGCGAGGCCGACCTGATCGTCGGCACGTCGGCCGGCGCGATCGTCGGCACGCTGCTCGCCACCGGCCAGGACCCGGGGCGGCTCGCGGCTCCGGCTCGCCAGTCCGCTCACCGGATCGAGGTCGACCCGGCGCGGGCGGGCGCGGTCTTCGCGGTGCTCGGCGACCGCAGCCTGGAACCCGGCGAGGCCAGGCGTCGCGTCGGCCGGCTCGCACTCGAAGGCACCGACCCCCGGGCCGATGCGGCGCTGATCGCCGGGCGTGGCGCCCTGATCGGCGCGGACGAGTGGCCGGAGCGGCGACTGATGATCATCGCCGTGGACGCGACCACCGGTGAGCCGGTGGTGTGGGAGCGCGACAGCGGCGTGCACCTGGTGCACGCGGTGGCGGCGAGCAGCGCCTTCCCCGGGGCCGCGCCCCCCGTCGCCATCGACGGCCGACGGTACATGGACGGTGCGCTGCGGGCGGGCGCCAACGCCGATCTGGCGGCCGGAGCCCGCACGCTGGTCGTGGTCGAGCCGATGGCACACCTGTTTCCCCGTGAGGCCCTCGACCAGCAGTTGGCGGCGGTAGGGGCGGACACCGTGGTGACCGTCGGCCCCGATCCGGCCTCGGCGCGGGCCTTCGGTCCGGACCTGGGCGATCCGACGGCCTGGGAGCCGGCCTACCTGGCGGGGCTCCGCCAGGCCGGCGACCTCGGCGCGCAACTCCGTTCCAGCTGGCGGAGCGAGGCCGGGGCGGACCGACCCCACGCCGGTCGGCGGGACCGCTAAAGGCCCCGGGAATCCGCGTCCTTGAGCCAGTCCGGCGTGCGGAAGGTCCCGCCGCCGTACATCGGCAGTTCTATCTTCTCGCCGTAGCGGGCCAGTTGCTCCCAGGGGCGGTTGATCCCGGCCGAGCCGTAGCGGCGCACCCGGGTGACGGTGTCCAGGTCCAGGACGTCCACCAGGACCTCCTCGCCGGTTCCGGCCTGCTGGCGGACGATGCCTTCCGGATCGACGACGGCGCTGGCGCCGACGCCGGCCGGGTCGGCGGCGTTGACGTTGACCACGTAGAGCTGGTTGGTCCAGGCGTTGGCGCGGGCGCAGACCAGCTCCATCTCCCGGTCCCGGGTGGTGGTGAGGGTGGGCTGGATGACGACCTCGGCTCCGAGCCAGGCCAGTTGGCGCATGGTCTCGGGAAAGGAGCCGTCGTAGCAGATGGCCAGCCCCACGCGGCCGACCCCCGGCATGTCGAAGACCACGAACTCGCTTCCGGGGGCGGCCTGTTCGTAGGGCTGCCAGGGGAAGACCTTGCGGTAGCGGGCGACGATCTCCCCCTGCGGGGAGACGGCCAGGGCGGTGTTGTAGATGTTCCCGTCCCCGGCGCGCTCGAAGATGCTGCCCGGGATCAGCCACAGGCCGGTCTCCGCCGCCAGCGCGCAGATCCGGTCGGTCAGCGGGCCCGGGATCGTCTCGGCCGTCCGCTCCATCCAGTCGGCGGGGGCGTCGGCCAGCAGCGGCCCCTCGGCCATGAGCAGCAGCTCCGGCACGACCAGCAGTTGGACGTGCGGGAACAGCTCCCGGACGGCGCGCGCCTGGGTGGCGAAGCGCTGCCAGCTGGCCTCCGGGTCGAAGGGCACCGGGGAGGTCTGGACGGCGGCGATGGCGAGGGTTCGCATACGGTTGCTCGGTCTCTCTGTTCGATCGGTCTGCGGTGCTGCGGTATTGCGGCGCTGCGGTGTTCGGTGTGTCAGTCCTCGACGACGAAGTCGGTGATGGTGCTGCGGCCGTGGCGGAAGAAGTCCGGGTAGCGGAGCCGCAGCACCGCGATGACGGCCAGGCCCAGCACGATGGAGCCGATGCCGAGCAGGAACACGCCGCCGACGCCGTCGATCGAGGTGCTGCCGTAGTCGGGGGCGACGGTCTGGTAGGCGCTGTAGCCGAAGGCCGCGAGCATCATGATGCCGCCGGCGGCCGGCAGGACCCCCTTGACCAGCAGGTCGCGTACCGAGTTGCGCAGCTCGTGGCGGAAGTGCCAGGTGCAGGACAGGGCGGTGGTGCCGTAGTAGAACGCGATCAGCAGGCTGGTGGACAGGATCGCGTCGCCGAGGAACCGGGAGGAGGCGAAGGTGAGGACGACCAGGAGCACTGAGGCCGAGGCGCCGGAGAAGACGGTGGCGAAGGTCGGGGTCTGGTACCGGGGATGGATCCGGCCGAAGACCGCCGGCTGCGCGCCGTGGGCGGAGACCGAGACGTTGGGCCGGGCGGTGGACACCACGCAGGTGAGCAGGGCACTGACGGTGGAGATGCAGATGGCGAAGGTGACGAGCTTGGCGGCGGCGCTGCCGAGGACCGGGCCGGCCAGGGCGGTGAGGACGTCCGCCGAGTTGCTCGGGTCGGCCAGCCCCGCACCGGTGGTGCCGGCGCCGGCGAAGCTGATCGCGGCGACCGCGGTGAAGACGTAGGTGCCCAGCAGGATCAGGGTGGAGAGCACCGCGGCGCGGCCGGGGGTGCGGCTGCGGTCCTTGGCCTCCTCGTTCACGGCCAGGGCGGCGTCCCAGCCCCAGTAGATGAAGAGGCACAGCAGGACGGCCTCGGTGAATCCCTTCGCGCTGTGGATCGCCAGGGGGTCGAGCCAGCTCAGGGACGGTGTCGCGGCGTGGCCGCGGCCCAGGGCGATGGCTGCGAAGCCGAGCAGCGCGACCAGTTGGACCACCAGCATGGCGTTCTGCACCCGGGCGGACAGCTGTACCCCGCGATAGGAGACCGCGGTGACCAGGGCGATCAGTCCGACCGCCACCAGTGTCGTCGGCAGCGTCTGCCCGGCCCAGGCGTCGAGGCCGACCAGGCTGAGCAGATTGGTGGCGCCGATGCTGCCGAGCGCGGTCATGGCGATCGCCGTGGCGATCTGGGGCACCCAGTTCCCGGCCAGCCAGCCGGCCCAGGGACCGAAGGACCGGGTGATCCAGACGAAGTTGGTGCCGCAGTCGGGCATCACCCGGTTCTGCTCGCGATAGGCGAAGGAGGTGCACAGGATCGGGACGAAACCGACCAGGAGCGCGGCGGGCGCCTGCACTCCGACGATCGCGACCACCAGGCCGAGGGTGACGGTGAGGCTGTAGGCGGGAGCCACGGAGGCCAGTCCCAGGGAGATCATCGTGAACAGCCCGACGGAGTCGGGACGCAGCCCCTTGCCGACCGTGGCGGAGACGGCTCCGGAGGCGAGGGCAGGGGGCGGGCCGGTTGGTCTCGCCCCGTCGTCGACGGCGGGCGGGTTCGTGCTCACGGGCGCTCCCTGGATCGGGCCTGCTGTTAGTGTTAAATGCAGATTTAAGAGTCTGTTGTCCGTTCCGTCAAGGGTTCTGCCGTAGACGTTAAAAATGGATGCAGGTGAACCATGGGGCGGAGGGCCTGCTTCCGGCGGGAGGGGCGGTATGTGCACAGCCGGTTTCGAGGAGTAGGGTGGCGCCAGGCCTTTGGATGGCTTTGCCAACCAAATGCCGACTCTGTCATGCCGGTTGCCGCCGACTGCTCGGCGAGCCCGCTCGGAGGGAGAGATGGATGGGCCCGGTGTCCGACTTACCCGACCGCATCGTGGTCGTCGGCGCGTCAGCGGCCGGTCTGAGTGCGGCGGAGGGGCTGCGCGCGCACGGCTTCGACGGACCGCTGACCCTGGTGGGAGCCGAGGACCAGCTTCCGTACGACCGACCCCCGCTGTCCAAGCAACTGCTCCAGGGGGACTGGGAGCCCGACCGGTTGGAGCTGCGGAGCCGCGCGGCGCTGGCCGCCCTGGAGCTGGACCTCAGGCTCGGCCGGCCGGCGACCGCGCTGCACACCGGCCGTCGTGAGGTGCGGCTGGCCACCGGCGAACGGCTGCGCTACCGCGCCCTGGTGATCGCCACCGGATCGACCCCGCGGCTGCTCCCGGGGACGTCCCCCGGAGCCGCCCCGGCACCGGGGACCCACACCCTGCGCACCCTCGGCGACGCCCTCGCCCTGCGGCGAACACTGCGGCGGACCCGCCGGCTGGTGATCGTCGGCTCCGGCTTCATCGGCAACGAGGTCGCCGCGGTCGCCGCCGGCCTGGGCGTCGACGTGGCCCTGGTCTCCGCCACCCGGATCCCCCTGTCCGATGCCGTCGGCGAGGAGATCGGCGCCTTCCTGGCCCGCACGCACCGCGAGCACGGCGTGCGGCTGCACACCGGGGTCCGGGCCCGCCGGGTCCTGGTCGAGGAGGGGCGGACCTGCGGGGTGGAGCTCCAGGACGGCACCTCGCTGCCCGCGGACACGGTGCTGCTCGCCGTCGGCGCCGGCCCGGCCGTGGACTGGCTGGTCGGCAGC
>OVEP010002666.1_pt2 | contig 11827 bp, 13 predicted proteins | sample 1779801 | NCBI WGS metagenome assembly OVEP01 (sample SAMEA3914791, study PRJEB12502) | metagenome | biome: forest; material: soil | place: Canada | collected 2011-07-03 | depth 0.1 m
CGCGCCGACCAGCCCGGCGGAGGTCTTCCTGGAGCGGGCGGCGAACGTGCTCGGCCTGTCGGTGACCGGCCTCGACCGCCGCCGTCCGCTGCGGGACCTGGGCCTGGACTCGCTGATGGCGACCCAGCTCCGGCGGCAGCTGCGGGAGGGCTGGCAGATCGAGCTCACCGCCGGCCGTCTGCTGGGGCCGGAGAGCGTGGACAGTATCCTCGCTACGATCGGATAGTGATCCGCGCAACACCCCCACCGCAGAGACCGTGGCCCGCGTCCTGGGACCTTCCCGGACGTGGGCCACTTGCGCGCGGTGGGGGAGAACGGGCAAGAGCAGCGTGGATGGACTGGAACTTTGACCATGAATCATTGTTAGACTGTGGTATATATTTAAGTGACCCCCCCACCTCGTCGCCCTAGAGGCTGCTACCTCGGCGGGACGGAGAACCACCATGGACATACGAGCATCCGACAGCACCCAGCTCGGCCGCCGGGAACGCAACAAGCTGAAGGTCAAGGAACGGCTCTACACCTCTGCGCTGACGTTGTTCACCGAACGCGGGTACGACGAGACGTCGATCGATGAGATCGCCGACCGGGCCGACGTGGCCCGGGGCACCTTCTTCAACTACTTCCAGCGTAAAGAAGACCTGATAAGCGCCTGGGGTGAGGAGCGCCGGGAGAAGCTCGGCGCCGCACTGTCGTCCGCCCCGCAGCAGTCCCCCTCGGCGGTGGGCAGACTGCGCCAGTGTATGAGCACACTCGGCCGGATCAACGAGGAGGAGCAGTACCAGACCAGCGCGATGCTGACCGCCTGGGTGCGGGCCGGACGCCCGTTGATCGAGGAACCCTATGTGGCCGAACTCTTCGCGGAGATCGTCTCCGGCGGGCGGGAGCAGGGCGAGCTCAGCGCCGACCTCCAGCCCACCCACGTCGGCAACGTGCTGCGTGACCTGTACCTCGGCACCCTGTACCGCTGGTGCGAGCGGCCGCACGGGGACCACAACGTGTCACTGACCGAGGAGTTGCAGGCCACGCTGGACCTGCTGCTGCACGGCATCACCGCGGCCCGGCCGCAGGACCACCCGACGGACTAGTCGGACCGGCGCACGCCGGTGCGCACGGGGGGAGCGGGGAACGCCACGGCGGCGTTCCCCGTCGCACGTTCCCCGGCTCGCGTCCCCGGAACGCTCTGCCCGTCGTACGCCCCCGGCTCGCGCGCCGGTGGCAGTGGCCGGCGCTAGGAGCGGACCGCCTGCTGGTAGGCGCGCAGCGCGTCCGGATCGTCGATGCTGCCGTGGTGGTGGTACTGCTGCCAACGGCCGTCCTGGTAGCGGAAGTACCGGCTGGTGCGGATCTCCAGCGGGACCGCGCTGCCGTCGGGGGCGGTGTAGCCGCCGGTCTCCCGGCCCGCGAAGACCGCGTGTGCCTCGCCCAGGTAGGCGACCACGTCTCCGAAGGTCACCTGGACGTTCATGGAACCGTCGAACACCCGCGCGTACAGCCCGGCGATCGCGTCGCCGCCGCGCAGGATGCCCCCCACCGGGTTGTTGAGCTGGGCGAGCGGATCAGCCGACCAGTCCTCGCGCAGGGCCTCCCGGTCGCGGTTGTTCAGGGCGTAGTAGAACGACTCAAGCGCCGCCTCGGCACCGGTTGCTGACGGATCGTCGGTTTCATCCAGCCGGTTGCGGGAGTGCGGGCCGAAGGCGATGTCGGTCTTTTCGATCATGACTTCCTCAACGCCGCCACCGGGCCCGGTGATTCCCCCCGGCGCCCCGGATCAGCCGTTCGAGTGGCCCACTCGGACACCAGTCCCGGTCCGGCCGCTTTACTTACTAGACCAGTCTACCTAGTATCAAGCCGGGGCCGGTTGCGGGTGGCGCGGCGGCGTCACCCGCAACTCCGGTACGGGCCAAGGAAGTCAGCCCGCATCCGGGCCCCGCGGTCGGCCCCGCGCGCCCTTTGACGACCAAGGAGTGACATGACGATCCACCACCTCAACTGCGCCTCGGTGCGCATGATCGAGCCCACCTACGAGGGGCTGCCGATCGCCCACGCGGTCAACCACTGCCTGCTGATCGAGACGGACTCCGACGGCCTGGTGCTGGTCGAGACCGGCCTGGGGCTCGACGACATACGCGACCCCGGCACCATGCTGGGGGCAACCTGGGTGGAGCAGACGCAACCGCTGCTCAGCGAGGAGGAGACCGCGATCCGCCAGGTCGAGCGACTCGGGTTCGCGGCCGGGGACGTCCGGCACATCATCCTCACCCACCTCGACATCGACCACTCCGGTGGCCTGCCCGACTTCCCGGACGCGCAGGTCCACGTGCTCCAGGCGGAGATCGACGCCGCGTTCGCGGAGGCGCCCAGTTTCCGCTACCGGCCCGGGCACTGGGCCCACGGCCCGAAGTGGGTCGGCTACACCCCGGAGCCCGACGAGCTGTGGTTCGGCTTCACGGCCACGCCGGTGCGGGGCCTGGCCGACGAGATCCTGCTGGTCCCGCTCGGCGGCCACACGGCCGGGCACACCGGGGTCGCGGTCCGCGCGGGCGCGGACACGTGGCTGCTGCACTGCGGCGACGCCTACTACTACCACCGCGAGCTCCAGGAGGACCCGCACTCCCACCCCCTGCTCGACTACGTGCAGACCAGCGCCGAAGTCCACCACGACCTGCGGCTGGGCACCCAGGCCCGGTTGCGCGAACTCGTCCGCGACCACGGCGACCAGGTGACCGTCCTCTCCGCGCACGACCCGTGGGAGTTCCAACGCCTCCGGGCGCGGGCGACCGCTCTCCAGCTGCCGGTCCAGGAACCGCAGGAGGCACAGTGACCCCGACCACGACCCGCAGCGGCACGGCGAAGGTCAACGGCACCGTGGCCACCCTGCTCGCGGATGAGCACTCGGTGATCAGCTACGACCGGCGCGGCCACTCGCGCAGCTGGGCAACGCGGACACCCTCTTCGGCATCGGCTCCAGGGGCCTGGGGAAGCTGGACGTGGAGCTGACCGCCCCGTCCGTACCGCTGTGGATCGCGCACGGGACGCAGTCGGGGTTGGCGCCCGACACCCGGCGGGCCCGGCGGCCGGGTGATCGCCGGCGGCCGGGTGTCACATTCCCGAATCACGGCGGGTCATAGCAGTGAGGGACGCAAGAACCTCGGCCGGAGCAAGCCCGCCCCGGCGCCCGCCTGATGGGAGCAGTACTGATGTCCACCGCCTACATCGTCGTCACCGCCCTGGCCGCGCTCCTGGTCGGCTTCTCGGCCTACTCCGTCTTCACCCGCGCCGCGTGGGTGGTGACGCCGCTGGCCGACTACCGCGTCCCCCAGTCGTGGCTGCCCTGGCTCGGCACCGCCAAGGCGGCGGGCGCGGTGGGCCTGGTGGCCGGCCTGTTCCTGCCGGTCATCGGGGCGCTGGCCGGGATCGGCCTGGTGCTGTACTTCATCGGAGCCGTGGTCACCGTGGTCCACGCCCGCCGGTACTCGCACATCGCCTACCCGCTGATCTACCTGGCGCCGGTGGTCGCCTCACTGGCCCTGCGGTGAACCGAGATTGACGCATCGTCAGTCCGAGTTGCCGAGGACGGCGAGGTCCAGCCCGCCGAGCCGGTCCGGTTCGGCGACCACGTCGATGGCGGTGATCAGATCGCCGTCGACGGTGAAGCGGAGCACCAGGAGCAGACGTCCGAGCGGCGCCATCACCAGCCCGACCGCCCCGTTGATCAGCGCCGCCTCGGTGGCCTGAGCCCGCGCCATCGCGGCCATCGCGCCCTGGGCCACGGTCCGCGCGCCACGGACGACGACAGGTCCGGGGGAGGGGAGGACAGCCCGGTCGGCCCGGAGCACCACGTCCGGGTCGAGCAGGGCGACCAGGGCGTCGAAGTCCCCGCCCCGGGTGGCGGCCAGGAAGGCCGCCACCACCCCGCGTTGGCGGGAGATATCGGCGGCGGGCAGCGGAGTGGCCCCCTTGACCCGGCGCCGGGCGCGGCTGGCGAGCTGCCTGGTCGCGGCCGGGGAGCGGTCGATCATCGGGGCGATGTCGTCGAAGGGCACGGCGAACATGTCGTGCAGCACGAAGGCCAGCCGCTCGGCCGGTGCCAGCGTGTCGAGCACCACCAGCAGGGCCAGGCCGACCGAGTCGGCCATCAGCGCCTCCTGCTCGGGGTCGCCGCCGGACTCCTGGCCGGCGGCCCGGTCGAACAGCTGCAGGTCGAGCGGTTCCTCGCGCCGACTCTCGCGCGAACGCAGCAGATTCAGGCAGACCCGCGCCACCACCGTGGTCAGCCAACCGCCCAGGTTCTCAACACCGCTGGTGTCGGCGCGACTTGCGCGCAGCCAGGTGTCCTGCACCGCGTCGTCGGCCTCGCTGAGCGAGCCGAGCATCCGGTAGGCGACCGCCCGCAGGCGCGGCCGGTGCTCCTCGAAGCGCCGCGCCAGCCCATCAGGTTCATCCACCGTGCTGTGCTCCTTCGCTGTCGGGGAACCAACTGGGCCGCTCGGGCGCTACACGCCCCGGGTGAAGACGACGCGGGGCTGGCCCGGGCCGTTGTACTCCGCCTCGACCCGCACGTCGAAGCCGATGCCGCGGTGGAAGGCGATGGAGCCCTCGTTGCCGACCGTGGTGATCGCCTTGAGCCTGACCGCCCCCTGCTTCCGGGCGGCCTCGGTGAAGGCCGCGTACAGCTGCCGCCCGAGCCCGGTGCCCCGGGCGTCCTCGCGGGTGGCGATCAGATGGACGTAGCCGGTGCGGTCCGGGGTGACGAAGCCGATGAGGTATCCGAGGATGCCCCCGTCCGAGCGCGCGGCCAGGCAGGTGGAGCCGAACTCGTGCACCAGCGGCAGCAGGTGCAGTGCCCGGAGGTCACGCTCGCCCCAGTACCGGCTGTGGTCGGCGAGGACCCGCTGGACGTCGGCGACGCTCGCGGGGAAGATGCGCGCGGTCATGGCGCTGATCATGGCAGAGCGGCGATCCGGGGGAGAGCGGGGGCGTCGGTCGCAGGCTGCCGGCGGTCGTCGTCCGGCCGGGGCGGCTGTCCGGCATCCGGCGTGTCGCCCAGCGCTCGCTGCAGCAGCAGCGTGTCGATCCAGCGGCCGTGCTTGAAGCCGACGGCGGTCAGCCGACCCGCCTCGGTGAAGCCGAAGCGGTGGTGCAGGGCGACCGAGGCGCCGGCGCCGGTGTCGGCGACGACAGCGATCATCTGCCGCACCCGGGCCCGGGCGCAGGCCGCCACCAGAGGGCCCAGCAGGGCGCCGCCCAGGCCGTGGCCGGTCCGGTCGGGGGCGAGGTAGATGGAGTCCTCGACGGTGTGCCGGTAGGCGGGCCTGGGACGCCAGGGGGCGGCATAGGCATAGCCCGCGACGCCGCCGGACAGGTCGGCGACCAGAAAGGGCAGCCCCTGGGCGGCCAGGTCGTCGAGCCGCCGGCGCCAGGCGGCGACCGTCGGCGGGGTCTCCTCGAAGGTGGCCACGGTGTGCCGGACGTAGTGCGCGTAGATCTCGGCCACGGCGTCCAGGTCGGCCGGGGCCGCCGGGCGGATCACTGCCTCTGCTGCGGCTGTCACGAACGGGATTCTAGGGTGTGTCTTCTGGGGCGTGTCTTGTGGACCTGCCGGGGCCCTCAGTCCCCGGGCTCAGTCCCCGGGCGGGAACGTCGCCACGTACGCCGAGCGGCAGGCCTCGCAACGGCTCCGGTGCAGCGACGGCAGGTCCGCGACCGGGAGCACCATCGCGTCGACCCCGAGCTCCCGCCCGCAGAGCGCCTGCTGCTGCCCGTCGTGGACGACGTGCCACAGGTGGACCTCGCGCCCGCCCGGCGCGGGCCGGTACTCGGCTCTCAGCTCATAGCCCATGACCAGCTCCTCACCGCGTCCAAGCCTCCGGATCGCCACCGTGCCGCGCCACCGGTCCGGGGCCGGTCCGGGGCCGGGCCGGACCGGTCCGTCCAGCCCGACGCGGCGCGCGCACCCGACGACGGCCGGCGGCTCGGTCGGCAGATCACCCATGCCCCCAGCCTGATCCCCGCGCGACAGCCCCGCCACCGGAGGGCGCCGCCGAACAATCCCGCCAGGGCCCGTTTCATCCCGGATGAGTGGGTAGGCGCCCGGAGTCCGCATCGCCGCCGTCCGGGAGCACCCGTGTTCGCACTCGTCATCCTGCTCGTGATCGCCGTCGCCAGCGCTGTCGCCACCGTCCTGTGGGCCCGGCACGACCACGCGCTGACGCACCCCCGGCCGCCCCGGTCCGGCACCCGGGCCGAGTGGATCGTGGACCGGTGGGAGCAGCTGACGGCCCGCGCGGCCCGAGCCCTGGTGGAGCAGATGCGCGCGCTGGACCGCCGGGGCCGCTTCAGCCGCTAGCGCCACAGGCGGGTGGCACCACGCGACGCCACGGCTTCCGGCCTCGACCCGGGGCGGTCCGGCTCACCCGTTCGGCCGACGCCGTGCACGACTACCGCCGCGCGGTGCTCGACCACACGCTGCCGGACGGGGGCACCCGGCTGGGACCGGCTGGGCGCCGCAGGTTCCGGAGGACCAGCGGGAGGTGCCGCGCACGGCCGTGCCCAGGGCCCTGCTGCCGTCCGGGGTGACGCCAGATCAAGCCATCGGCGTCGGAAGGGACTTCGCCGCGAAACCGGACCACCGCTGTCGCCCGTGCGCGCTGATGGACCGTCATCTCCGGTCTGGCCCCGGCTCAGTAACATTGCCTGCGCGGCCTGTTGACTCGCCGCCATGTGAGCGCGAACAATGTGGCATCCGAAATCGCGGCGAAACAGAACTTGACGGATCCATCTCCACAGAGCCACAGAGTCGACTCCTCGGAGTAACTGGGATTGGGGAAGCCATGAGCGCAGGCGGAGCCGCAGCCGGTCGGCAGCCGGTCATGGCCGACGTCGCCAAGCTCGCCGGGGTCTCGCACCAGACCGTGTCGCGGGTGCTGAACGACAGCCCGAACGTGAAGGAGCAGACCCGGGACCGGGTGCTGTCGGCGATCCGGGAGTTGGACTACCGTCCGAACTCGGCTGCCCGGGCGCTGGTCACCCGCCACTCCAAGACCCTGGGGGTGGTCAGCTTCGACACCACCCTCTACGGCCCGGCCTCGATGCTGTACGGGATCGAGCAGGCCGCACGCAACGCCGGATACTTCGTCAGCATCGCCAGCGTGCGGTCGCTGGAGGGCCGGTCGATGCAGGAGGCCATGGACCGGTTGCTGGACCAGGCGGTGGAGGGGGTGCTGGTGATCGCCCCGCAGACCTCCGCGGTGGGCGCGTTGGCACAGGTCAGCAGCTCGGTGCCGGTGGTGGCGGTGGGTTCCGGCGCGCAGGCGCGGATGCCGGGCGCGGCCGTCGACAACGAGGCCGGGGCCCGTGCGGCGACCCGCTACCTGCTGGATCTGGGCCACCGCACGGTGCACCACATCGCCGGACCGGCCAGCTGGCTGGACGCGCGGGCCCGGCAGGACGGCTGGCGTGCGGTACTGGAGCAGGCCGGGGCCGAGGTGCCCGAGGCCATCACCGGGGACTGGAGCGCGCGTGCCGGGTACGAGGCCGGGCTGCGGTTGCAGGCCGACCCTGAGGTCACCGCGGTGTTCTGCGCCAACGACCACATGGCGCTGGGCCTGCTGCGGGCCCTGAACGAGTCCGGGCGCGGCATCCCCGGCGACATCAGCGTCATCGGCTTCGACGACATCCCCGAGGCCTCCTACTTCACCCCGCCGCTGACCACCGTCCGCCAGGACTTCGGCGAACTCGGTCGGCGCGGTCTGGAACTCCTGGTCACCCAGGTCGAGGACGGACGCCGGGCGAGCGGCCGTTTGCTGGTCGCCACGGAGCTCATCGTGCGCGGCAGCACCGCCGCCGTCAGATAGACCCGCCCGGGCCTCGTCGTCCGGCCCGGGGCCAACCGTTCGGCCCTACCGGCCGGACCTGCACGCTCCCCTAGTTGTTAGCGCTCACATTGCCAGGCGCAAGCCCTGCGAGCCCGACGAAAGGCTACAGATCAATGAACATCGCCAAGTCCAGCAGATCAACCGCCGCCCTGGCCGCCGCCGTGATGGTCGTGCTCGGTGTGGCCGGCTGCTCGAAGTCCTCCACCGGGACCACCGCCGCCGCGTCGGTTCCGGCGGCCTCCGCCACCGCCGCCGTGGCGGCGTGCGGCTCCTCGCCGTCGGCCACCCCCGACCCGGCGAGCAACCCGGTGGCGTTCAACAACGCGAACCTGGGCGAGCTCGACCAGGCACTGGCCTGTGCGCTGAAGGGCAAGAGCCTGTCCGGGGTCAACATCGCGATGGTGGTCAACGTCGCGGCGGACTACTGGAACGCGGGACAGGTCGGGTTCAAGGCGGGGTGCAAGGCGGTCGGCCTGCCGAGCGGCGACTGCACGTTCTTCGCGCCGCCGAACGGCACCCTGACCGAGCAGAACTCCGAGCTGGAGACGCTGCGCTCGCAGAACATCACCGGCTACTCGATCTCCGCGATCGACCCCGCCTCGGCCAAGGGCACCATCGCCACCGACGTGTCCAACGGGGTCAACGTACTGGCCATCGACTCGCCGCTGCCCGGCACCGACGCCGCCTCGCTGTACCTGGGCACCGACAACTACGCGGCCGGCTTCGAGGCCGGCACCGAGATGAAGGCCGCGCTCGGCAGCGCGGGCGGCAAGGTCGCGATCCTGGTCGGTTCGCTCACCGCCGCCAACGCCACCGGGCGGATCGCCGGCTTCGAGGCCGCGATCAAGGGCTCCGACATCACCGTGGTGCAGAAGGTCAACGACAACCTGTCGGCGAGCACCGCGCAGACCGATGCCGAGACCATCCTGGCGAACAACGCGGGGATCAGCGGCCTGTACGGCGTCTACTCCTACGACGGCCCGGCCCTGGCCCAGGCGGTGCTCACCGCCAAGAAGACCGGCACGGTCAAGGTCGTCTGCGACGACTCCGACAGCCAGACGCTCGGCTTCATCTCCTCGGGCGCGATATCCGGCACGGTGGTGCAGATGCCCTACGAGCAGGGCTACACCGGCGCCTACATCCTGGCCGCCGAACACGTGCTGGGCACAGCCGCGACGATGGCCCTGGTCAAGCCGTACCTGGAGTCCGACGGCAGCACGCTCAGCTCCGGCGTGGGCCTGATCACCAGCTCGGACCTGGGCGCGTACAAGGCGCTTGAGTCGCAGCTCGGGATCAGCTGAGATGACCCAGCCCACCACCACCGCCCAGGGCCGCGCGGTCACCGCGCGGCTGCGGGGGGTGCACAAGTCGTACGGGCCCACCCGGGTCCTGGACCTGCCCGAACTCGACCTGTACGCCGGGCAGGTGATCGGGGTCGTCGGCGAGAACGGCGCGGGCAAGTCCACCCTGATGGGCACCCTGGCCGGGTCCGTCCACCGCGACGGCGGCAGCATCGAGATCAACGGCCAACCGCTCGTCCCCGGCTCCACCCAGGCCGCGCAGCAGCTCGGCGTGGCCCTGGTCTCCCAGGAGTTCCCCCTGGTCGGCCAGTTGTCGGTGACCGAGAACCTGATGCTGGGACGCCGTCCCAAGGCCTCCCGCCGCCGGATCCTGGTCGACCACAAGGCGCAGCGCGCCGAAGCCGCCGCCATGCTCACCGACATCGGACTCCCACCCGACTCGGTCCCGCTGGGCCGTGAGGTACGCACCCTGCCCGCCCCCACCCGGCAACTGCTGGAGATCGCCAAGGGCTGGGGCCGCGGCCCCCGGCTGCTGATCCTGGACGAGCCCACCTCCTCGCTCGGCCCGGTCGAGGCCGCGCTGGTGCTCGACCTGACCCGGCGGCTGGCCCAGGAGGGCGGCACGGTGCTGTTCATCGGCCACCGCCTGGACGAGGTACGGGAGATCTCGGACCGGGTGCTGGTGCTGCGCAACGGCCGCCTGGTCGCCGACCTGGACCGCGCTGAGGCCGACGAGGACCGCCTGATCAGGGAGATGGTCGGCGGCGAGATCAGCCACATGGCCCCCAAGCAGGCCCTGACCGGGGGCGAGGTGCTGCTGAGCCTGACCGGGGTCACCGCCGACGGCCTGGGTCCGGTGGACCTGGAGATCCGGCGCGGCGAGATCCTCGGCGTCGCCGGGCTGATGGGCTCCGGCCGCAGCCGGTTGGTGCACACCGTCGCCGGGGCGCAGCCCGCCACCGGCGGCCAGATGGTCCTGGACGGCCGCCGCTACCGTCCGCGGCACGCGATGGACGGGGTCGGCGCCGGGGTCGCGCTGATCCCGGAGGACCGCAAGGAGCAGGCGCTGGTGCTGTTCGCGCCGGTCAAGGCCAACGTGACCGTGGGCGTGCTGCGCGAGCTCAGCCGGCGCGGGGTGCTGCGGCCCAAGCGGCAGCGGGAGGAGGCGCAGCGGATCGCCGAGGGCGTCAACGTGCGGATGCGGTCGGTGGACCAGCCGATCGGTTCGCTGTCGGGCGGCAACCAGCAGCGGGCGATCTTCGGACGGGCGTTCGCGGCCAAACCGAAGCTGCTGCTGCTGGACGAGCCCACCCGGGGCGTCGACGTGGGCGCCAAGGCCGAGATCTACGAACTCGTGGACCGCGCCGCCGAGGCCGGAACGGCGGTCCTGGTGGCCTCCTCCGAACTGGAGGAGCTGCTGTGGATCTGCCACCGCGTCGCGGTGATGAACCACGGCCGCGTCGTCGCCGTGCTGGACCGCGCCGACGCCACCAAGGAGCGCATCATGACCGCCGCCGCCGGCACCGCGCCCGCAGCAGGACCGCCCGCTTCCCCGGACCCGTCCGCCGCCCCGGACCCGTCCGACCCGTCCGCCGCTGGAGTCAACCCGTCCGCCGACCCAGGTACTTGGGGTGCCGCATGACCACTCATCTGACCCGGCCCGCGACCGGGGCCGACCAGCCCGGTCCCGCCGCGCCGAGCAGGCTCCGCAGCCTGACCCGGATCCTGGTGGAGACCCCCGAGGCGGGCATCATCGCCGCCTGCGTCGTGGTCTTCGTCAGCATCGCCGCCAACGCCTCCACCTACGCCTCGGTCGGCAACATGCAGGTGATGGGGCGCGACCTGGCCCAGGTCGGGATCCTGGCCATCGGCGAGTCGCTGGTCATCCTCACCGGCGGCATCGACCTGTCGGTCGGCGCCCTGGCCGGGCTCGCCGGGATCCTGGCCGCCTGGTTCAACGTCTCCGCCGGGATGCCCGCCCCGCTCGCGATCCTGCTGACCCTGGCGACCTGCGCCGTGATCGGCTGGTGGCACGGCATGATGGTGACCAAGCTCAACGTCCCGCCCTTCGTGATCACCCTGGTCACCTACACCGTGTCCATCGGCGCCGCTCTGGCCATCACCGGCGGCTCACCGATCAACGGCATCGACCCGCTGTTCAGCAACCTCAGCGCCTACTACGTCGACCAGGTCCCGGTCCCGGCACTGTTCTTCGTGGGCGCGGCGGTCATCGCCTGGTTCGTCATGGAACGCACCTGCTTCGGCCGCCAGGTGTACGCCGTGGGCGGCAACAAGGAGGCCGCCCGCCTGGTCGGCATCCCGGTCGCCCGGCGGATCACCGCCACCTACGTCGCCAGCTCCTGCCTCGCCGCCGTCGTCGGCATCCTGGTCATCGGCCGGATGAACGTCGCCGACCCCTCCGTCGGCAGTTCCGGCTGGGAGCTGACCGCGATCGCCGCAGCCGTCGTTGGCGGGGTCTCCCTGGTCGGCGGTGAGGGCCGGATCGTCGGCATCGCCGCCGGGGCCATCCTGCTCGAATTCATCAGCAACGGCCTGCTCGCGCTGAAGGTCAGCGCCTACGACCAGGAGATGGTCCAGGGCGCGGTCCTCGGCGTCGCCATCCTGCTCGACCGCCTCCGCGCCCGCCGC
>OVEP010000154.1_pt2 | contig 11822 bp, 13 predicted proteins | sample 1779801 | NCBI WGS metagenome assembly OVEP01 (sample SAMEA3914791, study PRJEB12502) | metagenome | biome: forest; material: soil | place: Canada | collected 2011-07-03 | depth 0.1 m
GGGAAGGCGGCGTCAGCGGCGGCCACCGCGGCTTCCGCTTCGGCGCGGCCCCCGGCCGCGATCTGGGCGAAAACCTCGCCATCAAAGGGATTATAGTCAGGGAAAGTGCGGCCAGCCGGTTCGCTCCAGCGGCCGCCGATGAAATGGGTGGTGCGGCCGGTCGCTTTGCGGGTCGGGGTAATCTCGTTCATCGTTTCGTTCCTCTGACCAGCGCCCTGTCGAGGCGCAATATATAGATTGCTGAAAATAAAATATATATTGCAATATAAAATCAGGGATAACAAGAGGGCGGCGCGTAGCGCCGCGATGGGAGGTTTTCGATGGTTCCTTTGTTGCCTTTGCCACGGCTGGTCTTCGGCTCCGGCGCTCTATCGGCGCTCGCGGCTGAATTGTCGCTGCTCGGTGTGCAGAGGCCATTATTGTTGAGCGATCGCGGTCTCGAACGCGCTGGCGCGGTTGCCCGCGTTCTGGAGGCGCTGCCCGACAGCGTCGTGCAGCATCTCGATGTGCCCGAAAATCCGACGACCGCTGGTGCCGACGCCGCCTTTCTGGCCTTTCATGAAGCAGGCTGCGACGGCATCGTCGCTCTGGGTGGCGGGTCGGTCCTCGATACGGCGAAGATTGTCGCCGCCCTGGCCGGATCGGATGCCAAACTGGCGGCCGAACTGCTTGGCAAACCGGGCCTCATCGGACGCGCCGTCGTACCGCTGATCGCCATCCCCACCACCGTCGGCACTGGCAGCGAAAGCTCACCGGTCGCGGCTCTGCATTTCGAACCGCACGGCCCGCCGATCGGCACGCGCAGCCCGCTTTTGGTGGCGCGAGTCGCCATCTGCGATCCGGACCTAGTTCGCACCTTGCCGCCCCGTCTGATCGCCGCCACCGGCATCGACGCTCTAGCTCATTGCCTGGAAGGTTTTTTCGCCGAGCCCGCCAATCCGATTGTCGATGCGCTGGCGCTGGACGGTCTGGCTCGGGCCTATACAGATGTTCGCTCCGCGATCCTGCCGGACGGTGATGAAGCGCGGGCATCGCTGATGGCCGCCGCCTTTGCTGGAGGTGCTGCCATTCACAAGGGTCTCGGCCCCGCCCATGCGGTGGCGTTGGCATTTGGCGATCAGGAATTGCATCACGGTATGCTTGTCGCCGCCGCCCTGCCCTTGACTGTTGCGCTGGTCGCGCCGCACGCCCCCGGCAAAGCCGCTCGCGTTGCCACCGCCCTCGGACTGGCCGGACCCGACCAGATCGGACAGGCGCTGGGTGATTTGATCCGCGCGCTCGGATTGCCGACCAGCCTGCGCGCTGCCGGCTATCAGGCGAACTCAATTGAGAAATTGGTTGAGATGATGCTTGGCAGCCCGTTCAACCGGACCAGCCCCTATGCGCCGACTGGCGAGGAATATGCGGAGTTGGCGCGGGCCTTGCTCGCGTGAGACAGGAGCGTGCCGCAACGATATCGCAGCACGCTCCCTCCTTAATGCTCGTGATCGTGGCCGGGGTCGTCGAGACCCAGCATGCAAAGAGCGTTGCCGCAATAGATCTTGTGGCGATCCGCTTCGGAGATCGTCAGGCCGTCGATCGCCTTGATGGTATCGCGGATGAACATCGGTCCGCCTTCGGGATCCATCGGACAATCGCTGGCGAACAACACCCGGTCGGCACCAAAGAAATCCAGCCCGCAGCGGATCGCCGCCGGCGCGCCGCCAACCGCCGTGTCACCGTAGAACATGCGGAAATAATCGACCGGACGCCGTCCCTTCTCCTTCATAGCCGCCAGGATCGCCTCATACCGCGCCCCGTCTGCGCCGATCGAGCGGGTGCCGAGTTGATCCCAGAGCGGCCCCACCCGGCCGGCGAAAAAGGGAATCATCGCGCCCAGATGGTGGGTGATGAGGCGCAAGGTCGGCAGCTTGTCGAACAGCCCGGAAAAGACCATGCGCGCCATCGCCGCGCTGGATTCGTAGGGCCAACCCAGCACCTGCCAGATTTCATATTGCGAGATTTCCTCGTCGATATAATCGGAGCGGCGCTGGTCGCGCGCCGGATGCATCCAAATCGGCACCTTGTGATGCAGGGTCGCCCGCTCGAAAATCGGAAAGAATTCCGGCCGATCCAACGGCAGACCGGCGATATTGGTAAATACCTGCACGCCGCGGGCGCCCATGGCGATCGCGCGGTCCATTTCTTCGAGCGAAGCGTCGATATTGTTGAGCGGAAGGCTGGCCACCCAGGCAGGGAACTTATCCGGCCGCTCCTGGCAAATTCTCTTCAGCTCATCATTGCCCACGCGCACCAGGACGGGCGAGTCGCTCGGCCCCAGCAGACTTTCCACCGGCGGATTGGCGATAGTCAGCACCTGCTGATATCCCGGCCACTGATCCATCATCCGCGCCCGCGCTTCCATGTCGGTAAGCATCGGGATGGTAGTGATGCGTTTCAGAATGCCGGAAGCAGCGGGCGCCATTTCGGCCAACAGATGAGCATAGGCCTTGGGGTTCACATGATTATAAATGTCGATCTTGCGGGTGCTCATCGGGCGGGCCCTCCCACACCCCGGACGACGACATTCTCGATGGCACCGATGCCGTCGACTTCGCAGCGGACCACATCTCCCGGCTGCAGGAATTGCGGCGGATCCATCGCCACGCCCACGCCTTCTGGCGTACCGGTGGCGAGCAAATCGCCGGGCTCCAGGGTGAATGCGGTGGAGAGGTAGGAAATCTGCTGCCAGATGTTGAAAAGCATCTGTTCGGTGTTGCTCTGTTGGCGAACTTTACCATTCACCAGACAGCGCAGACCGAGCGCATGGGGGTCGCCGATTTCATCGGCGGTAACGATCCAGGGTCCGATCGGCCCGTGGGTATCGAAGGATTTGCCGACCGTGAAAGTTGCAGAATGGAACTGCCAATCCCGCGCCGAAACGTCATTGGCGACGAAATAGCCGAACACATGGCTGCGAGCCTGATCCAACGAGACGCCCTTGGCCGTCCGCCCGATCACCACCCCCAGTTCGACCTCATAATCGAGCTTCTCGGTCACGCCCGGATCGATGCCGTCATAGGGACCGGCCAGACAGGTCGTCTGTTTATTGAACCATAATTGCTGCTTGGGCGTGGCCACGCCCAGCTTCTCGGCCTCTTCCACATGCTTACGGTAATTCATGCCGATGGCGAGATATTTGCCGGGGCGCTCGATCGGCGCCAGCAGACGCACTTTTGCCAGCGGAATATCGGCCGGAGCGGCAAGGGCTTCGATCTTGCGCAAGGCAGCCTCGCCCCCTGCAACAATCGAGAGCATCGTCGGATAGTCATCGGCGAGCGCGTCGAGCGGCAAGATATGATCGCCCTTCAGCACGCCGAGCCTTGGTTTTCCGCCATCTTCGAAACGCAAAAGCTTCATCGGTTTCCCCACTTCATCGGCGCGGCGGCAGCGACGCGAGCCCCGCGCCTCTTGGCCTCGGCATATTAGATTTTTCAATCTAATATATATTTTTGACCAATTTCAATAGCCTTCATTGCGGAGTGGGTACTAAATCCCATGACTTCGGGGGCTTCGCGATTGCAGGCCTGAAGGACGCGGGAACCTCGCCATCGTTCGGTGTATCGATGCCGATCACCTCCTATTCAAGGCTTAAACTCACCTGGGGAAAGCTTCTTGCGTAACGCTGCTACGACATCGCCGGCGATGTCGTCCTGCAGCGCCAGCACATCCTGGCCGGTGCTGTCATAGCTGCCGCTCCACAGCACGATGCCATCCTTGCCCCGCACCAATCTGACCGCGACACGGTGTTTGCCATCGGCTTCGCGCAGGCTGCCATCGAGGATGTAGGTGACATTGAGCTGCTTGGCGATCTCGCCCGGCTGGATGTCCTTGCCCTTGAAGCCGAAGGAGGTCGTCGGCGAGGCGACATGGAAGCCGGGCACCGCGCTCAGGCGCCCGATCAGTTCCTCGGTCACGCCGTCCGCGACATATTCTTGCGACATCGATTCGCTGGTCAGATCGAGAAAGGTTGATGGCGTCCACGAAGCCGATCGTCGGCTTCGGCCCGCGCGAAGCGAAAATCAAATTCTTGGCTGCCCCCGCCACGCCCTTGGCAGTCGAGCGGACCTGAAAGATGGGGTGCCCCGACTCCTGGCCCGTCTCGACGAATTCATAGCCGTCGCTGCGCAAGAACGGGGTGATCTGATCGACAAGCGCGCGCTGTTCCATACCGCGGCGCGCGAGCGGGTGGAGTGCGTCTTCGAGTAGCCCGATAAATCTAGCGCGGGAGCAATGCAGTGCTCCAATCTGTTCGAACAACTCCTCGGCGGTCCAATCATAGTTGTGGACCATGTGCTGCCGAATTTCGTCCGCAACTGTCCTCCTCCAATCAGGCTCAGCTATCGGTCGGTCAATTGGAAAGTATCGCCTCACCAGGGGAACCAGGTCGCGGGAACCTGAGAAGTCGTATTCAAAGCACCTCCCGACATCGCGCCGCGTGATCTCGGTGATCGGCGGATCATTCTGCTCCAGCAGGGCGTAACCCGCTTCGGCCAGTTCGAATTTGTCGAATGTCTCGCCCGCCCTGACTGCGATCTGGCCGATCTGCGGCGGCGTCTTTCCCTGCAACGCTGCAAGGATCCGGTCACGTTTCGACATCTCTCCTTCTTGAGGAGGGATTTCGATTCCCAATTTCTCGGAAGCGACGCCCGACAGCTTGTCGTGGCCGGTCGGGTTGAGGAGTTGGATGATCTCCCTGACGATCCCGTCGACAGTCAAAATGGCCTGATCCATCCGCTTGGAGAGGGCCGCCACCACCGCCGGCCGAGCGGACCATTCTACAATTTGCAGCTTCTGTGTCACCAGGCAGGTGCGAAAGGCGCGGACATCCCAATCCTCCCGCGGCTCGGCGTGGCGCTCTCGCGCCCATACTAGCCTCAGGATCAGTTGAGCCCAGCTGCTGTCGTCTAACCCAAAAGATGGCGACTGACATCTGCCTAACTGCTTGAAATTCAATCATGTGAGACGTTGGCAAGTCCATCTGCCAACTTCCTCTGTTCGCCGCTGCCGAAGAGTCGCAAGTCAGAAGGATCAAGCCGGACTCTAATCGGAACCGACGTCTTCGGCTTCTCGTGCTCTCAACGGTTCAACTTCTTGGTATTGCATTGGGCCCCGGCAATCGACCGGCTCCGAAAGGCGCATCTTGTTCACGTGTCCATCGACCCGCGTTCCGTCGGGATGCTGTCCTGTAAAATAGAATCGTTGCCACGCCTGCTTGAGGGTAACGGGGTCACCTTGCTCAAATTTTTTGAGAAACTCCCCCCGCGCTGTTTGAAACTGGTCCATCTGGCTCTTTAAATCGGAATTGTCGGATAGACGATGAATCTCAACATCGAAGCCTACCAAGGCCTGCTTTTGCACGGGCATCACCATACAGAACGGCTCGTCTTCATCGAATCTCACTCGCCCTGGCCTGGTGATCTGCCAATTCATAGTGAACGGATACGGCAGCCAATCGGACTCGATAATTCCCGTCAAAGGGGTCGCATTATCTTTGGGCTCGTTGAAGGAACCGGTGGCGAGCAAATCCCAACCAGGGTCGGTCATGAATAAGTACTCGGTGTGAAACGTGACTATGCCTCTGGAGAAATTCGATTTGCAGAAACGCCCGATTGGCAGACCGCCCCACAGCGGCTTGAGCGCGGTTATCGTCAGGTCACTTTGCCTCGGCCCTCCATTCCACTCGATCTCGACCGGGGTCGGGCAGAGTATTTGCCATCCATTCACATTCGCGATGGCAAGTGGGAGACATCGGTAGGCATGCCGATCGGGAAAATCGTCCATCCATTGGCGATTTAGCGGAGCCGCTCGTAGGACAGGTGTATTTTCCCCCACGGCATAACATTTGAGCTTCATAAAACTCCTCCCAGATTCAGCGGATCTTGTTGTCCGACTATTCGCTTAAAATCGAGGGAACCGTCATAACGTCCTCAATTGGCTGGGCGCATCGCGCTTCAATTTCGCGATTATCCTTGGTGCCGACGTTGATTTTCCCCGATGGCAGGCAGGCGGATTTCACGGCCTCATAAACACCCTGGATATCACTGGCGAGACTTCGCCCTGCGACCGAAATGACCTCTGGGTTCCCACCCAAAACCCCACAGGTGGTCCCACTGTCTAATTTGACCGTGCCGTCTTCGAGGCTCCAGAAGCCATAAGATCCAGAGCAATTCTGCGAGAGAAGAAAATTAACCACCTGCCCCTTCAACGCCGTCTTGTCTGGCGCGCTTGCGGCAGTTTCAATTCCCAAGGAGTGCAAATAAGAGCCTAGCTGGCTCCATCGACGCTTACCTCGTTGAGCAAGAATTAAATCTAATATCTGAGACTCAGCTGGCATGAGCCCCTCCGGCGCAGCCGCCTTAAAATAATCTTCCCCTTGGTAAGATCCCCTGGCCTTACTGCCTTCATCGAGGACGATCTCTCTCCATGTTTCATAGAAAGTGCGACGAGATGCGCTTTTGCGCTTCGCAAGATCGTCTTCCAACCACTGAATAAAGACGCCACAAGAATACGGAGCTGGCCCAATACTGCCTTCGGGATCCTCGAGAGCTTTGTCATCGAGCGTCGAAACGCAGGAGGTCAGGCGGCGGTTGATTTCAACGATGAAGTCCGCTTCCGCCAGGCGCCCCGAATCTCGCGAGGCCAAGAGAGCGGCATACTCAGCGCTGCCTTCGGTTAACCAGGCTTGGGCAGACGTCATGACAATCGAAGAGTTCCAGTAGTGGAACGTTTCATGCGCGATGAAATGGAAGAGTTGGCTTTCTCGAATAGGGCTCTCCACTCGCCAATCGTCGCCCCTAAAGCGCAGCGACATCATCAATCCGGGAGTGGTATCCCCATGCCATGCCGCACTCGGCGCCGGCTCAAACGTGGCCGCTACTCGTGGTGTCCCTGTCATCGCGACTGTCAGGTGGTCTTGATAGAAGGAAGTGACGGCGCCCAATTCGTTGGTCAATCGAGCATGGAGCCAGGAAGGGACTTCGGCTGAGATGAAGAAAACGACACGCCCCGATTCAAACGCACTGCGATGGCCCAGGAACAGATAACCGTTGTTGGGCAAGGAAATTTTACCGTCGCACCGCTGGAGTCCGTCCTCTTGAGGCCTGCCGAAACTTCCCTTCGCCACTACAGTATTCGAGGGCCGACAGAAAATCTCAGTCGCCATGCCCTCGATGAGCAAGTAGGGCGAATAAAGAATAGAGGAGCCCGCACCGACCGGCGTTAGCGGCGGATAAAGCCTGTCGAGATCTCCGCGATAGGGCGGAATTACGACCTTTACTACACGGAACGGCTTCCCATTCGTCGATGCGATTCGTCCATCACTAATTGAAATGTCAGGTGAGAGTACGCCCCACGAATAGCCCGCCTCACGCGCTAGGCGCTGAAATGTTTGCTGACTGGCCAGGAAAACTTCCGTCTGCGGTTTATCGAACTGAAAAGTAGCTTCGATGCGGTCACCTACAGGATCGAGAAGAACTTTTGCTCTAGGTGGGGGCATCGTTTCACCAGCCCCGGCGGCGGCGGCCGATAACGTCACTCCGAGGGCTAAAACTAGTATGATCTTTCTGGCGAGGAATCTCTTCATATCAGCCGCCATACTGGCTGCCTGCTAATGTTAGATCCTCATTTGGAATGAGAATTTCTCTAATCTTTTCTTTCGGATAACCGTTCTGAACGAGATACCTCACGACATGAGTGAAATATATCTTTAGGCCGGCGCAGAAAATGGAGGGATTGTCGAAGTCGCGCTCTACACTATATCGATTTTCTAAGGCCCCCCCTCGACATATCGGTTGCCATAGGCAGTTTTGGCATTCTGCTGGAAAATTTTCATACGCCTGCTCGATTTCGTCGAATATTGGGAGAGACAGGTACTCAATCAGCGAAACGTTTTTGGAATGATAGGTGGGCAGCTTCGTCCGCCAATTTTTTGCAGGTATGAATGTATCGTCAATTGAGATTGACCCATCGGATTGGACGATAATTATCTGCGCTCTACCAGATGTTTTGACGGGAGCTTCGCTTTCACTCTTGATTTGAAAGTGACTGAGCAACTCCTCAACCTGCCTAATCCAAACATTGGGCCGGGCGATCGCGGCGTCAAAAATCTCACAAAGCTTCTGCCCGTATGCCTCAGCGGTATGCCCATTTGGAATACCATCCTCGTAGCTACAATCGGGTAGGAGGAAATTTACTCGGTCGAGGCCGATGGCATCAACCAGATGCTCGACGATATGGACGTAATCGTGATCGGCATTGATGACCGAGATCGCGCCTGGAGAATTCGTGTTGTTTTCCTTCGAGAAAGCGATAGCCCGCGAAATACCCTCTCGCACCCGGTCATACGTGCCTCTCCCTTGGTGGTCGACACGGAACTTGTCGTTGACTTCGGGGGGGCCATCGATGCTGACCCCTATCTCTACGCCCCAGTCTTTCAAAGTTTGCAGCCACGTTTCCGTGATCAGCGTGGCATTCGTCTGAATGAGCAGCGAGAGACGCAGAGTTGGGGGCATCACTCCCCGAATCACTTCGCACATTTTTGCGAACTTCTCGGGTTTTTGGAGCATCGGTTCGCCCCCATGAAAAATTATCGATAGAGAAGGAATCCCCATCTCCTCGCACCCTCGCCTCAAGAATTCAGCAAAATCCCTCACGCTGGTTTCCGAAATAACTGCGGGTCTGTATTTATATGAATCATCACCATGAAAAAAATAATAACAGTAATAACAAGCAATATTACATCTCTCCGATACTTTTACGACGACCTCGAGAAGATTTATATCCCTCTTTTTCTGAAATATACTTTTGTTCATCATTTCCTCCCGTCATCTTATCCGCGTGAACGGGCGCTGGCTTGAAGGCCAACGCCCGTCGTTACGGCGCTGCTTGCTTACGACTCCACGACCCAGGAGTGGGTGAGAGATCTGTCTCGCTACAGGAGGTCTCAAAGAGCTACACCGGTGTAGCTCTTGAACTGAGCCCTACGCCGGATTTCGTCAAGCGACGAGATCGGCTGCCCGTTAGGCTAGGCGATCTAACGGCTTGGACTCCCGCAGTGAAATCGTCTCTCGTTCAAGGATTGCTCCTCTCCATCCTTCTTGAGCTGTTCGTGCTTCTGAACCCTTTCTATATGCAGCTTGTGATTGATGACGCGATCCTGAAAGGTGACAAAGACCTTCTAACTGGACTGGCCGCCGCTTTCGTTCTGCTAGGCGCCCCTCCGTCGCCGACTATAAAGCCAAGCGAATAAAGCTAAAACAATCTGAACCTTCAGGCGGGCAACGCCCTCACCACCGGGACGGTCCCGCCATCGTCGAAATCGACGCTGACGAGGTCGCGTCTGCCGTCGGGCCAGAGGCGAACGACCCCATCAGGATAGCGATCGTCGCAATAGTGAACGGGCCGACCGGCGGCGAGATGCGCCTTGGCCGCGGCGCCGTCGTCGCTATCGAGGTCGGGGATGAACTCCGCCCAGAACCGCTGTTCCTTGGCACGCATCATCCTACCCATCGAGCTGAAGCGTCCTCGCCTGCGTCTCCGACGCGCATGAGAACTCCCGTTGCCGGACTCTCGTCCAGCGTCATTCGGATCCGGTGGGAGGGGCGATAAAGTTGCCTTTGGCGAGTTCGCGCAGCCAGGCCCGAACCTGGTCGTTGGGCACCCACCGCGGATCGGCGTCGAGTTCTGCCGTCGTCAGCGTGCGGATTCCGACGAAGTCGCCCACCCATTCCGACATGATGTCGCCCGGGTATTCCGGGATGATGTCGCCCACTGTTCCGGGATGATCTCGCCCAGGTCAGGGGCCTCTGTGGCGGTTCAGATTTGGCATTGATCCGGCGTGCCGGTCAACTCTCCTGCAAGGGTCTGGATTTGGTTTTGCGAAGGCTTTCGCCTTCGAGGTTGATTCTGTGGGCGTTGTGGATGACGCGATCGAGGATGGCGTCGGCATAGGTCGGGTCGCCGATGACGGCGTGCCAATGATCGACCGGGATCTGGCTGGTAAAGATGGTCGAACGGCGGCCATAGCGTTCCTCGACGATTTCCAGGAGATCGTGACGAGCCTGAGCGTCGATCGGCTCCAAGGCGAAGTCATCGAGGATCAGCAACTGGACGCCAAACAGCGCGCGGCAGACGCGGGCATATCGGCCATCGCCCCTGGCCAATGCGAGATCGGCGAACAGCTTGTTGGTGCGCTGATAGAGAACGGAACGCTGATCGCGGCAAGCCTTCTGGCCGACCGCGCAGGCCGGCCAGGATTTGCCGACGCCGGTCGGGCCGCAGATGATCAGATTGTCGTGATCATCGATCCATTTTCCCAAGACCATGCTTTGGAACAGACGACGGTCGAGCCCCCGCGCAGTGCATATCGCAGCCTGCGCACCAGCTTCTTGTCATGACGATAGGTCGCCTCGCGATCGAGCAACAGACCGTGGGGCATAAATTTTCTCAAAATATTGATTTCACACCATAATTTTGAGGTGCTTTTCCTGGAGTGACTCACGCTTGTGAGACATATGGGGCGCCTGCACCAGGCAAATCCCTGTTTGCCTATCGTCGGCGCTCGTTAGCCAGAAGGCTCCAGAACCCATACTTCCGACCGTGGGTTTTTCTGAGCTGTACCATATAGTCTGTGTGCAACGTCAGACCCGTATCATCGATGACGCGCGGCGACAGTTCGTCCAGTCGCTCCAGATAGCGCACACCGTGGCCATAGGCGGCCGACTTTCCGCGCTCGAGGACATCGTCCAGCAACGCGCGGAGGAGGACGGTCGCGGCCGCCGGAAAGTCCTCTGAGAGGACGGATGCCGCCTCGCCGAGCAGACCGTAATGCCGGCCCTCCCAAATATCGCGTTTATCGAGAACGAGCTTGGCCGCCAGATCGCGCCGCGGCCACGCGATGAAAAAGCCGAGAGCCGTGTAGGCGTGTGGACTGTTCATCGCGATCGCGAAGGCGCGATCCTGTTCCTCATGTTCGATGAAGTCATCGAGCTTGCGAATGTACTCGCGCAGGATCTCGACGTTGAGCGTCGCCTTGAAGGCGGCCCAGCGCAAGGCCTGGGCGGCAGGACGATCCTTCATCGCTTCGAGGATGCGTGCTTCCAGATCGACACGCTTCAGGTCATGCAGCCGATCACCTCGTCCGTCGGCGAATCCGGCCTCGGTCATGAATGTCAGGCCGCCCTTCCTCTCCCGCCGCGCCCAGAGCAGCGCCTCATCCAGGCGGCTGGCGGCCAAGAGCCGTTCTGCCACTTTCAGCGTATCCTGCAGCCACTCCGGACGGCGTAATTCGAGTGCGAGAAATCCATCGATATCACTTCGCGCGTCGGCGATCGCCTGCCGGATTTCGAGCAGGCGCGGATTGTCGGTTTCGAGTTGCTGTAGCGCTTGGTCCCACGCGATAAGCACAGGTTCCGCCAACAGGGGCGCGATGGAAATCGCGAGCCCTGGGGCCAATCCGTGCGTATCCTTCTTCAGGCTGAGCAGCAACCGGTCGGGTAGTTGCGCCCGTTCGGCAGGCGAGAGCTTTGCGGCCAGTTCGGGAACGGCCTCGCCGGCCCGCCAATAGACGTCCTGGATGCGGCCGCCGGAATCGTCGATGCGGTTGAACACGCTGCCATGGGTGTCGATGAACCGGATCAGCCTTTCCACTGCGTGGGCCGGGCTGAGCGGCGCGAGTTCCTTGACGATCGTGTCCAGCATCGTCCCCAGATCTTCGGCAAAAGCCCGTTCTTTTTCCCAAGCCACCATCGCCCGGGCGCGTTCCAGCGCCGCAAGCCGCCGGT
>OVEP010001387.1_pt1 | contig 11806 bp, 11 predicted proteins | sample 1779801 | NCBI WGS metagenome assembly OVEP01 (sample SAMEA3914791, study PRJEB12502) | metagenome | biome: forest; material: soil | place: Canada | collected 2011-07-03 | depth 0.1 m
CTGGTCCGCGAGGTCGGCTACGGGCAGCGCGCGGTGCCCGCGATCTTCCACTCCCCGCTGGACCCGGCCGCCTTCCGCCGGGCGCTGCGCGCCGTCGTCGGCCGCCACGAACTGCTGCGCTACCGCTACCCCGACGGCGCCGTGGAACTGCTCGGCGTCGACCAGGTGCTGCCCGCCGACGACGAGCTGTTCGCCGACTACCGGGAGCTGTCCGAGGCGGACCGGGCGCAGGCGGTGGCGGCGGAGGTCGAGCGCTGCTACGCGGGCATGCCCGACCCGTACCGGCGTCCTTCCTGGACGATCCGCTGCGCGGCGCTCACCGACGACCGGTTCCTGGTCCTCATCGGCGCCCAGCACCTGGAGTTCGACGGCTCCGCGCTGTCGTCCTTCCTGGCCGAGCTGCGGGAGCTGTACCTCGGCGGCACGCTCCCGGACCGGCCGGCCCAGTACCGGGAGTACGCGGAGTACCAGCGGCGCTACCTGGCCGGGCCGGTGGAGACCGACCGGGCCTACTTCAGCGGCCTGTTCGCCGGGGTGGACCGCACCACCGCGCTGCCCGGGCACCCCGGTTTCGAGCGGACCAGCGCCCACCCCTCGCAGCGCCTGTCCGCCCCGCTCGCCCCCTGGAAGCGGGTGCTGGCCGCCGCCGACGCGCTCGGCAGCTCGCCCTTCGCGCTGCTGCTGGCCTCCTACGCGCGGCTGGTCGGCGAGGTCAGCGGTTCGGCGGATCCGGTGATCGCGGTCATCCGCAGCGGGCGCTCGCAGGCCGACTGGTCGTCCGCCATGGGCCCGTTCACCGCCCCCTTCCCGCTGCCGGTGCGGCTGGCCGGCCGTGACGACGCCCGGCTCGCGGGCCAGTGCCAGCTGCTGGTGGAGGCGATGACGGCGCGCGCCGACTACCCCTCCACCGACCTGATCGCGGTGGCGCCGGCCTTCGCCGGGTTCCCCGAGGACACCTACTTCACCGACACCACGATCAACTTCCTCAACTACCGCCGGACCGAACGGGAGGGCTCGCTGGCGGTGGAGGTCCCGGAGATCCTCGGCGAGGTCCGCCACCGCGACCTGGTGGCGGCGGACTTCGGCTCGCTGCGCCGGATCCCGGGCCTGCACCTGGTCGCCGACGTGACCGGGGAGAGCCTGACCGGCAACTACTGGTTCCACAGCGGTCGGTTCACCAGCGCGACCGTCGCCGGGTGGGCCGACCGGCACCGCAGGTTCCTCACCACGCTCCTCGACGAGTTCGCCCCGGAGGCCGCTGATGACTGACCCCACCGCCATGTACGCCGACCGCGTCGACTGGTACGTGCGCGGGCGTCCCGAGTACCCCGGCACGCTGTTCGGCGTGCTGCCGGGGGGCGGCCTGCCGGCCGGCTGGACGGTCGCCGACGTCGCCTCCGGCACCGGGCTGCTCAGCGCGCCGGCGCTGGACAACGGCAACCGGGTGTACGGCGTGGAGCCCAACCCGGCGATGCGCGCCGCCGCCGAGCGGCGCTTCACCGGCGAGCCCCGGTTCACCAGTGTCGACGGCACGGCCGAGCGGACCGGGCTGGCCGACGCGTCGGTGGACCTGGTCACCGTCGGGCAGGCGCTGCACTGGTTCGACCTGGCCTCCGCCCGGGCCGAGTTCGCCCGGATCCTGCGGCCCGGCGGCAGTGTGCTGCTGGCGTGGAACGAGCGGAGCGCCGCCGGTTCGCCGGTCCAGGACGGGGTCGAGGCGCTGCTGCGGGCGGAGGTCGCCGGCTACGCGGCGGCGGCCGACGCCGCCACCGGCGTGGTCGAGCTGGCCACCGCCTTCTTCGGCCGCGAGCCGCTGCGCCAGGTTCTGCCGAACCGTCAACTCCTGGACCAGGAGGCCCTGCTGGGCCGGGTGCTGTCCAACTCGTACGCGCCCGCGCGGACCGACCCGGCCTGGGCCCGGCTGGTCGAGGGGCTGCTGCTGCTGCACACCCGGCACGCCGAGGACGGCTATGTGCGGATCGACTACGACACCTGGGTCTTCCTGGGCGCACCGGAGGGGGCCGGGGATGACCGCGACTGAACCGCTCACCGGGTTCGGCCTCGGCGGCCTGCTGCGGCTGGCCCCGGGCGCGGACGCCGATCCGGCCACGGCCGCGCTGCTGCTGCGTGAACTCGACGTCCACGGCGTGCTGCTGGTGCGCGGGCTGGGCCTGGACAACGCCCGCTACCAGGAGCTCGCGGGCCGGATCGGCCGCCGCGAGGCCGTCTTCCCGGCGGCGCACCGCGATCCCGGCTGGCCGGACATCCGGCTCCAGTCCAACGTGGACGGTGTCGGGGTCGCCGCCGGGGGCGAGTACTGGCACGCCGACGGCCCGCTCACCGAGGTGCCCACCGCGGTCACCCTGCTGCTGTGCGGACTCGCCCCGGCCGAAGGCGGCGAGACCCTGTTCGCGGACATGCGCCGGGCCTTCGACCTGCTGCCGGGGCCGGTCCGGGAGCGGGTCCGCGACGCCCGGGGCTGGTACCCGTGCCGGGAGATCGCGATCCGGGAGATGGCCGACGCCGGGGTTCCCGAGGACGAGCAGGCGGCCAAGCTCCGCGAGCTGCGCGACCTGACCCACCCGGTGGTCCGCGCGCATCCGCGCACCGGACGCCGCGCCCTGTACCTGAACCAGCAGTGGCTGCGCGAGATCCAGGGCGAGCCCGACGGCTCGCTGCTGGAGCGGCTGTACGGGACCGCCACCGCCGGGCACAACCTGTACCGCCACCGCTGGCAGGCGGGCGACCTGCTGCTGTGGGACAACGCCGCGGTGATGCACCGGGCGCTGCCGCCCGCGCCCGGCAGCCGCAAGACCACCCGCCGGATCACCCTCGCCGACGTGCGCGCCGGGACGCCCGCCGCCGGTTTACCGGTCCGTTCGTAGAGACGTAAAGGAGGTCACGACCTTGCCGGAAACGCTCACCGCGCACAGCGCCGCCGCTGCGCGCCGCCCAGCCGAGTTCCTGGGTCACCCAAGAGCCCTCGGCGCGCTCTTCTTCACCGAGACCTGGGAGCGCTTCTCGTACTACGGCATGCGCGCCGTACTGATCTACTACCTGTACTACCCCCCGGACCGCGGTGGTTTCGGCGTGTCCGAGGACTCGGCCGCCGCCCAGGTCTCCGCGTACGCCGCGCTCATCTACATGTTCGGGGTGGCCGGCGGCTGGGTCGCGGACCGGCTGGCCGGCGCCCGGCGCACCGTGCTGTACGGCGGGATCGCCATCATGTGCGGCCACGTCGCGCTCGCCATCCCGTGGGGCATCGGCGGCACCTACCTGGGGCTCGGCTGCATCGTGGTCGGCACCGGGCTGCTGAAGACCAACGTGTCCACCATGGTCGGCGAGCTCTACCGGGGCTCCGACGAGCGCCGCGACGCCGGGTTCTCGCTGTTCTACACCGGCCTGAGCCTCGGCGGTTTCGCCGGGCCGCTGGTGGTCGGCTGGTTCCAGCAGCAGGACGGTTTCCACTGGGCCTTCGCCACCACCTCCGTGGGCATGGCGCTGGGGCTGCTGGTCTACGTCCGGGCCCGGCCCAGCTTCGGCGACGCCGGGCAGCGGCCGCCCAACCCGCTGACCGGGGCCGAGCGCCGACGGGTGCTGAGCCGGATCGGGATCGGCACGCTGCTGGTGGCCGGGCTGCTCGGCGGGCTCGCCGCGGCCGGGCAGTTGGGCGTCGGCGGCGTGGTCAACCTGGTGACCTGGGTGTCCTGCGCGCTGGCGGTGGTCTACTTCGCCTGGCTCAGCTACAGCCCGCGGACCAGCCGGGCCGAGCGACGGCAGATGTTCGCCTACATTCCGATCTTCCTGTCCGCGGTCCTGTTCGCGCTGCTGTCCGGCCAGACCTTCACGGTGCTGGCCGAGTACGCGTCCGACCGGGTCGACCTGGGCATCCTCGGCTGGAACTTCCCGGCCTCCTGGTTCGCCTCGGTGGACATCTTCTGCATCGTGCTGCTGGCCCCGGTCGCGGCCCTGGTGTGGACCAGGCTCGGTCCGCGGCAGCCGGGCACCTACCGCAAGATGTCGGCCAGCCTGCTGCTGGTGGGCCTCTCGTTCCTGGTGGTGATGCTGGCCGACGCGCTGGCCGGGCGGGGCGGGAAGGTCAACGCGCTGTGGCTGATCGGGGTCTACCTGATCATGGCGGTCGGCGAGATCCTGCTCTCCCCGGTCGGCCTGGCGGCCGCCACCAGGCTGGCCCCCGCCGCCTTCGTCTCCCAGGGCATGGGGCTGTGGTTCCTCAGCGGGGCCGTCGGCAACGGCCTGGGCGCGCAGGTGGTCACGCTCTACAACCCGCAGCACGAGAACGCCTACTTCGGTTGGCTCGGCGGACTGACCATCGCCGCGGCGGTGCTGCTGTTCCTGGCCGCGCCGAGACTGCGCCCGCTGCTGGCGGGCCTCGAACCCCACTCCGGCCCCTCCCCCACCGAAAGGACATCAGAAACCGTGCAGCACGATGCAGTCACCCCCGAGGAAGACAGTGGCAGCCATGGCTGACACCGAGCTGTCCCCCGCGCTCCGCGCCGACGTGGGCGAACTCGACGTCCTGCTGGCCTCCTCGAACATCAGCACGATGACCGCGGCGCAGGCGGACGAGGTCCGGCTGCGGCACATCCGGGCGGCCGTGGCCTGGCACATCGAACGCAACGAGGGCTACCGCCGGTTCTGCGCGGGACGCGGCTTCAGCGCCGACCAGCTGCGGCGGACCGAGGACCTCGGCCGGGTCCCGCTGCTGCCCGCCGCGCTGTTCAAGCGCGGCGCGGCGGTGGTGGCCAGCGTGCCCGCCGACACCGCGGTGCTCGACACCACCAGCAGCGGCACCCAGGGCACCGTGTCGGTGGTCCCGCGCGACGACCTGACGCTGAACCGCTTCTTCGCCACCCTCGGCATCGGCACCTACGAGGTGCTGGACCAGCAGCGCTCGGAACTCAAGGTGTTCAACCTGGGGCCGCTGGAGGCCGGGCACCTCTGGATCGCCTACGTGATGTCCGGCGTGGCCCTGTTCACCGACGGCCAGTGCTACGTGGAGGACGACGCCTTCCTGCTGGAGGCGCTGGTCCGGGACCTCGCCGCGGCCGACGGCACGCCGGTCCTGGTGGTCGGCCCGCCGCCGCTGGTGCTGGACGCCGCCGCGGCCTGCCGGGCCGCGGGCGTGGTGCTGCACCCGGAGTCGCTGCTGCTCACCATCGGCGGCTGGAAGCGGGCGAGCGGCCGGATGCTGCCCCGCGACGAGTTCGTCGGCGCGGTGCTGGAGGGCTTCGGCCTGCCGGACGACACCTCGGTACGCGACACCTTCAACATGGTCGAGCTGAACACGGTGCTCTTCGAGTGCGCCCAGCACCGGCTGCACCTGCCGCCGTGGCTGCACGCCGAGACCAAGGACCCGCGCACGCTGGAGCCGCTGGCCCACGGCCAGAACGGGGTGCTCGCCTTCCTCGACGCCACCCCGACCAGCTACCCCGGGTTCGTGCTCTCGGACGACTTCGGCACGGTCGAGCGCGTGTCCGACTGCGCCTGCGGCCGCTCGGGCGACGTGCTGCGCCTCGATCGACGCATCAACCGCCTGGAGGGCCGCGGCTGCGCCCTCAAACTGGACCAGAGGACCAATCGATGAAGCAGACCGAGGACCCCACCCAGGACCTGGCCGGGCTCACCGGCCGGCACCGACTGGTCGGCCTGGCCGCCCAGTTCGACGCCGCGCGGGGCACCGAGCTGGGCACCGCGCTGATCGTGTCGCCGTTCGGCGTGAGCGCGGACAACATGTTCCTGCCGGCCTTCACCCTGGCGAGCAACGGCTTCCGGGTGGTCCGCTTCGACCCGCGCAACCACGTGGGGCGCAGCGAGGGCGACATGTACGACTTCCGGATCTCCACCACGGCCGAGGACGTGGCGGCGGTACTGGACGCGGTCCGGCCCGACCTGGTGGTCGGCTTCAGCCTGGCCGCCCCGGCGGTGCTGCGGGCGCTCGCGGGGCGGTCCGACCGGATCCCGGCGATCATGGCGGCGGGCGTGGTGAACATGCGGCACACGCTGAAGGCGGTGCTGGAGACCGACTTCTTCGACGTCCGGCCGTCCGACCACGTGTCGGTGCTGGGCGAGGACGTCCACGGCCTGAACTTCATCGACGACTGCCGCTCGTTCGGCGCGGTGGAGTTCGCCGACACGGTGGCCGACGGCGCCCGGATCAGCGGGCCGCTGACCTATGTGGCCGGCACCGAGGACCCCTGGGTCTCCTACGCCGAGGTGGAGGAGTTCGCCCGGGTCCGCACCGCGGGCCCGACCACGGTGCTGCCGCTGCCGGTGGGCACCCACCAGTTCAACCTCAACCCCACGATCGCGCTGAGCTACACCAAGGCCGTGCTGGCCGAGTGCCTGCGCGTGGTCGGTTCCGACGAGGAGGGCACCATCCCCCCGCTGCACGAGGCCATCACCGCCCGCAAGCGGCTGGCGCAGTCCGAGGCCGCCGGGCAGGTGGCCCGATGAGCGAGACCCTCGACCTGCCGCTGATCATCGCCGGCCGCAAGCGCTACGCCGCCTCGGGCGACGACGTGATCAGCTTCCGCACCGAGACCGGCGTCCAGGTCCGGGTACCCCGGCTGACCAGGGACGACCTGGCGGTCATCGACTCCCGCCGGGAGACCGCCGCCGACCGGCTGGCCAAGATGACCGTCCGCGAACTCGTCACCTTCCTCTCCGAGGCGGGCAACCGGTGGATGGACCCCAACTCCGCCGGGCGCAAGCTGGTGACCGAGCACGCGGCGAAGTTCGCCCAGCTGTCGCCGAACATGATCGACCACGACTGCTACCTGATGGGCGCGATCCTGTCGGGGCACCACTTCACCTACGACGCGATCGCCAGCGAGTTCGGCAGCGAGCGCTTCCTGGACGAGTGGATACCCGAGCAGATGTGCTTCCGCCGGGGCTTCCCGCGCGGGCTGGTGCTGCACTACCTGGTCGGCAACATCCCGATGGCCTCGCAGTACAGCCTGATCCGGGGCATCATCACGAAGAACATGAACCTGGCCAAGTGGGCCAGGCGCGACCCGATCACCCCGATCGGTCTGGCCGAGTCCTTCCTGGAGACCGACCCGCAGCACCCGGTCTCGCAGTGCCTGTCGCTGGCCTACTGGAACCACGACGACGCGATCGGCGACGAGGCCGTGGACGCCGCCGACGCGATCTGCGTCTGGGGCGGCGAGGAGGCCGTGCGGACGGTCAAGCGCAAGGTCCGCGGCGGCGTCCCGGTGGCGGAGTACGGACCGCGCTGGAGCGCGGCGGTCATCGACCTGGACCGCTCCGAGGCCGAGGAGGCCGCCTACCGGCTGGTCGAGGACGTCGCCTACTACGACCAGGAGGCGTGCCTCAACGTGCAGCGCGCCTTCGTCAAGGGCGACGTCCGGGACCTGGTCGACCGGCTCCGGCGGCACTTCGAGACCTTCCAGAAGGTCTACCCGCTGGGCACGGTGAGCAAGGACGCGTTCGCGCACCGCTCGCTGTCGGTCACCGAGGCCGAGTACCTCGGCTGGGAGGTGCAGCGCGGCACCGACTGGGCGGTGGTCGTGGTCGACGACCCCGCCGACATCACCGGCCACCCGCTCGGCCGCACCCTGTACATCCACCCGGTCAAGGACCTGGCCGAGGTCGCCCCCCACCTCACCCGGCGCACCCAGAGCCTGAGCGTCTTCCCCTGGGCCCTCGGCCACGAGCACGGCCCGGACTGGATCCGGCGCGGCGCCGACCGCATCACCGACCTGGGCCAGGCCCGGGCCCCGCGCTCGGGCTGGGCCCACGACGGCTCGCTGGCGCTGCACTCGCTGGTGAAGATCGCCACCATCGAACGGCCGCTCGACGAGCACAGCAAGTACTGGTACGGCAACGACCACGAGGCCTGGCTGCGCAGCAGGTTCCGGCTCGACCTGGCGATGCAGCCGCAGGAGGCCCCGGCCCGGACCTAGCCGCCGCGCACGGCCAGGCGACAGCGCACGGCCCAACGGCCGCGGAACCGGGCCCGGTTCCGCGGCCACCCGATGGTGTGGAGGACACTGGATGGTGCTGGAAGTCGACGGCGTGCACAAGTCCTACGGGGGCAGGCCGGTGCTGCGGGGGGTGGATCTGACGATCGCCCCCGGCGAGATCACCGGACTGGTCGGCCTCAACGGGGCCGGGAAGAGCACGCTCGTCTCGATCGTCTCCGGGCTGCTCGCGCCCGACGCGGGCCGGGTGCGGATCGGCGGCGTCGACGTCGCCACCCACCCGCGGCGCGCCCGCGGGCTGCTCGGGCTCGCCCCGCAGGACCTGGCGATCTATCCGAGTGTGCGGGTGATCGACAACCTGACGCTGTTCGGGCGGCTGGCCGGGGTCCGCGGCGCCCGGCTGCGGGCCCGGATCGACCAGGTCGCCGACGCCCTGGAACTGGAGAAGCTGTTCGAGCGTCAGGCCAGGACGCTGTCCGGCGGCGAGCAGCGCCGGCTGCACACCGCCCTGGCCATGCTGCACGAACCCGAACTGCTGCTGCTGGACGAGCCGACCGTGGGCGTCGACGTGGCGACCCGGGGCCGGCTGCTGCGGGCGCTCAAGGACATCGCCGCGACCGGCGTCGCCGTCGGCTACTCCACCCACTACCTGGCCGAACTGGAGACGCTGGGCGGCTCGGTGGCGGTGCTGCACGACGGCCGGATCGTGCGCCGGGGCACGCTGGCCGAGCTGGTCGACGAGCACGGTACCGCGGGCGTCGACCTCGGTTTCGACGAGGAGATCCCGGCCGGGGTGGACTTCGGCCCGGACGCGGTGCGGCGCGGCTCCACCGTGCGGGTCCCCAGCACCAACCCCGCGAAGACCGCCGCCCACCTGCTGGCGCTGCTGGGCGAGCACAGCTCGCAGGTGCGCTCGGTGGAACTGGTGCGGCCCAATCTGGAGACGGTGTTCCTCGCGCTCACCGGACAGCTCCCGGACCAGGAAGAGGCGCGCCGATGAGTACCGGTCTGCTCTACCGCAGCACCACCGTCGCCCGTCACGAGCTGCGGATCCTGTCACAGGACCCGTCCCCGCTGATCGCGCTGGTGGTGATGCCGCTGCTGGTGATCACCTTCCTGCGCCCGGCGTTCCGCTCGATCCTGGTGCAGGAGGGCTACACCTGGGCCAACGGCTCCGAGCAGGCCGTGCCGGGGCTGACGGTGATGTTCTCCTTCTTCGTGGTCTCCTTCGGCGGGCTGATGCTGTTCCGCGAGCACGGCTGGCACACCTGGTCCAGGCTCCAGGTGACCGGTGTGCGGACGGCGGAGATCGTCGCCGGGAAGATGGCGCCGCTGCTGGTGCTGCTGGCGCTCCAGTTCGGGCTGGTGTTCGGCGTCGGCGCCCTGGCCTTCGGCCTGCGGGTGCACGGCTCCCCGGTGGCGATGGTGCTGGTCTTCCTCGCCCTGTCGGCCTGCCAGATCGGCCTGACCATGCTGCTGTTCTCGATCTGCCGGACCGATCAGCAGATGATCGCCATCACCAATGTCCTCACCATGCTGTTCGGCGGCCTCGGCGGCGCCCTCGTCCCGGTCGCGGCGCTGCCGGGCTGGGCCCGCGCGGTCAGTCCGGCCACCCCCGCGTACTGGGCGATCCGGGGGTTCCGGAGCGTCACCCTGAACGGCGGCGGCGTGTCCGACGTGCTGCTCCCGGTGGCCGTCCTGTTCGGCACCGGCGCGGTGCTGGCCGCGATCGCCTCGCTGCGGCTCAGCGGATCGGCGTCGAAGTCGGCCAAGGGCACCCGGGGCTACTGAGGCACCCGGGGTTACCGAACACCTCCGCCGGACGCTCCGGTGCTTCGGCAGCCGGAGCAGGTGCCGGTGAGTTCGACCGCGTGCCGGACGTCGGCGAAGTCGGCGTCCGCGCCCACGTGTTCGGCCCAGCTCTCGACGAGGGAGGAGTCGACGGGCACGCTGAGCCCGCACTGACGGCAGATCAGATAGTGGCGGTGGCCGGTGCCCGGCCGGTAGCGGAACAGCCGTTCACCGCCCTGGTCCCGGACCACGTCGGCGCGTCCTGCCTGGGCGAAGGCGGTCAGCGCCCGGTAGACGGTGCTCAGGCCCACCCGCGCGCCGTCGGAGAGCAGGCCGGCGTGCAGGATCTGCGCGCTGACGAATCCGTCGGCGGCGGCCAGGGCGCGCAGCACGGTGGTGCGCTGCCGGGTCGGGCGGCCTATGGTGCTGACGTCGTCCAGCTCCGGCCCACCCCGCCCCGGCCCGTCGACCCCGGTGCCGCCCGCCGGAACTCCCCCGTCAATGGCGGCCGTTGACCCCTTGGCGTCCATCAGGTCCCCCCTTCCCGCGCTGCGGCTGCCCGCCGCAGGGCTCCTTGCACATCATGATGGAAATGATTATCGTTTCTTTATGGGTTCGCCGCAACCGTCGGCGAGCCGTGTGAGCAAGAGCCGTGTGACCAAGAACCGTGTGACCAAGGGGAGCGGACCAGCATGACGACACAGACGACACAGACGGCACGTGTTCGGCGCGGGGCGACAGCGGGCGCGGCAGCGATCGCGGTGGCGCTGCTGGGGGCCGGCTGCTCGTCGTCGGCCAAGGCCACCACGAGCACCGCGGGGGCGGACGCCACGAGCGGCGGCGGCACGATCACCGTGGTGGGGGCGGAGAACGAGTACGCCAACGTGATCGCGCAGATCGGCGGGAAGTACGTGAGGACCGACGCGATCATGAGCGACCCGAACACCGACCCGCACACCTTCGAGGCCAGCCCCGCCGTCGCCCAGGAGGTCAGCTCCGCGCAGCTGGTGGTGCAGAACGGCGTCGGCTACGACACCTTCATGAACACCATCGAGCAGGCGGCGCCGAGTTCCAGCCGCAAGGTGATCAACGTGCAGAACCTGCTCGGCCTGCCGGACAGCACCGCCAACCCGCACCTCTGGTACAAGCCGACCACCATGCCGGCCGTGGCCAGGGCCGTGGCCGCCGACCTGGCGCAGATCCAACCGGCGAACGCCGCCTACTTCCAGGCGAACCTCACCGCCTTCGACAACTCCCTGGCCCCCTGGGCCAAGGCCGTCGCCGCACTCAGGGCCGCGCACCCGGACACCCCGGTGGCCACCACCGAGCCGGTGGCCGACTACATGCTGCAGGCGGTCGGCACCGACAACCTGACCCCGTGGTCGCTGCAGGCGGACATCATGAACGGGGTCGACCCCTCCCCCCAGGACGTCTCGCTCCAGGAGGGCCTGTTCAAGCAGCACAAGGTGAAGATCTTCCTGTACAACCAGCAGGTCACCGACTCGCTCACGCAGTCGTTCCTGAACCTGGCCAAGCAGAACGGCATCCCGGTCGTGGGCGTCTACGAGACCATGCCCACCGACGGCTACGACTACCAGAGCTGGATGCTGGCCGAGGTCGACGCGGTCGACAAGGCCCTGTCCGCCGGGCAGTCCACGGAGAAGCTGTGACCCCCGGACCCACCCCCGACGACGCCGGCCAGGAGATCCTGGGCATCGACGGGATCAGCGTGTCCCTGTCCGGTCGGCAGATCCTCGACGACATCCGCTTCTCCATCCGGGCCGGCGGACTGACCGGCCTGATCGGCTCCAACGGCGCGGGCAAGACCACCCTGTTCCGCGTCATCCTCGCCCTCCAGCCCGCCAGCAGCGGCCGGGTGCTGGTGGCGGGCAAACCCAGGACCAGACGGAGCCGGCTCGTCGGCTACGTCCCGCAGAAGATCCTGCTGGATCCGGACGTGCCGATGCGGGCCCGCGACGTGGTCGCCCTGGGGCTGGACGGCCACCGGCTCGGCATGCCGCCGCGCTCCGCCGAGCGCCGCCGCCTGG
>OVEP010008220.1_pt2 | contig 11801 bp, 10 predicted proteins | sample 1779801 | NCBI WGS metagenome assembly OVEP01 (sample SAMEA3914791, study PRJEB12502) | metagenome | biome: forest; material: soil | place: Canada | collected 2011-07-03 | depth 0.1 m
CGCACGCCCAGCGGCAGGAACCCGCAGGCCGCGACCAGGGCTTCGACGGCCTCGGGCTCGGCGGCGGCGCGCTCGGCACCGATCACCGCCGCGAACAGGTCCAGCGCCTCGCTCCGGCGGAACGCCTCGATCTCGAACAGCCGGGCGCCGGGCAGCTCCGCCAGCTGCGCCCGGCTGGTGACCAGCACCGCGCTCCCGGCGGTGCCCGGCAGCAGTGGCCGGACCTGGGAGGCGTCACGGGCGTTGTCGATCAGGATCAGCATCCGCCGCCCGGTCAGCAGCGAGCGGAACATCGCCGAACGCTCGTCCAGGCCTTCGGGAATGCCGCCCGGGGCGACCCCGAGGCTGCGCAGGAAGTCGACCAGCACCAGCCCGGGATCCGTGGTCACCTGCTGCCCGCCGCGCAGGTCAGCGAACAGATGCCCGTCCGGGAACTGGTCACGGACCTGGTGCGCGGCGTGCACGGCGAGGGTGGTCTTGCCGGAACCGCCGATACCGAACAGCGTGATCACCGCCACGGCCTGGCCGGCCGGGGCGCGCAGGGCGGCGACCACGCCCTCCAGCTGCCCCTCGCGGCCGGCGAAGTCCGGTATGTCGGTGGGCAGCTGGGCCGGTAGCACGGCCCGGTACACGGCGGCCGTGTCGGTCGTCGGGCGCTGCGGCGGTACCGCCAGCTCCGGGTCCGCGCCGAGGATCCGCTGGTGCAGCGCGCTGAGCTCCGGGCCCGGATCGATGCCCAGCTCCTCGACCAGCAGCTCCCGGATCTCGGCGAAGCAGGCCAGCGCCTCGGCCTGACGGCCGCCCCGGTAGAGGGCGAGCATCCGCAGTTCGCGCAGGTGCTCGCGGAGCGGGTGCTCGGAGACCAGGGTGTCCAGCGCGTCCAGGACCTCGGTGTGCCGGCCCAGTTCCAGGCCGAGTTCCAGCCTGGCCTCGGCGGCGGCCAGCCGCCGCTGCGCCAGCCAGCCGCGCTGCTGTTCGGCGTACGGTCCGGGGACGCCGAGCAGCGCCTCGCCCTGCCACAGGGCCAGCGCGGTCGCGAGCCGGTCGTAGGCGGCCTGGGCCTCACCCGCCGCCCGCAGCCGCTCGGCCTCGGCGATTTTGGCGGTGAAGGCGTGCACGTCCACCGAGAGGGCCGGATCGCCCGGGGTACGCAGGGTGTAGCCGTCGCCGACGGAGACCAGGACGGCTCCGGGTGCGCGGCGGGCCCGCCCCGGTTCGAGTACGGCCCGCAGCCGCGAGGCGTAGGTGCGTACCGCACCGACCGCGTGGTCCGGGACCTCACCGCCCCACAGGTCGCCCACCACCTGCTTCAGCGGGACCGACTGACCGGGCCTCAGCAGCAGCGAGGCGAGCAGCGCGACCTGCTGCGGCGAGCCGACCTGGAGCTGCGTCCCGTCCCTCCAGGCGGCCACGGTACCGAGCAGCTGGAAGCGTAGCTGTGCGGTTTCGCGTAGCTGTACGGTTTCGGCAGCACTGACGTCCGTCATGATGACTCCCCGTCGGCCTCCCACTCGCATGTTCGGGCCGAGGCCGAAGGTATCACTACGGCCCTGGCGGTCCCAATGACCCTCGTTGAACCGATGTTTATTCGCCCCTGCGATGCTTCTGGACGTATCAAACCAGCGAGAAGAGGGCAGCACATGACCGCGCCTGAGGCCGTCGAGCCGACAGCAACCGAAGAGAAGCTCACCGCCGCCGGCAGCGAGGCCCGGACCACCGGTGAGCGTGCCACGCTCCCGGAGCTTCCGCTGGAGCCGGACAGGCGAGAGGGGACGCCGAGTCCGGCGGACATCTCCACCCACCCGTGAGTCCCTGGTCCTGACTGCAGGACCAGGTCGTTCCGGGGGAGCGACGGTTGGGTGCGAGATGGCTCTGGAGCTCCTCCGATGGCCGGGGGAAGGCCGGAAGAGCTCCAGAGTCGCTGCGCGGGGGCGCAGCAGGCAGGACCCCGATGTCCCGGTCTCTCCGGCGGCGTCGGGGTCCTCTGCCGTTCGCCCTGGTGGAGGACGACCACGGAGCCGACGTGGCCAGAGCCATCGCGGGCGGCGCCGGGTGGGCACCCGCAGCGTTGCCGAGGCCCCGCCCCCTGCGGCGCGGCTGGGCAGCCGGTCGGCGGTGACCGGGCCGCCCTCCGTGCTCAGATGCCCACATGCAGGTGTGCCGCCCAGAGCGCGGGGAGCAGCGGTGCCTGGTCGCGTTCGCGGCGCAGGGCGGCGTGCAAGGCACGGGCGGAGCGGGCGGCATCGGCGTGCGGAAGGGAGATGCCTTGGTAGAAGGCTGCCGCGATCCGCGCCGCGGCGCCGTCCTCGACCTCCCACAGGGTGCCCATGACATGGGTGTATCCGGCGAGATGGAAGGATCCGGTGATATGGATCGGTTCGTCCGGTAGCTCCGTGCTGCTGTGGCTGGTCCGGCAGGCCGAGAGGTACGCCAACTCGGCCTGGGGCAGATCCAGTCGGGCGATGTCCGACGTGGTCAGCGGCTCCGTGAGGTGGTCGTGGAGGAGGATGCGACCCGCTGGGGACTGGTCGGGAGTGCTGGTGGCGTGGCAGGAGAAGTGGGCCCACCGGTACTGGAGCAATTCGGCCAGGACGGTTCGCCGCAGCGCCCGGTCGCCCGTCAGCACGCGGACCCCGGGAAGGCATGCGGATACCGCGTCCGCCTCGGCACGGACCTGAGGCAGATCCGCCACGGAACCGGGGGTCGTCTCCATGGCGACCAGCAGTGGTCCCCGGGCCACCTCGCCACCGGCCGCCGTGGCTCGCTGGTGGGCGCGGGCGAGACTGCGCAGCGTCAGGGCGTAGGAGGGCACCACCCGGTCGAACACCGTCGCGGGCTCGCCCGGACGAAGGCCCGTGCCCGCAGTGGCGGCGCCGGCATCGTTGTCGTGGGCGGTGCCCTGGTGGTGACGGCCTGCGGCGTGCAGCGGGAGAGCGGCCAGGCGCCCGGTGGGCATCCACCACAGACGCGGCCAGGTCTCGCCGTCCGCCGGGGTGCGGACGAGGCCGAGCGCGGTGAGTACCGGTTCGGCGATGGTGTCCCAGAGCCAGGACAGCGTCTCCGTCACCTCGCGCTGGGAGTTGCGCCGAGCCAGCACGCTCACGTCGTGAAAGGCGGTGCGGATGAGGTCGGGCAGGTCGTGGGCCCGGCGGCGGACCTCGTCCTCCCGCAAGCCGGGGAGCGGAACGACACGGATGCCGGTGGCGGTGAGCAGCAGTGCGTCGCTGCGCAGGTGGCTGCTGTTGACGATGGCGACGGTGCCGTGCCGGGTGAGTCGGGGCAGGATGTCGGCCAGATCGGGTGGGGCGAGGAAGGTGTGGAATCCCGGTTGCCGACGGATGGTGGCAATCAGTTCGTCCCACTGGCCCGTCAGCGTACGCGGGTCCATGGCCGGCTGCGCGGCGCCGAGGACCGCCGGATGGTCGTGCGGGTCCAGGATGTCTCGCAGTACGTCGAATCGCTCGGCCAACAGCGGGTGCTGGGAGCGGAGTTCGCCGACCTGGGTCCGGGTGTCCAGAGCCTGTGAGAGCAGGACGGCCCGTCCCTGTTCGAGCAGACGTACCGCGAGCGTGGGGTCACCTGCCCGCAGGGCGCAGGCGGCGGCGTCGGAGGCCAGGCCGGAGACCTGGGACAGCTGGTGCTCGCGATCGGCCTGGCTGAGGGCGCGTGGTGCCAGCCGGGGCAGGAGTTCGACGGCGACGGTGAAGCAGGTGGCGGCCTCGGGCCAGGAGCCCAGCGTGATCAAGGAGTAGCCACTCAGGCGTGCTGCCTCCACCCGCTGACTGGGCGGGGCGTAGGGGTCTTCAGCCGCTTCCCGGAACCAGGCCACGGCCGACACCAGTGCGGGGACGTCGCTGAGTGCCAGCCACTGGGCCGTCAGCGCGCGACCCAGTTGGGTGAGCACACTCGCGCGTAGCCAGTGGCCCTCGGGAGCTGCGGCCACGGCCGCCTCGGCCGCCCGGACCGCTGCCAGGGCGTCCACCGCCTCGCCGGTCCGTTGGCAGCGCAGGTGTCGGATGTGGGCGAGCAGGCTGGTGCGCTCAAGGAGGTTGGGGTGGCCCGCGGGGGTGGTCGCGATCGCGGCGTCGAGCGCCTCGCCCGCCTCGACGAGGTCCGGATCCGCCTCGTCCCTGCCTTCGTCCTGCTCCTGCTCCTGCTCCTGCTCCTCGTCCTCGTGCGCGTTCTGGCTGTGCCGTTGCACCAGCGCCGCAGCCAGGTTGCTCTGGAACCGGGGACGGAGCAGGTGGCCCTGGGGAGTGGCGGCGACGGCCGCTCGGATCAGCTCGACGGCCTCGTCCAGCGCGGCCCCGCCACGCGGCGTGCGCGGGTACCGTGCCTGGACCTCCTTCAGCACCTCGGTCAGGTTGGCGGTGATTGACGGGCTCGGGACGCCGGCCCGGCCGGACTCGGCGAGGGCCGCGCGCACGAACCTCTCGGCCTCGTCCAGCGTGCTGGAGTCTTCGCTGATCCGGTACAACGACAGAAGACGCACCCCGAGCGTGTCCAGCCGCCCCGCGAGCCGGGGGCTGTCCGGGGCGGTCGCCTCCAGCACCTCCCGGGCCAGGCGGATGGACTCCCGCAGGTCGCCTTCGTTCGCCGTGCGCGTCGCGCGCAGCTGAAGCACCCCGCCGAGGTCCGACCGCGCGATCAGCGCCTCCGGAGCCTGCGGGTCCCCGCTGGCCGAGGCGGCGCGGAAGAACTCGACAGCGCGATCCAGATCCGCGGCGTCACCGTTGCGTTCCGTCCATGACCAGCGGACCAGCCCCAGGCCGATGAGCCCGTCCCGACGCTCGGAGTCGTTGGCGGCCGCGGACAGAACCGCCTGATATCCGGCGCCGGCGGCGTCCAGGCGGGCGAGGTCCCCGGTGCTCTCGTACTCCGAGTAGTGAGAGTCGGCCCACCGCATCAGCTCGTCCACCAGAACGCCGCGGGACGGCGGGCCGGGTGCCCGGGTCGTGGACCGCCGCAGGTCCTCCCGCGCGCGTTCGGCCTGGTCGACCATCGACCGGATCTCGCCGATCCTCGGGTGGCCCCCGGGCAGAAGCGCCAGGCCCCGGCGGTAGCACTGGAGGGCCTCGTCCAGCGCCACGACGCTGTTGCTGGTACTCGCCTGAAACACCAGAGCCGTCCCGAGATTGAGCAACCGGCCGGGCAGCGCCGGATCCCCGTCCGGGGTCGACCGCACGGCCTCGCGACCGGCCAGCACGGCCTGCGCGACCGTCTGCTCCCGCCCGTCCGCCTGGCCCAGGCGAAGCAGCGCATTGCTCAAGTTGCCCAGCAGATCGGCCTGGTGGGGAAAGCCGGGGTCGGCGGACACCTCGTCCAGCGCCTCCCGGGAGAGGCTGACAGCCTCCTCGATGGCGGACTCATCGCCGGTGAGGACGAAGACCTCCTGCAAGGAGCAGCCGAGGCTGGACAGGCAGTTGGCGCGGGACGCGCCATGGCGCTGCCCGGAGCCTTCGAGCGCGAGTCGACCGGCCACGACCGCCGCGTCCAGGTCCGCGGGGTCGCGGGTCCGCTCGTACCGCAGCCGCAGCAGCACACCGCGGAGTCGTAGCGCATCGGTCCTGCCGGCCTCGTCCGGCCAGGACGCGGTCGTCACCAACTCGACCAGGGAAAGGGCTAGTTCGAGGACGTCCGGATTGCCGTACCGCTCGTAGTCGCGGCGGGCGCTCTCGGCCGAAGCGAGCGGGTCGTCTCCGTCGACGCGCAGCGGCGGGCCGTCCGCCCGGGCGGACAGGGGGGCGGGCTCACGCACGGGCTCACGTACGGGCTCCGGCGCGGGCTCGGGCGCGGGCTCCGGCGCGGGCTCCGGCGCGGGCGGAGCGACGGCGGACGGGCCCGCGTCATCCGGCCCGGCCGCCGGGGTGCGGCCTTGGCCTTCCATGCGCCGCAGGAACATGTCGGCGCCCGGGTGGCCGACCGCCGCGGCTCGCTCGAACCAGGTGCGGGCCTCCCGCTCACGGCCGTCCCGCAGGAGGTGCAGGGCCAGACTGGCCATCGCGTCAGGGGTTCCTCCGGTCGCCGCCCGCTCCAGCCACGGAGCCGCCTCGGAGCGCTTCCCTCGCAGGATCAGGAGCTGGGCGAGGTTTCCGGCCGCGTCCCGGTCCCCGCTCGCGGCCGCCTTGCGCAGCCAGGACTCCGCTTCCGCCGCCTCCCCCCGGTTCTTGAGCAGCACACCCAGGTTGTTCATCGCGTCGACGGATCCCTTCCTGGCCGCGCTCCGGTAGCAGACGAGTGCCCGCTCGTCGTCCCCGAGGCGTTGCTGGTGGAACGCGCCGATGTCGAACAGGATGTGCGGGTCGCTGGTCCGCGCCACGGCCTGGTCCAGACACTGGCGGGCCCTGCCGACGTCGCCCAGGTCCGCCAGCACATAGGCCATGCCGACCATGCCCCGCACGTCGAACAGAGGCTCCGGCTGCCGCGGCCCCGCCTCGGGATTCCCGCCGCGCGCGGGCTTTTCACCAGCGCGAGGCCGCGCCCGGCCGCGCCGGAATCCGAAACCCCAGAGCGGAGCCATCCGCCACCTCCGTCACCCTGTCGACGTCTGCGCCGAGCCAGCTGATTATGCGTCACCATCGCTACCTGGAAAGGCGATGCAACACAATGGATACCGGCGGTGGCGGGGCCGCCCAGCCGATCGACGGACAGGGTGCGCGCGGGTGAGTGACGGCGGTGCCGGTCACCGGATGTCGTGGTCGGGGTGGGTCCGGTCGTACTGGTGCCGGGCCTCGGCGATGACGGCGCGGTGGGCGAGGGACCAGTCGGCGAGTGCCTTGACCAGGTGGGTCAGGCCGGCCCCGGTCTCGGTGAGGCGGTAGTCGACCTGGGCCGGGACGGTCGGGTACACGGTGCGGAGGATGAGGCCGTCGCGTTCCAGCCTGCGCACGGTGAGGGTGAGCATGCGCTGGGAGATTCCGTGGATCGCGCGTTGCAGTTCCCGGAAGCGGCGCGGGCCGCCGGCGAGCTCGACGATCACGAGTACCGACCACTTGTCCCCGATGCGGTCCAGGACGTCGCGGATCCCGCAGTCCGGGTGGTCTTCGCGCCCGCAGGGGTCGAGGTCGGCGGGTGGGGTGGTTACCGGCGTGTGCGTGAGTGACATCGAACTGCCTCCTTGTGGCCGTTTGGCCGGCGGATGAGGATCAACCGTAGTTACTGAAGAGAACCACAGGGAGACGTGACTGACATGATCTTGGTGACCGGAGCGAACGGGAACCTCGGCTCGGCCACTCTGGCAGCGCTGCGCGCTCGGGGTGCGAGTGCGACAGGCGCCAGCCGCACCCCGGGCGCCGGGATCCGGCGTCTGGACTTTGACGACCCGTCCGGCATCGACCTCGCCGGTGTGTCCACGCTGGTGCTGGTCTCCGCCGGCTACGCCGAGGACGACCGGGTCATCGGGCGGCACGCGGCCGTCCTGGACGCCGCCGTCCGGGACGGCGTGCGGCATGTCGTCTACACGAGCCTGACCGGTGCCGGCGACCATCTCGGCTTCGCGCTGGCGCATCGTGCGACCGAACGGCTCGTGCGGGCTCGCGGTGTGCCGTGGACGATCCTGCGCAACGGTCTCTACGCCGAACTCTTCGGCGGTCTGCTGCTGTGGGCCGACAACGGGGTGGAGTCCGCGTTCGGCGACGGCGCCCTGGCCGCCGTCGCTCGTGCGGATCTCGCCGAGGCCGCGGCGGTCATCGCGGCGGATCCCGCACGGCACAGCGGACGCGTCTACGATCTCGTCGGCACCCCGATCACGGCGGCGGAGGTGGCCGGTCGGCTCGCGGTCCCGCACCGGACCATCGGTCTGGGCGAGTACCGGCGCAGGCTCCACGAGACGCCGGGACTGCTGCCTTTCCAGCCGCCCATGCTCGCCTCCATCGCGACCGGCGTCCGGCACGGCTTCCTGGACGGCACCGGCCCCGACCTCGCCGACATCCTGGGCCGCCCCGTTCAGGACCCCCTGGCCGTGGCGGTCGCCACCGCGTCCGCCGCAGCACCGGAGGCGGTCAGGTCATGACTGTCGACCACCGTCGTGGCGTCGTGGCGCTCGCGCTGATCGCGGCCTTCATGGTCGAGGTCGTAGGCCGACCGCCGACCCCCGGCTGATCAGGGCTTCGGGTAACCAGCCACAGCGGCCGGTCCGGCCGAGGACGCGGTCCAAGGCGGGTGCGCAGCGGCTACCGGATCCAGGTTCTGGAGGGCCGCGACCAGGTCTTCGGCGTCGCGTTCCGGCCGGGCCGCTTCCGCCCGTTCCTCGGTGCCGCCGTCTCGACGATCACCGACCGCGTTGTCCCAGCGACCGAGGTGTTCGGCCCGGACCTGCCCACGACGCTCGACGTGCCGACCAGCGGTATGAGGACTCCCACGTGCTCACGCCTTTTGCAGGATCCCGAGTTCGGCGACCTTCAGTGCGGCCTGGAAGCGGGTCTGCACACCGAGGTTCTCCAGCAGGTTGGACAGGGCGCGGCTCAGCGTCCGGGCTGAGATCCCGAGCTGGCGGGCGATGGCCTCGTCCTTCGCGCCGGCCGCGAGCATCCGGACGATGAGCTCCTCCTGCGGGGAGAGCGGTGTGTCGACGGCTTTGTCCTCGGCGGCCACGCGGTCCAGCGGGATCGCGTCGTGCCAGCAGAAGTCGAAGAAGGTATCCAGCGAGCGGACCAGTTCGAGGCCGTGGATGGCGAAGGCGCCCTGGGAGCTGTCGGCGGGATCGATCGGGAGCAGGGCGCGGTCGTCGTCGAAGATCAGCATGCGCATCGGGAGGTGGGCCGCGAGCCGTACCTCCACCCCCAGGGCGGCCAGCTCGTGCAGGTAGTCGTTCATGTAGCCGACCTCGGCCACATGTCGCGCGTACAGCGTGCGCAGGCGGATGCCGCGGTCGACGACCTCCTGGTCACGCAGCAGCATGTCGTCCATCAGCTCGACCGGCGGGATGCCGCCGGGATGCATGGTGCTCTCGGAGTCGCGGATCATGCTGACCGCGTCGTCGAGGAACGCGTTGACCTGAGCGGGGGTGCGCAGGCTCTCGATCTGGATCGCTTCCCGCTCGTCCGCCCGGACCCGCAGGAAATCGGCCATGATCGCCCGCATTGCGTCCTGGGTACGGGCGAGCTGCTGGTGCTGCTGAGCCATCTGGCGGTCCTGCGCGGTGAACAGGCGCAGCAGTGCGGCCTCCGGGTCCACCGCCGCGTAGCCGCCCGGGACGGCGGCTGAGGCGACGAGCAGGCCGAGCCGCTCCAGCCGGTCGAGCGTGGACTCCACCTCGGCAACCGAGACCCTGGCCTCGTCCGCCAGGTCTTCGGGCAGCCATTCGGGGTGACGGTGGATCAACCGGTACAGCGCCTGCGCCAAGGTCATCTCGGACACGTCCGCATCCGCGTGCCGTGCGACGGCCATGCTTCCCCCCTCCCCCGCTGCCCGCCGCGCCTGGGTCGGCGGTGGGAGCCGACAGCGAATTCCAGTCAGCGTCCGGGGAGTGTATCGTGCACCGACACATCTCACAATGTGAGATTTCACCGGAGCCTGGCCGCCATCCGCCATGACCGATGGCCGCGCTCCAAAAGCCTGGATCAAGCCTTCCCGGGTGGCCAGGATGGAGATCAACAGGGCAGGGACGCGCCCCACAGAGGCGCCCCGCCGAATCCGGTCTTCAGTTTCTCGGGGGAGAACCATGTCCAAGATCATGTGCGCCATCGCCTCGTCCGCCGCCGCCTGTGCCGTGCTGGGCGCGCTGGCCGCGGGCAGCGCCCCGGTCGGCGCGAACGCCTCGCAGCACCTGCTGGGCCACCGGCCCGCCACCGCGGCCGTGCTTGCCGATGGGGCGACCGCCACGACCACCACCACGACCACACCGGCCGCGGCCGCTTCTCCCGACAGCAACGGCTGGTGGTAACCAGCCCCTCCGCCCTCCGGGAGTGATCCGCCCGGAGGAAACGGCTCACGGTACCCGCACCACCCCGTCCCGGTCCGGCCACCTCCGGACCGCTCACACCTGGAGCGCCACATGGTTCCGACGGTCATTGGCACCGCCTCCGCCGCCCAACTGCTCACCCGCCCCGCCGCGACGGACTGCGCGTCCGGACCGCTCGACGCGATGCCGCCCCGGCCCGGCCGGGTGCCCGAGGTCGCTGTCGTCGGCGTCGGCTACGCGGGCCTGCCGCTGGCCGTCTCGGCGGCCGCGGCCGGGCTGGTCACCCGCGGACTCGACATCAACCCGCTGGCCGTCGCCGACATCAACTCCGGCGTGTCGCCGGTCGACACCGTCGCGGACGAGGAACTCGCCGCGCTGGCCGGGGTGCTCGACGCGGACACCGACCCGTCCTTCCTCGGCGGCTGCGCCACGGTCGTGGTCTGCGTGCCCACGCCGGTGCACGCGGACGGCCGGCCGGACCTCGGCCCGCTGATCGCGGCGGCCCGTACGGTGCGCCGCCATCTGCGCCCCGGCCAGCTGGTGATCATCGAGTCGACCACCTACCCCGGGACCACCGACGGGGTCATCCGCGAGCTGCTGGAGGAGACGGGCCTGAAGGCGGGCGTCGACTTCCACCTCGCCTTCTCCCCGGAGCGGGTCGACCCCGGAAACACCCGCTTCGGCTTCCACAACACCCCGAAGGTCGTCGGCGGGCTCACCGCGGCCTGTCGTGACCGGGCGGCCGACTTCTACCGGCAGCTGACCCAGCACGTCCACGTCACCCGCAGCACTCGCGAGGCCGAGGCGGCGAAGATCCTGGAGAACACCTACCGACAGGTCAACCTCGCGCTGGTCAACGAGTTCGCCCAGCTGTGCGACGGCCTGGGGATCGACGTGTGGGACACCATCGCCGCCGCTTCGACCAAGCCGTTCGGCTTCGCCCCGTTCCGTCCGGGCGCGGGCGTGGGCGGTCACTGCATCCCGGTCGACCCGCTGTACCTGGTCCACCGGGCCCGTGAGGCCGGGCTGCCGTTCCGGATGGCGGAGGAGGCGCAGCAGATCAACGACGGGATGCCGCTCTGGGTCGCCGAGCGCGCCGCGGCGCTGCTGGAGGAGCGCGGAACCGGGGTGGCCGAGGCCCGGATCCTGCTGCTCGGGGTCACCTACAAGCCCGATGTGGCGGATGTCCGGCACTCGCCGGCCGTCCCGCTGGCGGCGGCGCTGCTCGCGGCCGGTGCGCAGGTTGTCTTCCACGACCCGCACGTGTCCGATTTCGTGGTCGAGGGCGAGGCGTTGACCCGGGTCGGCGACCTGGAGGCCGGTCTCGCCCGAGCCGATCTGACCGTGCTGGTCCAGCGCCACCGGGGGTACGACGCGGACCTGCTGGCCGGGGCCCGGCTGCTGCTGGACACCTCCGGACCGGTCACCGCCGCCAACGCCGTCCAGCTGTGAGCACCGACCCAGGAAGCAGCACCATGCCGAACATCCTCGACCAGCTCGCCCGGCGGGCGGGCGACTCGCCGCAGGCCACCGCACTGCGCTCGCCGACGGCCCGGATCAGCTACGGAAGTCTGTGGCACCGGGCCGGCCTGGTCGCCCAGGCGCTCGCCGACCAGGGCGTACGCGGCTGCGACATCGTCGCGATCAGCATGCCCTCCGGGCCGGAGACGGTGGTGGCCATGCTCGGGGTATGGCGCGCCGGCGCGGCCTTCCTGCCGATCGACACGGCCACGCCCGACGAGCGCCGCCGCTACCTGCTCGACCACTCGCGCGCAGCCGCGATCCTGGGCCCGGGCTCCGCCGCCCCCGTCCGCCTCGCGCCCGCCGGCGGGCACGCCGGCCAGTCCGGCGCGGCACCGGCCGGCGTGGACGACGCCCCCGCGTACGTGATCTACACCTC
>OVEP010008938.1_pt1 | contig 11759 bp, 14 predicted proteins | sample 1779801 | NCBI WGS metagenome assembly OVEP01 (sample SAMEA3914791, study PRJEB12502) | metagenome | biome: forest; material: soil | place: Canada | collected 2011-07-03 | depth 0.1 m
TGGGGAATACGCGGTCATATCTGTACGAATCGCACAATAAAGTGAAGCAATTCACCAATGAAAACGGGGTAATTTACTACTTTCTGTATGACGGCCTGGGAAATCTGACTGATATCTGTCAGCCGAACGACGCCGCCTGCACGCAAGGGCACCAGCAATATGCTTATGGCGATGCTACCGGACTGCCGACTACAGCCACTGACGCCTATGGCAAGCTTACCTGGTACGCCCATACTGGGGGGCAAGTAAGCAGGGTCATAGAAAGTGGCAATCTTGGGGGTTACACGACAAATTACTGCTATGACGGTGTCGGCAATCTCATCGGCATAGCGGATGCGAATACAGCATTTTCGCAATGCCCCACCCCCAATTTAGTCGGGCCCTCGGGCACGGTATCAACCTCCTTCGTCTATGATAACGATCGCCTGCTGCAATATAGATTCGACGCTGCCTCGACAGGGGCGGGGACACAATATCAATATGACCAGAAAGGGAATGTAACCGCCGTTAGTCACCAAGAGTGCGCGACGGGGGCGAACTCTTGCGCTTGCCCCGCAAACTCAGCGTCTTGCACATGGAATAATGTCTATTCCTATCAATACACGCCTTCGTTCAAGCTTTGGTGGGCGACAGACTGGGGTGGGAAGACGGTTTACACGTATGATCTTGCGGATAATTTGCAGACGGTTACCGATCCGGAGAACCGGGAGACGACCTATTTCTCCGACTATCTAAACCGCCCATCGACAGTCACCAGTAATCTTTATTCGAGTCCGATCGCGCAATACACCTATACCCCCAATGGCAAAATTCAAACAATTGCCGATGGGAATCAGCATGTTACCCAATACACCTATGATGAATTTGATCGTCTGGCGTGGACTCTGTATCCCGATAATACGATCGAATGTAATGGGCTGGTCGTCAACGGGGTGTGTCAGAGCGGCTATGATGCCGTCGGTAATCTTCAATCGAAGACGCTGCGTAGCGGCGGCACAATCGGCTACGCGTATGACAGCCTCAACAGGCTGTGGAAAAAAGCACCCAGCAACCAGAACCAGATCACCTATAACTATGATCTGGTGGGGCGTTTGACATCTTTATGGGATGGCAGCCAGAGCTCAGTCTACGGTTTCAATTACAATAATGCGACCGGCCGATTGCAGACGACCACAACACCGACTGGTTTAACGCTGAGCTATCAATATGACGCCAATGGCAATCGGACGCGCCTTGGCTATCCCAACGGCTATGCCGCTCTCTATCAGTATGACGCCCTCAATCGCCTATATAAGGTAACCGACTCAAGCGACGGTCCCGCTTTCAGCAACCCGTTGGTAACTTATCAATACTTCAACGATTCGCGGCGGGCGAGCGTGAGCTACCGCAATGGAACCTCGACGGTATATTCTTATGTTTCCGACGGTCCGTCTGGTCTGAATGGTATCAAACATACCTTCGTCGACCCTACGGCTACTCTACCCCCCACTGCAAACTTCTCTTATGGTTACGATACGCTCAACGTTCATCAGTGGAGCAGTCGTGTCATAGCTGGCAATTCTGCGCTCGAATATTCTCCCTCGACGCAGTCCGAGACCTCTACAATCACGAGCTATAGTCCAAATAACGTAAATCAATATGTATCGTCCTGCACCAATAGTGCTGGGTGCTATACGGGTGGTAATCTGACCACGGATGCCGCGGGCAACACCTATTCATATGATACTGAGAACCGAATGCTGACGGCGCATACCAGCACCCATTCGGTTGTCTATACATATGATCCCAAGGGACGGCGTGTCACTAAGGCCGTGGATGCGAGCTCGACGACCATCTACCTAAGCGACGGCACGCGCGAGATTGCCGAATATGACGGAAATCTAAATCCGCTGGTGCTCTACGTCTATGGTGCCGGCCTGGACGAGCCGATTCTGACAGTTAACCTTTCCGCCAGTGGCAACACCGCGAATTTCAACCATATGGATGGTTCCGGTTCGGTCGTGGCGCAGTCTAATGGTGGCGACGGAACCCTCTCCAACGTCGGGACCGGCCTAGTCGGGGATATTTATAGCTACGGTCCTTACGGAGAGACCAATAGCGTTACGGGCAACGCGTTTCGCTACACCGGACGCCGTCTCGATCCAGAGACCGGTCTCTACTATTACCGCGCCCGTATGTATTCACCGACGTTGGGGCGGTTCATGCAAAATGATCCGACCGGCTACTCAGGCGGATTGAACCTTTATGCCTATGCGGGGAATGATCCGATTAACCACACCGACCCCATGGGGACGAATCCCACCGAGGTGGCGAGTGCGGGCTCCAGTCTGATCAACGAGTCGAGTGCTGGAAATCCGCCAGTCGCCGCTGCAGGTGGTACTGGTGGAGGCGATGATGGGTTTGGTCTGCCTGGTGGATCGGGGTCAGGCAGTTCGCCCGGTACCGGATTTGTACTGGTCGGAGAAGGGACTCTAGAGTCAGCGACTGTTGTGCGGCAGGGAGAATTCGTCAACCGAGTCTATGATTCTGGGTATGGAACTGTCCCAGGAGTTTCTGGTCCTTTAGGGCAGAGCTTCTCGCCAGGTAGTGGCGTGCCAACGACAGCCGCAGAGGCGATTGCTGATCGTGGTCTGATGATTTACAATACTAACAATGCCCAGCAATCTATAGTTTATCAGGCGATGAGTAATATTCCCGCGTTAGCCAGAACATCATTGGGCGGAACGGCTCCGGAGCTGCTGATAAACCCGACATATTTTGATTCACTTAATCCGGTGGCGCAGTATCCGGTGGTGCCATGAGTAAGAAGCGTCGAAGTGTAAATCTCGCCTCCGCTCCTACGCTCGTTGGAAGCGAGGACTTTCGTAAGCTGCACGACGTAATTATTTTGATGGCTGAATCTGCCGTCTTTCCTAACGCCGATATCGAGAATGTATGGAATGAGGTAATAAAAAAATACGAGGAATGGGAAAGCCAATTTTATGGCCAACATACATCGACGATAAACCGAAAATTGCAGTTGTTTAAATTTCTGCGTGATTATTTTCCGCTTTTGTCATCCGTCTCAGGCGTTGTGGATATTGTTTTGTCTGATCTCAAGAAGCCGGGCGAGGTGATGCGCATGGTGTTGCCTGGGGGAAAGGCGGGAGAGGCAAAGGTGATGCGCCGGGAGATAACCGAACGCCTTGGCGTGTTGTTCAGTATGGAAAGTAGCGATGGTATTATTTTTACACACGAGTTTATTGATTGATCTGCACACACGCAGAAACAGAAAAAGGGATCAGATTCATTTTCTGTCCCGTATGCGGTCCTGGAGAATTTTAGCCGAGCGAGGGTGAAGACAGCCGGGTAACCCCCGGACAGCGGCAGGAAGCCTAGGGAAAAGGCGGCCGTTACGACGGAGATGCGTCGGGGCGAACTGTCTATGCCTATGCGGGGAATGATCCGATTAACCACACCGATCCGATGGGGACGAATCCCACGGAGGTGGCGAGTTCCGATGAAAGTTTGACCGGCGGCAGTAGTCAGACCCTAAATGCCAATTCCATTCTTTTCAGCCAGAGTTCCGTCAATGGGTTGTCGCCAATCGTTCAGAGCATGAGCGCGAACGGATGGCAAGGGGCCCCCTGTATCCGTGGTTCAAATGGGGAGCGGCGATCTTGTGACGCTGGACAACACTCGAGTCCTCGCTGCCAGCCTCACAGATACACCTGTGCAAGCGACGGTGTTCGATGAAGGCGATCTCATTCCTGAAGATCAGGCTATTCGATTCGTATCTCGTAGCACGGGTGATTTGCCGACGACATGGGGCGATGCCGTGATGAAACGAATCGGCAACCAGAATCAATTGTATCAATCGACTTATCCGCTTGGCTCCCCAATTACGGGGCTAAGCGATTCAGGATTGGACTTAGAAAATGGAAGTACTCCATGAGAATGATCTGCCGGGGTGGCTGGTTTATCCGCCGGAATATCTTCGTGTGATTGCGCAAGGCTTCGTAAAGATTGAACCTTGGTACTTTCTTGATAAGAAGTTGGCGGCTATACGCCTTGATGGGCTTTCGAAGCGATATCCGGGCCGCCAACTTTTTGCTTTCGCAGCCCGCTTTGACAGTGACGACATTGCATGTTGGGAAAAGAACTCTCCCGGTAAGATTCTGGTGATTCATGACTTTGCTGCTCCGGGGTACGAGCGGCGTGGGGAGTATGGATCGTTCTGGGATTGGTTTCGGGTAGCGATTGAGGACATGATAGCGTTTGAAGCGTAGCTACTGGCCTCGGACCCTAATCCTCGCCCGCCGCGCAGTGGCCTTCGATTGCGCAGCGGAATTGAAGATTATGCCTATGTCGGCAATGATCCGGTTAACAAGAACGATCCGATGGGGACGAATCCCACGGAGGTGGCGAGTAGCCAGTCTTCGCTAATTCCGGCGAGTGATGAGTTCGGGACGACATCGCCTGTCTCTGTCAGTGGTTCAAGAGCGATTGACCAGGCGCAAAGCTACGAGCAGGGTGTGCAGGGGTTATATGGCGATGTGTCGTTTGCCCAACGGCAGTTTGAAGGAGATTATGGGGCCGGTGTTGCGGACAGCGTTTTCACGCAAGGTCAGGATTCAATAACTGCGGTTGAGGCAAAGTATACTGAAAATTGGGCGAATTCTATTCAGAACCCAAATAGTCCTATTGGCGGTGCGCCGTTTGCGGTGCAAGCTCAGCAGAATATGGTGACGCAAGCGCTCAACTATAGTTCTGTTTTTAACCAGACTGTCTATCATACAAACAGTGTAGATCTGGCGAGCTATTATACATCGGTGTTTAATCAGGCTGGGGTGCAGAATTTTAGCTTTGTCATTACGCCAGCGGTTCCGGTGCCATGAGGGCAGAAAATGACTTCTGAGATGGAACGGATTCTCGGTCTGGAGTTCACCAAAGAACGGGTAATTCCAGGAGCGACGGTATCGACGACGGGGCGAGAGGTGATCTATGTAATGGAGGACGCTTCGGAAAAATTTTCGAAGTTGTTTCCAAAGCTCATGAAAAAGGCTCAGCCGCGTTTTGCGAGTGGGGGCGGTGCTATTGTCGCGGGATGTGTAATCGGTTTACCAGATGGTCGCCGCTTTCATGCAATTTCCTTTAAGGGCGATCTTCTCGGTTGGCGCAAGCAAATCGAGTTTGGTGCAGCCGCATTTGGTCTTCTCGTGGGGGAGATACGCGACGGCGAATTTATACTCGCCTCGGGTGAAAAGGTCGCTTTGAGCCATTGCAAAGCCGAATTTTATTGAGCAGTAGGCGGAGTTGGTGGAAAGCGCGTCGGATTACGGTGACCGTCTATGGATTCCTCCTGATCGATGCCTCTGCCAAGACGCTCCCCGTTACGCGGTAACTTGACCTGCATTGTTACCGCGTAACGTCGATCTCGACCGGTGATCAGTGATATCCGCCTGACGGTATGAACACCTCTTCGAGATCCGGTATCTCCCCGGCATCAATGAGCATCTGTCCCCAGTGACGCCAAGTTGGCAGCATGATCTCGATGGCGCCGAGGGACATTGGATCGCCGCGATGCTCTTTCGGCAAGCGGAGCAACCTTCGTCCCATCATCATGCGTTCCTGCTGCCAGGCTTCCTCGCCGCCATCAATGACCGCCGCGAAGTACACGGCGAGCGGCTGATCGGCGAGCAGCATGTCGCGCTTGCCGGGCCACATGATGGTGCCGCGTGGCTTGTGGGGCGAGCAGTCGCGGAACAGCGACGACACGACCAGGGCCAGTTTGGTCTCCTCCCTCATGGCCGATATCCCGGCGCCGGAGCCTCGGGTGCTGGCATAGCTGGCGCGGGCGCGGGTTCTTCGGGCGGCGTGGGAGCCAGGCGGCGCCTCATATGATCGGGCATCGGCATGATGACGGGCGGCTTGTTCGGCTCGCACTCAAGCTCGATATCGGCGGGATCGAACCCCATCTTTATGGCTTCGATCCTGGCCTGGCGCTGCCACTCCGGCGTGCCCCCGCTGAACCTTATCCCAGACCATCCGCGAGCCTTGGCGGCCTCGACCATGATCCTGGTCTGATCGGCGGTTGGCGGGCCGTCGCTGCGCAGCGTGAGCGTGTCGCCGCGATCTTCGAGCAGGACGCCGGGCGACAGGGTGATGATGAGGATGCCTGCGACCTCTTGGATATCGTTGTATCCCAGGGTCTGCCAGTAAGTCGGATCGGGCTTCGGGGTGGTCTGGCTGGACTTCTTCCGTGGACGGCTGGCGGTGACTGTGTTCTTCGGCATGGTGGTTCTCCTTGGTTGCCGCGACGGCGAAAGCTCGTCCGTCCGGGGACTGCTGCCAGCATCGGCGCAGGATGGCCGCGACCTCGGCTGTGGGAATACCGGTGCGGATCTCGGCCTGGTGTTCCTTGTGGTTGATGGCCGCCACGGGCCTGGCGATGCCCTTGGGCCGGGCGTGGGCGCCGATGACGGGTCTCAGCCGCCATCTTGCTTCGAGCGCCCGCGCACAGGCTTCGTGCCTGGCATAGGTGTGGCCGTCGTGGGCGACCTTGAGGGTGACGCTGTCGCACCTGTTCCATACGACGTGCAGATGCCCCCGGCCGTTCTTGTCGTGACGGATCAGGACGCGCTGATGCCCGACCAGGCCGAGGCGCCGTTCCAACTCGTCGGCCGCCTCTATCCAATGCCGGGGCGTCATGCGGCGGGCTTCGTCGGCGGTAGGCGAGATCGAGGCGTGATAGAGCGGGCGCCGGGTCCGGGTGGCGAGGCTGAGCGCGCGCATCTCCTCGAACGCTTCGTGCGCCCCGGTCGCGCCGACGCCGTGGATCTCAAGAACGGTCACGCGCTCATTGCCGCGCGCATCGAGGAGGTGATCGGCCAGGCGCTTCCCGTCGGCCGCTGATCCGCCCCGGCAGGATCCCTTGATGATCACGGAGAGTCCTCCGGTTCGCCGCGTAAGGCTGCCGCCACGGCCTGCCGGATGGCGCTGACCTCGGCGGCCAGGTCGGAGAGCGCGACGGGCGATATGCCGGTGCTGTTGGCGACGCGAGCGAGCTGGTTGACGTTGCCGCCGATCTTGCCGAGCTGGCCGAGGATCTGGCCGAGCAGCCTTGTATCGAGGGCGGGCATGCGCCTGGCTGGACGGCGGATGGGCTTTGATGGCGGCGGCACGCGGGCCTTGGCGGCATGGAGAGCTGCGGCGCGGGTAAAATCCGTCCGACCACGGGGATGCTTCAGCGCCTGGCCTGCGGCATCGAGATGGGCCGCCTCGTCCGGGGTGAGCCGGATGGAGACGACGACGGTACGGGGTTGGGTGCGATCCATGGCTTCTCCTGTCATCGGCATGAGCGTAGATCGGCCGCATGCAAGAGAGAGGGTTGCCGGTATCGGCGACATATGGGGGTCAACGGGGGATCATCCCCCTTGCAAGCGCTGATTACGGGGTGGAACCACGTAATCGGCATGGCTTGCTCTTCCCGGGGACGTGATTACAGGTGTTCCTCTGCAATCGTCCTGAAGGCGTGGTGAAGGGTGTTGGATGCCGGGATGATATTGCGGTCATCCATGCCGGTGATGGGCGTCTATGAGCTTTTACGGCCAACCAGGGGCATATCCCGTTATCCATCCTGGCTGCCGTTCCCAGCCATGTCCTATGAGTCCGTCCCTTGAGTCCTGTATCCCGGGGCCTGTCCTGGTCCCCTGTGGTGCCATTACCTGACGGGATACCGAATGGCACCCACGCCCTCCGCTCTGTTCGCCACCCGTTCCATTATCCGGCGGCTCTCACTCTGGCGGCGGCGACCAGGAAGGCGGGCACGGGCGGCCGAGTGGATGCCTTCTGTTCGGCTCGCACCTGGGCGGTGATGGCGGCGAACTGGAAGCGGCGCCAAGCCTCGGCCCGGCTCTTCATGGTGGTCCGGACGGCGGCACCGTCCGAGCGTCCACCAGGCAGCGCGACCAGGCGAACCGGCTGGGGAGCGGGAACCGGTTCGGCCAGCATGACGGTGATGGTCGCCCAACGGCGCTTGATGGTGCGCAGGGACTTGCCGGACGCCTCGGCGAGGGCGGCCTGGGTGACCGGCTTGCCCTGAGCCCGCAAGGTAGCGACGGCATCATCGATCGCCTTGTCGGTAGCGCTACGTCGCTTCTCGGCCGCCCACACCCCGGCCGCCGCCTGCTTGTCGGCCAGGGGCATGGCCTCGTCGAGATCCATGGTGACGCGCATCTTGGTGGAACCGACGCGATAGCGGGACCATACCCAGTTGGCGACCGACTTCACTGTCGATCCGACCTCATAGGGCTTGAGCGGCACCGGAAACGCCTGGTTGATGGCGGCGGCCTGCCCGGCGACGGCGAGGCTCCAGGCCCTGCGATCGACATAACGGGCGCGGTGTTCGTAGGCCCAGAAACGCAGACGGTCGAACAGCTCGATATTGCGGCCGATACCGACCCTGGTGTCATGCTTGCGGCCGACATGACCGGGCGCACAGGCGACGGCGGCGAGCATCTGGCCCAAGGTGACGGGCTGCCCGCCGGGGACGATGACATGCCATCTGGAATGCCAGGGGTTTTTGGTCAGCGCGCCCGCATATCCGACATCCCCGCCCATCTCGTAGGTGACGGCCTCGACGACGCGGGCGAGGAAGCGCAGCGGCTCCATCCTGGCACCCGTCCCCCGGAACACGGGGGTCTCCAGCCACCAGACGACATGATGGCGCCCGCTCTCCGGGGTGATCGCGATCCAGGTGGGCGGCGGCAGACCGCAGGCTCTCCAGCGCTCGGAATCGTCATGGTCGCAATCGACGACGATGGCGTTGACGAACTGCTCGTTGGAGAGGCCGAGATACTGGCGGGTGACGGCATAGCAGACCGGCTCGACGACGGACCAGGCGCGACGTGACTTGATGTCTGTTGAGGCCAGGACTTTGTAAGGCAGGCGCGGCACGATATCGGCGGCCAGGGCGGCGAGCCGGGGTGCCTGGGAAATGGCCTCGGCGACAGCCTGGGCGGTACGGGGCTTGAGGGCACCATCAGCCTTGCGGTTACGTGCGCGAAGTACGTCGAGCGCTTGCTGCGCCTGATTATTGGACATAGGATTAACTCACTGCAAACAAGAATCGCGCCGGAGCCCTGCCAGGGGCGAAGATGGCGCGATTTTTATCGTCAGACGTTAAGTAATACGCTGTCAAATACTTTGAAATTACCTACAAAACGCGCGGAACTTCACTTCGAAGTTCACTCAATGGCCGAGTGGAAGGCGGAGTGAACTTCAGCGCGAACTGTAGGGAACTTGGCCTGATGCGGTCCGGGGAGCGTGCTTCCGGTAATGATCATTACCAGAGCCGCTAAAAGGCTCCCCCATCCCCCGGCCGTATGACCGGAGGCGGGTTCTGCTCAGCCGCTAAGCGGAAATCACCGCTTGGAGCCGACCTCCCCGAGGATCTTCTTGATCTCGATGGTGAGGAGGAGCTGATCCGTCTCGGCGAGGCGGCCGAGCTGACGGATGACGAGGTTCTGTTCGAGGGTGGCGAAGACCGGCTTCACGGCGGACGGCTTCAACAGACCGGCTTCCTGCCAGCGGCTGATCCAGGCTTCTCCGAACTCTGGCGACGGGCGGAGCTGACTGGTGACCGCCATGACGATGAGGTCCGGCTTGACGCTGTTGTAGGAGCGGCTGCTGACGACCACGGCCGGGCGCTTCTTCGAGCTGATCTGGTTGGTGAAGGGAAAGGGAACGAGGACGACGTCGCCGAACTCAAAGCTCATCGTAGACGTCGTCTTCGGGGTTGTTCCAGATGGCGGCGAAGGCGGGCTCGCTGGTGGCCGCGGCGGCGCGGGTCAGGGGCTGGCCTTGCTCACGCGAGCGGATGAAATCGATGAAATCCTCGACCTCGGCCAGCCGGTTGGCGGGCAGATCCTGGATCTTGGCGATGAGGGCCTGAGGGTCGTTCTGCATGGGGGTCTCTCCTTTAGCTGCTGGGGCTGGCCGGATCCTGCCCGGCCTGCTGCAACACGGTGTCGATCATCTGCAGGACGAAGCGCTGCTGGGCGCGCGGCAGGCTCTGGATGCGTTCGAGCTGTTGCTGGACGCGCGAGGCCGGACCGCGCCGGGGGGCTGCGGGCTGCGGGCCGTCTTCGCCGATCAGGTCCTCGATCGGCACGGCGAGCGCGCGGGCCAGGGAGGGCAGCAGCGAGACCGGCACCCGGCGGCGGCCGATCTCGTAGGAGGCGAGCTGCGGCTGAGGGATGCCGAGGGCTTCGGCGAGCTGGACCTGGGTGAGGCTGGCCTCCTTGCGGCAGCGGGCGATGCGGCTGCCGACGGTCTGGAAGAAGGCGTGTTCGTCGGGGCTCATGGGCAGTGGTGCGATCATGCTGGTTGCGCTCCGCATAGGATACCCCGCTCTCTCACATTGGCATTGAAGTCTATGCCATATTGACATAAGGCTCGTCGAGTTGTTCATGCATTTTTAGCTTGACGGGTTTTTGCGGGAGGGCCGGTTCCATGGCGCGGATAGCGGAGTCGGAGATCGAGCGGTTGAAGGCGGATGTATCGCTGTTGACGCTGATCGAGCAATCCGGGCTGACGCCGATCCGCCAGGGCAAGGACTGGGCGGTGTGCTGCCCGTTCCATGATGAGGCGACGCCGTCCCTGATCATCACGCCGAGCAAAAACCTGTTCCGATGCTTCGGCTGCGGTGCGGCGGGCGGGCCGATCGACTGGGTGATGAAGAAGAACGGGGTGAGCTTCCGCCATGCCGTGGAGCTGCTGCGGGAAGGCTTGCCGGTGATCACCGATGAGACGGTGAAGCGCTCGACGGTGCGGGCCTTGCCGCCGCCGGTCGATATCGACGCCGACGATCGGGCGCTGCTCGGCCAGGTCGTCGATTATTACCACCAGACCTAGAAGCAGTCGCCGGATGCCTTGGCCTATCTGGCGGCGCGGGGGCTGGATCATCCCGAGCTGGTCGAGCGGTTCCGCCTCGGCTATGCCAACCGGACGCTCGGGCTGCGGCTGCCGGAGAAGAACCGGCGGGCGGGGGCCGAGATCCGGACGCGTCTGGAGCGGCTGGGGATTTACCGGGAGTCGGGCCATGAGCACTTCAACGGCTCGTTGATCGTGCCGGTGATGGATGCGGACGGCACGGTGACGGAGATCTATGGCCGCAAGCTGCTCGACAATCTGCGCAAGGGTACGCCGAAGCATCTCTATCTGCCCGGCCCGCATCGTGGCGTGTGGAACGCGGACGGGCTCGCCTCCTCCCGCGAGGTGATCCTATGCGAGGCGCTGATCGACGCGATGACCTTCTGGTGCGCCGGATACCGTAACGTCACGGCTGCCTACGGTGCGGAGGGGTTTACCGATGAGATGCTGGCGGCGTTCAAGCGGTGGGAATCGAGCGTGTGCTGATCGCCTATGACCGTGACGAGGCAGGCGACCGGGCGGCGGCAAAGCTTGCGGAAAGGCTGATGGCGAAGGGCTTCGGGGTGTGGCGCATCCTGTTCCCCAAGGGCATGGACGCCAATGACTACGCGCTGAAAGTGACCCCGGCGTCAAAATCCCTCGGCGTGCTGATCAGGAAGGCGACCTGGCTGGGAAACGGCGCCGCGCCGGTCCGTGAGGTCGCGCTTGCCGAGCCACCTTCCTTAGCCGCTTCCGCTCCGGCCGCACCGCCGCCCGAGGAAATCGCGCCAGCCCTTCCGGCCGCCGCCCTGCCGGAGGGTGCCGCCGAGATCGAGGCCGCCGTTACCGAGACCGAGGTGGCGCTG
>OVEP010004015.1_pt1 | contig 11735 bp, 10 predicted proteins | sample 1779801 | NCBI WGS metagenome assembly OVEP01 (sample SAMEA3914791, study PRJEB12502) | metagenome | biome: forest; material: soil | place: Canada | collected 2011-07-03 | depth 0.1 m
CCGGTGGACCCGGACTACCCGGCCCAGCGGATCCGGCACATGCTGGCCGACGCCCGGCCGTCCCAGGTGCTCACCCTGCGCTCGCTGGCCGACCTGCTGCCGGAGCCGGCCGCCGCGCTGGTGCTCGACGACCCGGTCACCGTGCGGACGATCGACGCGGCACCGGACACCGACCTGGCCGACCAGGACCGCACCGCCGCGCTGCTGACCGCCCATCCGGCGTACGTCATCCACACCTCGGGCTCCACCGGCCGGCCGAACGGGGTGGTGGTGACCCACGAGGGAATCGCCAATCTGGCCACCTGTCAGATCGAGCGGTTCCAGGTCGGCGCGGCGGACCGGGTACTGCAGTTCGCCTCGCCGAGCTTCGACGCCGCCTTCTCCGAACTGTGCATGGCGCTGCTGTCCGGCGCCGAACTGGTGCTGGCCACCAGGGAGGAGCTGCTGCCGGGCCGCCCGCTGGCCGGGCTGATCGCCCGGCACCGGGTCACCCAGGTGACCCTGCCGCCGGTGGCACTGTCGGTGCTGCCGCCGGACGGGCTGGCGACGGTTCGCACCCTGGCGGTGGCCGGCGACGCGATGCCCGCCGACGCGGTGCGCCGGTGGGGCTCCGGACGGCGCCTGATCAACGCGTACGGGCCGACCGAGACGACCGTCTGCGCCACCATGAGTGAACCGCTGACCGGCTCGGACCACCCGTCCATCGGCCGTCCCATCGGCGGTGCCCGGGTACGGGTCCTCGACGGGCGGCTGCGGCCGGTGCCGCCGGGGGTCGCCGGTGAGCTGTACGTGAGCGGTCCCGGCCTGGCCCGCGGCTACCTCGGCCGGCCCGGGCTGACCGCACAGCGGTTCCTGGCCGATCCGTTCGGCCCGGCGGGCTCGCGCATGTACCGCACCGGTGACCTGGTCCGCTGGGACCGCGAGGGCCGGCTGCACTTCCTCGGCCGCGCCGACCAGCAGCTCTCGGTGCGCGGGTTCCGCGTGGAGCCGGGCGAGATCGAGGCGGCACTGCTCGACCATCCGGCCGTCGCCCAGGCCGTGCTGACCGTCCGCGAGGACAGCCGGGGCGAGCCGCGGCTGATCGGCTACGCCGTACCGCGCGGTGACCTGCTGCCGGACCCGGCCGAACTGCGCGCGCACGCGTCGGAACTGCTGCCCGCCCACATGGTCCCGGCCGCGATCGTCGTCCTGCCGGAGCTGCCGGTCACGCCGAACGGGAAGCTGGACCGTGCCGCGCTGCCGGAGCCGGCCTCCTCCGGGCAGCCGGACCGCGCCGCGCGCAGCCCGCGCGAAGCCGTCCTGCGCGAGCTCTTCGCGGAGGTCCTCGACGCTCCCGACCTGGGAATCCACGACAGCTTCTTCGACGCCGGCGGCCACTCCATGCTGGCCGCCCGGTTGATCGACCGGATCAGGACCACGCTGGGCCTCGACATCGGGCTGCGGCTGCTGTTCGCGGCCCCGTCGGTCGCGGAGCTGGGGGCGGCCCTGGACGGCGCGGAGGACGGTTCGCAGCGCGGCGGCGACTGGGACGTCGTGTTGCCGCTGCGTCCGGGCGGCGCGGGCGCACCGCTGTTCTGCGTCCATCCGGCCGCCGGCCTCGGCTGGTCCTTCGCCGGGCTCGCCCGGTACCTGGATGCCGGGCAGCCGCTGTACGCGCTGCAGTCGCCGGGAGTGGACGGCGGCCCGGACCAGCTCCCGGCGACGGTGGCCGACACAGCGGCGGCGTACGTCGCCGAGGTCCGCCGGGTCGCTCCCCAGGGCCCGTACCACCTGCTCGGCTGGTCGGCGGGCGGGCTGATCGCCCACGAGATGGCCGTGCGGCTCCAGGCATCCGGTGAACAGGTCGGTCTGCTCGCGGTGCTGGACGCCTATCCGCTGGCCGACGTGGCACCGGCCGCCGCCACGTCGCCCGAGGAGGTCGCCGAGGCGGTCCGCCGGGAGACCGCCGGCCTGCGACTCGACGACCGGGTCCGGGACAATCTGGCGGCCGTGTACCTGGGCGTCGCCGAAGCCGCCCGGGCGTTCACCCCCGGCGTCTTCCACGGGGAACTGCTGCACTTCGCCGCCGCCCACGACCGCGACCGCGACCGCGAACCCGACCAGGGGCAACTCGACGCGAAGCTCTGGCAGCCGCACGTCGACGGCCCGGTGCGGCGACACGAAGTCGCCGCCGGGCACGAGGAGATGACCCGGCCACAGGCCCTCGGCGTGATCGGCCCGGCACTCGCGGACCGGCTCCGGGAACTGACCACATCCGCACCACACACAGAGGGAACCGACTCATGAGCAATCCATTCGAGGACGACGACGCCAGCTACCTCGTGCTGCGCAACGCCGAGGGCCAGTACTCGCTGTGGCCCTCGTTCGCCGAGGTACCGGCCGGCTGGGAGACGGTCTACGGCGAGGCCGACCGCCAGTCCTGCGTCGACCACGTGAACGAGCACTGGGTCGACATGCGGCCCAACAGCCTGATCGCGGCCATGGACGCCGCCACGACTGGGAGCGCCACGCCGTGAACACCAGCCACAGCCACTTCGAGGACCTGACTGTCGATCACATCGGGCTCCGGGTCGTCGACCTGGATGCCTGGACCACCGAGTTCGTCCACGGCTACGGGCTGACCGTCACGGACGCGCCGGACCGGACCGGCGCGGGGCGCACCGCTGTCCTCGCCCGCGGCGGCATCCGCCTGGTGCTCAGGCAACCGCCGCACGAGGGGCATCCGGATGCCGTGTACACCCGCCGCCACGGCGACGGTGTCGCGGACATCGCGCTGGGCACCGCGGACGCCGCCGGGGCCTTCGCCGAGGCGGTCCGTCGCGGCGCGCGGCCGCTCGCCGAGCCGGTGGAAAGGGACGGGGTCGTCACCGCGTCCGTGGCCGGATTCGGCGACGTGGCCCACACCTTCGTCCAACGGCCCGCGGCCCGGCCGACCGCCGACGCGGCCGTGACCGACACCGGCCTGCGGCAGGTGGACCACTTCGCCGTGTGCGTGGAGGCGGGCGAACTCGACACCACCGTCGCGTTCTACCAGCGGGTCCTGGACTTCCGGATGATCTTCGAGGAACGGATCACCGTCGGTGCCCAGGCGATGAACTCCAAGGTGGTGCAGAGCCGTTCCGGCCTGGTCACGCTGACCGTCATCGAGCCGGACACCACCCGCGACCCGGGACAGATCGACGGGTTCCTCAAGAACCACGGTGGCGCCGGCGTCCAGCACGTCGCCTTCACCACCGACGACATCGTGCACACCGTCACGGCGATGCGCTCGGCCGGCGTCGAGTTCCTGGCCACCCCCGACGCGTACTACGGCAGGCTTCCCGAGCGGCTGGCACTGTCCCGCCACTCGTCCGGGCAACTCGGCAGTCTGCGCATCCTGGCCGACGAGGACCACGCCGGGCAGTTGTTCCAGATCTTCACTCGCTCCACGCACCCGTTCCGGACGCTGTTCTTCGAGGTCATCGAACGCGCCGGGGCCACCACGTTCGGCAGCGGCAACATCCGCGCACTGTACGAGGCCGTGGCGGCGGAGGACGCATGAGAATAATGCTGTCGCATTTCTACGACGGAAAGGAGGGACGCATCCGGATTCGACCGTCCAGGGGTTCACTCCCGGGTTCACTTTCCGGCGAACACCCGAAAGCAGAGGTGAACGGATTTGCGACTTTTCCGCCGACCTCAGCGCGGGCGCGCGTCATGTTGACAGGGACGCCGACTCGATGCCTGACTGTAGTAGTATGACCGCGGACATTACAGTCGGGAGTTGAGTTGTTACACTGTGAGGCTGTCTGCAAGCGCTACGGCGCGGGGCGGTGGATCCTCAGCGATGTGGACATGAAGGTCCTCACCGGCGACGTGGTCGCGGTGGTCGGCACCAACGGTTCCGGGAAGTCCACCCTGCTGAAGATCCTGGTCGGCCTGTCGCAGCCAACGTCCGGCACGGTCTCGGGCCGCCCATCGGCCATCGGGTACGTACCGGACCGTTTCACGGCGCACGAACGCATCTCGGCGATCTCCTACCTCACCCACATGGGACGCATCCGCGGCATGTCGACCGCCGCGGCCCGCGCCCGGGGCGGCGACCTGCTGGAACGACTGGCCCTCGTGGGCGGCCCGACCGCGTCGCTGCGCACGCTCTCCAAGGGCAACGCGCAGAAGGTCGCACTGGCCCAGGCCCTGCTGGTGCGACCCGAGCTGCTCGTCCTCGACGAGCCCTGGTCCGGTCTGGACGCCTCGGCCCACGGCATTCTTGGCGAGTTCATCGACGAAGTGGCCGCCCACGGCGGCGCGGTGATCTTCACCGACCACCGCGAGGCGCTCACCGAGACGCATGCCACCGGCGCCTACACCATCACCGACGGCCGGGTCACCTGGCGCGGCGACACGCACACCGAGGCCCCCGCCCCGATGGTCGAGCTGGTACTGACCGTGCCGACCACCGGCGCCGTCCCGGCCCGACTCGACTGGTACGCGCTCCCGGGCGTGGTGGCCGCCGCCCAGCAGGGCCAGGGCATCGTCCTGCGGGTGACCCGGGAGCACTCGGACACCGTACTGCTGACGGCGCTGCAGCACCTCTGGTCCGTGGACGCGGTGGCCAAGGCCGCGCACGACCGCAGTTCCCGTACCGAAAGCAGGAGTGTCGCCCGGTGATCGCCCTGGTCCGCTACATGTTCACGGTGCTCCTGCTCTCCCAGCGCTACCTCGCGCCGCTGCTGCTGTTCGTCGGCCTGACCGCCGTGCTGACCAACAGCGACGCCGGACCGCTCACCGCCAGCTACGCCGCGGTGGCCGGGGTCATGCTGCTGTCCTCCGCCTGGCTCACCATGGCGCTGATCGGCCTGGAGGACCCGCCGCACCGCTCGATCGTGGTCGTCAGCGCGGGCAGCCACCGCAGGGCCCTGCTCGGCTCGGTCGCGACCGCCACCGTCTCGTGCCTGCTGCTGACCGTGGCCGGGCTGCTGCTGCCGCTGGTGTTCGGGTCCCACACCGTCCACCCCGCCGATCTGGTCCTCGGCACGGAGGCGCAGCTGACCTGTGCCTTCACCGGCATCGCCATCGGGCTGGTCTGCTCGCGGCTGGTGTTCCGGCACCAGGGCTACGCGCTGGTGGTCGCCCTGCTGCTGCTGCTGGCCGTCATGCTCGGCAAGGGTGTGTCGCCGGTCAACATCATGCTGACCAACCTCCAGCAGGCGACGAGCTCGGCGAACGTCCTGGGCTCCACGGGCGTGCTGGTCGCCGCCGCCGCGGTGCTGCTCGTGGTGGGAACGGCCGTCACCCACGCGGTCACCGTCAGGAAGAGCTGAGCCGGGAAGAGCCAGAGCCGAGGGGACGGCCCGCGCGGGTGCGGGACGTCCCCTCGGTCGCCTACGCCGCCGCCTCGCTCGCGACACCCGGGATCTCCCGTACCGATCGCAGGCCGGAGCGGAGCAGCAGCACCGTCGCGGCCACCGACGCCAGCCCGGTCAGCACCAGCGCCCACCCGGTCCCGGCCTTGGGGCCCATGGCGCCGCCCAGGACATCGGCGGCCGCCCCACCCAGCAGGGATCCGAGCGGCATCGCGCAGAAGTTGATGGTCCGTGACGTCGCGTGCACCCGGCCCAGCAGGTCCGGCCTGGTAACCGACTGCCGCAGGGTGGTGACCGTGGCGTTCCAGACCGGAACCCACACCGAGGCCGACGCGCCGACCACAACCAGTGTCGGTACCGCCGGCAGCCACAGGGCCAGCGGGGCCAGGGCCCACACGGCTCCGGAGGCACAGGCGGCGATGAGAGTCGTCCCGAGGCCGAAGCGGGTCAGCATCCGGTCCGCCATCCACGCGCCGCCGACCGCGCCGAGGCCCACCAGGGTGAAGAGCACGCCGACCACCCCGAGTGGGAGTCCGAGGGTTCGGTAGGCGAAGAGCAGCACCACCGTCGAGGCGGCCGCGCCGCCCAGGTTCCGCAGCACCGCGGCCATCGTCGCGGGGCGCAGCAACGGGTGCCGCCACAGCGCCGCGACACCCTCCCTCATCTCGGCGAACATCGAGGCCCCCGGCCGCCGCGGCGGCGCCGGGGGCTCCGGGGTGCGCAGGGTCATCAGCGTCAGGACCGGTATCACGAAGCCGGCGGCGACCACCGCCAGCGACGTCGTACCGGAGAGGAACTGACCCAGCAGGCCGCCCAGGGCCGGCGCGCCGAGCATGGCGAGCGAGGTGGACACCTCCAGCCTGGCGTTCGCCCGGGGCAGCATGTCCCGCGGCAGCAGGGTCGGCAGGTGCGACTGGTTGGCGACGTCGTACAGCACGCCGAACGAACCGGCGGCGAGCGCCGCCACGCACAGTTCCGCCATGCCCAGCACCCCGGTGGCGGCGGCCAGGGGGATCGCGGCGAGTGCCAGCCCCGTGCCCACGGTCGACCACATCATGGTCGGCCTGCGCCGCCGACGGTCCATCAGCACGCCGGCGAAGAGCGCCAGCGCCGGATAGGGAGCGGTGCCCACCGCGTTCAGCAGGCCGACGCTCAGACTGGACGCGTGGAACAGGGCGATGGCGGTGGTCGGGAAGAGGAAGATCGCCACCTGCTGGCCCACGACACTCACGCTCTGACCGAGCCAGTACCAGCGGAAGTCGCGGCGGGCCGACAGGTCTGCCCGTTCGCCGGAACGGTCCGGCCCGACAGCCGCCACGCGATCCGCGAGGGCCTCGCTTTCCGCCATTCCCGCCTTTCGCGGAATGGTCATTTCCCCTCCCCCGTTCCGGCCGGCTCCCACCGGCACGTCCGGGCAATTCAAGCACACGGAATCGAGACCGTCGACCGGGCCCTGGGAATTCAGATAAAGCCGGTGAACCCATTCCGGAGGGCGCGGATCCGATTCCCGGGCGAATTGCGGGGATTGGACACCGCTTGGACCGGGGCGAGGACCGGCGCCGCGTCCCGCGCCCTCGATCATTCGTTGGCGCACTTGCGGACGACCGGCGCCGGAACGCCCGTGCGGTCCGCGGCAGCCGCGCGGTCAGACCCAGCCGTGGCGGGCGGCCAGGACGCCGGCCTCGAAGCGGCTGTGGGCGCCCAGCCGGGCCATCATGTCCGAGGCCATCCGGCGGACCGTGCGCAACGAGACGCCCAGGCGGCGGCTGGCGATCTCGTCGGTGTGGCCGGCCGCCAGCAGCCGCAGCAGTTCCCGCTCCTGGGTGGACAGCCCGCGGGTGTCGCGCGGTGCGCTCTCGCCCCAGGGGGAGGCGATCGACCAGACCTGCTCGAACAGTGCGGTCATCGCGGCCACCGCGCCCAGGCTGCGCAGTTCCAGCGCGCCCGCCCGGCCGTCCGCCGGGTCCAGCGGCACCAGCGCGACCTCCCGGTCGACCACCACCATCAGCATCGGCAGCGACGCCACGGTGCGGGTCTCGCCGCCGAGGCCGGCCAGCCACCGCACGTACTCCCGGGTGGGGGCGTCGTTGCGGAAGCTGTCCTGGTAGATGCTCCGCAGTACCACGCCGCGCTCCAGGGCCTGCTGGTCGAGCAGCTTGCTGGCGTCCATGGTGTCCGGCTTCTGGGCCCCGCCCGGGAGGAAGGACAGGCACTCCCGGCGGGCGCTCTGGGCCAGTTCCTCCAGCCGGCGCCGCACCGCCTCCAGCCCCTCCAGCCGCTCCACCATGTCGGAGATGTACTCCCGGCGGCCGGCGTACTGGGCCGTGAACTGGGCGACGGCGGCCCGGGTCGCGGCGACCTGCCGCTGCTGCCTGACCAGTTCGGTCTCGCTGCGGGAAAGCAGTCCGCTCAGCCCGAGTTCCGGGCTGACCGGGCGTAAGTCCTCCGGTCCGTCCTTGCTCGGGCGTAACAGCCGCAAGTCCACCAGGGCGTCCAGCGCGGCTCGCACGCTCTCCTCCGGCCAGACCAAATGGCGGGCCAGATCCGCTATTTTCCAGGATGGTTCGTTCAGCAGGAGCCGATAGACCGCTTCGGCCGAGGGCTCCAGTCCCAGAGCTTCCAGCATTTGCGTCCCCCCAAGGACGTTGTGGGCGGCGCCCGGCACCGCGCCCCCGGGCATTGTGCCGTGGGCGGTAATGGCGGTGCAAGGCCGGTCCGGCCGGCCCCGCGGCTCCCGTCGGGCACCGTCAAGCCACTGCTGAGGGCGCTGCCGGGCGGGCCTCGGGGCGGTCCGCCGGCCGCGTGGCGACCGGCCTCTTCGCGCCGATCGGACCCACCACAGGTCAAGGCCCTATTTGACGCGAACATGGCTGGTGCATCTTCGCGCCAGGACAGTTGCGGCCAGCCGAAAACCGCGACAACCGGCACTCCAGCCGGGATTCTTGAAGCGCGGAAGGGGCCCGGCGAGAACCCGAACACCGTCGGGATTTCCCGGTTCGGTCCGCGAATTTCGTACCGCGATCTTCGTACCGATTTCCTGAGGAGTTCGCCATGCCCCAAGCCCTGCTCGGTCTGACCGCCCTCGGCATTCTCGCCGCGGTGTTCGCCCTCGGAGCCACCCTCCCCGACGGCGGCCCCGGATCGGCCTTACGCACCGTCACCGCGCCCACCACCACTGCCCCGACGCACCCCCTCAACCAGCACCCGGGCGGCTTCTCCTGGGGCTGAGCGACCGGGCTCGGGCAGGAGAACCACAGCGGCCTGGAGGCAGCCTGTGTACATCATCGAAGCCGTGCTGACGAGATCCGCTGCCGCCCGCGTGCCCGAGCCCGACGCGACCATGGTCCAGGAGGTCTTCTGGCCGCTGACCCGGGTCGAGGACCGATTGGAGCACCTGCGGGCCAGGGTCCGGGCCCGGGCCCGGGCCATCGACCTGGTGCTCTTCGTCGCCTCGCCCGACGGCCGCCGGGCGGTCCTGGATGCCCGCAGGCTCTGCGAACGGGTGAGCCGGGACGCGCCGCTGCTGGCCGGCTGGACGCTCACCCACTGCGCGCTGTTCGACCCCACGAGTGAGCCCGCGACCCCGGACCGCGAACCGCGGGCGAGCTCTTGAGCGATTCCGAGCAATCCGCCCATTGATCCGCACGTCCGGCGGGACTGCGGACCGACACTCAGAGGACCAGTGATGGGGAGACCGGAGAGACCAGTCGACGCCTTCGACGGGGCGCTCGCCGAGTTCGCAACGGAACTGCGCCGACTGCGGAAGGAGGCGGGAAGTCCCACCTACCGGGACATGGCGCGCGACGCCCTGTTCTCACCCTCGGTGCTGTCCAGCGCGGCCAGCGGCCACCGGCTGCCGACGCTGCAGGTCACCCTCGCCTATGTGGCGGCCTGCGGCGGCGACGGCGAGCTGTGGCGGCGCCGCTGGCAGCGGCTCAGCGGCGGCGGCGCGGCCGAGCCCCGACTGACGGGCCATCATTTCACGCCGCTTCCCTCCCAGTTGCCGCTGCGGATGCACGGACCGCTGCTCCGGGCCGAGCTGTTGCGCGGTCTCGGTGCGCCGCCCGCGTCCCCGCTGCTGATCAGCGGCCCGACCGGGATGGGCAAGAGCGAGTTCGCACTGCACTACGCCCATGCCCTGGCCCCGCAGATGGTCGACGGCCGGCTCTATGCGGACTACGCTCCGGCCGGCGGCGGCCCCGGCGGCAGCGGGCCGGTGGTCGACGGGTTCCTGCAGGCGCTCGGCGTCCCGGCGGGACGGCTGCCGACCGGCGCGGACCAGCGGGCCGGGCTGTACCGGTCGCTGCTGGCCGAGCGCCGCCTGGTGGTCCTGCTGGACAACGTGGAGTGCGAGGCCCAGGTCTGGCCGCTGCTCGGGGAGACCAGCCGCAGCGTCACCATCGTGGTCGGCCGGGCCGGGCTGTTCGGGCTGCGCGACGTCCGCCGGCTGCGTCTCGACGTGCTGCCCCGGCAGCAGTCGCTCGCTCTGTTCGCGGCCACCGTACCGGAGTTGGCGGCGGCGGAACCGGCGGCGTGCGATCGCCTGGCCGCGCTCTGCGGGGACCTGCCGCTGGCGCTGGACATCGCCGCCCGCAAGCTGGCGGCCCGACCGGACGAGCCGCTGCGGCGGGTGCTGGACCGGCTGGCCCGACCCGGCATGCTGCTGCACTGGCTGCGGTTCGGCGACCGGTCGGTGCGCCACTCGCTGCTCACGGCCTACCTGCGGCTCGACGTCCGGGCCCAGGACCTGCTGCACCAGCTGGCCGGGACCGCCCCCGGCCGTCCGTGGGACCGAACCGGCCGCTGGGCCCGGGATCCGGCGCTGCTGGTCCAGGACGACTGGCTGGAGGAGCTGACCGAGGCCGGCATGCTCCGCGTCGGGCCGACCGGGCTCCGGCTGGATCCGCTGGTCCGCGCGCTGCTGGCGGAGCAGCGGATCCAGCGGCCCGCCGTGCGGCGCTCCCCGGCCCGTCCGACGCGGCCGCCGGCCGACCCGGCGCGGGCCGGGCGCACCGGGTGGACCGGGCTGCCGGAGCCCATCGCGCCGGGGATGTGAACGGGCATGAACGGTTGATTGTCTGTTCCGACCGATACTTTCGATCAATATCCCCATCGGATTGACTGCGGGCATCGGATGACGAAGTCGACCGGCGGGTCCGGGAATCGTCCCTCTCGGACGGCGGCCCCGCGCCAACGACGTGAATTGTCGCATCGCAGATCGGAGAAGGTATGTCTGACCGCGAAGTGGAGATCCTGGCCATCGGGGCCGGCCCGTCGAACCTGGCGCTGGCCGTGGCCATCGAGGAGTCGGGCGACCAGGGGCTGGCCGAGCGCACCCTGGTGCTGGAGCAGCACCCGGACGTGAAGTGGCAGCGCAACCTGCTGCTGCCGTGGGCGCGCAGCCAGGTCTCCTTCCTCAAGGACCTGGTGACGCTGCGCAACCCGCAGAGCCGGTTCTCCTTCCTCAGCTTCCTGGCCAGCCGGGGACGGCTGGACGAGTTCGTGAACATGGGCACCTTCAACCCGTACCGCCAGGAGATATCGGACTACCTCCAGTGGGTGGCCGGCTCCCTGGAGCACGTGGGCATCCGCTGCAACGCCCGGGTCGAGCAGCTCTCGCCGCGCCGGGAGCAGGACGGCACGCTCGTCGGCTGGTCCGCGCGGCTGGCCGACGGCGACACCGTGCACTGCCGCGACCTGGTCGTCGGCACCGGCCGGGACGCCCGCGTACCGGAGGTCTTCCACGGCCTGCCGGCCGACCGGGTGATCCACAGCACCGAGTACGCCACCCGGATCGCCCGGTGGCCGGCCGACCAGCCGACCCGGGTGGTGGTCATCGGCGGCGCGCAGAGCGCGGCCGAGATGTTCATGGCGCTCCACACCGACCTGCCGCTCAGCTGCCCGACCCTGCTGCTGCGCTCGATCGGCATGCAGAACTACCAGACCAGCAAGTTCGTGAACGAGCTGTTCTTCCCGTCGTACATCGACGACTTCTACAGCAGCGCGCCCGAGGTCCGCGCCCAGATCCTGGCCGAGGTGCACCAGACGAACTACGCCGGACTGGCCGCACCGTTCCTGGACGAGCTGTACGCCCTGCTCTACCAGCAGCGGCTGCACGGCTCCGACCGCTCCGCGGTCCGGCCGATGACCGAGGTCGTCGGCGCGACCACGAGGGACGGCGAGATCCTGCTCGACGTCCACGACCTGCGCTCCGGCAAGACCGAGCCGCTCGCCTGCGACCTGGTGCTGCTCGGCACCGGCTACGACCCGCGGATGCCGGCCATGGTCCGCGACCTGGCGGGGCGGGCCGGGGTCGAGGAGATCGCGGTCGACCGCCGCTACCGGGTCGACCTGGGGCAGTCCGCGACCGGCGCGCTGTACCTGCAGGGC
>OVEP010003326.1_pt2 | contig 11722 bp, 11 predicted proteins | sample 1779801 | NCBI WGS metagenome assembly OVEP01 (sample SAMEA3914791, study PRJEB12502) | metagenome | biome: forest; material: soil | place: Canada | collected 2011-07-03 | depth 0.1 m
GAGCACGATGTCGAACGGCTGGCCCGTAGCGCCGGCGCTAGCCGGAACACGCGTGGGCGCCGTGCACTATCCCGGCCGGCGCGGACCCTCCGTATGGGTCCCATTGTAGGCAAGACGTCAGCAAACGGTGGCGTCGAATCCACCCCTGCGTCGCAATCCCGCCTGAACGGAGGCACGAATGACTGCTGTACCTCGGAGGTTGCGACCGAGATGGGTCCAGGCTTTTGACAATACCAATGCAAAAAGCTTGCCCGGAGATGGGACGCGTAGAGAGAGCTTGTACTGGCATCCTAGGCCTTTGGCAGCGAAGACTTTCCGCCACGTCGGCGCGGCTTCGGCTCGACACCCACTCGCCAATCGCGCGCGAGCACGAGCGCCGTCATCCTTTGCGCGATGTCTTCAAACGCCGGATCGGCTTGCGGGACATACAGCCATTTTCCAAGTACAGGATGCGGCCGCAAAGCGGGCATGTCCTCAATGAGCGCGGCATGGCGCTCTTGCGATGTGCACACCAGCAAGCCATTCCACGGCGCGTCGCGATCGGCCGCAACCAGGCATAACAGGCCGTCGACATAGGCGGCATGGCAGCCGAACATCGGCTTGCGAATATAGGTTGCATCTCGCTCCAATGCGTCGAAGATCCAGATGAGCGAGTTGCGGATGGTAGAGGGCATCGGCGTGAAGTCCTTGAGGGCTGAAGCGACGATGTGCGTCAAAGACCCATTTGATTCGCCTTCGATCGGAACCCCGCGCGCGATCAGGTCGCTGATGTCGCGGTCACTTAAGCAATAGCCCGCTCATTATAGGTCGCAGCAAGCGCGGAAGCGGCTATGTGTGAAGTCGCACATTCACGCCGTACAAGCGGTCGTATTTTTCGTGCTACCGCTTGCGCGCACCTTCCCGGGCGCGTGGCCGCGCTGATCCTTGCGTTTCCCGCCACCTTGCGCCTGTCGCTTGCCCGCTATGGCGCAGCAGACGCCGCATTGCCATGGAGAATCCCATGTCGAACAAGCTTTCCGGCGTGCAGATACTACGCGCGGTCGCGGCGACCGCCGTCGTTGCGCTGCATTTCAACGAGCAAGTCGGCCTATACGGGCACGGCGGCCAACCGTGGCTGTTGAGTTCAGGCATCGCGAACGTCGGCGCGGCGGGCGTCGATATCTTCTTCGTCATCAGCGGTTTTATCATGTACCACACCACGCGACCGCGTGCGAACGGCAGCGCCGACGCCTTAGGCTTTCTGAAGCGCCGGGCGATTCGTATCCTGCCGACATACTGGTTCTGGACCACCATAGCGCTGCTTGCCTGGCTCACACACCTCGGCTATACGTCGCACGCCTTCACCGGTGAATTCGTTGTGCTTAGCTACTTTCTAATACCGGCAGTCAGCGAGGGGCAATGGGGGGTACTGCTCTCGCCTGGTTGGACGCTGAGCTACGAAGCGTACTTCTATGTGCTGTTCGCGCTGTGCATCGCGCTTGTCCCGCGCCGGCGGCTTGCCGCGTACACGGTCGGCGCGATAGTCCTGCTGTGGGGCCTTGCGCATGTCGCGCCATTCAATGCGGGCTTCGTGCACGTCAGCGGTGAGCCGCTGGTATTCGAGTTCGCCTACGGCGTGCTCATTGCGCACGGACTCGCGATCTGGCGCGAACGCATCGGTGCTGGTGCGATGCAGAGGGCGGGTCTGGTGCTGATTGCCGCGGGCGCCGTTGGCTTCGCCGTAACGGTTGCCGCGCCGGAGGCAGCCGTCGCCCATCGTGCTTTCGCATGGGGACTGCCGGCCGCCGCCCTGGTCGCGGGTACCGTACTCGCACGCTTGCCGACTTTATACAGTTCGAGGTTGCTCTTGCTGCTGGGTGACGCGTCCTATTCAATCTATCTGTCGCACCAGTTTCCGATGATGCTTCTCGCGCGCTACCTCAAGAAAGGATGGTTCAGTACGGTGTCGCCGGACGTGATTGCGACCGCCGGCGTTGTCGCCGCCATCGCGTTCGGCGTCGCGGCCTACTTCGCAATCGAACGTCCAGCGATCGCGTTCTTCTCGCGCAAGTCGCCGCCACTTCCCCCGGTCGCCTCGCCGACCGTCTGACGCGCGGAATCCCAGGGACGCCTGCGAACAGAACACCCGGTCGCGGAGATCGCGTCGGCGAAGGTCGGGAGCGGACGACGATCCACGAGTCGAATCATTAAAGCCTGGTGGTGAAATCCGCATTCTGACCCGCAGCGTTGCGGCGCTTGCTCGGCGACGAAGCGCGCCCGCCAAAACGCTCAACGATGAAGTCCACGAACGTGCGAATCTTCGGCGGCGGCTGACGGTCCGCGACCGTCAGCACATGCATCGGCCGTGCGTGCGGGGCATAGCCGGGCAACAGCGGCACCAGCCGGCCGGCGCGAAGATCGTCGTCGAGCAGGATCTCGGGCTGCATGATGATGCCGAGCCCACTGAGCGCAGCCATTCGGAGCGCTTCGCCATTGTTCGCGGTCAGGGTCAGCGACACCGGCACGATGACGTCGCCTTCGGGCCCCTCCAGCCGCCAGTTGCGCCCCGCGACCGGATGCGCGAATCCGAGACAACTGTGTTGCGCGAGATCGTTGGGCGCCACTGGTACGCCATGCCGTTCGAGATAGCCAGGTGTTGCGCAGACCACCGATCGGTACGGACGCAACGCACGCGCGACCAGAGACGAGTTCGCGAGCTCGCCGATCCGCACCGCCACGTCGAACCCTTCATCAACGAAATCGATGGCCCGATCGCTGACGACGAGGTCGATCGCGACATCGGGATGCGCCGCACGATAGTCGACGCAGGCCGGAGCGAGCGCATGGACGCCGAACGAAACGGGCGTGAGCACGCGCAGCCGGCCGCGTGCCTCGCCATGCAGTTCGGCGCCGATCGCCTCGGCGTCGGCCACGTCGGCGAGAATGCGCCTGCATCGCTCGTAGTAGTGCTGCCCGAGTTCAGTGAGACTCTGCCGGCGCGTGGTGCGATTCAGCAGCCGGCCGCCTAGCAGCGTTTCGAGCGCCCGGATGTGATGCCCGACCATGGTCCCCGTCAGCCGGAACTCCTCCGCAGCGGCCGCGAAACTGCCGCGCTCCACGACCCGCACGAAGATCGTCATGCTTTCCAGTCTGTCCAATTGCGAAGTGTCCTTTGGTTATGTTCGAAGCGGCGCCATCTTTTTCCCTCACCTCTGCGCTGCAACAATCTCGACAGGGACGTGGAGCTCTCCACGTACGACATCGCAGACCATTGAGGGAGAGGCATGATGCTATCGCAACCGACACTTCGTGAACGCGGCGCAGCGCTGCTCGAGCAACTGCACGGCTCCGGGGCCGCTCAGGCTTTGAAGGCCGATATGGAAGGGCTGTGCCCGGACTTCGTCGAGATGTCCGTCGAATGGGCGCTGGGTGGCGTCATGGCGCGCCCGGGGCTCGACCTGATCACACGCGAGCTCGTTGTCATCGCGTCGTGTGTGACGCTCGGCCATCCCGTTACACAGTTGCGCGCGCACGTTCATGCCGCACTGGCGGCGGGTGCGACCCGCGAGCAGATCATTGAGTCGATCCTGCAGTTGATGTTTTATGCTGGTGGTGCCTCGGTGCGCAATGCGCTCGTGCATTGCCGCGATCTGCTGGTCGAGCAGACTGATTCAGCTACCGCGGCCGCATGAACGGAAGCTGAGCCGCGCGGTTTGGCCGCCGTTCGCAGATGTCATCAGCCTGCACGGCGGCTTTTCGAACCGGGCTCCTCGCGAACTCGCCCGGTTGAAATGCCTGTCACGCGGTTGAAGCCGCAATGGATGGCACGGCCGAATCGCTTTCCAGCTTCTCCACAAGCGCATCGCGCATCAACGCGACGGGCCGCACCAGACGACCCGGCAGCACGCCATGCACGAGCCAGGCGTTCAGTACGTTGTCGAAGTCCGTCACATCGACCTGCTGCAGTGACTCGCGGTATGCGCTGCGCGCCAGCATTTCTGGCACCGCGAGTCCGATGCCCATGCCCCGCGCCACCAGCGAAAGCTGCAACTCCGACCCAAACGCTTCGACAGCGACGTTGAACGGCAAGCCGCCCGCCGCCATCGCGCGGCTCAGCGTCGAACGCATTCCGCACCCGTCCTGGTTCAACACCCACGGGTGACGCGAGAGTTCGGCGAGCGTCGTCGGTTCGTCAGCCAAGCCAAACGAACGCGGCGCCACCACGATGACCCGCTTGTCGCCGAGCAACGTCGCCGTCATCGTCTCGGGCAGCGGAATGCCGGTGGGCATCAGCACGACGGCTGTGTCCACGGCGCCTTGTTCGACCTTCTGCAACAGGCCTGGCGACCAGCCTGCCGTCACGCGCAGCGTCAGTTTCGGAAAGGTGCTGCGCAAACGGTCGATGGGCCGCTCGAGCGCGAGCTCGGATAGAAACGGCGGGACGCCGATTCTCATCTCGCCCGTCGATTCGCTCTCGGGCGACGCGACGGCCATCAGGTCGTCGACGGCGCGCAACACCGTGCGTGCGAGACCGTACACCTCGTTGCCCGCCGCTGTCGGCTTGAGCGGTTTGCTCTGCCGGTCCAGCAACTCGGCGCCAAGCATCGTCTCCAGGTTCTGCACACGGCGTGTGAGTCCGGGTTGCGTGAGAAACAGCTTCTCCGCCGCCCGCACCATCGATCCGCTTTCGACTACCGCCACGAAGGCCTGCAGGTCACGCGTATTCATAACAAACTCGCATAAACATTATCGAGATATTTCAATTGTCGCATAACACCGGCGTCCGTACGATAGCCTGGAATGAAATCAACCGGAGTGGAACGATGAATCGACCCGCCGAGACGACCGCGCGGCCCTTGTCTCCGTTGCCTTCTACGCCCGCACTTTCAGCGGCGCCGGGCGCCGTCCTGACCACGCCGCTCACGTTGTTCTTCGCCGCGGCGGTCGGCGTGATCGTCGTGAACCTGTCGGCGGCGCAGCCGTTGACCGGGCCTGTCAGCCGCGCGCTGAACCTGCCGCCCGAACTCGCCGGACTGATCGCCATGCTGCCGCAGTTGGGCTACGCGGCCGGCTTGCTTCTGCTTGTGCCGCTGTGCGATCTGGTCGAGAACCGGAAGCTCATTTTTCGGACCCTGATGTGCTGTGCCGTGTTTCTCGGCGTTGCGGCGTTCGCGCGGTCGGGCTGGCTGTTCCTCGCCTCGGTGTCGCTTGCGGGCGCGACGTCGAGCGTGATTCAGATGCTCGTGCCGATGGCGGCGTCGATGGCGCCGGAACACCGGCGTGGGCGGGCGGTCGGCAACGTGATGAGCGGGCTGATGATCGGGATTCTGTTGTCACGCCCGCTCGCGAGCGTGATCGCCGGATCGTTCGGCTGGCGCGCGTTCTTTGGCATCGAGGCGTGCGCCGACGCGCTGCTTGCCGTCGTCCTGTACGCCCAGTTGCCGACTCACAAGCCGCTCGCGACAGCACGTTATCCGGCCTTGCTGCGCTCCCTGTGGACACTGCTGCGCACGGAACCCGTCCTGCAACGCCGCGCCACGCTGGCGGCGCTCGGGCTCGGCGCGTTCAGCGCGTTCTGGACCGCCATCGCCTTGCTGCTGGCGCAGCCGCCGTTCTCGCTCAGCATGCACGGCATCGCCGCGTTTGCGCTGGCTGGCGCGAGCGGGGCGATCGTCACGCCGCTTGCCGGTTATCTCGGCGATCGCGGGGCGCAACGCATCACACAACTGATCGCGCATCTGTTGATGATTGCGGCCGTGCTCGTCATGGGCGCGGCCGGTGCCGGCTGGGGCGGATTCCCGGTAACGACGCACCCCGGTCTCGCGCTCGCGCTGCTGGTTGTCGGCGCGGCCGCGCTCGACGCGGGCCTGATCACCGATCAAACGCTCGGACGGCGTGCGATCAATCTCATCAACCCGGCGGCGCGCGGCCGATTGAATGCGCTCTTCGTGGGAATTTTCTTTATCGGCGGCGCCATGGGTGCCTTGCTGTCGGGGGCGGCGTGGGCATGGGCCCGATGGAGCGGCGTTTGCTCAGTCACACTGGGGTTCACGATTGCCGCGCTTCTGTTCGGATTCTTTGACCGTGGTACGCGTTCCGACGGTTTGCATTGAGGAGGGGTTGCGTAGCGGTTGGGCGTTCATTGCAACATGTCTATACATATCGTCCGTCTTACGTCAATCCGACTGCCGTGCTTGAGGTAAGCTCGCCCCTAGATCGCCTGCCGCGCAATTGGGCTAAGAGTCAGCTATCTCCCCCGCCCAATAAGAGCTTGCCTCCACGGAATATCGTTTCTGACAAAAGCGAAAGCTGAGATCTCATATATGCAAACCGGGTAACCCCCTATTTGCATCAACTTGTCTATACAAGTAAATTTATGCCCGGCGTGATCGAATTCGACATGACCGGGTACCACAAGGCCCCGCCGCCAAGCGAGCAAACCGCTGCTCGCCGCCGATTCGCCAGATAGATAAATGGGGCGGCGCGCGCCGCCACACCCGTAACACCAATAGTCCGTTCGCCCGACTCAACGTCGAGCAAGCGGCATCTGAAGCGTTCTGGAGAATGTTCCGTGGCAATTCCCACCGAAAACCCGGCTAGCAGCGCGTTGATCGAATCCCGCTCGATCGACTACATCCCCGATGCGGAAAGGCATGGCAGCCTGTTTAGCCAGTTCACGCTCTGGCTATCGGCCAACCTGCAGATCACGGCTATCGTGACGGGCGCGCTCGCTGTCGTACTTGGCGGGGACGTGTTCTGGTCGCTCGTCGCCTTGGTGATCGGGCAGCTTATCGGTGGAACCGTGATGGCACTGCACGGCGCTCAGGGACCCCAACTCGGCCTCCCGCAGATGATCTCGAGCCGGGTGCAGTTCGGCGTGTACGGCGCGATGATCCCCATCGTGCTCGTGTGCCTGATGTATGTCGGCTTTTCGGCAAGCGGTTCGGTGCTGGCCGGCCAGGCGGTCGCCCAGCTTTTCAACGTTGACGACGCGGTCGGCATCGTGATGTTCGCCGCCGTGATCGTGCTCCTGACGATCTTCGGCTACCGCTCGATTCACTTCATCGGGCGCATTGCGAGCGTGGTGGGTGTCGCGGCCTTTGTCTTCATGTTTGCACAGCTCTTCGCGCGTCACGACGTCGGTGCGCTGCTCGCGAACCGGCACTTTACGCTCGCCAGTTTCCTGCTTTCAATGTCGCTGTCCGCCTCGTGGCAGATCGCATTCGGCCCGTACGTCGCAGACTACTCGCGTTATCTGCCGCGCTCGACTTCGTCGGTGCGGACGTTTTTTGCCGTGGGGCTCGGCTCAGTGATCGGCGCACAGGCCGCCATGACCTTCGGCGTGTTCGCTGCGGCACTCGCGGGAAGCCAGTTCTCGCACCATGAGGTGTCGTACATCGTCGGACTCGGCGCGAGCGGTGCAGTCGCCGCGCTGCTTTACTTCAGCATCGCCTTCGGCAAGGTGACGGTGACGACGCTCAACGCCTACGGCAGCTTCATGTCGATGGCGACAATCGTCAGCGGCTTTCGCGGTCAACGCACGATATCGACTCGTCACCGCCTGTTTTATATCCTGGGCATGGTGGGGGTGTCGACGCTGGTCGCGCTGGCGGGCCGCCATTCGTTCCTGAAGGAATTCAGCGCGTTCATCCTGTTCCTGCTCGCCTTCTTCACGCCGTGGAGCGCGATCAACCTCGTGGACTACTACTGCTTTACGAAATCGCGCTACGACGTCCCGGCGCTCTCGAATCCGGACGGCCGGTACGGCCGCTGGAATGGCATGGCCATCGCGATCTATGTCGTCGGGGTGCTGGTTCAGATGCCATTCATTTCGACCAGCTTCTATACGGGGCCGCTCGTCGACGCACTCGGTGGAACGGACATCTCGTGGATTCTCGGTCTTATCGTACCCGCGGTGCTTTATTACGCGGGTGCTCGCAACTCCTCGCGCATTATCCCGAAGCATCTCATTCTTCCGGTCGAGCAACGCAAAGCACGTAGTTGAAGTACGCGTAAGCGCTTCCTCTTAAGGTCTTCCGCTGACACGCACGGCCCGTTGCCGTACGTGTCCCCGGCATCCGCACCGCGTACGACCGGCACGGAAGACCGCGACTCCCCGTTTTCCAGACTGAACACCGCGGCGCACGCCAGCCACCTCGGCATCGAGTGGCACGTTAATACCTTTCATTTATTTGAATAGTAATACTAATTATGAAAAAAAATAGCTTATGCCATGCCTTCTCCTACGTTGGCTACGGCATGCAGCTCGCGTGCGCGACCACGATTCTGCTGGCGCCTCACTACGCGTTTGCGCAGGATAACGTGACGCTGTACGGTTTGATTGACGAATTTGCCCAATACGTCAACACCGGCAACGGTTATACCGCTGCGCTCGGCTCGAGTGGCCAATGGGGTAGCCGGTTCGGTTTGAAAGGCTCGGAAGATATCGGCGGCGGCCAGAAGGTCATCTTCGACCTTGAAAACGGCTTCAATCCGAACGACGGCACGCTTGCCGAGAGTAACTCGATGTTCAACCGGCAAGCGTGGGTGGGCCTGTCGGGTTCGTGGGGGCAGGTGCGAGCGGGGCGCCAGAATTCTCCGCTGTTTTACGACCAGGGCGGGCAGGACGCGTTCGGCGGCGTGACTCAGGCATCCGGCATGGATAACCTCACGGTGTTTGCCTACCGTACGAGCAACACGGTGTCCTATATGAGTCCGGAAGTCGGCGGATTCCAGGCGGGAATCTATATCGGACTGGGCGATGCCGGCGGCTTCCAGTCCGCGGGTTCCAGCAAGCAGTTCGACGTGACTTACGAACACGGACCGTTTGCCGCTTTCGTAGCCGGCCAGTGGCTAAAGAACGCGGATGCAACGACGACGGATCACACGATCATGGCGGGCGTGTCGTATGCGATCGGCAAGGCAACCGTCTATGGCGGCTATTCCGCCGTGAAGTGGGATGATATCGACATCGATGCACGGGTGTACGGCCTGTCTGCCAAGTACCAGTTCAACGCCACCAACAGTCTCGCGCTTGGCTACGCGATCCTGCGTGACCGCACCTCACAGGACAACAACGCCGATCAGGTCGGCCTGCTGTACGAGTACGACCTGTCAAAGCGCACCAACTTCTATGGAGCCCTGTCGTTCCTGCGTAATCGAAACGAGGCGAGTTATACGCTCGCCGGCGCGGCGAATCCTGGCTTGCCCCTCGCTTACCCAGGCGCGGACGCACGCGGTGTACAGGTCGGGATTGTGCACCGGTTCTAATTCCTTTCCGGCATCATTCTGAGGCGCTGGCACGTGCGCTTTCTTAAGCGGGCGTGCCTGTCGATTCATTGTTGCCCTTCCGACCGACCACCACCCGGCGCCTCGAGCAGTGGCCGCAACGCATCCAGTTCCGCGCCGAAACCACTCCAGTCTCCCGCCTTCAATCGCTCGATCGCACGGTCATAGTGTGCCAGCGCCTCGCGGGCACGCGCGTCCGCCGTGCCCTGCGGCGGCGAGGCGAGCGGGGCGCTTTCCTTGAAGAGCGCCGCCAGCGCGCCGCCCAAGGTTTCTTCCATCACCACCCGGTCTCCATACGCGGCGATGACCCGCTTCAATTCGGGTAACTGCCCCGACTCCGCACGCAAGTAAAGCGGAGAGACGTAGAGGATGGAGTTTTCAATCGGCGCATCTACCCAGTGAATTGTTGCTCATCAAAAAACGATGCCCGTGCACGGTACGTCAGGCGGATCGTGTGCGTTTGCGCGGCTTCACCAATCTTTCCACCGCGCCATCAGTGACATCCTTGAATAGCGCGACGTTGCCACAAGCCCGTGCCGCAAGCATGGCGCCGTAGACCAGCGACACCAGCGTGGCAGCCTCGGTTTGAACCGATGAATCCAGTTTGATGAGCTTGCTTTCCACACCCGACTCGAGCACCTGCTCAAGCCACGAAGTGAGGTTATCGAAGAACGCTTTCACCACGTGCGCCACTTCCTCCGGAAGCGATGGGAGCTCGGCGCCAAGCATGCCCGCTACACAGAACGGAGCAGAGTCGTCCGCAATGCAGCGTTCCCAATGGCCAATGTAGGCACGCAACTGGGCAATGGCGTCCGCACCGCTCGCCTGAAGTGACGCCACGTCGGCGTCAAACGCTTCCTGCCACTCGTTCAGCACAGCGATCACGAGATCTGTCTTGGCGGGGAAGTGATGGTGAATGCTCGCCTTGCGAATGTTGATCGCTTCGGCGACGTCGGCATAGCTAAACCCGCTATAGCCGCGCCGCATGATGAGTTGCCGTCCCGCTGCAACGATCCTGTCTGCCGTCAGGTCTCCAGTTGCCGTCATTTCCCCTACCATCTAGTCGGTTGAATATTGAGCAGTCTACGCGGAATGAGGACCAATTTCCAGACTCAAAGATTTTCTTGCGCTTTTGCCATCCTACTAGTAGGATGGCTGCATCGAACGGGAAATGTCCTGTCGAGTTCTCAGTTACCCACTCTCTGGAGCATGAAAATGAAACTTTCCTCATACGTAACCCGCATCGCCGCCGCCGTTGCCCTTTCCGCCGCCGCCCTCGGCTCGCAAGCCGCCACGGCCGCCCCGGTCAAGAACGTCGTCCTCGTCCACGGCTATTTTGCCGACGGCTCGGGCTGGCAGGCCGTGTCGAAGATCCTCACGCGCGACGGCTACAAGGTCTCCGTAGTGCAGGAGCCGGAAACCTCGTTCGACGACGACGTGAAGGCAACCACCCGCGTTGTCGATGCGCAGGATGGCCCGAGCATCCTCGTTGGCCACAGCTACGGCGGCGCGGTGGTGACCGAGGCCGGCAACGACGACAAGGTCGCCGGCCTCGTCTACGTGGCCGCGTTCCAGCCGGACACGGGAGAAAGCCCGCTCGAGCTGACCAAAAAGATGCCGCCCGCCACCACGGCCATCAAGGCGACTGCCGACGGCCATCTGTACATCGATCCGGCCAACTTCCATCAGGATTTCGCTGCCGACCTGCCCGCCGCCGAGACCAACTTCATGGCCATCTCGCAGGTCACACCCGCCGCGCAATCGTTCGGCGTGCCAATCACACACGCCGCGTGGAGAACGAAGCCGAGCTGGGCTGTCGTGGCAACCGCGGACCGTGCGATCAATCCCGATCTGGAACGCTTCATGACCCAGCGCGCGGGCAGCAAGACGGTCGAGATCAGCTCGAGCCATGTGGCCTACATGTCGCACCCGGCTGAGGTCGCGAAGCTGATCGAGCAAGCCGCAGCGCAGTCCAGCAAGGAATGACGAATCGTGACGCGCCGCCGTCGACCACGGTATGCGTCGAGGCGGCTCATATGAGTCGGGTATTCGCTCCGGCATCGAAAGCAATCGGATGAGACGGTCGGTGACGTCTTCGATCCAATGGCTCGCTCATTACTTCTGCCCCTCCGAACGACCCCCACCCAGCGCCTCGAGCAATGGCCGCAACGCATCCAGTTCCGCGCCGAAGCCACTCCAGTCTCCCGCCTTCAATCGCTCGATCGCACGGTTGTAGTGTGCCAGCGCCTCGCGGGCACGCGCGTCCGCCGTGCCCTGCGGCGGCGAGGCGAGCGGAGCGCTTTCCTTGAAGAGCGCCGCCAGCGCGCCGCCCAAGGTTTCTTCCATCACCACCCGGTCCCCATACGCGGCGATGACCCGCTTCAATTCGGGTAACTGCCCCGACTCCGCACGCAAGTAAAGCGGAGAGACGTAGAGGATGGAGTTTTCAATCGGC
>OVEP010005289.1_pt5 | contig 11706 bp, 12 predicted proteins | sample 1779801 | NCBI WGS metagenome assembly OVEP01 (sample SAMEA3914791, study PRJEB12502) | metagenome | biome: forest; material: soil | place: Canada | collected 2011-07-03 | depth 0.1 m
GATCCTGGCCAAGGCCGCCGCCAACGGCATCAATTACGAGCCCGGCTGGATCCTCGCCACCACGGCGACGGTCAAGGTGTTCATCGACATCTTCATCGGCATCTGGGCCTTCATCCTGGGCACCATCTGGACCAACTACATCAATCCCAAGCCGGAAGGCGAGCGCACCCGGGCCCGTGAGATCTGGCAGCGTTTCCCCAAATTCATCCTCGGCTTCGTCGCCACCTTCGCCATCACCCTGATCCTGGCCCTGTACGGCCCGCCGGCGGTGACCCAGAAGCTGGCGCCTGCGATTGGCGAGGCCAATAATTTCCGCGTCATCTTCTTCCTGCTGACCTTCTTCTCGATCGGGCTTCTCTCGAATTTCAAGAAGCTGTGGCAGGAGGGCTTCGCCAAGCTGGTGGCCGTCTATCTGGTCAGCCTGTTCGGCTTCGTGATCTGGGTCGGCCTCGTCATTTCCTGGATCTTCTTCCACGGCGTCTTGCCGCCCACCGTTTCCTGAGGAGCACCCATGACCGACAAGATTCTGCAGGACGAACTGGCCAAATCCGGCGTCGAGCCCCTGCTGCCCATCGAGAAGAAGCTGATCGGCTGGAGCCTCGGGCTCGGGCTGTTCTTCCTGGCCATCCTGGGCACGATCAGCCGGATCGGCTAAGCGAAACAGCCAGCCCCCCCTGCAAAGGGCTCGGACGCGGACGCGTCCGAGCCCTTTTGCTTATCGCGAACCATGAGCCTCCGCGAAGCCGTGAGCCTGAAAATTGCAGCCGCCGGTGAAGGCCGACGGATAAAAATAGAGGGAAAGGAAGAGGGTTTTCGTCATCCGCCGAGCTCTCATTCTATAAATCTATTAATTCTATGTATAAACTAAAAAGATGATATCGTCGCGAGATCCGCAGCCCATCGAGGGAGGAACATCATGAGAAGAGTTTGGGGATTTGCCATTGCCGCCGCCATCGGCGCGGGTCTGCCCGCGAGCGCGCAGCTTCTGCAGGAGAAGGCCCTCTCCGTCCCGCTCGCACTCACCATCGCGCAAACCGCCTATGACACCTGCAAGGCAGAGGGATATCGCGTGTCGGTTCATGTCCTGGGCCGGGAGGGTCAGGTACTGGTGGCGCTTCGGGGTGACGGCTCCTCGCCGCATACCTTCGAGAACAGTCAGCGTAAGGCCTATACCGCCCGCACCTTCAAAAGCCCCTCGGGCGACTTCGCGCAGCGGGTCAAGGACAATCCGACCACCGGAACCGTCCATCTCTCAGGGGTGATCGCGGTCCAGGGAGGATTGCCGATCCTGGCCGGCGACGATGTGATCGGCGGGGTCGGCGTTTCCGGCGCGCCGGGTGGCGACAAGGATGAGGCTTGCGCCAAGGCCGGCATCGACAAGATCGCCGCGGCGCTCAAGTGATCGGCGACGGGAAGGGCAAACCCTTCCCGTTTCCTTGGTGTTACGGATTGCTGGCGGTGGTCGCGGGCGGCGCGATCTTCGTGATGGAGCCGCCTTCCTCTTCGTAATTCTGGGACCCGATGGCGCCGACCACCTTGAAACCATGCGCGCTCAACAGGTCGCCCGCCGCGCCGGCGCGGCCGGCGTGGTTGGACACGGTGACGATCTGCCGATCCTTGGGGATGTAGGCCAGGCTTTGTTCGAGCTGCTTCGCCTGAATGCTGAGATAGACAGGAAAGCCACCGATCTTGGTCAGTTCATCCGGACGGCGCACGTCGATGACCAGCAGCCTCTCCGGATGAGACAGCAGCGCGTCGATCTGGGCGCGATTCAGTTTCGGGGTCTTGTAGCTGTAGGCCTGGGCGGCCGGTGCCGGGGAATCGGCGGCCAGGGCGGCAGGGCCGGACAGGACGCTCAGCAGCGCCAGTAGGGTCATCGCTCTAGTCATGAAGTCTCTCCTTGTTGTTGAGGCGGATCGGTCGGTTACGCACGAAGTGTGAGCCAGAAAAAATCGATGGTGCGCTGCCAGGCCAATTTGGCGGCGGCCTCGTCGTAGCGCGGGGTGGTGTCATTGTTGAAGCCGTGCTGGACGCCGTGGCTCGGCCCAGGAACGATATTGGACCCGACGCCATTAATCTAGTCAATCGATAAAAATATAGATTAATCATCGACAGGAGCGCATCAGCGCCTCCTGGCGCACCGTAATTCCAAAATTTCTACATAAAATCATATATTTAATACCATATTCGAAATTCCTTCGGTCAATTAAACACTAAATAAATGTATTGACAGTCCTTATTTCTATCTAATTTATAGAATTAATTCCTCGGGCACAGGGAGCCCGGGGACCAGCCGTTTTCCAAGGGGATATCGATCATGTCGCGTTCCATCAGCCGTCGTTCCTGGCAGTCACTCTGGCGGCCCATCGCCGCCGCTGCGCTGGTCAGCGGGGGATGCGGCCTGTGCTCGGGAGCCGCCGTCGCCGCCGACGCGGCCGTAGCCCTCGCCGCGGCCGACACCGACATGCTCGAGAATATCGTCGTCGAATCATCGAAGGACCGCTCCCTCGCGTCGAAAGAGCAGGACGCGCCCAAGCCGGTAACCGTGGTCAGCGGCGACCTGCTGCAGGACATCCATATCGACAATGTGATGGAACTGCCGAACATTCTGCCCAGCACCGACTTTCATGCCTACAACGCCAACAATGTCGTGCTGCAGGTGCGCGGCCTGGGTGCAGCGGCGATTTCAGGTGGGCAGTGGGGGCAGGTCGGGGTTTATGTCGACGACATGTATCAGGGCCGGCAGAACGCCCTGATCTATGCCCTGCACGATCTGGACAGCGTCGAACTGGTACCCGGACCGCAAGGGACGACCAACGGCGCGCTCGGGATCGGCGGCAATCTCGTCATCAACACCGCCAAGCCGTCCTTCACGCCCGGCGCGATCGCCAGCGCCACCATCGGCGAGTGGCCCGACTTCCGGTCGGGAGACTTCGGCCGCAAGCAGTTTTGGGGCGCCGTGACCGGCCCGGTGGCCGGCGATGTCGACGCCATCCGCCTGACCGGCTATTCCGATCGCGTCGACGGCTGGGCCGGCAACATCCGCAGCGGGGCCAGCGTCAACGACGCCGCCAGCCAGGGCCTACGCTTCCAGAATCTCTATCGGCACGATGACGATTTCACTCTGCTGTTCCTCGCCAGCTACGACAATACGGGGCAGCATGCCGGTCAGCCCTTGTGGAACGGCAACGTCCAAAGCGTCACCAATCATACGACCTTTCAGCAGACTCTGAATTCGGTGTCGTCGAAATTGACCATTCCCGGATACGTCATTCCGACCAATCCGGACGAGACCGACACCAATCACAACCAGAATTTCGAAGGACACACGTCACGGCTCAGCGCGAAGGCCACCTGGGACATCACCGACCATCTGGACCTGACCTCGATCACCGCCTGGCAGAATTACAAGATCTGGCCGAACAATGACGGCGACTGGACGGCGCTGGACATAGATCGGCAGAGCGGTTCGCACAACTGGTCTGTCCAGCGCTCGGAAGAACTCCGCCTCGCCTCGCATGACAATGAATTCCTGGATTGGGAGGCGGGTTATTTCTATTTCCACCAGCGCACCAACCAGATTTCCGATACGCAATATGGGCCCGACTATGCGCTGGTGACGAAATGGAGCAAAAGCTACGGGCCCCAATCGCTGTGGACTCCCGCCAACGTCACCAATATTGCCTATGAAGCCCAGACATGGAACGAGCAGGAGAACGATTCCCTCTACGGCAATGTAACCGCGAAGCTGTCATCCGAGTGGGATCTGGTGGCCGGCTTGCGCGAAACCTGGGATCACCAGAATGTGGTCGCCAACACCCGCTACACCAATCCCGGTTTTGGTGATTTCAGCGCCGCCGAGGCATCGGCGATCTTCAACAGCCCGCTCGTCTATGGCCAGGGTGGCGCCGTGCAAAGCGCCAATCTCGGCGGAACCTTCGGGATCAATTATCATCCCGACCGCGACATCCTGCTCTACAGCTCGATCAATCGCGGCTATCTGCCGGCTGGCACCCAGACCGGCGTCCTGGCCCAGGCCGCGCTGAATGCCGGAGGTTCCTACGGCATCGCGTCGGAGAAGATCGTCGATGGCGAGTTCGGCGCCAAGACCAAGTGGCTCGACGACAAGGCGACCGTCGATCTCACCTATTATCGCGGCGCCGTTTTCGACTATCAGCAGACGGTCTCGGTCTACGACCCGGTCACGCAAAGCTATCCCAGCTTCCTGGCCAACGTCAAAGCGGTGTCGATCCAGGGGGTTGAGCTGAACAGCTCCGTCAGCCCGACGCCCTGGCTGCAGCTGGGAACCGCGAGTTCCTACAATCTCACGCAGTACCGATCCTTCGACAATTCGCCTTGCCCGCCGGAAATCAATGCCAAGGTCTGCAATCTGAGCGGCCAGCGGGTGTATGGCGCGCCGCACTGGATCGTCAATCTGTGGAACGAGATCACGCTTCCCACTCAGCTGGGCGACGACACCGAGACCTATCTGCGGACCGAATACAACCATCAGAGCGGCTCGTTCGTGCAGGCCAATAATACCAACCAGTCTTGGCAGGGGGCGTGGGGCACCGTCAACGCGCAGCTCGGTCTTCGTCTCTATGATCGGGCGATCGACCTGTCCCTGTGGGCCAAGAACATCTTCAACGTCCAGTACATGACCTATCAGACCAGCGGCAACAACGCCAACTGGGCGATCTTCAGCGATCCGCGCTCGGTCGGCGCGACGGCGACGGCCAAGTTCTGATGCGCAGCCTGTACATCTCCCTGGCCGTGCTCGTGCTCGGGTCGGTGGCGGCCATCCGGGCCGCCGAGCCCGTCGAGATCGTGATCGACCATTACGCCTTCGCGCCGGAGGAGATCTCGGTGCGCAAGGGCGAGACGGTCCGCTGGATCAATCGCGACAGCGTGCCGCATGTGGTCGCGGTGGGGGAGGTCAGTTCACCCGTTCTAGCCCCGGGCGAGAGCTTCGAATGGACTTTCGCGCGGGCCGGTTCCGTGACCTATGGCTGCCCGCTCCATCCACGGATGGTCGCGCGCTTCACGGTCGAAGAAAACTGATTGAATCAGGGTTAACCAAGGAGGGAAGCATGAGTCGCTTTGTCAAAATGATCGTGTGTGGCGTCACGCTGGCGGCGGTGGCCGGCATCGCCGTCTCCGCCGGCGCTCAGCAGGCGCCGTCGCCGAATGCCGGCCGCCAGGCCGTGGAGACCCGAAAGGCGATCCTGTCCCTGATCGGCGCGAATTTCCGGCCGTTCGGAGACATCCTCAAGGGCGCCGCGCCCTATGACGCAGCCGACGCGGAAAAGCGCCTGACGCGACTGTCCGTCCTGTCCGACTATCTCAAGGAAGGATTTCCCGAGGCCTCCAACCTGGGGGATCCAGACACCAAGGCCCGCGCGGAAATCTGGACCAACCGGGCCGATTTCGACAAGAAATTGACCGATTTCCAGAGCCATGTCGCCGCCCTGGTGAAGGTCAATGCCTCCGACAAAGCGGCGAGCGACGGCTTCAAGGCCGCGGTCACCGCCGTCGCGCAGGATTGCAAGGGCTGCCACGAAACCTATCGGGCGAAATAGAGGAGGCGACGGTGACGGCGACGAACGGCAAGGACCGTCCGGCATCCCCTTCCCGCCTGGTGTGGGATCTGCCGGTGCGGCTGTTTCATTGGGGGCTCGTTCTCGCCGTCCTCGGCGCGTTCATCACCCACAGACTGGGTGTGAAGTATTTCGACTATCACCTTGTCTGCGGCTATGCGGTGATCGTGCTGGTGGTCTTCCGGATCGCCTGGGGCTTTGTCGGCACCCGCCACGCCTTGTTCACCGATTTCGTTCGAGGTCCCCGCAAAACTTTTGGCCATTTGCGGGCGATGCTGCGGGGTGAGGACTCCTCCCCGCCGGGGCACAATCCGGTGGGTGGGGCGATGGTGGTGGCGCTCCTCGGCGCTCTGGCCGCGCAGGCAGGATTGGGGCTGTTCAGCAATGATGAAATCTTCAATGCCGGACCGTTTGCCGCGCTGATCAGCCCCCGCCTGAGCCAGGACCTGAGTTCGATGCACCGCAAGCTTTTCTACGGAATCGCGATCGCGATCACCGCTCATGTGGCGGCGGTCCTCTGGCATCAATGGGGCAAGCGGGAAGATCTTCTGCGGCCGATGATCACGGGACGTAAACGCCTGGAGGAAGACCACGAGGGCGGAATTTCGTCGTCACGGCTCGGATTTGCCATCGCTCTCATTCTGTTGGTAACCGGGGTCCTCGCCTTCGCCATCGGCCACGCGCCTGCCGTAAGCGGCGAGTTCTGAGAAGAATCTCGACAAATCCATCAATCCAGTAGATTTATGGTCTATATTTCTATCAATTCAATAGACTCACTGATTATCATCATCTAATCTCGACTCAATGTGAAATTCGTCACGCGGGGTAGGAAATGAGGCACGCATATCGAACCATGGTCTGGGGCTTCGTCGCGGTGGCGACGGTGACGGGGGCGATGGCGGAAGAAAAAACCACCACCTCTTCCCGGGCCTATTGGTCCTATCAGCCCGTGCAGAATCAGACGGTTCCCGCCACTGGCCACAAGGCGTGGGTGCGCACGCCGATCGACGCCTTCATCCTGGCGAAGCTGGAGACCAAGGGGCTGGTCCCGTCGTCGGACACTGATCGAGCCTCGTTCATACGTCGCGCCACACTGGATGTCTGGGGGGTGATTCCGACCCCCGAGGAGGTCAAGGCTTTCGTCGATGACCGTGCGCCGGGCGCCTATGAACGGCTGGCCGATCGCCTGCTGGACTCGCCGAAATATGGCGAGCGCCAGGCGCGCCATTGGCTCGACCTCGCCCGCTATGCCGACAGCACCGGCTTCCAGAACGACAATACCCGTCCGACCATGTGGCGTTACCGCGACTATGTGATCGACTCCTTCAACGCCGACAAGCCGTTCGACCGCTTCGTCAAGGAGCAGTTGGCCGGCGATGAAATCGCCGCCGGAGACGACAAGACCGCGCTGATCGCCACCGGCTTCCTGGCCGGTTATCCCGACAATTACAATTCCCGCGATCTGGTCCAGCGCAAATACCAGATCACCACCGACATGACCGACACGGTCGGACAGGTCTTCCTGGCGCAATCGGTGGCGTGCGCCCGCTGCCACGACCACAAGTTCGACAAGATCTCGTCGAAGGAATATTTCCAGCTGCAGTCCTTCTTCGCCAATACCAGCGAGGTCAAGGACGTCGCGGCGCCGAAGGACGCCTATACGGCGGCCTATGACGAGGCGCAGGGTAAATACCGCGACGCCGTCAAGGACATCCGCGATCAGCAGAAGGCGCTGATCGAGCCGATCAAGGAAGAGGCGCTCAAATACCACAAGGAGCGCTATCTGACCGACAGCCGAGACTCCCTGTTCAAGCCCAAGGCGGAATGGACGGCATTCGATCGCTGGATCAATCACCGCCTCGACAATGTGACCACCGAGGCCGACTACGCCAGCTACCTGCAGGAAACCGGCAAGAACAAGGACGATCCCGATTACAACGCCGAAAACGCGGCGCGCTGGGAGGCCTACAAGAAGCTGTCCGACGAGCTGAAGAAATACGAGAAGCTCAAGCCGCCGGAGACATGGTCGAACAAAGTCACGGCCATGACCGAACTCGGCAGCCCCGAGTCGCCCAAGACCTTCGCCTTGTTCGGCGGCGATCACGAGCGTCCGATCGAAGAGGTGCAACCCGGCTTCCCGGCGGCGATCGCCAATGGCGCCGAGCCGCACATCGTGCCCACCGCGACCTCCTCGGGCCGGCGTACCGCGCTGGCCGAGTGGATCGCCAGCCCGCAGAACCCCCTGACCGCCCGCGTCTTCGTCAACCGGGTATGGGCGCAATATTTCGGGGCCGGGATCGTGCGCACGGTCAGCGATTTCGGCAAGGCCGGCGAAAAGCCCACCAACCCCGAGCTGCTCGACTATCTGGCCGATCAGTTCGTCAAGGATGGCTGGGATGTGAAGAAGCTTCATCGCCAGATCCTGCTGTCGAGCACCTACCGCCAATCCTCTGCCTATCGCGAGGACGCGCATGCCGCCGATCCCGAGAACAAGCTGCTGGCGGTGTTTCCGCGCCGCCGGCTCGACGCCGAGGAAATCCGCGATTCGCTGCTGCTCGCCGCCGGCAAGCTCACTGAAAAGATTGGCGGACCCAGCGTCTTCCCGCCGGTCCCGAAGGGGCTCAATGCCGGCAAATACTGGACCGTGTCGGCAGATCCGGCCGATTGGAACCGCCGCAGCCTCTATGTTTTCACCCGCCGCAGCGTCGCCTATCCGATGCTCGACACGTTCGACATGGCTTCGGCACAGCAGGTCCACAGCGCCCGCGCCGTGACGACCACGCCGCTGCAGGCCCTGACCCTCTACAATGACGAGCAGGTTTTCCAATGGTCGCAGGCCCTGGCCGGCCGCGTGACCCGCGACGCCGGGGCGAATGACGCCGCCCGTTTCGAGCGGCTTTACCAGATCCTGTTCTCGCGCAGTCCCGACAAGGTCGAGAAGGGCGTGCTGCAGGCCTTCCTGGCCGACCACCAGAAGGTGATCGAGGACAAGGCGGCCGACGGCAAGCTGACCCTGGCCGTCCCCATCGGCCTCAAGAGCGGCGATACCCTGCCGAGTCCGCTGCGCGAAGCGGCGTTCGTCGACCTGGTCCATGCCGTCGTGAATTCCAACGAGTTCGTCTACAAATTCTGAGAAGGACAGCCACTATGGAAATCAAAGCGTCCCGCCGCGCCTTGCTGCGCAACACCGGATTGGGTCTTGGAGGACTGGCCCTGGCCGGCATCCCTCTGCCCGGAGGCCTGACGGTCGCCCGCGCCGCCGACCTGCTGGACCCGCTGGCGCCGAAGGATCCGCATTTCGCGGCCAAGGCGAAGTCGATCATCTGGCTGCACCAGGACGGTGCGCCGAGCACGCTCGATCTGTTCGACTACAAGCCGGAATTGGAAAGGCTGCACGGCCAGGAGGTTCCCGCCTCCTTCCTGCAGGGCATCAAGACCAGCACGCAGGGTGGCGTCGGCAAGCTGTTCGCCTCCAAGCGCAGCTGGAAGCAGTATGGCGACAGCGGCGCCTGGTTCTCGGACCTGGTGCCCAATCTGGCGCAGCATGCGGACAAGATCAACTTCGTCAAGGCCAGCACGACCATCGGTGCGACGCATGACATTTCGATCCTGAAGCTGAATACCGGCGACCTCAATCCCGGCCGTCCGACGCTCGGCGCCTGGATTTCCTATGCGCTGGGCGCGTCCAATCCCGACCTGCCGCCCTATGTGGTGCTCTATGGCGGCAACAAGGAGCCGCGCGCCGGCGCCGTCAATTGGAGTTCCGGCTTCCTGCCGGCCGTCTATCAGGGCGTCGCCTTCCGCCCCGGCAAATCGCCGATCCTCGATCTCGACCGGCCGGAATTGACCTCCGACCGCCAGCAGCGCGAGGCCCTCGACCTGCTCAAGAAGCTGAACGGCCATTTCGGCGACAAATATAACGAGGATAGCGAGCTGAAGGCTCGCCTCAATTCCTACGAACTGGCCTATCGCATGGAGGCCTCGGGCCCGGAAGCGGTGGATCTCAGCAAGGAGTCCGAGGCGACCAAGACGCTCTACGGCCTTAATGACGACAGTCCCTACACCAAGGATTACGGCACCTTGCTTCTCAAGGCGCGCCGGCTGGTCGAGCGTGGCGTGCGCTTCGTCCAGGTGATCAACGGCTCCGTCGATGTCGCCGGGGACGAGATCAGCTGGGACGCCCACAAGGATCTCGAGAAGAACCACGCCACCAATTCGCGCATGGTCGACAAGCCGATCGCCGCCCTGCTGACGGACCTCGAACAAAGGGGGTTGCTCGACACCACCCTGGTGGTATGGACCTCGGAATTCGGCCGCACCTCTTACGGCCAAAGCGGCAACGGCCGCGACCATAATCCCTGGGGCTATACCCAGTGGTTGGCCGGCGGCGGTTCGAACGCCGGCCATACTTATGGCCAGACAGACGAGATCGGGCTGCGCTCGGTCGGTACGGCGGTTGATACCTACGATCTGCATGCCACGGTTCTGCAGCTGATGGGCCTCGATCACCTCAAGGTCACCTATCTCAACCATGGCCGATCGGAGCGCCCGACGGTCGTCTACGGCAACGTGGTGAAGGATCTGATCGCGTGAGATTTCCACGAGTAAGCGTGATCACGGTTGTGGTTTTTGTGGCGGCCGCCCCGGTCTTCGGGGCGGCGCTTCATCCTGAGATCGAGCTCGTCAGGTTCGACGACGATCTGATGCGCGATCTCGACAAGACCATCAAATATTTCGAACCGGACGTGACGGCCGGCAATCTCGACGGCGCGACCGACGATGCGGCGACGATCCAGGACGGATTGAAATGGCTCGAGGACTATTTCGCCAACAAAGGGCCGTCGGCGCAGCACGCGGTCGACATCGCCCGGTCGAGTCAGCTGTCCCTGGCCTCGGCTCTGAAATCCTTGCAGGCCCACAACCTCGAGGCGGCGGCGGTGTCGGCCCGCGAGGTCAGCCAGAGCTGCCGCAGCTGCCATGAGGAATATCGGCCGGAGAAGGCGAGATGAGCCGGTCAGATATCGTAGAAAAGATAGCTTTCCATGGGGATGCGCTTGGCCACCAGATCATTGAGGCTGGTATGGTCGAGAATGTCGGCGGTGGCGTCTCGAACCTTCTGGATCACCAATCGGATCTGGCAGGCTCGAGTGTCGGTACAGTCCTCGCAAGGCCTGTAGGCGCTTGCGCTGGCGCAGGGCAGCAACGCCAGGGGGCCCTCCAGGATTCGGATGATGTTTCCGAGATAGATATCCTTGGAGGACTTGGCGAGCGTATAGCCGCCGGCCTTCCCTTTTTTGCTGAACAACAGATTGCCGTTTTTCAACTCGAGAAGGATGGCGTCGAGGAATTTCTTCGGAATTTTTTGCTGCTGGGCGATCTCCGCGACGAACTGACCGCCTTGCCCCTCCATCTCGGCGAGATGGAGCATCGCCTTCAACCCGTACTTCGTCTTATTCGATAGCATCGCTAGATCAACCCGATAATTGCTTTAGATCGCAGAGCACCCCTCACATGTCAAGGGGTGGGGACCCCACTTGTTCAGTCGGAGCAAAGGGGGATGACAATCAGCAATTCCATCGCAGCCGTCCCGGCCAAATGGGCGGAGGACGGGATCGGCTAACCGAAACAGAGATCGTCCGGACGCTCCACGCCATAGATCGCCCGCCCGTCGAACGGCGTGGAGATGCTTGCGGGGGTAGCGAGATGAATCAGCCCCGCGGGGCTGGCCGGCGGCGGATCCGCTTTCAGCCGCGCCGCCAGATGGCTTAGGTTGCTGTGTCCGCAACTCGACACCCCGGTCGCCTTGAGCGTGCCGGGGACGGAAGCTTCGATCACCACCGGCTCGTCCATCCACTCGGGGATGAGATCGGCGGTGTGGGGAAATGGCCCCCACTCCACCACCGGATCCATACCCATGAAATGCAGGGCCACCCGCGTCAGGAAATCGCCGCCGCGCAGGGCCGCGACCGTTCCCAGTCCATTGTCCGCTTGAATGAATTTCGGGAGTCTCATCGGCAGGGAGGTCTTCCCGCCCGCCTGGCAGGCCGGCCCCGAAACCACCCACAGGACGATCACGAGGAGGCCGGTCCGGCGCATGTCACGCGCTCCG
>OVEP010008775.1_pt2 | contig 11703 bp, 10 predicted proteins | sample 1779801 | NCBI WGS metagenome assembly OVEP01 (sample SAMEA3914791, study PRJEB12502) | metagenome | biome: forest; material: soil | place: Canada | collected 2011-07-03 | depth 0.1 m
CCCAGCAACATGGCCGACACCGTCTTGAGCGACACGATGCTGCCGCCCCCGCCATGACCGCCGTGAACATCCACGCTCCCGCTCGTGTCCGTGTTGCCGTCATGGCCGACAAAAATCCCGAACGCCGCCTGCAGGATGATGAGAAACAAGCCGACCAACCCGATGGCGAAGAAAAGCTTCGAGGAAAACGTCCCGCTGTTCTCCGGATCCAGAATGGAGGCAAGCACGCTCACGATCTTAGGCTAACGAGTCGCCCATCGGAGCGCAAAAGGATTCGGGATAACATGTAGCCGTTACGTAACACGCGCCCGCCTTTTCCTTGGCCCCCACGAAGCGCCTGCGCATAAGGGCCCTCTGCCTGGCTCGTCGCCTATCTGTCTTCGGGGCTTTCTGATGCACGACGTCAATTTTGTGGTACAGTTTCGGGAAGCCCCCAGCGGGCCGCGTGGCCCGCGAGATCGCAAAACCTCACCGGAGATCACCATGTCATTAGCCACTGCCGAAGTTGAAGTTCCCGACAGCACACTTGCGCGGGAAGTAACCGAAATGATCCGGGATACCGAATCGCCCCTGTTGTTCCACCATTCCACCCGCGTTTACCTTTTCGGAGCGAACGCCGGAAAACGCAAGAAGCTCAAATTCGACCCCGAACTGCTCTATGTCGGCGCGATGTTCCACGACATCGGCCTGACGAAGGAGTACAGCAGCAAGACGGAACGATTCGAGGTCGACAGCGCGAATGCCGCGCGCGACTTCCTGCGCAGCCACGGTATCGGCGAGGCCATGATCGAAATCGTATGGGATTCGATTGCGCTCCACACCACGCCGGGCATCCCGCAGCACAAGAAACCCGAGGTGGCCTTGGTGACGGCGGGCGTCGAGATGGACGTTCTCGGCATCGGTTATGACGAGCTGTCACCCGAGGACCGCGAGCATATCCTTGAAGCACATCCGCGCGGAGACCACTTCAAGGAGGGCATCATCCAAGCCTTTTACGACGGCTTCAAAGACAAGCCCGATACGACGTTTGGAACCGTGAACGATGATGTGCTCGCCTACCACGATCCGAAGTTCCAGCGGATGGACTTCTGTCGCATCATCCAGAACTCGAAGTGGGCCCAATAGCGCCTTCCCGCCGCCGCGCCAGTCCTCCAACGCGAAAGGGCCATGCTCATTCGCAGCTTGGAGGGCTGGATCGCACAGCGCCTGATGCACAAGCAGCTCGCACGTTTGCGCCAGAGTGCGCCCGCGCTCTGGCGACCTTCAAGACGTCGATCCTCAGCGGCAACCCACTTTTCCTTGTCCCGGGCCGCAGACCGGGCATAATCGGCCTTCGACCCCGCCGGTGTGGCGAAATGGCAGACGCGACAGACTCAAAATCTGTTTTACGCAAGTAAGTGGGGGTTCGAGTCCCTCCACCGGCACGGCCCTTTTTACCTCTGAAGGGGCATTTGGTCCCACACAAGCCCCTACCCTAAAGGGATGGCTGCCAAATCCTGGTTCAAGCTTAGGCCCCGAGTGAAGTGGGGCTCCGCGATCGGATACGTGCCAGTCGATGGAGCAAGTTGCGGTGGAGGGCAATGCCCAGATCGAGTTGCGCGAGGGGGAAAGTCTCGTCAGGAGCGTGCGCGTTACAGTCGGGCAGACCCAGGCCGACGAGCAAAGGTGCGCATTTGAGGATGCGATGAAAGAGGGCGACGACGGGTATGCTCAACCCCTCGCGGACCAAGGCCGGTCGACGACCGAAGACTTCGGTCAGCGCCTCTTGAGCTGCGCGCCCCTCGGGGAAATCAGGGTTGGAATAATAGGGGTTGCCTCCATGATCATAAGTAACCTCAATCCGCACGGTCTCCGCGGCGATCAAGGTGAGGTAGGCGCGGACTTGTTCGGCGATTTTTTCCGGATTCTGGTCAGGCACCAAGCGGAAGCTCAGCTTGGCCAGAGCCTCCCGGGGAATGATCGTTTTGCTGCCTGGGCCCTGGTATCCGGAGGTAAGCCCGTTGATCTCGGCTGTGGGACGAATCCAGAGTCTTTCCCAAGCCGTGTATCCCTGCTCGCCGCCGGCACGAGGAACTCCGGTCATGCGCACCATCTCCGCGTCGCCGGAAGGAAGGTCGGCCCATGTCGCCCGCTCGGCTTCGGCCACCGGCGCGACGTCGTCATAGAATCCGGGGACCGCGACCGAGCCATCCTTGCGATGAAGTTGCGCAAGGAGTCGGGCCAGTTCCGCGGCGGGATTGATCACCGCTCCTCCGAACATGCCAGAGTGGAGATCGGCGGCAGGACCTGAGACCTTCACTTCCAGACATGCGATTCCGCGCAGGCCGCAGGTCAGAGAGGGAAAGCCAGGGGCAATCATGCTGGTGTCTGACACGACAACGGCATCGCAGGCGAGTTCCTCGCGATGGTCGTCGAGAAAGGCCTGAAGATGGGGGCTGCCGATCTCCTCCTCGCCTTCCATGAGGAAAATCAGGTTGACGGGGAGTTCGCCTTCTTCGCGCATTATTTCCTCAGCGCCAAGAATGTGGCAGATGGTCTGCCCTTTGTTATCAGTAGCGCCGCGCGCAATCACCAGGCCGTCGCGAATCGTCGGCTCGAAGGGAGGCGTGGTCCAGAGCTTGAGCGGATCGGCCGGCTGGACATCGTAGTGACCGTAGACGAGAACCGTGCGCTTCTTTTCGGAAAAGGGTGAGCGGGCGACGACCACAGGGCGGCCATATCCCTCGTGGATAGCGGCGTGAAATCCCATGCTGGAAAACTTCTGGTGCAGCCACTCGGCGCAGGCCTTGCAGGCCGATGCCTGCGCTGGATCGGCGGAGATGCTGGAAAATCGGAGGTAGGCGAAATAGTCTTCGAGTTGGCTTTGGGAGGGCATGCGAGAATCTTGTCAGGGTTTGATGGAGTAATGATGCGCGACGAAGGTCATTCCGCGGTGCTCGTAAAAGGAGTGAGCCTCCTTGCGGTGCAGGCCGGAATCGAGATGGATAGAACCCGCCCCCATCTCCCGCGCCGCGTCGATGATTTGTTCCCAGAGACGTCCGCCGAAGCCCCGTCCACGGAAGGCCGAGAGGGTAACGAAGTCATCGACGTAAAGATGGAAGCCCCGGGAGAGATTGTCACACGGACGGCAACCGGCAACTGAGACGACTGTCGCACCAATGCGGGCCGCCAGAAGGAAATAGCCCGCCCCCGACCGCTGCCGCTCCACTTGCTCAACGAAGGTCTCGACCGCGAGGTGAGGACGCAGCTCATGCATCGCTGGAAAGCAGGCGGCGATCTGTTCGGCGGTCTCGGCCCGTTCAATAGTAAGGGGGAGTCCGGTCTCCATGGATTCAGGTGGAAGGCATGAAGCGGGAAACGCGGAACGGGCTCAGATCGAAGCGGCACGAACCGGAGACAGCCAGGTCAGCCATTAGTTCGCCGATGGCGCTCGCGTATTTGTAGCCGTGACCACTGAAGCCGATGGCGAGCCAGACGTTTTCATGTCCCGGAAGGCGATCGATGATGAAGTCGCGGTCTGGTGTGTTCTCGAAAAAGGTCGCGCCGAGAGACATCACCGGGCCGTCAGCCTTCGGGAAGTAGCGGCGTAGAAAGACACGCATGAATTCCTCCTCCTGCGGCTGCGGCGGCGGGAAGGGCCCGTCGGGCGAAACATGGTCCCCGTAGAAGAACTTGGAGAGCTTGAAGCCGGGGACGCCGAAGATCGGGAGGCCGTAGAAGTGGCCGAGAGTTTCGGAGTCGATGATCCATGATGGCATCCGCGCCGGGGTGAACAACTCGGGCGTCTCCTTCGGCTGGAACCAGCCAACAACCTGCCGCTCGCATTTGACTGGAATACCGAACGGGCTCAGCATCCGTCCCGCCCAAGCGCCGGAAGCAATGATGAGGGCCTTTGACTCGTAAGCACCACGGTCAGTGGTGATGCGGTAGATCGCCCCGCGCCGTTCCCAGTCGAAAACTTTTTCGTGGCCATGCAGCTCGGCTCCAGCGGCCAGGGCGAGATTCAGGTACGCTTCAGTGGCAACTTCCGGAAGAACAAAGCCCGAGCCGGGCTGATAAACGGCGAGCATCTCCGGGTCCGGCGTGATCCCGGGAAACCGGCGATGGGTCTCGGCGGCATCGAGCACCTCGTGGGCAATATTGTACTTAAGGCAGGCGGCCACGGAGCCCTTGAAGATGGCGGAGCTGGGTGGGGCAACATCAAAGCTGCCGTTGTTGTGGAAGACGGGCGTTCCAATCTTCTTCCCCAATTCCTTCCATAGTTCGACGGCGCGGAGCACCAGGGGAACATAGGTCGGCCCCTCATGGAGACCCAGCCGGAGAATGCGGGTAACGCCGTGGGAACTGCCCCGGCGGTTCGGCAGAGAGTATTGCTCAATCCCCAGGACGCGGAGACCGCGACCGACAGCGGCGGCAGCGATGGAGCTTCCCATTCCACCCAACCCGATCACCGTCACATCGTATGGTTTCATGTCGGTGCGGATTAAAACAGGGTGAGGTATTGATCGATCTCCCAGGCGGAGACCTGGCGATGGTATTCGTTCCACTCCTGCCATTTGAGCTTCACGAACTCGTGCTGAATGGGACCAAGCGCGTCCAGCACCACGGAGTCCTTTTCCAGGGCGATCAGTCCATCCCGCAGAGACTGCGGCAGGGTCGCGAGACCTTTCCGGTAAATGTCCTCCAGCTTCATCTCGTAGAGATTCCCCAGGTTCGGCTCACCGGGGTCGATGCGATTTTCGATGCCGTCCCATCCGGCGGCGAGATAAGCCGCAAAGACCAGATAAGGATTGCAGCCGGCGGAGACGGTCCTGTCCTCGACGTGGCCGGGCCCGCAGACGCGCAGCATCTGCGTCCGGTTGTTGTCACCATAGCTGATAAACGCCGGGGTCCACGTGAAGCCGGAACGCGCGCTGTGCAGGCCGGGCCCGATGAGCAGACGCTTATAACAATTCGTGGTCGGAGACGAGAGCGCGCAGAGCGCCGGGGCGTGCCGGAGGATGCCTCCCAGGAAGTGATAGGCCAGGGTCGAGAGACCAAGTTTCTTCGTGTCCTTAAGATCGGTGAAGGCGTTTTCCCCAGTTTTGGCATCGGCCAGGTGGTAGTGAATGTGGGCGCCACTGCCAGTGCGATTGGCGAAGGGTTTCGGCATGTGCGTCGCGATCGCTCCGTAGCGAGGCGCGAGCTGGCTCGTCATCATCTTGAAAAACGTGTAGCGATCGGCGGTGGTCAGGGCGTCGCTGTACTTGAAGTTGACCTCATACTGGCCGTTGGCGTCTTCGTGATCGGCCTGGTAAACGCCCCACCCGAGTTGATTGCAGTAGGTGGTGATGTTGCGCAGATACTCGCTCGCGGGGGCGATGCCTTTGTAGTCGTAGCAGGCCTTGGAGAGACCATCGACCCGAGCGGGATCCCAAGGCGAAATGGTGCCATCGGGATTCTTCACCACCAGAAAATGCTCGGGCTCGATGCCGACATTGAAAACGTATCCTTTCTCCAGAATGCCTTTGAGGATTCGTTTCAGATTGCCACGGGGGCAATAGGGGTGCGGCTTGTCATCGACGAAGAGATCGCTGGCGAAGCGCGCGGTGCCTGGCTCCCAGGGGAGAGGCGTGTAGGAATCCAGGTCGATGCGCGCCAGCATGTCATGCGAATTGGGCCCCTGCCCCATGCCCCAGATAGCGGCACCGGCAAAACCCGCACCCTCGTCGGCAAGGTTGTCGAGCACCTCGACGGGCGACAATTTCACCTTGGCGGAGCCGTGAATATCGACGAATTGGGTGAGAATGAAGCGGATTTCGTCTTCCGCAAGTTGGGCTCGGATTTGTTCGCGTGTCGGCATGGAGAGTAGAGGGATTGAGGTTTTTTGGAAACAGAGTGTTGTTTTAAACGCAAATTATGTTGCATTTTATGAAACACCGGTCAATCCTCTTTTCCATCTTCTTTGGGGAAGATGGCTGCTTCAGCAGCACAAACCAGAACTATGGAGCAAACAACATGTGCGGAATTGTAGGATTATTTTTCAAAAACCCAAGCTTGCAGCCACGGCTGGGAGAACTATTCAGCGAGATGCTCGACTGCATGAGCGGCCGAGGCCCGGACAGCGCCGGGTTTGCGATTTATGGAGACGACGTGCCGGAAGGAAATCTCAAGATCACCTTGCAGCATTCACAAACCGGGTTTCCCTGGAAGAAACTTGTCTCTGAAATGGGCCGCGCCCTGAAGGCGAAAAGCGCCCCTCGCTTCCGCGTTAATTCAACGCACGCCGTGTTCAGCATCCGTGCTTCGGAAGAAGACGTCCGCCGCTTCCTGCGGGCGCGTCATCCGGAGGTCGTGATCATGAGCATCGGGCGGCGCATCGAGATCATGAAGGAGGTTGGGACGCCAGCGTCGGTGATCGACCGCTTCGGCGTGCGCGGCATGAAGGGAAGCCACGCCATCGGCCATACCCGGATGGCGACGGAAAGCGCCGTCTCCACTGCCGGCTCCCATCCCTTTTCCACCGGGCCCGATCTCTGCCTCGTGCATAACGGCTCGCTGAGCAATCACAATGATCTCCGCCGCAACTTGCGTCGCGACGGCTTCGAATTTCAAACGGAGAACGATTCCGAGGTCGCCGCCGCTTACCTGACATGGCGTATTAGGGAAGGGGATTCCCTGGCGGATGCGCTGCGTCATGCACTCGATGATCTCGACGGATTCTACACCTTCACGGTTGGGACTCGGGATGGATTCGCCGTCCTGCGCGATCCTGTTGCCTGCAAGCCCGCCGTGATGGCCGAGACGAACGACTATGTTGCGATGTCTTCGGAATACCGCTCGCTCGCCTCGCTGCCGGGGATCGAGAAGGCGCGGCTCTGGGAGCCCGAACCCGCGACGGTCTATAGCTGGAACGGAGCCGCGAAATGAAACGCCTCCCATCGCCTCCAGTAAAAAAGAAGGGCAAGCCCCCGGCGCCAAAGGCCGCGGCGGGCTTCGACCAAAGCTTCGACTTGGCGCGGAGCACCGTCCGCTCACTGAACCAAGCGCTGCACAACCTATCAGAGCTGTCGGAAGGCGGCGTTCCAACCCTGTGGAAGGTTCGCAATCCCCGAGGCGCTCACGCCATCGCCTGCGGCATTCGGGTTCCCGTCACGGTCGAGATCAACGGGCATGTCGGCTACTACTGCGCCGGGATGAACCAGCGGGCGAGTGTAATTGTCCATGGTAACGCCGGCGTCGGCGTTGCCGAGAACATGATGTCAGGCACCGTCCACGTGAAGGGAAATGCCAGCCAATCGGCAGGTGCGACCGGCCATGGCGGCCTCCTCATCGTCGATGGCGACGCCTCGGCGCGTTGCGGCATTTCGATGAAGGGGATCGACATCGTGGTGAAGGGCTCGGTGGGCCACATGAGCGCTTTCATGGCCCAGGCCGGCACGCTCGTTGTTTGCGGCGACGCGGGAGAGGCCCTCGGCGACTCGATCTATGAGGCGCAGATCTTCGTCCGGGGGAAGGTCAAGGATCTCGGCGCCGATTGCATTGAAAAGGAATCGAAGCCGGAACATCTCGCCCTGCTGTCTGGCTTGCTGGAGCGAGCAGGTTTTAAGGCCAAACCGGAAGACTTCCGGCTCTATAGCTCGGCGCGCAAGCTCTACAACTTCCATATCGATAACGCCTCCTCTTACTAATCCTCTTTATCACTTCTATGAGCATCGACATTCGACCAGGCATGCGTGAATCGGCCACATTCGACCGCAACGTCATCCATGAAATCCAGCGAGCAGCGGAAACCGGCATCTACGATATACGTGGATGGGGGGCCAAGCGCCATCTTCCCCACTTCGACGACCTGGTCTTTCTCGGGGCCAGCATGTCTCGTTACCCGCTGGAGGGGTACCGCGAGAAGTGCGCCACCGATGTTGTGCTCGGTTCTCGCCATGCGTCGAAGCCAATCCATCTAAAAATCCCCATCACCATCGCCGGAATGAGCTTCGGCGCTCTCTCGGCTCAAGCCAAGGAAGCGCTGGGACGCGGCGCGACGGAGGCCGGGACCTCTACCACCACAGGCGACGGAGGGATGACCGCCGAGGAACGGCTTAGCTCGAAGACTCTGGTCTACCAATATTTACCCTCCCGCTATGGGATGAATCCCGACGACCTGCGCAAAGCTGACGCCATCGAGATCGTACTCGGTCAGGGCGCCAAGCCGGGCGGCGGCGGAATGCTGCTGGGGCGCAAGATCAGCGACCGCATCGCCGAGATGCGAACCCTGCCCAAGGGCATTGACCAACGCAGCGCCTGCCGCCACCCCGATTGGACAGGACCGGACGATCTGGCCATCAAGATCAACGAGCTACGTGAAATCACCGATTGGGAAAAGCCGATCTACATTAAAGTGGGCGCCTCTCGTCCCTATTACGACACCGCGTTGGCAGTGAAATCCGGCGCCGATGTCGTCGTGGTGGATGGGATGCAGGGCGGGACCGGGGCCACCCAGGATGTCTTCATCGAACACGTCGGCATTCCCACCCTCCCCGCGGTGCGGCAAGCCGTCGAGGCTTTGCAGGAGCTGGGAATGCATCGCAAGGTGCAGCTCATCGTCTCGGGCGGCATCCGTTCCGGAGCCGATGTCGCCAAGGCATTGGCCATGGGAGCCGACGCCGTTTCGATCGGTACGGCCGCCTTGATCGCGCTCGGTTGCAACCACACCAAATGGCAGGCCGACTACGCCAAGCTCGGCAGCGCCGCCGGTTTCTTTGACGATTACCAGGACGGCACCGATCCGGCCGGAATCTCGACCCAGAATCCGGAGCTGGCCCAGCGGCTCGATCCGGTTCAAGGCGGGCGTCGCCTCGCCAACTATCTGCGAGTGCTGACAATGGAGGCACAGACCATCGCCCGCGCGTGCGGCAAGTCCCATGTCCACAACCTCGAGCCGGAAGACCTGGCCGCCCTCACCATCGAGGCGGCGGCGATGGCCAAGGTTCCGCTGGCGGGCACAGGCTGGATTCCCGGCTCCAAATAGAGGGAGTGGCCTCCCGATCGATCATTCCTTGAGGTTGCTGATGATGCTGAGGAATTCGACGGGAGGCTGATAGATTTGCACGGGGCCGTGCTCGGTGATGCCTTCGAAGAAAAGACTGTCTCCCGGCTCCAGATGATAGACCTCATCCCCGTGCCGATAGTCCATCTTTCCCTTAAGCATGAAGAGTAGTTCGTGCCCCGGATGGCGGAAGACATTCTGCGCCGGGTTGAGAGTCTTCTCCTCTATCTTCATGAGATAGGGCTCGAAGTCCTTGTCGAAGGAGAGGCCGTAGGCGAGTGATTCGTAACTATGGCCGATCTTGGAACCACGCCCCACGATGACCTTCCGCTCATTGCGGCGAACCAGGGAGGCCCGTGCCTTGCTCGGAGGCGCCATGAAAAGATGGCCCGGCTCAACGGCTAGGGCGACGGCAATTCGCGTCAACGTCGAAACAGGAGAGGATACCAGGCCGTTTTCGATCTTGGAGAGCTGCCCCTTGGTGAGCTTCACCTCACCCGCGAGTTGGTCGAGCGTGATGTGCTTCTCGTTGCGGAGCGCACGGATGTTTCGACCGATCTGCATTTCGACCGTTTCATTCTGGAGCAGTTTTTTCATCTGATTTTCTAAGTAATAAAAATACCAAAAGCGGTTTCCTTAAAGGAAACATTTTGGCCCAGGATTTGCTTAAAAAGCAACTTGTGTTTCCTGAAAAGAAATATAATCGCGACTTCATTCTAGCGAACAGTGGGCCGTTTTCCAAGGCAAACCCGCGGTCGGGCGCTGGAACGTGGTCTCAGGAAAGAGGCATGGGGCCGCGCGGCGTGAGTCGTGATGAACCGGGAGCGAGGAAAGATGACGGGCGGCATTCTCTCCGCCAAGGACAATAAAAAACAACCCAGACGCCGCAAGGTGTCCAAAAAGGAACAATCGATGAAAAAGATCGCAGTAATATGTTATGGCCTGAGCCTGCTGTTCGGGACTTTGATCATGGGCGGGGGCTCCACAGCCCACGCCGACAACACGCCGCCTCCGACACCCACGCCCCCGGCGGCAACCGTGGAGCAGCGAGTCGCCGATCTGGAAGCTTATGTAAACAACGGCTCCCCCGGCACTGACGGCAAGGTAACCTGGACCACGAATCTCTCGGGGAGCGGCCCCGGACATAACGGCTGGATGATGATCTCAACGGCCATCGTTCTCATGATGACACTGCCAGGACTGGCCCTGTTCTATGGCGGCATGGTGCGGAAGAAGAATATTCTTTCCGTGATGGCCCAGTGTTTCGGCATCACCGGGCTGGTCTCCATCCTGTGGTGGGTCATCGGCTACAGCCTTACCTTCGGCCATGGCTCGCCGTTTATCGGGTATGCCAATTTCGCCTTCTTCAAGGGCGTGACCTCGATTCCGAACGCCGACTACTCGACCTGGGTTTCCCAGAACGTCTACGCCATGTTCCAGCTCACCTTCGCGATCATCACCCCGATGCTCATCTTCGGGTCGGTCGCGGAGCGGATCAAGTTCAAGGCGGTGATTCTCTTTGTCGCCCTCTGGATGCTGCTGGTTTACTTTCCCCTGGCCCACATGGTCTGGGGTGCCGACGGCCTGATGAACGGCGTCTTTAACGCCAAGGCGATGATCCATGCGGCGGACTTCGCGGGCGGCACGGTTGTCCACATGACCTCCGGTTGGTCGGCCATCGTGCTTTGCTTCCTGGTCGGCAAGCGCCTGGGCCATGGCAAGGAGCACATGCCTCCCCACAGCGTGGTGATGACGATGATCGGTACCGGCCTCCTCTGGGTCGGTTGGTACGGATTCAATGCTGGCAGCGCGGGCGCCGCCGACGTCATCTCGGCCAACGCCTTCACCACCACCACCCTGGCGACCGCCTTCGCTTCCTTCGTGTGGGCGATGTGGGAATATGCCTTGAAGAAGAAGGCCAGCGTCCTCGGCTTCTGCTCCGGCGCGATCTCCGGCCTGGTTGTCATCACTCCCGCCTGCGGTTTCGTCGATACCTCCGGGGCGGCCATCATCGGGCTTATCGCGGGCACCATCCCGTTCTTCATGGTGACGTACGTCAAACCCATGTTCGGGTACGACGACGCTTTGGATGTCTTCGGTGTCCACGCCATCGGCGGCACGGTCGGCGCCATCGTGACCGGCATCCTCGCCACCCCGACAGTTAATGCCAACCTCAACGCCAACCTGGCCGACTACATCAAGAACCACACGCTGTGGATTGAGCAGGTGAAGGCCGTTGGCGTCACCATCGCCCTTGCGATGGTGGGCACGCTCATTATCGGATTCATCGTTGAGAAGACAGTTGGGCTTCGTCCCACCGCGGAGGAGGAACTCCAGGGCTTGGACCTCAGCGAGCACGGCGAGGAAGGTTACATCTACTAATGCCGCAAATCGGGAGATAGCAGAACCTCGAATCAGCCGCAGCGAGACTCCCCTCGCTGCGGCGACCCACATTCCCTTTCCGAACTTAAAGGCTGTTCCCAGGAAGGCGATGGGCCCAATGGCTTTGGAGATTGGCTCTGCCTTACCTCTGAAAAAAGTGGTGGAGACTCCCATTTTCAGACAAATCAATCCGGGCCCGCAATGCCACGCTGCGAGTCAAACGCTCGCTGCAACCGCCGTGCGATAATGGAAGCAGAAATCTCTACTGCCGGTCGTCTGAGCCGTTTGCCTTGAGA
>OVEP011218159.1_pt1 | contig 11695 bp, 10 predicted proteins | sample 1779801 | NCBI WGS metagenome assembly OVEP01 (sample SAMEA3914791, study PRJEB12502) | metagenome | biome: forest; material: soil | place: Canada | collected 2011-07-03 | depth 0.1 m
CGGCTGGCGGTGCACCGGGAGACCGGTGAGCGCAGCCGGCTGATGCTGGACATCGCCGGCTTCCGGGCCCGGAAGCGGACGGAGCTGGCCGAGCTCGGCGCCAGGACGGCCGAGGAGGTCAAGACGGGCGGGGCAGCGGTGAAGCTCCGGCCGATGACCCCCTTCGAGCGCAAGGTCGTCCACGACGCTGTGGCAGCGGCAGGGCTGCGCAGCGAGTCGGAGGGCGAGGAGCCGCAGCGCTGCGTCGTCGTCCTGCCTGCCTGACCCAGCCGACGCAGACGAGGAGAGACGCCGCCATGTCCGAGGCCATGTCCGAGGCACCGAGTGGGGACGAAGCACCCACAGCCGTTGAAGAGTTCTCCCAGGAGCTCGCCGAGCCGCCGACGGCCGCCCGTGAGGTCTTCGGGGAGCGTTTCGAGCAGGCGGTCCGCTATGCCGAGCTGTTGGCGGATGCGGCGGTCCGGCGCGGTCTGATCGGTCCGCGCGAGGTGCCCCGGCTGTGGGAGCGGCACATCCTCAACTGCGCCGTACTGAGTGAGCTGCTTCCTCCTGGGGTCTCGCTCTGCGACGTCGGCTCCGGTGCCGGGCTGCCCGGGATCCCGGTGGCCCTGGCCCGGCCGGATGTCCGGATCACCCTGCTGGAGCCGCTGCTGCGGCGGACCACCTTCCTGGAGGAGGTCGTTCGGGAGCTGGGGCTGGACAATGTCACGGTGGTCCGCGGCCGGGCCGAGGAGATGGTCGGCAAGCTGGCCGTCGACGTGGTCACCGCTCGGGCGGTCGCACCGCTGGACCGGCTGGCCGGCTGGGGGCTTCCGCTGCTGCGTCCCTACGGGGAGATGCTGGCGCTCAAGGGCGACCTCGCCGAGCAGGAGCTGGCCGACCACAAGGGCGCGCTGCAGAAGCTGGGCGCGCAGGCCTGGTCGGTCGACACTGCGGGCAAGGGGATCGTGGAGGTGCCGACCCATGTGGTCCGGGTCCAGGTCGGGGAGAGCCCCGGGGGCGTGAAGGCGGCGGCCCGCCGGGCCAAGGCCGCCCGGGCCGGACGCTCGGCCGGGGTCGGCAAGGGCGGACCGCGCCGCCGCCGCTGACCGGGACCGGAACTGGTCACTGGCACTGGCACTGGCAAGAGTCGACCGAGGGGCCGTGGCCCATGTCTCATCCGAGATGTGGGCCACGGCCCCTCGGTCTTGGTCCGCCTCGGGGTTGCTTCCCCTCGGTGCCGGTCCGGAGTGTCGCGTCATCAGATGTCCGGTTTGCCAGGCATCGTGTTTCACGTGAAACGTCGCTCGCTGTTGCCTGGAATCTTGAGCCGTGCCCGTGAGGCCACTCAGTTCGGTCGCCGATCGGGTGAAGATCTGCACCTCCTGGGGCCACAGGAGTCGCAACCGTCCCCGCGTCCCGGCGGGCTGCGCCATGATTTCAGCGACAGCGAGGACGGAAAGGGGGGTGACCCCATGCCGAGCGACGCCCGAACTCTCGGAGTGCCAGGCGAACCGAAAACAATCCCGCCGATGGCAGATCCATTGCCCGGACCCCGTAGTAGGCGCCGTGTTTCACGTGAAACACTGACGACTATGCAGGACTTGGATACCACCGCGCTCAGCGATGACACCCCCATCGGTCGTGCCACCCAGGCTGCGATGGAGGCATTGGGCCGTGCCACCGAGACATCGCCACGACCTGCCCGCACCCGGGTCATGGTGGTCGCCAACCAGAAGGGCGGGGTGGGCAAGACCACCACCACGGTCAATCTGGCGGCCTCGCTGGCGATGCAGGGGGCCCGGGTCCTGGTCATCGACCTCGACCCGCAGGGCAATGCCTCGACGGCGCTGGGCATCGACCACCATGCCGAGGTCCCTTCCATCTACGACGTCCTGGTCGAGGGCAAGCCCCTGGCCGACGTCGTCCAACCCGTGGTGGATGTCGAGGGGCTGTTCTGCTGCCCGGCCACCATCGACCTGGCCGGCGCGGAGATCGAACTGGTCTCGCTGGTGGCCCGGGAGAGTCGGCTGCAGCGGGCGATCGAGGCCTACGAGCAGCCGCTCGACTACATTCTGATCGACTGTCCGCCGTCGCTGGGACTGCTGACCGTCAATGCGATGGTGGCCGGGCGCGAGGTCCTCATCCCCATCCAGTGCGAGTACTACGCGCTGGAGGGACTGGGGCAGCTGCTGCGGAATGTGGAGCTGGTGCGAGCTCACCTCAACCCGCACCTCCATGTCTCGACCATCCTGCTGACGATGTACGACGCCCGTACCAGGCTGGCCTCCCAGGTCGCCGAGGAGGTTCGGACCCACTTCGCCGAAGAGGTGCTGCGGACCAGCATCCCGCGTTCGGTCCGGGTCTCCGAGGCTCCCAGCTACGGGCAGACCGTGTTGACCTATGATCCAAGCTCCACCGGTGCGCTCTCCTATCTGGAGGCGGCCAAGGAGATCGCCCTGCGGGGTGCCGCGGCCGATGCGAAGGCCGCCGAGGCTGCGTTCGCGGGAGAGCCCGGGCACTCCGGGGTCTACCAGCAGCAGCCGCGTCGCATGGCGGAACACGACAGCGCACGGAACAGCACGATGGAGGGGAACCGGTGAGCGAGCGTCGCAGGGGTCTGGGCCGAGGTCTGGGAGCACTGATCCCGGCCGCGTCCGGCCCGGAGGCCAGGCCGGCCGGCCTGGCGGGTTCGGGCGCCCCGGCGACCGTCCCCGGGGCGGGGCTGGAGCGCGGAAGCGCGGTGACACGGTCGGCGGGTGCGGTCAGCACGCTGGAGCGGTCGCTGGAGACCGAGGCTGTTTCACGTGAAACAGCGGCCGCCGGCGGTTCCGGCTCCGAGCTGCGTCCGGTGGACGGGGCGTACTTCGCCGAGATTCCGCTGGACGGGATCAGTCCGAACCCGCGTCAGCCCCGCGATGTGTTCGACGAGGAGGAGCTCGACGAACTGGTCCACTCGATCAAGGAGGTGGGCCTGCTCCAGCCGGTGGTGGTGCGTGAGGTGGGCCCCGGTCGCTTTGAACTGATCATGGGTGAGCGGCGCTGGCGGGCCTCGCGGCGAGCCGGTCTTGAGGTCATCCCGGCCATCGTCCGGGCGACCGAGGACGAGAAGCTGCTGCTGGACGCGCTGCTGGAGAACCTGCACCGGTCCCAGCTGAACCCGCTGGAAGAGGCAGCGGCCTACGACCAACTGCTGCGCGACTTCTCCTGCACCCACGAGGAACTCGCCGACCGGATCGGTCGCTCCCGGGGGCAGGTGTCCAACACCCTGCGGCTGCTGAAGCTGCCGCCGACCGTCCAGTCGAAGGTCGCGGCCAAGACGATCGACTACGGCCATGCCCGGGCGCTGCTGGGGCTGGACACTGCTGAGGAGCAGGAGGGACTGGCCAGGCGGGTCATTGCCGAGGGGCTGTCGGTGCGTACGGTCGAGGAGATCGTGCGGATGGCCAAGATGGAGCAGCCCAGGCCGAAGGCGCGTGGACCGCGCGCCGGGCGGTTGCCCTCGCCGGCACTGGCGAGTCTGGCGAGTCGGCTGTCGGACCGGTTCGACACCCGGGTGAAGGTCGACCTCGGTACTCATCGTGGCAAGATCGTGGTGGAGTTCGCCACCGTGGAGGACCTCGAACGGATCCTCAACTCCTTTGCCCCGGGTGAGGGACAGCGGCTGAAGCAGGGACTGAGCGGCGAGACGGCGGCCGACGAGGCGTAGTGCCTCCGGCGCCGAGACCCGGGAAGGCCGTTGTGTTCCACGTTTCACGTGGAACACAACGGCCTTCTTCATGTCTCCGGCCGTGGCTACCATGGCGGCAGGAGCACAGTGGTCGGCTCTACCCGGGAGGGTTCATGGACGTGCGCGGCCGGGCGGCGGTACTCGTTGCGGTGGGGTTGGGGTTGGGCGGGGTCGGCGGCTTCGTCGGCGGGCTGTTGCAGGATCGCTCCCATGGGGGTGCTGGTCGGGTCTCTCCCCGCTTATCGTTGAGCGAGGACCGGTCTCTCCTGACCGCTGAGCCCAAAGGTGTAGTGCATGGGACGCAGGCTCGTACCGCTCACGCTGGACACCCTCGCTGATCTTCCGACCACCTGCAGATCCTGTGTCTTCTGGGAGCTGGACCAGGTCAGTGGGAAGGCGGCCGTGGCGGCCGGGCAGCCCGAGTTGGAGAAGGAGTCCTGGATCTCCTCGGTGCTGCTGGAGTGGGGTTCCTGCGGACGCGTCGCCTATGTCGACGACGTGCCGGTGGGATTCGTGCTCTATGCCCCGCCGGCCTATGTGCCGCGGTCACTGGCCTTTCCCACGAGCCCGATCTCGCCCGACGCCGTGCAGTTGATGACCGCCCGGGTGCTGCCCGGCTTCCAGGGACAGGGCATCGGGCGGACGTTGGTGCAGGCGGTTGCCAAGGATCTGATCCGGCGGGAGTTCAAGGCCCTGGAGGCGTTCGGCGACGCCCGCTGGAAGGAGCCCAGCTGTCTGCTGCCGGCCGAGCACCTGCAGGCGGTCGGCTTCAAGACGGTGCGACCGCACCACCGTTATCCGCGACTGCGGTTGGAGGTGCGGTCAGCCATCTCCTGGAAGGGGGAGGTCGAGGTCGCCTTGGAACGGTTGCTGGGCGCGGTCCAGAAGGAGCCCTCGCTGCGGCCGCTCTGAGGGTTGGGCTGCTGGGAAGGTCAGACCCACGCTGACGGTCCCAGCAGCAGGCTCAGGCCAGGACCGGAAGGTGCAGCACTCCTGTGGGTGCGTCGTCCTCGGGCGGCAGGTAGAGGCGCTGGACGGCGACCGCGACGGCCTCCACGGCCTGGACGCGGAAGTCCGGGGTGGTGATCCTGGCCGCGTCCTCGGGGCTGGTGAGGTAGCCGAGCTCCAGCCGTACGGCGGCCATCCGGGTGGATCGCAGCAGCGTCCAGGTGCGGGCGTGGCTGCGGTTGTCCCCCAGGCCGCAGCGGGCGACGAGTTCGCGCTGCACCAGCCCGGCGAACTGCTTGCCGGTGTGCGACCAGCGGCTCCGGCTCTCGTCGCCGTAGTAGTAGCTCGCGACACCGGCCGCAGTCGGATTGCGGTGGCCCTCCAGATGGAGGGAGATCAGCAGATCGGCCTCGGTGGCATTGGCGAAGGCGGCGCGCCGGCTCTCGTCGCCGCCGCTGTCCGGCTGCCGGGTGAGGTGGGTGCGGACGCCGAGGGTGTGGAGCCGCTGCTCCAGACTGCGGGCGATCTCCCAGACCACCTCGGCCTCGCTGATCCCGTCGACGCAGACCCCGGGGTCGTTGCCGCCGTGCCCGGGGTCGATGACGACGACCTTGCCGGCCAGCGCGGGACCGGAGCGGAGCAGCATCTCGGTCTCCCGCATGACATGGGGGGCGCCACCGACGACCGTGCGGGCGAGCCGCAGCAGGACCGTCAGGGTGACGGGGCCGAGCTCGCCGTCCGGATGGAGGCCCATATTGCGCTGGAACTCACTGAGCGCCTGGGCGGTCGCCGGGCCGAAGATGCCGTCGACCCGGCCCGGGGTGAACCCCATGTCCAGCAGTCGCTGCTGCAACTGGGCGACGTCGTCGCCGAACTGCATGTTGCTGGAGGTGTGGGCGAGGATGCGGTCACCCAGTTGCCACCGTGCCTCGTTGAGGTGGCGGTAGGTCTCCGGGCCGACGATGCCGTCCGAGGTCAGTCCGCGCTGCTGCTGGAAGTAGCGGACCGCCTCGTCCACCTCCAGGTCGAAGAGGGCGGACGCCGAGTGCAGTTGTCTGCGCTGCGCGACAGGACCCTCGTTGCTCAGCAGTCCGAGGAGAGCCAGCTTGAAACGGATCTCGGCGACGGCAGGACCGGTGTCGCCGAGCTTCCAGCGGTAGATGTGGGCCGGGTGGTGGGTCATGGTGCGAGGGTCCCCTCCTCTGCATGGGATCCGACGATCGTACGCGCCGTTTCACGTGAAACAAGGAAACGCCGGGGCGGCCACCACATGGTGGCCGCCCCGGCGTTGGCGCGTGGACCTAGCCCAGGAACTGGGCCAGGTCGCGCACCAGGGCACTCTTGGGCTTGGCACCGACGATCGTCTTCACGATCTCACCGTTCTGGTAGACGTGCATCGTCGGGATCGAGAGCACACCGTAGGTCGCCGGAGTGTTGGGGTTGTTGTCGATGTCGAGCTTGGCGATGGTGATCTTGTCGCCGTACTCGGCGGCGATCTCCTCCAGCGCCGGGGCGATCTGGCGGCACGGGCCGCACCAGGTGGCCCAGAAGTCGACCAGCACGGGCTTGTCGCTCTTGAGCACCTCGGCGTCAAAGGTCTCGTCGGTCACGGTGATGGTAGGGCCGGACACGGGTTCTCCTCAGGTGTACGTGGGCGGGGAAGGGGGTGAGGGGGAAAGTCAGACCGCTGCGACGGCTTCGACGTGGGCGAGCGCCGCGAGGTAGCGCTCCGCGTCCAGGGCGGCCGAGCAGCCCGTGCCGGCGGCGGTGATGGCCTGGCGGTAGGTGTGGTCGACGACGTCGCCCGCACCGAAGACGCCGGGGATGTTGGTGCGGGTGGAGGGGGCCTCTACCTGGAGGTAGCCCTCGTCGTCCAGGTCCAGCTGGCCCTTGAAGAGCTCGGTGCGCGGGTCGTGGCCGACGGCGATGAACAGCCCGGTGACCGGCAGTTCACGGGTCTCACCGGTCACGGTGTCACGCAACGTCAGACCGCTCAGCTTGGCCTCGCCGTGGATCTCGGCGACCTCGCTGTTCCAGGCGAAGCTGATCTTCGGGTCGGCGAAGGCGCGGTCCTGCATGGTCTTGCTGGCACGCAGGCTGTCGCGGCGGTGCACCACGGTGACCGACTTGGCGAAGCGGGAGAGGAAGGTCGCCTCCTCCATCGCCGTGTCGCCGCCGCCGACCACCACGATGTCCTGGTCGCGGAAGAAGAAGCCGTCACAGGTGGCGCACCAGGAGACGCCGCGCCCGGAGAGCTCGTCCTCGCGGGGCAGGCCCAGCTTGCGGTGCTGCGATCCGGTGGTGACGATGACGGCCTTGGCCCGGTGGACCTTGCCCTCGGAGTCGGTGACGGTCTTGATGTCGCCGGTGAGGTCGACCGCGATCACGTCGTCCGGGATCAGCTCGGCGCCGAAGCGCTCCGCCTGGCCGCGCATGTTGTCCATGAGCTCGGGGCCCATGATGCCTTCCTGGAACCCGGGGAAGTTCTCCACCTCGGTGGTGTTCATCAGCGCACCACCAGCGGTCACCGCGCCCTCGAACACCAGCGGGCTCAGCGAAGCACGTGCCGTGTAGAGCGCGGCTGTGTACCCGGCCGGGCCGGAGCCGATGATGATCACGTTACGGACGTCGCTCACTGCATCTCCTGATTCGCTTCGCAAGCCTTGGGCCGACGAGGGGGCCGGCGTCGCTGCCTGTGCCCTCTCAACGGTTGTCCAGTGTCCCGCATTCCCAGCCGTTCAGGGACGCGGCACGGTGCGGGACAGCATGAGCGGAGTGGGGTGACCGGCCGAGGTGACGCAGTCGGCGTTCACCAGGAAGGCACTGACCGAGTGCGCGGGGTCGGCCGCGTCCGGATACACCAGGGCGTAGACCTCGGCACCCTGGTAGCTGCCGAGGGAGACCGCGAGCGGCTGCCGGCCGGGTCGGTTCACGGCGGCCAGGACACAGCTGGGCGCGGTGGGGGTGGACTGGGCGGGAGTGGACCGGGGGGAGACGGCGTACGGCTGCTGTCCCGGGCCCTGCGCCTGGGGCCGGTTGCTCTGGCTGAGCGGGGCCGACAGCAGCTGCTGGATCTGCTGGGTGAACCCGGCCTCGGAGAAGGCGGTGAGCCGGGTGCCGGCCGCGGGGCCGGCAGCAGCGGTGCTGAGGGCCGCGCTCTTGCTGGGGCTGGCGCTGAGCCCGCCGTGTGAGTCGGCCACAGCGGTGATGATCAGCCCGCAGGCGGCGAGGGCGGCCGCCCCGAGCGCGGCGCGGCGCAGTCGCTGCCCTCGCTTGCGGCCCGGACCGCTTCCGGCGGGGCGGGAGGGGCCCGCAGCCGCCCTCGGGGGCGGGGGCGGCGCCATCGTCCGGTGGGCTTCCTCCGGGGCCGCCTGTGCGGGCTCTGCGGCCGCCGACGAGGTGGGCCCGGCTTCGGCCTCGGCGGCGAGGGCGGCGTCGATCCGCAGCGCGATGTCGCCGGGGAGCGAGGGAACCTCGGTCCGGCCCAGCAGGGAGCGGATCTCGTCGAGGGCGTCGCGGGACTCCCGGCACTCCGCGCAGTCGCTCAGGTGCGCGGTGAGCTCGGCCGTGGCCTGCGGCGCGAGCAGCTCCTCGACGTAGTCGGAGATGGCCTCGATGTCCGGATGCCCGGAGGAGTCCAGGTTGAGGTGTGACGCTGCTGCTGTCATGGCGCTGGTTCACCTCCTGCGCGGGAGTCCTTGACGGGTCGGGCGGCCAGTAGTGGGACGGGATCGCCGCCCTCGGGGTTCCTTCGTGGCGGTGGCGCGCCGCGGCCGGACGTTTCACGTGAAACACCGGCGGCACCCGGGACAGCTGTTTCACGTGAAACAGGCGCGGGGGCGGTGGCGGGATCCGGGGCGGACGCGGCGGTGCGGAGATGCGCTATCTGTGGCAGCAGCCGGGCACGGCCCCGGGCGCATCGGCTCTTCACGGTGCCGGTGGGCACCCCCAGGACCGCCGCCGCTTCGGCGACGGGGTAGCCGTGCATGTCCACCAGGACCAGCGCGGCTCGCTGCTCCTGCGGCAGCGAGGCCAGCGCGGTGGCGAGTTCCTTGCGCAGTTCGCCGCGTTCCACCGGGGCGTCCGCGCCCTCGTTGTGCCCGAGGGCGGCGTCCAGTGCGGGCTGCTCGTCGAGCGGGCGGGTGGGGTGGCTCGCCGCCCGGCGGACCCGGTCGAGGCAGGCGTTGACCACGATCCGGTGCAGCCAGGTGGTGACGGCGGACCGCCCCTGGAAGGTGTGGGCCCCCCGGAAGGCGGACACGAGTGCGTCCTGCAGCGCGTCCGCCGCCTCCTCGCGGTCCCCGAGGGTGCGCAGCGCCACCGCCCACAGCCGGTCCCGGTGGCGCTGCACCAGCACACCGAAGGCCTCGTGGTCACCTGCCACATGGCGGGCCAGCAGCTCGCTGTCGCTGTCGGTGGGTCTGTCCTGACCTTCACCGCCCGCTGTACCTTGCACCGCTCCCCCTTGGGCAACCGATCGCGACCCAGACTGCCATCCAGGCCCACCGCTCGTCAGCTGAGGACCTGGATCTCGGAGATGCCGCCGTAGTAGCCGTTGGTCGCGGCCGGGTCCGGCGCCAGCTGGGTGATGTGGACCAGCACGTACCGGGTGAGCACGGGACGGGCCAGCGGCGCGCTGTCCACGGTGGTCGAGGTCGGGGTGGACGAGTCGCTGATGCGCTGGGTGTAGCCGTCGTAGTCGCTCGGCGGGGCGGTGGTGTCGCTCGCCGGGGCGGCGACCACCTCCATGGTCTGCCCGGTGAACGGCAGGACGACGTTCACGCTGCTGACGGCCTGCACACTGCCGAGGTCGACCACGATGCCGCTGCCCTCGGCGCGTTGGGGCAGGTTGCCGAAGTTGGGATAGTTGAAGAAGGGGGTGGTGGTCCAGGCCGTACTGGGCTTGCCGTCGACGGCGAGCGGGGCCTCGTCGCCCGCTATCGTCGTCTGGTCCAGCGGTGAGAACTCCGTGGCCTGGAAGATCTTCAGGACGCGCGGGGTGGCATGCGGGGTGGGCTTGGGCTGGACACCGGCGGACACCGGCATCCGGGCGGCACCGGGGTTGCTGTCGGACTTGTCCAGCAGCGCCTCGGCGGTGGCCCAGCTGCCCAGGCCCACCGCGGCCATCAGCACCAGGGAGATCGCCCAGCGGAGCGCGCGGTTGGTGCGGCGGGGCGGCGCCGGCGGAGGCGGGGCGGGCAGTGGAGCAGCCACGGGCACGGTGGTGGTGCCCTGCGGGTCCGGACGCTGCGGGCGGGGCTGCCGCGGGTACTCGGGGATGACCAGCGGCTCGGGCGCGGGCTGCTTGACCTTCGGCATCAGCGAGATGGCCTTGGCCACGGCGTCGGGCGAGGTCAACTGCTCCAGGTGGCGGCCGGGTTCGGGGCACAGCATCTGGGCGCACAGGTCCGAGAGGCCCCGGTGGACGCCCGCCCTGACCTGTTCCGGGGCCACCATGCCGAGGAACTTGGGCATGCCCTGGAGGTCGTAGCGGTCCTCCGGGTAGGGCCAACGGTGCGTCAGCGCGGAGAACAGCAGGGTGCCGATGGCGCGGGTGTCCTCACGTTCGGCATCGGCCTGGTCCTCGGCGTGCACGCCGTACAGCACGGCGTCGGTGGCGATGCCGTTGATCCGGTACTGGCCGGAGTCGCTGCGCAGCACGCAGTCCGGGGTCAGCCGCAGGTGGGACTGGCCGCGCCGGTGGGCCGAGGCGAGCGCGTCGGTGACCTGACGCACCAGCTGGTATGCCTCGTAGGGCTCCAGTGGTCCTTCGGCGAGCAGGGTGGTCAGCGCGGTGGCGTCGGGGAGCCATTCCCGGATGATGTAGACGAGTTCGCCGTCCTCGACGGCGTCCAGCACCTGGACGAAGCGCGGGTCGCCGAGGAGGGCGGCCTGCCGGGCGGCTGCCACCGCGTCCTTGGCACGCTGGTGGCCCGACGCCAGCAGGTGGATCCCGACCGCGCGGCGCAGCTTCTCGTCCATGGCGCGCCAGCTGGAGAAGACCTCGGCCTCGGCGACGCACTCCTCAAGGCGGTAGCGGTTGGCGATCCGGTCGCCGCTGTGGCGCACGGGCACCGGGAGCAGCGGCGGCTCCGCGGGGCCCTCGGCCGGGGCGTCGGCGGTGTCGGCGGCGGCGGGTGCGGTCGCGGTGGCGGTGTCCGTGGCGGCGGGCGCGGTGACGGGCTCGGCGTCCGGGGCGGGCTCGGGCTCGGGCTTGGCCTCGGGCTCGGCGTCGGCCTTGGGTTCAGGCTCGGCCACGGGCTCGGTGTAGGCCTTGGGCTCGGCCTCGGCTTCGGGCTTCGCCTCGGGTTCGGGTTCCGGGTCGGCGGGGGCCTCGGGTTCGGACTCGGTGACGGCTTCTGACACCAGGTCATCATGGGTGGCGTGTGTCAGCTCGACGTCGTCTGTGGCAACGGTGTCGTCGATGCTCCCTGCGCTGGTCTCCACGGGAGCTCCGCTGCGATCAGCCACCTTTGTCCTTCCTCCCCTTGGAACGTTCCCTCCAGCCGAGGGCATGCGGTCAATTGTGCCAACCCTCGCCCCGGGACTACGACTCGCGATCCCCCTCTCGGGTTGCCCTCGGCAGGAGGGGCGGATCGGGTCCCGGGGTTGGTGTCAACGGCCGATCTTGCGGCGGACCATGCCGATCAGCGAGTCCATCTCTTCGATGTGCATCCTCTTGGTGATCACCACGAAGAGGCCGAGCTGTAGGACCAGGCCCACGATCAGGGCGGCGACTTCACTGAAGAAGCCGCTGCCGCCGACCGAGGTGATGGCGAAGGAACTGGCGAAGCCGGCCAGGGCCGGGATGATGCTGGCACCGATGAGGCGGCTGTAGGTGTGCTTGATCCGCTTGCCGTCCAGGTCGCCGATCCGGCGCCGCAGCCGGGGCAGCGCGACCACCAGCCCGATCAGGTAGGAGACGCCGTAGGCGAAGGCCATTCCGGTGACCGCCCAGCGCGCTGGGAGCACCAGGTAGCAGAAGCCGGAGAGCGCGGCCTGGCTGGCAGCGACCCAGACGGTGTTGTAGAAGGGGGT
>OVEP010003695.1_pt2 | contig 11694 bp, 3 predicted proteins | sample 1779801 | NCBI WGS metagenome assembly OVEP01 (sample SAMEA3914791, study PRJEB12502) | metagenome | biome: forest; material: soil | place: Canada | collected 2011-07-03 | depth 0.1 m
CCGAGGTTGTACGACACGCCTGCACCGGTATAGCGCACGTTGGTCGGAAACAGTTCCGGCAGCAGCGCGCCCATCGGGGCGAAGGTCACGCCCATCAGGAACAGTTCGATCACGAGGAACAGCAGCACCAGCGGCGTCTGTCCGCTGCCGAGCAAGGGCGCCATCGTGAAGCCTGACAGGATCGCGGCGATGATGCCGACGATCAGCACCGGCTTGCGGCCATAACGGTCGCTCGCCCAGGCTGACAGCGGCGTGGCGAGCGCCATGAACACGACCGCGATGCACAGCAAGCCAAGGAAGGTCTGCCGCGGAATATGCAGCACCGACACGCCGTACGACAGCGAAAACGTCGTGGCGTTGTAGAACAGCGTGTAGCAGACCACCATCGCCAGCGCGCCGAGGAGGGTCGGCAACCAGTGCTGCGAGAACAGCGTGGCGATCGGCACCTTCACGCGCTCCTTGCGTTCGATGGCCGCCTGGAAGGCCGGCGTCTCGGCGATTTTCAAGCGCACGTATAAGCCGAGCGCGACCAGCACCGAGCTGACGAGGAACGGCACGCGCCAGCCCCAACTGCGGAACTGTTCGTCGGAGAGCGATAGGGCGAGGGCGAAGAACAGACCGTTGGAGGCGAGAAAGCCGATCGACGGCCCCAGTTGCGGGAACATCCCGAACCAGCCGCGTTTGCCGGCCGGCGCGTTCTCGGTGGCGAGCAGCGCTGCGCCGCCCCATTCGCCGCCGAGGCCGATACCCTGGCCGAAGCGCAGCACGCACAAGAGGATCGGTGCGAGGCTCCCAATCGAGTCGTAGCCCGGCACGAAACCGATCAGCGTGGTCGACACACCCATCACCAGCAGCGAAGCCACCAGCGTCGACTTACGGCCGATCCGGTCGCCGAAGTGACCGAACAGGAACGAGCCGATCGGCCGCGCGACGAACGCGATGCCGAACGTGACGAAAGCCGACAAGGCCTGGGCAGTTGCCGAACCGTGCGGGAAAAACACCGGTCCGATGACGAGCGCCGCAGCGGTCGCATACACGTAGAAATCGTAGAACTCGATCGCGGTGCCGATGAAGCTCGCGAAGATGATCCGCGCGCTGCTGTTCTGCCCGGACGCATTGGGCTGGGCCGCGGAAATCGGCGAAGTGGACATGCAGGGTCTCCATGTGTCGTGATGCCGTTGGGCGCCGTACTTTTATGTTTGGGCGGCGAGCGCTCAGGCGGCATCTTTGTTTAAGTTCGTGCGCTTCGGCGCGTCTCGCAGGCGGTTGAAGCCATGCGTGGCGCGGGCGACGATGCGACAGCTTACAACGGCAGCCGGTAGCCGTCAGCGGTCGCGCGCGAAAGTGGCCTTGCCAGGGGGAGTAGCCAGGTGGGCTGCGTGGCGCGTGCGGGCAGCCGGGGGGCCGGTTCAACGCGAGGTGCTGACGACCAGACGTCGGTCATTGCGGGTGTGGTGCATCGACTATCAGGCAGGCGACCCACGCGGATGGCGTGGCGGCGCTGCAATCGGGTTCGCGCCGCGCCAACGGGTGAGCGGGCGGCGTGAGCCGTGCCGGAAAGCTCCGGCTGAGGGAATCGAAAAATTATAACGAGCGCGGCCCCGGCACAGCAAGGCGGGATGAGGCAAGGCGCCCGGCTTGCTGCGCGTCTTGCCGCTCATCCGGTCGTTGCGGCGCTGCATTCAATCGATGGTCTGCGCTTGCGGCGAGGCGAACTCGCGCAACTGGAATTTACCGTTGTCGTTGAACAGCCAGTCTTCGAACAGTTCGAGTTGGCCACGGCCATTCAGCAATTTATCGGGCGGCTGCGGTAACGGCGAGGCGCGTCGCAAGCTGGCAAGCGCGGTGCTTTCGGCTTCGTCGTCGCCATTGGTGCGATACACCGACGACTGCAGCACCCGGCCATCGCGATCCACTGTGAACGACACCACCACCAGCGAGCGCAGCATCGCTTGCGGCGTACCGCGTAACACGTAGGAGGGACTGCGTTCAATGATGCGTTGGGCGACCGCGCTACGGTACTGGTCGAGCGTCGCGCTATTGACGGCCGCCGCCGGCGTGATGACAAGCGGGCGATCCGGCGGCGTGATGGTGCAGCCTGCTATGACGACGAGCGCTAAAGCCGACGCGACCGTCAGCGCCGATGCTGATGCCGCGCTATGCGCATGCAACAGGGAAGCGCTAACGCGTGAAGCGAAGCGTCCAGTCAAGCGGCGAAGGTGACGTGTGTGGGTGAACATCGTCGAGGAAAGCACTGTGACAGGATCTAACTTGATGGTAGTCAAAAAGCGCCAGGATGCAACTCTCGTTGACCCTGTGTACCGACACCGAGCCATGTGATTTGACTTGCGTGCACTCCGCGCATGGCGTTCTTTCCATCACCTTTCTGCTACATGCATGAGCGCATTCAGTCTGATGTGATCCGCCTGACATACACCGTATTTAAACAAAGTTTGTCACGCCGATCCGCACACAACAGGACTTCTAAGAGTTTTCCTATTGTGTCAACAGCCTCACGTCCATAGCGTGGGCCGGGCCATCGGGCGAAGCGCCGCAGCGCGATCATGAGTCGCGTGCGACCGGCGCTACGCGAGCCGATCGGTCCTGTCCATCCCGACAACGAGGTATCGTTTGGAACACTCTTCCTTTGCGTTGACGCGTACGCAATCCCGCACGTTGGCGCACGCCGCCGCCGGTCCCAATCTCTGCGCCGTCTACCGGATCGACGGCCGTCCAGACGTCGAGCGTCTGTCCGCCGCCGTGGCGCAACTGGTGGCGCATTGCCGGCCGCTTGCCTACCGGCTCGTCGAAGCCGAACAGGGCATGCGCTGGGTCATCCGCCGTGATGTGCGCGCGGAACTGAATGTCATCGATCTCGACGGGCGTGACACGCGTGACGAAGCCGCCGTGCTGTCGTTGATCGACGGCCTATGCGCGCGTGCCTTCCGCATGGACGCCGGACTGCCGTGGGCGTTCACGCTGTTACGTGCCGGCGCGCGCAGTTATCTGGTGTTCGCCTGCCATCCCGCCTTGCTCGACCGTTTTTCGCTGACGCCGTTGTTCAACGCGCTTTCCCGGGCTTATCGCGGCGAGGCGCCGGGCGTACCGCTCGGCATCGATCAGCAAGGCCTGCTCGACGCCGAGCGTGAACTCCTCGCGAGCGAGCGTTTGCAGACCGACCTCGATTTCTGGATCGGCCAGGTGGGCGACGCCTCGTTCGAATGGCATGCGCCGCGCCGGCAGAATGCGCTCGCCGACAGCAGCTTTAGCGTGCGCCTCGACGCGCAAACAGGCGCTGCATTGCGCAACGAGGCCAAGGCGCTCGGCGTCGCGCCGGATCTGCTGATCAAACTGTGTGTTCACGTGCTGCTGCGCCGCATGACCGGCAGCCGTGCGGTGCTCACCGTGCATCATCAGCGCGGCCGCTGCCAGCGCGACGAGACGATCGGTTTCGACGAACGGCGGCGTCTCCTGAAAACCGACTTCGACGACACGATGACGCTGCGGCAGTTTCTACGGCACGCGGCGGTGCGCGCCGAGATGGCCGATTTTCACGCCGAACTCCCAGCCTTCGAGGTGCAGCACGACATCGAGCGGCGCGAGCCGGGTTTCGTACGCGCCACCAATGTGGTGTGCGAGACCGACAGCTTGCCCTACGACGCGCTCACGCTCGGCACGCTGCCGGCGGCGTTGCTGGCACCGTACTCGCGCCGTTTCTCGCACGAGGACGTGGGCGTCTATCTCGATGTGCGCGAGGAGATCGCGTTGCACGTGCATAGCCGCCATCCCCAGGAACTCGACGGCTTGCGTCTCGCGTTCGAGCATTTGACGGCGCTGCTCGGGCGCGTCGGCGAGAGTCTCGAGCAGAAACTCGATGCGATCGATCTTTATACGCCGGCGTTGCGGCAGCATTGCGCAGCATGGTCAGATGGCGGCCCGCTCGCGGCACCCGCGCGCGACGTGCTCGATCTGTTCGCGCAGGCAGCGCACGAACACGCCGAGCATCCGGCGGTCAGCGGCCCGGACGCCGCTTTCACGTACGCGCAACTGGCGCTCGCCACACAGCGTGTGGGCGCAGCCCTTGCCGCGCGCGAACCGGACGCACCGGATCGGCGGGACGCGTTGGTCGGCATTTGCGTCTCGCGCGGGGCGTGCATCGTTCCGGCGATGTTCGGCGTGCTCGCCAGTGGCGCGGGCTATTTGCCGCTCGATCCGCAGATGCCCGATGAGCGCTTGCGATACATCGTCAAGGATTCGCAACTGCGAGCGGTGATTGTCGATGCGGCGACGCACGAGCGCTTGAGCGCGCTGGCCGATTGCGCGCTGTACCGGATCGAGGATCTACTCAAAGGGCCGCCGGCCGGGGCGGCTATTGCGCAATGCCCGCCGGCCGATCCGCAGCGTACCGCCTACGTGATCTATACCTCAGGCACAACGGGCAAACCCAAGGGTGTCGTCATCGAGCGCGGCATGCTGGCGCACCTGATCGCTTCGCTGGCGGGCCGCTACCGGCGTGATGCAAGCACGCGCTGGCTACAGTTCGCGTCCATCAATTTCGACGCCAGCGTGCTGGAGATCTTCAATCCGCTGATGCACGGCGGTCACCTGATTGTCGCGCCCGAAGCGGTGCGCACCGACGCCGATGCGCTGTCCACCTTCCTCAACGCCGAACGCGTCACGCATGCATTCCTCCCGCCGGCGATTCTCAAGCTGTTGCCGCGGCGCGCGCTGCCGCATCTGGACACGGTGCTATGCGGCGGCGAAGCGAGCGACGACGAGACGATCCGCTTCTGGTCCGGCGTGCTACGCCTGTCGAACATCTACGGACCGACCGAGACGACCGTGATGGCGACCGAAAACACCTTCGACGGCGACAAGCCGGCCAATCAACTGGGGCATCCGCTCCCCGGCTACCAGATTCATCTACTCGATGAGGAAGGCGAAGCGGTGCCGCTCGGGGGGATCGGCGAGATCTGCATCGGCGGCGCGGCTGTTTCACGCGGCTATCTGCTTCGGCCCGAACTGACCGGGCAGAAGTTCCGGGCGAATCCATTGGGCCCCGGCCGTCTCTATCGCTCCGGCGACCTCGGCCGTTTCCAGCCGGATGGCGCGATCGAGTTCCTCGGCCGCAGCGATTTCCAGGTGAAGATTCGCGGCTACCGGATCGAGCTCGGCGAGATCGAGGCCAGCATCGTCGAGCAGCCGGAGGTGCGCAGCGCCTATGTCGGCACGTGCGAGCGGCAGGGCGGCACGGCGCTGGTGGCCTGGTATGTGGGCGCCGCGCTGGAGCCAGCGGTGCTGCGGGATCGGCTTGCGCAACGTCTCGCGCATTACATGGTGCCGGCGTTCCTGTTGCCGATCGAGGCGCTGCCTTTGACGCTGAACGGCAAGATCGACCGCAGCAAATTGCCGGCGCCGCAAGCCGGTCCGGCTGACCCTGCGAGCCGCGCGTTCGACGCCTTCGAGCTGGCAGTGCAAGCAATCTGGTCGGAGGTGCTGGGCGTGCCGCTCGAGAGCGTCGGCGAAGACAGCCACTTCTTCCAGCTGGGTGGCCACTCGCTACTCGCCACGCTCGTCTGCAACCGGGTCAACGCGAACTTGTCCGCGCCGGTAAAGCTGACGACGCTGTTTGAGCACCCGCAGTTCGACGCCTTCTGCGCAAGGGCACGGCAGAGCGTCGAGCAAGGCGTGGCGCTGCCGCCGCTCGTCGCGCAATCAGGCGCACCCATGCCCGCGCCTGTAGCAAACCGGCTCGTACGGATGATGCACACCCGCGCGCTCGGCAAGCCTGACGATAACGCGTACAACATCGTGATGCGGGTGGACTTCGGCGGGGCCGCGAATCCGTTGCGATTGCATCAGGCGCTCATCGCCGTGCTCGAGCGCAACCCGATCTTCAACGCGAGCTTCGCGGAACGCGGCGGACAATTGCTGATGCTGCCGGGCACGGCTACCCCGCCGACGGATTGGCGCATTCCGCTAGAAAGCTGCAATGCCGGCGCTATCGATGCGCGTGCCGAAGCCATGCGCGCGCTGTGCTTGCCGCTCGACTGTGCGCCGTTGTGGCGCGCGCAACTGCTCATGTCGCCGCAAGAGAACCGCACTACCTTGCTGATCTGCATTCATCACGCGATTTTCGACGGCTGGTCGTTCAAGCTGTTGCTGGATGAACTGGCGTCGCACTATGAAGACAAGCCGGTTTCAGGAGCGCGGCTCTCGTGGTTCGACTATGGGCATTGGGCGCCGCAACTGGCGTCGTCGCCGCGCTTTGCCGCCGCGCGCGACTACTGGATGCGCAAGCTCGACGCCGTTGCCTTGCGCACCGAACTGTCGTTCGACGCACTGCAGCGCGAGCCCAACGCGAACCGCTCTTTGGCGCTGCATGTACGGCCTGCCCAGATGCGGCGCCTGAAGCAGATCGCCGAGGCGCACGACATGACGTTGCCGCCCGTGCTGTTCGCGCTGTACCTCGTGTGGCTGTGGCGCGTGAGCGGCCAGCAGCAACTGGCCTGTGCCTATCCGAATGCGGGCCGCGATGTCCCGGGCAGTGAGGCGATCTACGGCATGTTCGTCTCGATGGCGGTGCTGGTGCAGCGCATCGACACGCGGCAAGGTTTCGGCGAGTTGGCGCGCGCGGTGCAACGCCAGATGCTCGACGACCGCGATCATCTGCTCGCCACGCCTTACGACACCGATAACGGCCAGCTCGGCGCACTGAACACGATTTTCAGTTTGCAGAACGGCATCGAGCTAAACGGCCGCATCGGCGAGGCGGCGTATCACGCCGAGGAGCGTCCTCCGTTGACGTCGAAAGCGGACCTGTCGGCGATTTTTTACTTGCGGGCCGATGGCGGTCTGGACGGACGCTTCGAATACGACAGCTCGGTGTTGCACGCGGCCTCGGTCGAGCGGATGGCGGAGGTGTTCATGACGCTGTGCGACGCCGCGGCTCACCAGCCTGATGCGCCGGTCGGCGAGCTCGCCTGGCTGAGCGATGCGCACCATGCTCAGTGCCTGAGTTTCGCTTGCGGCGAGCCGCTACCGGATGCCCCGCAATCGATCCCTGCGCGTTTCGCCGAGGTGGTAGCGGTGCACGCGTCGCGGGTTGCCGTGCGCTACGGCGAGCAGCAGCTCAGCTATCGCGAACTCGACGCGCTCAGCGATGCCATTGCCCGCGGCTTGTCAGCCTGTGTGCCGCCCGGCGCGCGCATCGGTTTGAGCATGCAGAAGAGCGTCCTGCTGGTGGCGACCGTGCTGGGCGTGCTCAAAGCGGGGTGCGCGTATGTGCCGCTCGACCCAGCTTATCCCGCCGAGCGCTTGCGCTATTTCGTCGAAAACTGTTCGGTCGATACGGTGCTGGCCGATGAGCCGAGCCGCCGCGCGCTGGAGGCCGCCGGTCTCGGCGACTTGCGCACAATCGACCCGGCTGTGCTGGCAAATGGCGAGGCGGAAAGGCAGGCAGGGCAGCCGCACCGGCCGCACGCTGTTGCCCCCGAGGCGCTCGCTTATGTGATCCACACGTCGGGCTCGACCGGCAAGCCGAAGGGGGTGCTGGTCGAACACCACAGCGTCGTTCGGATGGTGGCCGGCGCGAGCCGCGCGCTCGGCTATGCGCCGGGCAGCGTCAGCACCCTGGCGGCGTCCACCAATTTCGACGCGAGCGTGCTCGATCTGTTCCTCGCGCTGCTGCACGGCGGCACGCTCATCGTGTTGCCGGAGGAGGTGCGCCGCGATCCGCAACTGCTGCACAGTGTGTTGAAGGCGGAGCGCGTCACGCACGCATCGCTTGCACCGGTGGTGGTGCAGAGCTTGCCGCGCGAGCCGCTGCCCGATCTGCAACTGCTCGGCTTCGGCGGCGATACGCTGGACGAACCTAGCGCCGCATGGTGGAGCGAACACACGCAACTGTTCAGCCTGTACGGCCCGACCGAAATCACGGTGATGGCCTCGTGCGGGCAAGTGCTGCCGGGTGGGCCGAGCCGCATCATCGGCAAGCCGCTGCCGGGCTACCGGCTCTATCTGCTGAATGCGCAGCGGCAACTGACGCCGCCCGGCTCGGTTGGGGAAATCTACATCGGTGGCGAAAATCTGGCGCGAGGCTACATCAATCAATCGGCCATGACGATGGAGCGCTTCGTGGTCGATCCGTTCCGCGATGCACCGTACGCACTGATGTATCGCACCGGCGATCTCGGCCGTTTTCTCGCCGACGGCACGATCGAATACTTCGGCCGCAACGACGCGCAGATCAAGCTGCGCGGTTTTCGCATCGAACTCGGCGAGATCGAGAATTGCATCGCGGCCGCGCCTGGTGTCGCGCATGCTGCCTGCCGGGTGTGGGGCGAGGGCGAGGCGCGCTATCTGGCCGCGTACTACGTGGCCGCGCCGGGCGAAGGCGGCGCCGCGCCCGACGAAGACACCCTGCGCCGTCATGTGGCGCAGGCGCTGCCCGACTACATGGTGCCTGCGTGTTTTATCCGGCTGGATGCGCTACCGGCATCGCCGAACGGCAAACACGATCGCCAGGCCTTGCCGGCGCCGTCACGCGCAGGCGGTACGCCGCCGCGCGAAGGCGTCGAGCAACGCATCGCCGAAATCTGGCAGGCGTTGCTGCGCGTCTCCGGCATCGGCCGCGACGATAGTTTCTTCCGTCTCGGCGGCAATTCGATTCTGGCCGTGCGGATGCAGGCGCAATTGCGCGATGCGCTCGGCATCCAGTTTCCGATGGCTGCGTTTTACCGCTCGCCGACCATCGCGACGCTCGCGGACGGCGGTCACGAGGACATGATCGAGCGCGCCATTGCCGACGCATCGCAGCCGTTCGTGGTCGAGCAGGCCGCGCCCGCGTTTTCTGACGCCGGCGAAACCGCGCCGATTCGCACCATGCTGCTGACCGGCGCGAGCGGCTTTCTCGGCATTTACCTGCTGCACGCGTTGTGCGGGCGGCTCGACAAGGTGATCTGCCTGCAACGCTGTCCGAGCGCCGCGGCCGGGCGCGCTGTCTTGCAGGACAAGGCGCGCGAGGCGGGTCTGGCGATCGACTTCAGCCGCGTCGACGTGATCCCCGCCGATCTTGCCGCACCGCAGCTTGGACTCGACACGCCACGCTGGCGGCAACTCGCCGGGGAGGTTGACGCGATCCTGCATTGCGGCGCGTTCGTGCATCACCTGCATAGCTATGAGGCGATGAAGGGGGCGAATGTCGGCGGCACCGAGGCCTTGCTGCGGCTCGCGCTGACGCAGCGGCAAAAACCGTTCTGCTTCGTCTCGACGCTGTCGGTCGGCGAGATGCTGGCGGGTGCCCGGTGCATCGACGAGCGCGTGAATGACGCTCGTCCCATGCTGGACAACGGCTATCTGCTGACAAAGTGGGTGGGCGAGCAACGGGTCGCGGAGTGTGCGCGCCGCTTCGGTTTGCCGGCGGTGATCGCGCGGCCGGGCAATATCACCGGCGACAGCCGCACCGGCTTCAGCAACTTCGCGCACAACCATTTCTGGCTGTTCAACAAGGGTTGCCTGCAACTGGGCGCTTATCCGGAAACGGCGCGAGAAGTCGAGATGATGCCGGTCGATCTGCTTGCGGACGCGGTGACGGCGGTGGCGCTGTATCCGCGTATCGGTGTAAGGGTGGCGAACCTGAACAACCCGATCGCGCTCACTCAGCGGCAGTGGTTTGATGCGCTCTCCGTCTGCGGTTTGCACGCCGAGCCGCAAACGGCGGCCGACTGGCAACGGCGGCTGGCTGATCTCGACGCGTCAAACGGTCTGGCGCTGATTCGCGACTTTTATACGGGCGATCTGTCCGCTGCGCCCTTGCCGGTCGAACAGATCGGAACGTTGACGGAGCTGGCGCGGCACGGCGTGGATCTGACGATCGACTACGGCGCGCTGATCCGGCTCTACGTCGACTATCTGCGCGACGCGGGTTTTCTTGACCCGTTACGCGAGACGGCGGCGTAGCCCGCGGTAGGGGCGCACAAACGCATGCAAGCGGCCGGCGGTACATCGCCGGTGCAGCTTGCGTGCGAATTGACATACCATTGCGCCATGCCCATTCCGAAACACAAAACGACGCCATGATCACCTGCTACCTGCGCTACATCATCGACCCGTACAAACTGAAAGAATTCGAGCATTACGGCAAGCTGTGGATTCCGCTGGTCGAGAAATTCGGCGGCCGGCATCATGGCTATTTTTTGCCGTCCGAAGGCGCAAACAATGTAGCGCTCGCGATGTTCTCGTTCGAGTCGCTGGCGGCCTACGAGGGATACCGCATCAAGTCGATGGACGATTCCGACTGTCAAGCCGCGTTCGCGTATGCGGAGCAGACGCGCTGCATCGTCAGCTATGAGCGGAGTTTTTTCCGGCCGGTTTTTAGTTGATCGTGCGCTTTGTAATAGGCCGAAATATGACCGAATTTGCCCGCGGCCAAAAGACGCCTACACTTCGATTGCCTCTTTCGAGAGGCATCGGTGGAAGTCTTTCATTTAGCCCGCTTCGCGCGGGCTTTCTTTTGTGCGCGGCGCGTTGCGCAATCGACGCAATCAGTCCAGCTTGGCCACGAAAACAAAAAAGGCGAACCCGTTGGTGAGTTCGCCTTGGTTTTCGCGCGCGGCTTATGGCCCGCAGGTCATGCATGCGGCCACGTACGCCGTAATACACGCACGCACCGCTGGACGCGCCAAAGCGCGCCGTGCCTTACTTCAACGCTGCCCGTGCGGCCTTGACCGCTGCGAGCACCTGCTCGGGCGCCGTGCCACCCGGATGGTTGCGGCTCGCCACCGAACCTTCGAGCGTCAGATACGAGAACACGTCTTCGCCGATTAGATGCGCGACGTTCGGCAGTTCTTGACGCATTTCTTCGAGCGTCAGATCGGCCAGGTCGCAGCCGCGATCGGCACATACGCGAACCGCGAGCGCGACCGCTTCGTGGGCGTCGCGGAACGGCAGGCCGCGCTTGACCAGGTAGTCGGCGAGATCGGTTGCCGTGGAGAAGCCTTGCAAGGCGGCGTCGCGCATGGCTTGCGGCTTCACCGAAATACCGGCGACCATTTCAGCGAAGATACGCAGCGTATCGGCCACCGTGTCGACGGTGTCGAACAGCGGCTCCTTGTCTTCCTGATTGTCCTTGTTGTACGCGAGCGGCTGGCCTTTCATCAACGTCAGCAGCGCGATCAAATGGCCGTTCACACGGCCCGTCTTGCCACGGGCGAGTTCAGGCACGTCCGGGTTCTTCTTCTGCGGCATGATCGACGAACCGGTGCAGAACCGGTCGGCCAGATCGATGAAGCCGACGCGCGGGCTCATCCACAGCACGAGTTCTTCGGAGAAGCGGGACACGTGCGTCATCACCAGCGCTGACGCGGCCGTGAATTCGATGGCGAAATCACGATCGGACACGGCGTCCAGCGAGTTCGCACAGATGCCGTCGAAGCCGAGCGTCTTGGCCACCGCATGACGGTCGATCGGATAGCTGGTGCCGGCCAGCGCGGCGGCGCCCAGCGGCAGACGATTCACGCGCTTGCGGCAATCGACCATGCGCTCGGCGTCGCGCGAAAACATTTCGACGTAAGCCATCAGGTGATGGCCGAACGTGACCGGCTGCGCGACTTGCAGGTGCGTGAAGCCCGGCATGATGGTCGAGGCGTTTTTCTCCGCCATATCGAGCAGGGCCGTGCGCAATTCCGTCAGCAG
>OVEP011218208.1_pt1 | contig 11690 bp, 14 predicted proteins | sample 1779801 | NCBI WGS metagenome assembly OVEP01 (sample SAMEA3914791, study PRJEB12502) | metagenome | biome: forest; material: soil | place: Canada | collected 2011-07-03 | depth 0.1 m
GCCCCCGGGCCGGGTGAGCACGATCGCGGACTGGAATCCGCCGAAGCCGCTGCCCACCGAGAGGGCCGCGTTCACCCGCTGCTCCCTGGCGGTCTTGGGGACGTAGTCCAGGTCGCACTCGGGGTCGGGGATCTCGTAGTTGGCGGTCGGCGGCACCACCGAGCGCTCGATGGCCAGCGCGGTCGCGGCCACCTCGATGGCGCCGATGGCGCCCAGGGAGTGTCCGACCATCGACTTGATGGAGCTCACCGGCACCCGGTGGGCATGCGGGCCGAGGCTGCGTTTGAAGGCCGCTGTCTCGTGCCGGTCGTTCTGCCGGGTGCCGGAACCGTGGGCGTTCACATAGTCGATCCCGGTCGGGTCGAGCCGTGCCTGGCCGAGCGCGTCGGCGATGGCCTGGGCCATCTCCAGGCCGTCGGGGCGCAGTCCGGTCATGTGGAAGGCGTTGCAGCGGTTGGCATAGCCGGCGATCTCGCAGTAGATCCGGGCGCCGCGCCGTACCGCGTGGTCGTACTCCTCCAGCACCAGGACCGCCGCGCCCTCGCCCATGACGAAACCGTCGCGGGTGTTGTCGAAGGGACGCGAGGCGTGCTCCGGATCGTCGTTCCGCGCGCTGGTGGCGCGGATGGTGTCGAAGCAGGCCATGGAGATGGGGGAGATCGGCGCGTCCGAGGCGCCGGCGATGACGATGTCGGCCTCCCCGTCCTCGATCAGCTGGCTGCCGTAGCCGACGGCGTCGATACCGGAGGTGCAGCCGGTGGAGACCACACCCGCCGGGCCGTGGGCGCCGAAGCGCACCGCGATCTCGGTCGCCGCGGACGAGGGGACCAGCGCGTGGTGCAGGAACCTGCTCGCATAGCGCGGGTCGACCCGCCAGTTCGCGCCCCGGTCGCTGGTGAGGACGTACTCGTCCTCCAGCCGGGTGGTGGAGCCGACCGCGCTGCCGATGGACACCGCGACCCGCTCGCCGTCGGGCCCGCCCGCGGCGTGGGCACCGCGCGGCGGCAGCCCGCTGTCCGCCACCGCCTCGTCCGCGGCGACCAGGGTGAACTGGATGAACCGGTCGTTGCGGTGGACCTCCTGGACCGTCAGTCCGGCGGCCAGCGGGTCGAAGTCGACCTCGGCGGCTATCCGGGAGCGGAAGTCCGAGGCGTCGAAGAAGGTGATCGGCCGGGTCGCGGTGCGGCCGTCCACCAGCAGGCCCCAGAACGCCTCGCGGCCGACCCCGCCGGGGGCCACGACACCGATCCCGGTGACGGCCACCCGTCGGCGTCCGGTCTCACCGGCCCGGCCGCTCATGCGGCTGCTTCCGGGGCGCCGACCAGGGGTTCCGTGTCGACGTGCCCCAGCTCGGGCCGGGGTGCGAGCGGGCCGAGGCAGAAGACGAAGAAGGCCGGCTCCGGGCCGTCGTTGACCAGGCGGTGGCGGACGCCGACCGGCAGGTGCACGGCCTCGTCGGCGTGGAGCTGCCGCTTCTCACCGTCGACCAGCAGGGTGATCGCGCCGCGCACGCAGTACAGGAACTCCTCGGAGTAGGGGTGCCAGTGCTCGGTCACCACCTCGCCGGGCTCCAGCGTCAGTGTGCCCAGGAATCCCGCCTCGGCGCCGACGGTCGCCGGGGACAGCAGGGTGCGGATGTCACCGCCGCGGCGGCGGTTGGCGGGCACGTCGTGGCGGCTGACGGGAGCGTGGGCGGTCACGGGCTCGGCTCCGTTGTGGATGGTCACGTCTCTCCTAGATCGGCGTGGAACTGGGCCCCGCGGCTGTGCGGGGAACGGGCGGTGACAGGGGGCCGGCCTCAGGCGCGGACCGCGCGCTCGACCTTCTGCCGGATCACGTCCATCTGGCCCCGGGTGCTGGCGTTGATCCGGGCGGTCATGGCCTCGTCGTCGAGGGGTGCGCCGGGTCGCATCCGGAAGTCCTGGACCCAGCGCATCCGGGTGCCGCTGCCCTCCGTCCGGTAGCTCCACCTGATGGTCATGTACTCGAACGGGCCCGGCTCGACGCGGTGGGCGACGACCTGGTGCGCGGACCGGTCGGCCGTGCGCTCGGAGACCCAGCTCCACACCGTCCCGTTCTCGTCCGGGTGCATGGAGAGGCGGAACCGGACGGTGTCGCCGTCCTGTTCCAGGACCTCCGCGGCGGCGTACTCGGTGAACAGCTCCGGCCAGGTGGTCACGTCGTTGGTGAGGTCCCAGACCTGGTCGATGCCGGCCTCGATGAACACCGAGTTGTCGGTGTGTCCGACCTGGTGCCCGCTCTGCTCCGGCGCCATCAGGCGACCTGTTCGGTGGCGAGGCGGGAGTTGACGTAGTCGGTGATCCGGCCGAACGTCCAGACCCTGAAGTCCTCGTCGGGCAGCTCGAATCCGTGCCGGTCCTGCAACTCGCCCTGGAGCTGCAGGAAGGCGAGCGAGTCCAGGTCCAGGTCCTCGAAGCCGAGGGCCGGGTCGTCCGTTCGGGCGGTCGTCGGCAGCCCGGCCTTGGCGCTGAGCAGCTCCATCAGGTCGGCGAGGGCGAAGTGTTCGATGGACATACGGTCTCCTGTCGATGCGCGATCGGCTCGGGCATTGCGTCCGGTCACCGGGCTCACGGCTCCCAGTGGTAGAAGCGGCGTGCCATGGCGTCCTTGGGGGAACGCCAGGTGCTGGGGTCGTAGGCGGAGACGAAGGGGTCGAGCTGCCGGCTGATCTCCCGGAAGCCGGCCAACTGCTGGGCGACGGCCATGGCTTCCTCGACGCTGCGGTCGAACTCGACCACGTGGACGTAGAGTTCCCCGAGGGTGTACAGGGAGCGCTCGCGCACCCCGATCGTGCGTGGCAGCCCGGTGGCGTCCGAGGCGGCGAAGATCCGCGCGACGTCGGGCTCGGCGCCCGGCTTGATTCTGGCGACGATGAGGCTTCGGTCCATCAGTGCTCCTTACGTGGCAAGCCCGGCCTCTGGGCCGGGGCCCGGAGCCGCAGCACCCTCCCGCCGACGGCGGGAGGGGCGCGGGCGTCACCTGCTCGATGCCGAGCAGCGTGCGTCGACCGGGCGGACCCAGCCGGCCCCCTGGCCCGGCTGGTGAGTCCACGGTAGAAAATGCGGAGCCCTGCGGTCTTCCAGCACCGGGCGGAATCACACGCACGTACGGAAGTGGCAACCGGGGAGCGTCCGCTCCCCCTCCGGGCGGTGTCCGGCTGTCCCCAGCGGGGTGCGGCCCCGCCTCACGTGTGGCCGGCACCACCGCAGGACGTAGTCCGCAACACCAGCAAGGCGGGCGGAACGGCGGAGCGGCGGGTACGGCTCGGACCGGAATGGGCACGGCCGGAGGCGGGGCGGGCGCCGGACAGCGCCCGGGGCGGTCAGTCGGCGGCGCCGACCGAGGTGGTGAGCCGGGAGCGCATCACCAGGCCGGTGGACAGCAGGGTGGTGCACAGGGTGAGGGTGAGTGCCGCCGCCAGGACCGCGGCCAGGATCCAGGCCGGGCCGGTCGGGATCGGCGAGCCCAGGACCGCGTGGCTGAAGGGCACCAGCGCCACCGCCGCGACCGCCCCGCCGAGGATGATCCCCGCCAGCGCGGTCAGCAGCCCCTCCACCGTCATCATCCGCATCACCTGGCCCCGGGTCGACCCGACCAGCCGCTGCAGGGTGAACTCCCGCCGCCGCTCCGAGGCCGCCAGCACCAGGGTGTTCACCAGCGAGATCACCGCGTATCCGATGACCATGGCGACCAGCAGGTACGACAGCCAGCTCTGGTTGCCGCTGTCGGACCGCTGGTCGGCGACGGCGGCGGAGCGGTCCGCCACCCGGAGCCCGGGCTGGGCGGCGGCCAGCCCGGCCAGTTCCCCGGTCAGTCGTCCGAGCCCGGTTCCGGGCGCGGCCTTCACCAGGATCTGCGGCACCAGCCCGTCGGTGGTGTGCGCCACGACGACCGACGCGGGCAGCAGCACCACCCCGTAGCCGCGCTGCGCGGCGGTGGTGGCCACCAGCGTCGGGCTGACATCGGCGCCGTCGCCCAGGCGCATCGGCACGCTGTCGCCGATCCGGTAGCCGTCGCCCGCGGCGACCGACGCGGGCAGGGCGACGGTGTTCCCGCTGAGGTCGGAGAGGTCCCCGCTGACGGCCCGGATCGCCGTGGTCAGGGCGATGGCCCGGCCGGACGAGACACCCTCGATGTCCACCGGATCGGCCTTGGGCCGCGCACCCTTGCCGTCGTAGTGGGCCAGTTGGGCCGCGGTCGGTTGCAGGAACCCGCTGCTGGGCACGTAGGCGCCGGCGGCGGCCACCCCCGGGCGGCTCGCCACGGCGTCCACCGCGGACAGCGGCAGGCCGCCGGTCGCGGAGCCGACCACCAGGTCCGCCCGCAGGTTGTCCTGGAACTGCCGATCCGCCCCGGCGCTCTGCGTGGTCTGGATGTAGATCATCGCGATCGCCAGACCGGTGGCCAGCATCACCGGCATCACCGCACCCGCCAGCCGGACCGACCGCGCCCTGGCGTTGAGCAGCGCGAGGTTCCCGGGGAACCCGGTGAACGCGCGCAGCGGCCAGCGCAGTACCGCCGTGACCACGCGGGTCAGGCCGGGGCCGAGCAGCCCGAGCCCGGCGGCCACCAGCATCGCCGCCGGGATCGCGGTACTGCTGGCGTTCTTGCCGCTCATCACGGTCCCGGTGACCACCGCGAGCGCGACCGCGCCGCCCAGGAGGAGCAGTGCGAACAGCAGTCGGATCCAGCTGAACCAGCGGCGCTGGAGGGCCGCCTCGGCCAGGGCCTCGGTCGGCCGCACCCGCGCGGCGCCGCGCCCGGCGATGAACGCCGCGCCCAGCGCGGTGACCGTGGCCGCCGCCGCCCCGACGAGCATCGGGATCCAGCCGCTGCGGTACGCCAACTCCGCTGGCACCACCTTGGCCTGGGCGAAGGCGGCGAGCAGCCGGCGGCCCAGCGGCACCGCCGGGAGGCAGGCCAGACCGGTGGCGAGCAGCGAGACCGCCAGGGTCTCCCCCAGCACCATCCGCCGGACCTGTCCCGGGGTGGCGCCGATCGCCCGCAGCAGCGCCACCTCGCGCTGCCGCTGCTGGACCGAGAGGCCGAGTGTCCCGGCCACCACGAAGACGGTGACCATGGCGGCCAGGCCGCCGAACACCGCGGCCATGGAGATCAGGTTCTCGCCCTGGGTGACGACGGCGGGGAACTCCGCCCGGCCCCGCTGATCACCCGTCAGAACTACTGCCTGCTGGCCCTGGAGGACGTTCCTGATGCCCGCCGCCACCCGTCCCGGGTCGGTCCCGGTGGCGGTGAGCACGCCGATGGAGTCCACCGCGCCCGGCTGCGCGACCGACGCGGCGGCGTCCTGGCCGGACAGGAAGACGGTGCCCGGGTCGCCGGGCCCGGTGACCAGCGCGGTGACCGCGTAGCGGCGGGTGTCGCCGCGGACGTCGAGGGTGATCCGCTGTCCGACCGCGATCCCGGCCGCCCCGGACCAGCGCGCGTCCAGCGCCACCTGGCCGGTCAGCTCCGGCGCCGAGCCCCGGACCAGGGCGTACCGGCCGAGTCGCGCGGAGCCCCAGCCGTGGCCGGTCGCGGTGCCGCCGGTCCGGCCGGGGGCGGTGACCAGGGCGACCGGGAACGAGACGTCCGGTACGGCGGCGGTGACGCCCGGCACCGACTCGATCGCGGCGACGTCGGCGGCGTCCAGCCGGACCCGCTCCTGGAACATCTTGTTCTGGCCGGGGTAGGCGGGGTCGCCGGTCACCACGATCGGCGCGGCGGCGAGCCGCTGCGGCGCGGCGTCGGCCAGGACGCCGGTCTCCAGCAGGCTGCCGCAGGCGATCACGATCGAGGCGCCGAAGAACAGCGCGATGAAGGAGGCGAGGAACCCGCCCTTGTGGAACCGCAGCGTCCGCAGCACCAGGCCGGTCATCGGGTCACCCCGCGTGCCTCGCCCTGACCTGCCGCCTGCCCGCCGCGCGCGCCGAGCCCTGCCATCCGCTCGGCCACCTGCTCGGCGTTCGGACGTTCCAGCGAGCCGACGATCCTGCCGTCGGCGAGGAAGAGGGTCCGGTCGGCGTGCGCGGCCGCCACCGGATCGTGGGTGACCATGACGATGGTCTGACCGGCCCGGGCGACCACCTCCCGCAGCAGGTCCAGCACCTCGCGGGCGGTCTGCGTGTCCAGCGCGCCGGTCGGCTCGTCGGCGAAGACCACGGCGGGCCTGGTGACCAGGGCCCGGGCCAGGGCGACCCGTTGCTGCTGGCCGCCGGAGAGCTCGGCGGGGCGGTGCTGCCACCGGTCCGCCAGGCCCACCCGCTCGATGACCTCGTCGACCTCGGCGCGGCCGGGCCTGCGGCCCGCGAGCCGCAGCGGCAGGGTGACGTTCTCCCGGACGTTCAGCGCGGGCATCAGGTTGAAGGACTGGAAGACGAAGCCGACGCGCTCGCGCCGCAGCCGGGTGAGCGCGCGCTCCTTGAGCCCGGTCAGCTCGACGCCGTCGAGCCGGACCGATCCGCCGGTCGGCTGGTCGAGCCCGGCCGCGCAGTGCAGGAAGGTGCTCTTGCCGGAGCCCGAGGGCCCCATCACGGCCGTGAAGCTGCCCCGGCCGAACCCGACGCTGACCCCGTCCAGCGCCGCCACCTGGTGTTTCGGGTCGCCGTACACCTTGCGTACGGCATCGAGCCGCACCACGTCCGGAGCCGCCATGACCGTTCCCCCGTTCATACGCCTTCCCCCTCCCACGCGAACTCCGATACGAACTCCGGCTCGAACTCCGGCTCGAACGACTGCCGCCGCGCGGGCGCGCCGGTGCGCCAGTCGGTCAGCGGGCCGGGCTCCATGAGCATCCGCCTGACCTCGGCCAGCGGGTCCCTCGGCGGACCGAGCACCGCCCGGGCGACGGTCAGGTGCAGGGCCGCCGCGAGCACCAGCAGCCGGGCGGCGAACAGGCTCAGCGCCAGCCCGGCCGCCATGAACAGCAGCGCGGCAAGCGGGTTGCCGACCCTGATCCCGAGCACCCGCGGGTGCACGGTCCAGTACCAGAGCGGCAGGCTGATCCCGGCCAGCGGCGCCAGCCAGGCCACCAGCGCGGCGGCGTCCAGCGCCAGCAGCGGCGGGTAGAGCAGCAGCAGGTAGGCGCAGTCCCGCAGCGCCACCGGGCCGGTCCACCTGGTCCGGATCTGCGCCGCCAGACCGGGCCGGGCCAGCTCCGGGTAGCTGTGCGGGATCGGCCGGTCGACCAGCAGCGCGCGCCCGCGCTCCAGTTGGGCGCAGCCCCGGACGATCCAGGCCGCCCCGACCACCAGCGGCAGCCCCAGCGTCAGTTGGCCGACCACGACGCTGCCGAGCACCGCCGCCGCCGTCACCGCGAACATGCCGCTGCCCAGCACCAGGTAGCTCGCGAGGTAGCCGCAGGCCCGCCAGGGGGCGGCGGTCATCAGGACGCGTAAGGGATTGCGCGACACCGGTGGACGCCGGACCGGGGGCGTCGTCACTCGACGCTCCGCAGCAGCTCGTCGATCGCGGTCACCCGGGCGTTCAGCGCGGCCAGATCGCCGCGCAGCGCCTCCTGGCTGGCCACGGCCTGTTCGGCGAGCTTGCGGTAGCCGGCCATGGCGACGGCGTCGGCGCGGTGCCGTTGCAGCCGGAAGTGCGCGACCACGCTCACGGTGATGCCGCCGACCACGATGAAGACGATGGCTATCGCCACGGTGGCACCGTTCATGTCTGCTTCCCTTTCCCTTGGACGTCGTCCCCTGTGTGCCCCGCGTGCGTGTCCGTGTCCGTGTCCGCCGCGATGGCGGCCACGATCACGTCCGCGGTGAGCCGCAGCTCGAACGGTGTCAGCTCGAAGTACTTCAACGCCTTGCCGTCGTCCGACAGTTCGAGTCGGCCGACGACCAGGCCGGCTGTCTCCAGACGTTCCAGATGCATGTAGAGCAGCGGCCGGGAGATGCCCAGTCGGCGCGCGAGTTCACTCACGTACATCCGGCCGTTCGCCAGCTCGGCGATGATCCGGAGGCGCTGTGCGTGGCCTACGGCGGCGAGTACGGCGAGCAGTTGCTCACTGGTGATGGCCAACTCCTCACGTGCCCCCGACTACCTGTAAGTCAAATCTTTCATGTGGCGGAGATGACTGTCAATCAGGGTCGGCCCCGGGCAAAGCAAAAGCCGCTGCGAGTGGATCGCAGCGGCGGTGGGGTTGCTGGCGGGGCAGGCGGTGCTGATCAGCCCTGCTTGGTGGTGTGGGTCGGGCGGACCAGGATCTTGACCCGGTAGGGGGCGTCGCCGAGGTCGCCGCGGCCCATGTCGAACCCGTAGCGGCCGGCGAGCCGGAAGAAGAAGTCGCCCTCGGTGTCCGGCTCTATCCGCTCGACCGTGCCCCGGACCTCCAGGTAGCGGTAGGGCTGCTCGGGGTCGTTGACGGACAGGGCGACGTTCGGATTGGCCACCATGTGGTGGTACTTGCGCCGCTGCGTGGAGGTGGTGAACGCGAGGAACTCGCCGTCCCAGACGAACCAGACCGGGGTGACCTGCGGCGCCCCGTCGGGCTTCACAGTGCCGAGGTGGCCGAACAGGGGACGTTCCAGCATGTCGCGGTGGCTTGCGGGGATCTCGGTCATAACTGCCGCTCCTCGTACGTCGGCTGAGCACGCGGTCTGGTGATCAGCCGCAGCAAAGTATCATGACCTTGATACATGACAAGGTCCTACATCAAACGGAATCACCGCTTCCCCAGGGCCGTTCCGGGCGCTCCCCGGAGAGCGCCTCGATCGCGGTGTCCAGGAACTCCCGAAACACCGTCAACTGTCCCTCGGAGAAGGCATCCATCAGCCGCCGCTCGACCGCGACCGCCGCCCGGTCGGCGCGGCGCAGCAACGCCCGCCCCTCCGGGGTGAGTTCGATGACCAGCACCTTGGCGTGCAGCTCGGACCTGGTCCGCGAGATCAGCCCGCGCCCGTCCAGCAGCGCCACCACCCCGTTCATGGCCTGCGCGCTGACCCCGCAGCGCCGCGCCAGCTGCGCCCCGGAGAGCCGCGGCGTCTCCGACAGCGCCAGCATCGCCGCGTACTGCGGCACAGTCAGCTCGAACGGCCGCAGCACCCGGTGCTTCTCCGCGATCAGCGCCTGCTCGCACTGCTTGATCTGCCCCCCGAGCCGCAGCCCGGAGGAAAGCCTGGCGGCACCCTGAACCGACATGGGCACTCCTTCTACCTAGAAACCGGGGCCGCTCGGACCACCCGCCCGCCAGGTTAGTCACCGATCGAGGGTCACGAATGAGCAGTCCGCCAGGACTCTGACCATCTGCGCCGCCAGAATCCACCGCGCCTGGCCGTCGTCGGCCGCCGCGATGGCACTGCCGGTCGGCCGAAGCCTGGCACCGGCGCCCCGATAGAGGACTCCGTATACGCCTCGGACCTGAAAGTCCCTCACCCGTACGGCGACAGAGCCACCGCGCAGATGGGGGCAGCCGGTCCACCGCATACCTGACACAGCAGCCTGCGCATCGCCCGCCGTTGGCGGCCCGGGTGAACCCGGCCGAACTCAGGTCTGCCACAGCCACGTCGGAGCGTCATCCGGGTCCACAGGTTGCCGTCCGAGTCGCGGTCGTACGGGACTTCGTCCCGATAGGCGAGACCTGCGCCAGGGAGCGCGATCACCTCGGGACGCACGGAACGCTCCGCGCTCCACGCGGTAATGAAGGGGACGACGGCCGGACGTCCCAGCACTTCAGCCATCAGAATCCTCCGCCTGCTCGACAAGAGAGCCGTTGTCGTCCAGCGACGTCGCGGCTTCCAACATCTCTAGAGAACTATCCCACTCTAGAGATGTCAAGCCACTTCCGCCGCTCGCCGTCCCAGGGGCCCCGGCCTAGGATGTCTAGAGATGAAGGAGGAGACCATGGCCGACGGGGAGCGACAGCCGAAGTACCAGCGGATCGCCGAGGCGCTGAAGGCGGCCGTGGCGTCGGGCGAGTACCGCGCGGGCGATCGACTGCCCGGCGAGAACGAGTTGATGGAGACGTACGGCGTCGCCCGGATGACGGTGCGACAGGCGCTCGGGGTGTTGCAGAGCGAGGGGATCACCGAGGCGCGCAAGGGGGTCGGCGTCTTCGTGCGGGACTTCCGACCGCTGCGCAGGCGGGGCATCCAGCGGCTGGCCCAGGGGCAGTGGGGTTCGGGGCGGTCGGTGTGGGCGGCGGAGGCCGAGGGGCGGCAGCTGGTGGTCGACCAGGTCTCGGTCACGGAGGGCGCGGCGCCGGAACGGATCGCCGGGGCGCTCGGACTGGAGCCGGGTGAAGCGGTCTGCGTCCGGGAGCGGCGCTTCGTGCTGGACGGCAAGCCGGTGCTGCTGTCCACCTCGTACCTGTCGGCGGCGCTGGTCGCGGGCACCGCGATCACCCGGCCCGACACCGGCCCGGGCGGCGTCTACGCCCGGCTCGCCGAGGTCGGCGCGAAGCCGGTGCACTTCCGGGAGGAGATCCGGTCGCGGATGCCGACGAAGGACGAGACCGCCCGGCTGGAGCTGGCCGCCGGAACCCCGGTGGTGCTGGTCTGCCGGGCGGCGTTCGACGCGGACGGGCGGGCGGTGGAGGTCAATGACATGACGCTGGACGCCGGGTCGTACGTCCTGGAGTACGACTTCGACGCCTGACGACCCGACGGCCTGACGGCCCGACGGCCCGACAGGCGAATCAGGGTCAGGGGCGGGTGCGGGTGGCGGTGCCGGAGAGGGCGTCGGCCTGGGTGGCGTAGCGGGGGAAGGCGGTGCTGAGGCCGGTCGCGCGGAGCAGCCGGTCGATGCCGGGGTGGCTGTGGACCAGCCGGAGCCAGCCGCCGTACCGGTGCGCCAGCGCCTGGGCGGCGCGGAGTTCGCGGAGCGGGCTGACGTCCATGAAGGTCACCTCGCTCAGGTCGACGATGACCCGCGGCACGTCCCAGCCGGGGCCGCTGCCGTGCAGGCTGCTGCGGAAGTCGGCGGCGTTGGCGAGGTCGAGCTCACCGCTGGGGCTGACGACCCGGCAGCGCGGGCCGAAGCCCGCTCCGGTGTCGGCGTCGGCGTTGAGTTCGACGTCCATGGTGTTCTCCTCCGACCGGGCCTGCGTGGGTAGGGCGGTGCAGGCGGGGCCGAGGTCCCGGGCCACGCAGGAACAGCGTAGGACGCGGTAGGGGGTCCGGCACGGAGAGTTACCGGTACTGGATGAAGACGCTCGCCGAATGAGCACACGGGTCCGAATCTGGCGGGCTCGGATCGGGTACGTCCGAAGATACGATTCTGCCCGCCGGACGGCATCACCCCTGCCAGGAGCGGTGGTTGGGGCCTCCTCCGGACCCGCACAGGGTGCTCACCGAGCGCTCACCGGGTGCTTCCGGAAAGTGGGCGCGGGGCGTCCACGGCAGGGGCTATACTAACGTCGTTCTTATATTGTGTCTGGCACCTCGTTCGGTGAGGCGTCTTCACGGACACAGGCCACTGATCCCACCCGTCGAGAGACGCTCCGGATCAGGACAGATCTCCCCGACCTAAGGGGTGATCCCAAGTGGCTTCCCCCTGCTGGGGGATCACGCCGTGGAGTGCCAAAGCTCTGACGAGTTGGGGTGTACCGGGGCGGCCCGTCGGGCCGACGACCCGGTCCGCTCCTTGCGAGTCCGCTGACGCTGACAGCGTCCCGGCCGGGAGGAGGCGAAGTAGATGGACTGCGGCAGCAGTAGTCCGGGCCA